>OFMJ01001745.1_pt1 | contig 15201 bp, 10 predicted proteins | sample 1541801 | NCBI WGS metagenome assembly OFMJ01 (sample SAMN04209234, study PRJEB22552) | human gut metagenome | biome: gut; material: feces | host: Homo sapiens | place: USA: Oklahoma
CCACCGGCTCCGCGCCGGCGGATACGGCTTCTGAAGTTTCCGCGGCCGCTGCCCCGGCCTCGGAGGCCTCCGGCGCTTTTCCCGTTTCCGCCGGGGCGCCTGCTCCTGTCTGCCCGCCGCAGCCTGCCAGTAAGCCTGCCGCCATGGTGACTGCCATTAAGACCGCTGTTAATTTTTTCATCTTTTTCATACGTTTTCTCTCCTTCATTCTTTATTTCAGGCCTATTCCTTGACGGAACCGACCAATACGCCCTTTACAAAATACTTCTGTACAAAAGGATACACGCACAGGATAGGCAGCATGGTGATAATGATAGTCGCCATCTGGATGGACTGGACAAATACTTTATTATGGCTGCTCATCATGGACTGCGCCTGGGTGGCCAGCTGGCTGTTGAAATTGACCAGAACATCCCGGAGATAAATCTGCAGCGGCTTGATATTTTTATCACTGATATACAGGTAAGCATTCCACCATTCGTTCCATCGCTCCACTGCATAAAACAGCAGGAAGGTTGCCATAAACGGCTTGGAAATGGGAATAAAAATACGCGTCATCACCACAAATTCATTAGCCCCGTCTATCCTGGCCGCTTCTTCCAGGCTGGCCGGAAGGCTGACGAAATAATTCTTCATGATAATCAGGTAATAGGTGCTTATCATGCTTGGAAAAATCATGGACCAGATGCTGTTGTCCAGCCCAAGGCCGCTTACCACCAGATAAGTGGGAATCAATCCGCCTGAAAACAGCATGGTGAACAGGATCGCACTGAGAAAAAATTTTCTCCCTATCAGCCTTTTCCTGGACAGTACATAGGCTGCTGTAACCGAGAATACCATATTTAAGGTGGTTCCCACAATGGTGACGAACAGCGTGGTTCCCAGCGACCTGTAAAAATAAGTGTCGCTCATAATGGTTTTATATCCCGTCAGGTCAAATACATGCGGATACAGGTATGGGGAATAGGTGGCGCTGGCCAGGGTATTGGCCAAAGACACTATCAGCACGTTATAAAACGGATAAATAGTTATCAGGGCTATCAGCCCGAAAACCAGATATAAAATCACATCGAACAGCGATATTTTTCTTTTTTTCATAATCCTCCCTCCTGTCAGAACAGCCCTTCTTCTCCGGCGCTTACCACCACTTTGTTGGCAATGGTAATCATAACTACGCCGATTACTGATTTCAGCAGGCCAATGGCCGTAGTATAGCCAAAGTTGGTCCCCACCTGGAAGGACTGGCGGAATACATAGGTGTCGATAATATCTGCCACCGGATAGACCGGGGAGGAATACAGATTAAATATCTGATCAAAGGAAGCGCCTCCCATAATGCCGCCGATCTGGAGAATAAGCATGGTGCAGACAACGCCCAGGATACCCGGCCAGGTTATAAAACGCATTTTCTGGAACCGGTTCGCGCCGTCTATACTGGCCGCCTCATATAGCTGGGGATCAATACCCGTCAAAGCCGCCATATAGATAATGGCGTCCCAGCCGCATTCCTTCCATATATTGGAAATCCATATGAACGGCCGGAAGGCTTTCAATGACATCAGGGGCGATACCTCCGGAAGCTTCAGCGCTCCCAATACCTGGTTTACAATACCGTTGGAGGCGAACATACTGATAAGGATTCCCGACAGCACCACCCATGAAATAAAATGCGGGAAGGTAAACACTGTCTGGAAAAATTTTTTCACTCTCGGCTGCCGGATTTCATTCAGGGCAATTGCCATAAGTATCGGCATGGGAAAATGGAACAATAATTTCCCGAAACTGAAAATCAGCGTATTTTTAAAAGCCCTCCAGAACTCCGCATCCTTAAACATGGTTTGAAAGTGCGTCAGCCCGATCCATGGGCTGTGCCACAATCCCGTATTGTACTGGTAATTTTTAAAAGCCAGGCTGATGCCCCCCATGGGCAGATAGCAAAATATCACATACCACAGAAGAACCGGAAGAAGCATAGCATAAAGCATCCAGTCATTCCGAAAATGCTTTCTGAAATTGCCCTTTGGCTTCAAAGCCACCCTTTTTTCCCGTCTCATCCCTTCACCTCGCTGTTTGTTTTATGCTTTTCTGTCTTTAATTATAGGGAAATACAGAACGGATAAGTATGGTCAAATCAGGGGAGTTTGCATCCCAGAAAATGGATAAATTTTAGGAATCGGGACTTTTTTACATAAAAATGGATTTTTTTTAGATGGGATCCGGCATTTTTCCATACAGGGTTACGAAGGGGTATGCTATACTTTTATCTATAAGGAAGGGGGAGGAGAATATGTCAAAGCTATCCATTAAGAAGCAGTTTCAGATTATATTGGGGTGTATGGCCGCCCTCTGCCTGATTCTTTCCATCGTATCTTATACTGCGCTGGACCGCCTGTTGCTGAAGAATGCCGCATCCTATGCCAGAAATACGTCCCAGAAATTCGATGGGGAAATAAATTACCTTTTTCAGCGTATCGACTCCATTTTCAATACCCTGCTCTTTGACCGCAATATTGAAGGGCTCCTGCATACTCCCTATTCCTCTGAAACCCAGAAATACGTGAAGGAGCTGCTTGTCCAGTTTTCTTCTTATTCCATCATGAACCAGGATATCAGCGATATTGCCCTGGTCTCCTCTGAAATGTCCTGGTCCAATGTGTATGACGCAGATACGCTGCGCCGCCTTTCCGCACAAATGGAAGGGACTCACGGACTTTACAGCTTCGGTTTTTTATCCTCCCCTCTCACGGATTCCAATCGTTCCCGGGAAAAACGGATGGTCTTTGGCTGCAACGTATACGGTATGCATGAGATGGCCAACTACGGGAAATACCAGGGGAGCCTGATTCTCTCCATTGATTTGAGGAAGGCGCCGATTATTCTTCCTACACAGCAGGAGGGCACCACCTATTTTCTTCTGACTGACGTCAGGGAGAATATCTTTTCCTTTAACTGCCCGGAGGATATCACCCGCAGCCTCTTGGAATGCTGTGAAAAAAAGAACGCCTTAACCACAGGAGAAACCATGCATTACGATACCCATGATTATCTTATTTATGTCACGCCGGTTTCCGGCATGGGGTACTCTATCATCAGCGCCATTGATAAACGACAGCTTCACCGGGAGGTTCTGCATACCACTGTGATAATCACCCTGATTATTACGGTCTCGCTTATCCTTCTGGCATTTTTCATGTATACGCTGCTTCACAATATGGTCTCCCCGCTGAACCAGCTTTCCTGCTATATCGGGGAAATCAGGCAGAAGCCCCTGAATAAAAAAAGAAAGCCCCTGCAGCTGGACGGCTGTACTGAAATCCGCACTCTGAATGATTCCTTCCACGAACTCATTGAGGAGCAGCAGACACTAACCCGCCAGCTCTACAACACCACAGTTTCCTTATATGAAACAGAACTGGAAAAAAAGCAGGCGGAGCTGGAATTCCTGCGCAGTCAGATCAATCCTCATTTTCTTTATAATACCCTGGAATCCATCCGGGACATTGCCCTGGAAGAGCAGGTGCCGGAAATCGCCGGCATGTCCGACGCCCTGGCCAGACTGTTCCGGTATAATGTGAAGGGCCAGGCAATCGTCCCCTTATCCCAGGAACTGGAAATCACCATGGCCTATCTGGATATCCAGAAGGCACGTTTCCCCGGGAAGCTGGAGGTCATCTGCAGCGTCCGCCCGGAAGCCATGGATGTGCCTATTATGAAGTTCCTGCTTCAGCCGCTGGTGGAAAACGCAGTTTTCCACGGCATAGAACCCGCCTTACGGAAGGGTACGCTGTTCATCGGGGCAAGGGCGCAGGAAAACAGACTGCTGATTACCATCCAGGACGACGGCATCGGCATTCCTCCGGATCAGCTTGCACAGCTTCAGACGCATCTGGCCGATATCAGCATCATCAACACCTATTCCCAGCAGCATGTAGGAATACTCAACGTGGCGCATCGAATCCTTCTTAACTATGGCAAGGACTACAGACTCACGCTGGATTCCGAACCTGGGGAGGGAACCCGCATTCTCCTGACGCTGCCCGCCGAGGCTGCGCAGAACCCTGCCTGACAGGACCTCAACAGCCCTCCTGTCCCCCCTTCAAAGCAGACCTTATAAAGGAGCAAAACTATGTTTCGTGTTATCATTGCCGACGATGAAAGCAGAATAGTAAAAATGCTGACCGCTTCCATTCCCTGGACGAAGCTGGGGCTTTCCGCCGCAGGCACCGCCTCCAATGGGCGGGACGCCCTCCGCCTTGCGGAAGCCCAAAAAGCGGACATTATTATCACGGATATCCGCATGCCCGGCCTGGACGGCCTGGAGCTGTGTGAGAGGCTTCATGAATCCAATCCCAATATCCAGATCATCCTGATCAGCGGCTATGCGGACTTTTCCTATGCCCAGCGCGCCATCCAGCTGGGTGTGCTGGGCTATTGCCTGAAGCCTGTGGATATTCCCGAGCTTCTAAAGCTCCTGCGCCAGGCTGTCCGGAACATCCGAAGGGAAGTTTCCTTACAGGCCGACACACTGCTGGATTATATGGAAGAAGGAGAGGAAGCCCCCCTGCGGAGCATTCTCCGGGATTTCGGCTTCACCGACGGAGAGCTGTATATCGCATCCTCCGTGCGTATGCCGGACTGCGGGGAAGCGCTGGAAGCCGGGCTGACGGTCCGTCTGGGGAAAAGGAAGTATCTGTACCTGAGCGAAAAACCCTTCCAGCGGGATGCCGCCTGTCGCCTCATTGGGGAAAGCACGGAAAAATGCGGCATCAGCCTGCCAGCCGCTCCCCTGTCCCCTGCCCAGCTGAAGGACAGAGTGACGGAAGCGGAATTGATGGCCTGCCAGTTTTTTATCACCGGCGCTTCCTGCCTGACGGAGGTTCCCGTTTCCGCCAGCCTTACGGAAGAATTTTTCAGACAGCTGCAGGAGGCGCTGGCTTCGGCGGATTCCCTCCTTGCCTTCCTGCATAAGCTGCAAAAACAGAATTGCGCGCTTCTTCTGGATATTGGCAGCGCCTATCGTTTTTATAACCTGGTATATGCCAGCCCCTTCCTTGATTCCTCTCCGGGATCTGACGAACACTTCCTGAACGGTTACGAACAGCTTGCGGAAACTTATGGCTCCTTTGCAGATGTCCTCGAAGAAATGGAAGCCCGCCTGCGCACGCCGGAGCCTGTGCCGCCGCAGCCTCAGAATGCATCTGAGGCTTCCTCCTTCATGCAGATTATCAAGTATCTGAATGAAAATTATGAAAAGGATGTCTCCCTGAAAAAGCTCTCCGAGCTTTTTCACCTGAATTCCTCTTACGTAAGCTTCCTGATAAAAAATGAAACAGGCCTTACCTATTCCCAGTATCTGACGGAGCTGAGAATAGGCAAGGCCAAGGAACTGCTCTCCCACACCGATTTGAGCCTGGCTGAAATCAGTGAAGCAGTGGGCTTTAATGATTATTTTTACTTTATTAAGAAGTTTAAAAAGGTAGTGGGGGTGACTCCGGGGCATTTCATATGAGATGCATGGCGGTCGGTAAGACAGACCCCCAGCCTGCCTTACCGACCCTTTTCATCTGCATCATCTGGTTTTTTCAATGAAAAAAGCCTTTGTTTTCTCCATTTCTCTTAACTACATGGCAGATGCCGTTTTCATCATACTCAATTTTAAAGTGTTCCTTTTTTTCAGCCATTCCGCAGTCCTCCATTGTATATGCGGCTGCTCCCGGCCTGGAAAAGCTGCCGTAGTTCTCCATGTTCTTTCTTGCAGGAAGAAAAGTGGGATCCAGTACTGAAGCCGCCCGGAAATGCTTCATGGCTGCAACATGGTTTCCCTGCATCTCCATCAGAATTCCCAGCAGGTTATGAGGCTGCGCCGCATCCGGATACTCCTTCATCGCTTCACATATCATTTCCCTGGTTTCTCCCATACAACAGTCATTTAGAAGACCTCTTACATTTTCACTTAACCAATCCAAATATTCCTGCTTTGTTCCCGCTATTGTTGCTGTTCTCATTTTCACTCCTATCCGCGCTCTTCAGCGCTTCTATGTCTGATATCACCTGTAATCATATTCAATCAGCTTTCCATTTCTTATTGATAAACTTATTTTAACGGAAAGCCTGTGAGAGTGGTGTGAGAGTTTAGGGCAGGCGTGTGAGAATGTTGTGAATTAAAATCATGAAGTCACGGCGGCTATTCATCAGCCATCCGATACCCCACTCCGATTTCCGTCAGGAGATACCGCGGCTTGGCCGGATTCTTCTCTACTTTACGGCGCAGGGCCGCCATCAGGGCACGGAGGGCCTGGGTATCGGAATCATAGGAAACGCCCCAGACCTCCTTCAGCAGGTAACCGCTGGTCAGCACCTTGCCCGCATTTTTCATAAGCAGAGACATCAGGCAAAATTCCATGGGGGTCAGGTGCAGCGGTTCGCCGTCCAGGGAAGCGGTATGCTTTTCCACATCCAGCTCCAGGCCTCCCACCCGGTACACCGACTGCGGCCGGGGAAGCCCCTGACGGTAAAGGTGGCGCAGTGCCACACGGATGCGCGCCAACAGCTCCGTTGCAGAGAAGGGCTTTGTCAGATAGTCATCCGCGCCCATATCCAGAACAGCGGCCTTCTCCCTGTCCTGATCCCTGGCGGATACGATGATGACAGGCATTTCCGACCACTCCCTTACCTTTTTCAGCACCTCCCCGCCATCCATGTCGGGAAGGCCCAAATCCAGAAGCATCATGTCCGCCGGCTCCGCCAGCAGCTGCTTCATGGCCGTTGCCGCATTTCCTGCGGTTATGCACCGGAAGCCCTCAGCCTTCAGCGCATAACAGATAAAATTCCTGATCTGTATATCATCCTCCACCACCAGAACCGTCTCATGATACTGTTCCATTGACCTGCTCCTTTCCGTCATTTACAGCTTTCTCCTCCGCCGTATCCGTTTTCAGGGGCAGGGTGAAAATAAATTCCGCCCCCGGGCCGTCCGTTCTGTTATGGGCCTCCATCCTCCCGCCGTGCTGGCGGACTATGGATTCGCTGATGGTCAGACCCAGCCCGATTCCCTTCCGGGAATCCACCGGCTTGATCTGCGAGGTATAAAAGGTCTGAAAAATATTCGGCAGATCCTCCGCAGCAATGCCCTCTCCTCTGTCCGCTACGGTGAATACGGCATTTTCTCCCCGGCTGTCCTTTTTTACCGTCACCCTGATTTCCTGCGTCACATCGGTATGCTTTACCGCATTATCCAGGAGATTAATCAGCACCTGCATAATCAGCCTGGCATCCATGGGCACCATGAGCACCTCCTCCGGCGCCTCCACCTGAATTTCATGCTCCGGCGCCCTGCCGGCCATCCGGGCCACCGCGCCGCCTACAATTTCCTCTGCCGCCTCCTCCTGCCTGCGGATCACCATCCGTCCTTCCTGCAGCCTTGTAAGGCCGAGGATGTTTTCCACCATGCCGTGGAGCCAGACGGCATCCTTATGGATCCCCAGGGCCAGCTCATAGCGGGGATCCTCTCTGCAGGACATATCCATAATCATTTCCGACGTGCCCATAATTCCTGAAAGCGGCGTACGCAGATCATGGGATATTGCCCGGAGCAGATTCCCCCGGTACCTTTCCTGCTGTATCTGCTGCTGGGAGGCTGCCTGCTCCCTGACCGCCAGTATCCGATCCATGGCCAGAGCCACACACTCCAGCATGGAATGCAGAAAAACCATCTGCGCATCATCAAATCCGGCCGCCTTTTCCGCCGGAATCCGTACCACGCCCAGAATTCCCTGCCCTCCGTAAACGGGCCAGTCATAAAATTCCAGCCCGACAGCAAAGGACGTATGCAGCTGCCCCAGCCTTTTCTTCAGCTCCTCTTCGCCCTCCAGCCTTTTAATGACAAGCGTTCCTTCCTCCGTCCGCTGCAGGAAGGTCTTTTCCGGGCTTCCCTTTTCATCATAACACAGGCAGGCAGCCTGGCAGCCAAGCAAATCACTGATAATTACAACCGCAGTTTCCGCCGCATCCGAAAGCTCCTTCGCCTCCGTCAAACGACTGGTAAGGCGGTATAAGGCCTGTGTTTCCCGCTCTTTTTCCAACGCCCTTTCGGCATTTTCCTTCTTCCTGGAGGTGAGCGTGCTCGTCACGAAGGCCACCACGGTCATGACCGCAAAGGTAACCATATAGCCCGCATCATAAAACTGAAGGGAATGGTAAGGCCTTGTGAAAAAATAATTGAAGGTAAGAGTGGCCGCCACCGAGGCCAGAATTCCCCAGAAATAGCCTCTGGTGAGGCTGGAGGTGATAAATACGGCCAGGATATATAAAAGTACCACATTTGTTTCCTTAAAACCTATTTTATGAAACAGCATTCCCACCAATGTGGCTGACAGCAGAAACACCGCCGTTTCCAGCGTATAAAGCGGCCACAGCCGCCCATCCCTTGCGCCAGGTCCCGCCTGTTCCTCTTTCCTGCTCATAAAAACCCCTTTCCGGCCTACAACCGGTTCATTTTATAACCGATTCCCACCCTGGTCTGGATGTAGCGGGGATTTTCCCTGTCCGGCTCGATCTTTTTGCGCAGGGTTGCCATATAGACGCGCAGGGAAGGGATATCGCTCACATTTACATTTTCCCATACCTTGTTCACCAGATACTGATGGGTGAGCACCTTGCCCACGTTTCTCGCCAGCTCGCACAACAGCCTGTATTCAATGGGAGACAGATGCAGCTCTTTCTCTCCCATATGGACCTCCGCCGCCGCAAAATCTATTTTCAGATCCCCGTTGGTAAAAACAGTGGTTACCTGCCCGTTTTCAGACTGTATGTAGCTGATGCGCCGGAAGGTGGAACGCAGCCTTGCCAGCAGCTCCTCCACGCTGAAGGGCTTGGTGAGGTAATCGTCCGCACCCGCATCAAGCGCTTCTATTTTATCCTGATCCTCCGTGCGCGCGCTGATAACTATAATCGGGACCGAAGACCAGCTCCTGACCCTGCGTATAATCTCCACGCCGTCCATATCCGGCAGACCCAGATCCAGAAGAATGATTTCCGGGCTGTGGGAGGTGATTTCCATCAGGGCCTGCGCCCCGTTGGATGCCTTTTCATAATGATAGCCCTGGGTTTCCAGGGTAGTCGCAATCAGATTGGAGATTGCCTTTTCATCCTCCACAATCAGAAGGCTATGTTTTGTTTCCATACTTCAAACGCACCTTTCCTTCCGCAGGCGCCTCTTTTTACAGAGCCGCCTGCGAAATATCCCTGCCCAAATCCTCCGCCTTCAAATCAAACAGAAAAAAGGTCCCCCGGGGGACATTGTCCCGTACCTCCAGCCGGCCTCCGTGCGCCTCCACAATGGAACGGCACAGGGAAAGCCCTACCCCCATGCTGCGCGTACCATCCGCCGCCTGGTATTCTCCCGTGTAAAAAAGGTCGAATACCTTTTCCTTTCTGTCATCTGGAATCCCCTGCCCATCGTCCGCAATATTCACATAAATCCTGTCACCCAGCTTTTTTGCGGAAATATCGATATGGGAATCCTCCGGCGTATATTTGATGGCATTGTCCACAATATTCATGATCACCTGCATGATCAGCCTGGCATCCATCCAGGCCATGAGAAATTCGTCCTCCAGGCGGACCTGTATCTTATGCCCGCGCAGCCTCCTCCGGATATGGTTAAGCGCCTCGTCAATCACATCCTCCAGCAGCTCCGGCTGCAGCTTCAGCTCCATGCTGCCGTTTTCAATCTTCGTTACGGACAGCAGGTTCTCCACCAGGTTATACAGCCATACGGAATCATCGTAAATATCCTCATACAGCTTTTGCTTCTGCTCCCGGCTCAGGCTGTCCCCCCGGTCCATCAACATACCCGAATTGCCGGAAATGCTTGTAAGGGGCGTCCGCAAATCATGGGAAATGCTCCGGAGAAGATTGCTGCGCAGCTGCTCCTGCTTAATGCGCAGCCGCGCCTGGTTACGGTCCTCCATGCTCTTTTCCTTTTCCAGCGCCAGCGCCGCCTCGTTCAGCATGGCGTTCAGTATGCTTTCATCAAAGGCAGGCAGGAAGCCTTCCCCCAGGCAGATGCCCACCACACCATATACTGCGTTGGCGCTGCGTACCGCCAGGTACAGCCCCTTCGCGCCGGGAAGGGTTCCTGTGGATGCCCCTGCATGCTTATTATTCCTGAAGCTCCAGGAGGCAACCGCCGTCTCATCCGGGGAAAGCAGCTCCTGGATATGGCTGTTTTTTTCCCTGGGAAAACAGTATGGCCTGACGCCCTCCCCGGGTTCTCCCGCATAATATACCACATCCCGGTTCAGGAGCTTTACAAGCTGCTCCGCCACCGTTTCCGCAATTGCCGCCTCTCCGGAGGCCATCTGCAGCTTCCGGCTGGTATCCAGGAGTATTTCCATCCTCCATGCCTTTTTTACAGCCTGCCTGCCGTAGGATTTCACCCTTTTTGCCAGGAAAGCAGTGATAAAGCCGGCCAGGAACATGATTAAAAAGGTAATCATATATCCCGGATCGCTGACGCGCAGGGAATGATAGGGATAGGTAAAAAAAATGTTGAAGCATGCCACGCTCAGCACCGAGGCCAGAATATTATATATCTGATTTTCTGTAATCAGGGCGATCAGAAGCACTCCCAATATATATATGGTTACAATGTTGGCTTCATCAATGCCAAGTAGTCGGAACAGATACGCCAGGATGGTGGAGGCGGCCAGAATTGCGGCCATCAGCAACGTATCCCGCAGATAATTCTGTCCCTTTGCCGCTATCAGCCTTTCCAGATGTTTTTTCCGCTGATATTTCTGTGTATAATTGTCCGGAATCAGGTAGACCTCCAACTTGGGCACCAGCGCAGTAAGCTGATCCGCGAAATTCACATTCTGAGAAAAAAGCCGCCGCTTCGTATAGCTTCTTCCCAGAACGATCTTGGACACGCCGGAAATCCTGGCATATTCCGCTATCTGCCTGGTAATGTCCCCGCCGTACAGGGTTACCGCCCTGGCCCCCAGCTGCTCTGCCAGCCGCTGGTTCATGCGGAGCCGCAGCGCATCCTCTTCCGCCATCCCCTCACCGCCGGGCATCTCCACATGCACAGCCGTAAACCGGGCGCGGAAGGCATTGGCCATCCTTGCCGCCGCCCTTATGACCTTGGCGTTGGAGGGCGATGAGGACAGACACACCAGGATATGCTCCCCCGTATAATATTCGCTGTCCCGGTTCTGTTCCCGGTTCCTCTCCGTCACCCGATTCACCCTGTCGGCGGTTCTGCGAAGCGCTATTTCCCGCAGCGCCGTCAGATTGTCTATCGTGAAAAAATGATCCATGGCGTTATCCGCCTGCCCGGGCCGGTAAACCTTTCCCTCCTTCAGCCGTTCCAGCAGTTCCTGGGGTTCGATATCCACCAGCTCCACCTGATCCGCCCTGTCAAATACAAAATCCGGGATTCTTTCCTGCACCGTAATCCCGGTGATGGATGCCACAATATCATTCAGGCTTTCCAGATGCTGTACATTCACGGTCGTATACACGCTGATTCCCGCCTTCAGCAGCTCCTGGATATCCTGATACCGCTTGGTATGCCGGCAGCCCGCCGCATTGGTGTGGGCCAGCTCATCCACCAGAAGCAGCTGGGGGTGCCTGCAAAGCGCCCCATCCAAATCAAATTCCTTCAGCAGGATATTTTTATAGGGCAGCTCCAATACGGGCAGCTGTTCCAGCCCGTTCAGCAATGCCATGGTTTCCGGGCGGGCATGAGGCTCTATGTAGCCCGCCGCCACGTCGATTCCCGACTCCGCCGCCTGACGGGCCGCCTCCAGCATGGCGTAGGTTTTTCCCACGCCCGCTGCATAGCCGAAAAATATTTTCAGTTTTCCCTGATTTTCCCTTGCTTCCTCTTCCTTTACCTGCTCCAGAAGCTTATCGGGATTCGGTCTGTTTTCATCCATTCCGTCTATTCTCCTTAGCTGCAAACGGCTGTTCCTGAAATCACAGTAAGCCGGCAGTCCCAGGACTGTCGGCGCTGCTTCCTCATTCTGTGAGAATTCCGTCAAGAGCCAGATTTACTTCAAGCACGTTCACAGTTTTCTCTCCCAGTATACCAAGGAACCTGCCGTTTGTATACTTTGCAATCACCTCTCTGACTTTCTCCTCCGGAATGTCCCTGGCCTGTGCAATCCGCGGCACCTGATACTCTGCGGCCGCCGGTGATATATGGGGATCAAGGCCGCTGCCGGAGCAGGTAACCAGCTCAACCGGGATGGCATCCATATCCGCATCCGGGTTTGCCTCCCGGATCATGGCGACCCTTTCGGCGGTCAGTTTTTCAAATTCCTCCCCGGCGGGGGACTTGTTGGAAGCGCCCGCATACATCAGCGGATTCCCCTCCTCATCCTGATAAGTGGATACATCCAGAATCATGATTCTTCCCCAGAGGTGCTCCGGAGCCGTAAACTGCTGTCCCAGCAGCCCGCTTCCGTACTTAACCCCATTTACCTCTATTATGCTGCCATTGGCCTTATCTTTGAAAAAAAGTGCGGATATCCCGGTCATGGCCAGCGTGTACAAAAGACCGCACAAAATCATCATTATCAAAAACAGCAGGGCGCTTTTCCCTGAAATTTTTCTGAAATCCTTCATTCCTGTCATCCTCCTACTTACTTTGCGCTGCAAAATATGAGCCTTCCTTTGCCTTTTTCCTAGGCAAACAGCCCGCAAGCCGTCAGCATCATATCAATCAGCTTGATACAGATAAAGGGGGCGATAATTCCGCCTGCCCCGTAAACAAGCAGGTTCCGGGAAAGCAGCTTCCCTGCTGATACCTCTCTGTATTTAACCCCCTTAAGCGCCAGCGGTATCAGCGCCACGATGATCAGGGCGTTGTAAATAATCGCAGAAAAGATTGCGCTCTGTGCGCTGTGCAACCCCATGATATTAAGCGCCGCCAATCCGGGATACAGCCCCATGAACAGGGCCGGTATAATTGCAAAATACTTGGCCACATCATTGGCAATACTGAAGGTAGTCAGGCTGCCTCTGGTCATCAGCAGCTGTTTGCCGATTCTTACAATGTCAATCAGCTTGGTGGGCGAGCTGTCCAGATCCACCATGTTGCCCGCTTCCTTTGCCGCCTGGGTACCTGTATTCATGGCTACCGCCACGTCCGCCTGGGCCAGCGCCGGCGCATCATTGGTGCCGTCGCCGGTCATGGCAACCATATGTCCCCCGGCCTGCAGCTTCCGGATCATGGCCAGCTTTCCTTCCGGTGTTGCCTCTGCGAGGAAATCATCCACACCTGCTTCCGCCGCAATCGCCGCAGCGGTCAGCGGATTGTCGCCTGTAACCATCACTGTCCGGATGCCCATCTTTCTCAGGTCGGCAAATTTCTCCTTTACTCCCGCCTTAATGATATCCTTCAGATAAATCACGCCGAGAATGATATGATCCTTCGATACCACCAGCGGCGTGCCGCCCTGGCTGGCAATTCTCTTCACCACATCGCCGCATTCCCCACTGTAAATCCCGCCATGCGCCTCCACATATTCCTTCATGGAATCGGCCGCGCCCTTGCGGATTTCGGAACCTTTCGTATTTACGCCGCTCATTCTTGTTTTGGCGGTAAAGGGGATAAATTCCATAGGGGCCTCCGACAGGTTTCTTCCGCGGATGCCGAATTTTTCCTTCGCCAGGATTACCACGCTTCTGCCCTCCGGTGTTTCATCGGGAAGGGAAGCCAGCTGCGCCGCATCCGCCAGCTCCTGCGCCGTATGGCCGTCCACCGGGATGAATTCACTGGCCTGCCGGTTACCCAGGGTAATGGTGCCCGTTTTATCCAGCAGCAGTGTATCCACATTGCCGGCCGCCTCAATGGCACGGCCGCTCATCGCAAGCACATTTGCCTCATTCAGACGGCTCATGCCCGCAATGCCGATGGCGGAAAGCAGCGCGCCTATGGTTGTGGGAGCCAGGCAGACAAGAAGCGCCACAAGCGATGTCACGGAGGTGGGGTTTTCCACCCCCAGCTGCTTTGCCGAAAACAGGGAATACGCATACAAGGCCATAACTACCAGGATAAATATGATAGACAACGCAACCAGGAAAATCTCCAGCGCAATTTCATTGGGGGTTTTCTTTCTTGCCGCGCCTTCCACCATGGCGATCATTTTATCCAGGAAGCTCTGTCCGGGATCGCTGGTAATTCTTATCACAATCCAGTCGGAAAGGACTCTCGTTCCTCCGGTGACCGCGCTTCTGTCACCCCCGGCTTCCCTGACCACCGGCGCTGATTCCCCGGTAATGGCGCTTTCATCCACGGAGGCTGCGCCTTCGATTACCTCACCGTCACCGGGTATCTGTTCCCCGGCTCTGACGATTACGATATCCCCTTTTAAGAGCTTTGCTGACGCAACGTCTGTGATCTGATCCTTCTTTTGGAGGGAAGGGATTTTATGCGCCCCCACATCCTGCTTTGCAGCCCGCAGGGAGTCCGCCTGGGCCTTGCCCCGGCCCTCCGCCACGGACTCGGCAAAGTTGGCAAACAGCACCGTAATCAGCAGAATGATGGAGACCACCAAATTATAAGTACGAAGGCCGCTGTCTGCCTCACCAAAGAGGCCCGGAAAAATTGCCAGAATCAAAGTGATAACAAAGCCCACCTCGACTACAAACATGACCGGGTTTTTGATCATGTAGCGGGGGTCCAGCTTTTTAAAAGAACCAAGGAATGCCTGGTTTAAAATTTCAGGCGTCAGCAGTTTTTGCTTTTTGCTCATAACTTCAATCCTCCTCAGCCCCAAAGAGTCAGATGTTCTGCAATGGGGCCCAGTGCCAGCGCGGGGAAGAAGGTCAGCGCTGCAAAGATATAGACCACGAATACCAGGATGACCGCAAACGAGAACGTGCTCGTGCGCAGCGTGCCGGCGGATTCATTGACAAACCGCTTCTTCATCAAGGACCCGGCAATGGCCAGCTGAATCACAATGGAGAGATAGCGGCCAAAGAACATGGCAAGACCTGCCGTAATGTTCCAGAAATATGAGTTATCCGCCAATCCCTCAAAGCCGGAGCCGTTGTTGGCTGCGGAAGAGGCATACTCGTAGAGCACCTGGCTCAGGCCGTGGAAGCCCGGGTTTGTGATGCCGGCGCGTCCGGCATCTGTGGCCACCGCCAGTGCAGAGAACGCCAGAATCAAGAAGGGATGAATGATGA
>OFMJ01001750.1_pt1 | contig 15110 bp, 10 predicted proteins | sample 1541801 | NCBI WGS metagenome assembly OFMJ01 (sample SAMN04209234, study PRJEB22552) | human gut metagenome | biome: gut; material: feces | host: Homo sapiens | place: USA: Oklahoma
CCTCTGGGGCCATGACCCTGAACATATCGCAACGCTTGAACGCGACCGCTGTAACGCCGCGTTTCTCCCCGATGTGCCTTTTCCCGATACGCTCCATCTTGAAAGCGATCTCGCCACTGCGCTGGCAGCCAGCCGTAATATTCTTGTCGTCGTACCCAGCCATGTTTTTGGTGAAGTGCTGCGCCAGATTAAACCGCTGATGCGTCCTGATGCGCGTCTGGTGTGGGCGACCAAAGGGCTGGAAGCAGAAACCGGACGTCTGTTACAGGACGTAGCGCGTGAGGCCTTAGGCGATCAAATTCCGCTGGCGGTTATCTCTGGCCCAACGTTTGCGAAAGAACTGGCGGCAGGTTTACCGACGGCCATTTCGCTGGCCTCGACGGACCAGACCTTTGCCGATGACCTCCAGCAATTGCTGCACTGCGGCAAAAGTTTCCGCGTTTACAGCAACCCGGATTTCATTGGCGTGCAGCTTGGCGGCGCGGTGAAAAACGTCATTGCCATTGGCGCGGGGATGTCTGACGGTATCGGTTTTGGCGCGAATGCGCGTACGGCGCTGATCACCCGTGGGCTGGCTGAGATGTCGCGTCTTGGCGCGGCGCTGGGTGCTGATCCTGCCACCTTTATGGGCATGGCGGGGCTGGGCGATCTGGTGCTTACCTGTACCGACAACCAGTCGCGTAACCGCCGTTTTGGCATGATGCTCGGTCAGGGCATGGATGTACAAAGCGCGCAGGAAAAGATAGGTCAGGTGGTGGAAGGCTACCGCAATACGAAAGAAGTCCGCGAACTGGCGCATCGCTTCGGCGTTGAAATGCCAATAACCGAGGAAATTTATCAAGTATTATATTGCGGAAAAAACGCGCGCGAGGCAGCATTGACTTTACTAGGTCGTGCACGCAAGGACGAGCGCAGCAGCCACTAAACCCAGGGAACCTTTGTTACCACTATGACCCGGCCCGCGCAGAACGGGCCGGTCATTATCTTATCGTGTGGAGTAAGCAATGTCGTGTGAAGAACTGGAAATTGTCTGGAACAATATTAAAGCTGAAGCCAGAACGCTGGCAGACTGTGAGCCAATGCTGGCCAGTTTTTACCACGCGACGCTACTCAAGCACGAAAACCTTGGCAGTGCACTGAGCTACATGCTGGCGAACAAGCTGTCATCGCCCATTATGCCGGCTATTGCTATCCGTGAAGTGGTGGAAGAAGCCTACGCCGCCGACCCGGAAATGATCGCCTCTGCGGCCTGTGATATTCAGGCGGTGCGTACCCGTGACCCGGCGGTGGATAAATACTCAACCCCGTTGCTATACCTGAAGGGTTTTCATGCTTTGCAGGCGTATCGCATCGGTCACTGGTTGTGGAATCAGGGCCGTCGCGCGCTGGCTATTTTTCTACAAAACCAGGTCTCTGTAACGTTCCAGGTTGATATTCACCCGGCAGCAAAAATTGGTCGCGGTATCATGCTCGACCACGCGACGGGCATCGTTGTGGGTGAAACGGCGGTGATTGAAAACGACGTATCGATTCTGCAATCTGTGACGCTTGGCGGTACGGGTAAATCTGGTGGTGACCGTCACCCGAAAATTCGTGAAGGCGTGATGATTGGCGCGGGCGCGAAAATTCTCGGCAATATTGAAGTTGGGCGCGGCGCGAAGATTGGCGCAGGTTCCGTGGTGTTGCAACCGGTGCCGCCACATACCACCGCCGCTGGCGTTCCGGCACGCATTGTCGGCAAGCCGGATAGCGATAAACCGTCAATGGATATGGATCAGCATTTCAACGGCATTAACCATACGTTTGAGTATGGTGATGGGATCTGACATTCTGTGATCGTGCCGGATGCGGCGTGAACGCCTTATCCGGCCTACCGCATCTTAATCTCTCAACACCGCTCCCGGATACCCCAGCTGGCGCCAGGCTTCATACACCACCACCGACACCGCATTGGACAGGTTCATGCTGCGGCTGTCCGGCACCATTGGAATACGAATTTTTTGTTCAGCGGGCAGGGCATCAAGAATGCTCGCTGGCAGGCCGCGCGTTTCCGGGCCAAACATTAGATAGTCGCCATCCTGATAGCTTACGGCGCTGTGAGCAGGCGTACCTTTCGTGGTGAGGGCAAACAGGCGCTGGGGATTTTCTGCTTCGAGAAACGCGCGATAGTCATGATGACGCGTAACGGCGGTAAACTCGTGATAGTCCAGCCCCGCGCGGCGCAGGCGCTTATCGTCCCAGGCAAATCCCATCGGTTCGATGATATGCAGACGAAAGCCGGTATTAGCGCAAAGACGGATGATGTTGCCAGTATTTGGCGGAATTTCTGGTTCGTAAAGTACGATGTTTAGCATACTGCCCCCTTAGTGCGGGGGCAGGATAGCAGATATTCGTCTAACCCTTAAGCTGCATTCCCTTTCGCCATTGGAGCCAGTGCCGCAGGCAACTCTTTACCCAGCCCCTGCACCAGCGAATCTTGCGTAATTTCGCTAATCGATTTCGCGCCAGTCAGCGTCATTGCCACTTTCATCTCTTTTTCGATCAGATTTAGCAGGTTAGCTACACCCGCCTGGCCCGCTGTTGCCAGTGCATACAGGAAAGCACGACCCAGCAGTACGGTGTCGGCACCGAGCGCGATCATACGCACGACATCAAGCCCGTTACGTATTCCGCTATCCGCCAGAATGGCGATATCACCTTTCACGGCATCTGCAATAGCAGGCAACGCACGGGCAGAAGACAGCACACCGTCCAGCTGGCGGCCACCGTGGTTAGAAACCACAATTCCATCAGCACCAAAACGTACTGCATCGCGCGCATCTTCCGGATCGAGGATCCCTTTGATCACCATCGGGCCATCCCAGAAATCGCGGATCCACTCAAGGTCTTTCCATGAGATGGACGGATCGAAGTTATTCCCCAGCCAGCCGATGTAATCTTCCAGTCCGGTCGGTTTGCCGAGATAAGCTGAGATATTACCTAAATCATGCGGACGACCGTTCAGGCCCACATCCCACGCCCATTGCGGATGCGTCACCGCCTGCAAATAGCGGCGCATTGCCGCGTTCGGGCCGCTCATCCCAGAATGCGCATCACGATAACGCGCTCCCGGTGTTGGCATATCCACGGTGAATACCAGCGTCGAACAACCCGCTGCTTTTGCTCGCTCCAGTGCGTTACGCATAAAGCCGCGATCGCGCAGCACATAAAGCTGGAACCACATCGGACGTTTGATAGCCGGAGCCACTTCTTCAATCGGGCAAACGGAAACCGTCGAGAGAGTAAACGGAATGCCATGCGCATCCGCGGCTTTGGCAGCCTGAACTTCGCCGCGTCGCGCATACATGCCACACAAACCTACCGGACCTAGCGCCACCGGCATCGACAGTTTCTCATTAAACAGCGTCGTTTCCAGGCTTAAGTCAGACATGTTTTTCAGAATACGCTGGCGCAGCGCCACTTCTGACAAATCTTCCACGTTGCGGCGCAGCGTGTATTCAGAATATGCCCCCCCATCCATATAGTGGAACAGGAACGGCGGCAGAATGCGTTGCGCTGCGGCGCGATAATCGCTGGCTGCGGAAATAATCATGCGTTTTTCTCCCTCGAATGCTCATTATGGTCACCAGGCAGGCGGGTAATGCGTGCATGGCGAGCCTGATCTTCATCGAATCGTTTCATGGTGGTGTGAACAAAGCTAAGGTGCGCCATCATTGCTTTACGCGCCCCGTCAGCATCACCGGCAAAAATGGCGTCAATGACCGCCTGATGTTGTTCGGTCAGCTGTGAAAAAACTGGGGGTACCAGGTACATCCGCTGGCGGCTATGCTTCACAGAGGATTGCAGGACATCGAAGAAACCGCGCATGGTTTGCAGCAGCACGATGTTATGTGAGGCTTCGGCAATCGCCAGATGAAAACGAACGTCCGCTTGTGAGGCGAGATCCGGGTCTTCGCTGAGCGTTGCTTCAAAACAAAGCTGAATCTTTTCTTTTTCGCCAGGCGTGGCACGCATTGCTGCATGCCATGCGGTGCTGGCTTCAATGGCGTAGCGGGCTTCCAGAATATCGAAACTGTAATCCGGATCATCGGCCATCAGCGTTTTCAGCGGCTGGACGATGTTTTGCTCCGACCATGTGTCATGACGCCAGCGAATAAACGTCCCGCCGCCACGTCGACTGAGCAGCACACCTTCGCTTACCAGTTTCGCCAGCGCCTCGCGCAGTGAATTTCTCGACACGCCGAGTTGCATCGCCAGTTGACGTTCAGCGGGCAACTTCATGCCCGCTTCCAGGTTTTTTTCATCAATCAGCGCCCGCACACGATCGGCAACCTCGTCTGACAGGCGTCTGGGTAAAACAATCATTAAGGAATCATCCACGTTAAGACATAGGCCTGAAGCGTGGTGATCACGCCCACCATACAGGTGAAGATCAGGCTGTGTTTGACAGTAAAGCGGAACAAATCAGACTCTTTGCCCACCAGGCCTACCGCCGCACAGGCGATAGCGATAGATTGCGGGGAGATCATCTTACCGGTGACACCACCGGTGGTGTTGGCAGCAACCAGCAACAGGTCAGAAACGCCAATTTGTTGTGCGGCGGTAGCCTGCAAAGCGGCAAACAAAGCATTAGATGACGTATCCGACCCGGTCAGGAATACCCCAAGCCAGCCGAGGAACGGCGAGAAGAAGGTGAATGCATGACCGGTGTGCGCCAGTGCCAGCGCCAGTGTTGATGACAGTCCGGAATAGTTCGAGATAAAGGCGAACGCCAGCACCATGCCGATGGAGTAGATAGGCAGAGCCAGTTCTTTCAGCGTGCTGCTGAAGGTGCTGATAGCGTCAGATGGTTTCATCTTCAGCCAGACAATCGAGAGCAGGGCAGCAAACAGAATGGCGGTACCGGTGGCAGAGAACCAGTCAAACTTAAACACGGCGGCATACGCTGTCGCTTCGCTGACCACTGGCGGCATACGGGCAACCAGTTTATCGAGGTACGGCACCGGAATGTTGATCACCCACTCATACAGCGCACCGCCTGAAGCGAACAGGGCTTTAAACGGCGGGATACTCCACAGCGTTACGGTGGCGGTCAGGAACAGGAACGGTGTCCAGGCGCGCAGCACCTGACCTGCCGTGTAACCTGTGTGAGCCAGCGTCATATCAACCTGTGACGCCCCTAAGTCACCGAAGCGGAATACGCGCACTGGTTGCCAGCGTTTGAGGAACAGTGTCAGACAGAGCAGCGATACCAGCGAAGAGATAATGTCTGGCAGTTCCGGCCCAATAAAGTTAGAGCTGAGGTATTGAGCGATGGCAAATGAGCCGCCCGCAACCACGACCGCAGGCCAGGTTTCTTTGATACCGCGCCAGCCGTCCATAATCGCCATGATCCAGAACAGCACGATAATGGTCATAAACGGCAGCTGACGCCCCACCATCTGACCAATCTCAAAGCTGTCGATGCCTGTTACCTGCCCGGCGACCAGAATCGGAATACCCATCGCACCAAATGCCACTGGCGCGGTGTTAACAATCAGGCACAGCCCGGCGGCGTACAGCGGTTTAAAGCCCAGGCCGACCAGCAATGCGGCGGTAATTGCTACCGGTGCGCCAAAGCCTGCGGCTCCTTCAAGGAAAGCGCCGAAACAGAAACCGACGATCAGCATTTGCAGGCGCTGGTCAGGGGTTATCGAAAGAATAGACGAGCGAATGATGTCAAACTGCCCGGTTTTCACCGAGATCTTATAGACGAACACCGCTGCAATAATGATCCACGCGATGGGCCACAACCCGTAGAAGAAGCCATAAACCACCGAGGCCAGCGCGTTAGCGACCGGCATTTTATAGAACAGCAAAGCCACGGCAAGGGCGATTGCCACCGTCCATGAGGCGGCGACGTATCCTTTCAGTTTGAGCTTAATCAGCGCAAAGAAGAAAAACAGGATGGGAAGCGATGCTATCAGGCTGGAAAGCCAGATATTCCCGGCGGGATCGTAGTTTTGTTGCCAGAGATTCATTGCAGGTCTCCTGCAGTCCACACACGCCGTGTAATGAGTCTGTTGCTCATCTCCTTGTCACACGTTGTGTAAAAGTGGCACTGCCAATTGTGTTGTGTAGGGATAATGACAATGGATAGTTAACTAAATGTTATGTATTGGCAACATTGATGTGAGTTTTAATTGGGGAATTGTGAACCAGAGGTCAGATAAGCGAAGAATTGGTAGGGCCAATCCTGGGAGAGAGGTAATGAAGAAAAGGGCAATTCCCATCAGAGAATTGCCCTCAGATTGTTGATCTGGTGCGCCTTATCTTGCCGGATGCGGCGTGAACGCCTTATCCGGCCTACAGGGTAGTGCTGAATCACCCCGTAGGCCTGATAAGCGTAGCGCATCAGGCAATGTGGCGTTTACCCATTCGTTAATGGATCATTACCACTGAATACCGGCACCGAGTGCGGCGGAGTATTCACCCTGGCTATTGGTACTACCTTGTAATTTGTAGACCCAACGACCATTGGCGCTCACCATCGACACACCTAAAGCAACTGCCGATTCACCGTTGTAAGTACCGCCACCAATAGACGCCATGCTGGCACCCGGCGTGTAAGCCTGCGGCAGACCGGTCATTGCCATTGCAGAAGCGATACCACCACTCAGCTTGCTTTCAGTTTTGGACAGTTTGTTATCCATCTCAACCATGCGCTGATCGGTGTATTGCTTCGTTTCCTGCACACTTTGCTTCAACTGCGCATAGTTCACCGCGTCGTTGTTATTCACGCCAGCGGAAACGTTGCTGATGCGAGTCGTACCGCTATTGCCGCCACCGAGAGTGATGTTGCTGTAGTCGATAGAGCCATCAGCTTTGGTGTCGTAGCGAACGCCGCCTGCTTCAGAAGACTTCAGTTGCGAAACGTTAACCGCATCGGTGGCATTAACACCGGCAGCAACGTTGGTGATACGGCGCTGGTTGGTAGAAGAACCCACAGAGATCGTATTTTCTTCGTCTGCTACGGAACCCGTGCCCAGTGCGACGCTGTTGTCAGCGGCTGCAATGGAACCAGAACCAATCGCAACACTGTCTTTACCCTGCGCGTTGGCGTCTGCGCCATCGGTGTTGGTCTTGAAGTACTTAGTGCTACCGGTGGTTACGATATCGCCAATGCCATTTTCGATATTGGTCACGCGAGTATCCAGATTAGTGACCTGAGTGTTCAGGTTAGTAATGCTCTGGGTATTCTGGGAAACCTGCGCGTCCGTTACTTTCAACTGACCCACGTTAACCGCATCGGTATCCGCCGAACCTGCTGCGACGTTGGTGATCTGACGTTGACCGTCTTCGCTACCTACGGAGAATTCACCCACAGAGTTCTGCGGTGCGTCCATGTTGTAGGCAGTGTAGTTGGTCTGCGCGCCGCGGGTAGTCTGAGAACCATTACCCATTGCAATGCTGTCGGCATGATTTGCGCGTGCGTTAGAACCGATAGCAATACCGTTGATCGCATCAGCCAGAACTAAAGTGTTCAGGCCGATACCAATACCCGCATTACCATTAACGATGGTTTTCGCGCCCATTGCCAGCGAGTCTTCACCGACTGCCAGTGAGTCTTCAGCCGTTGAGTTGGCGTGATAGTATTTGGTTGGTGTGGTTGCGACTGCACCAATGGCGTTCTGCAACTGGCGAACCGTAACAGCGTCATGGGCTTCAGAACCATCCGCGACGTTGATGATTTGACGATATTTACCATCATCACCAATTGACAACGCGCCAAGCAGTTCGCCATCCGTGGTGTCATAACCAATCACAACACCTTCTTCCGATACGCTGGTGTTACGAGAACCTTTAACAATCACACGGCTGGAGACTGATTCGCTACCCAGCGCAATACTCGTCTCAACGATGCTGTTGCTGCCATGACCGATTGCCACGCTGTTATCGCCATCGGCAACAGAGTTATAACCCACAGCGGTAGAGCCAATACCTGCTGCGCTGGCATCGTTGAACGCTAAGCCGCTGTCGTTGGTACGTACATAGTTAATACCCGCACCGTTATCTTCGATGTAGGTTTCACTGGTGTTACCGGCAAGCTGGTTAATCATTTGGCTATTTTGCGTAACCAGAATATTGGTTGCGTTTAACTGGGAACCGTTAACAGCATCGGTACTGGTTGTGGAGAGATCACCAGCCGCAACGTTGGTAATTTTGCTGGCATTGCCATCATGGCTGGCGTTGTAGGCACCTGCGTCTTCATCCCACAGCAGCGCGTTATTATCGAGCGCATCCAGGGCTTCACCGACGTTGTTGTAATCGGTATTTGCAATGGTGTAAGTCGGTGCAGTGATAGTACCGTCAGCGTTGACTTCTGCATCACCACCCAGCGCATCAGCGATGTACTTATTGGTGCTATAGAGCTGTGAGCCATTAATGGCGTCGCTACTGGTGGCAGAGACTGCACCGTTAGCGACGTTAGTGATTACACTGGCAGTTTTATCTTTCCCGTGAGCGGCGCTAAATGCACCGTTACCGCCATTGGCTGTTGTATCCCACAGCAGAGCATCATCCAGCGTGGTATCGATCGCTTCCAGCGCGTCACCGACGTTGTTGTAACTGCCGCCAGCGATGGCATAAGTTGGTGTAGTGATACTGCCGTCAGTGTTCACCACAGCATTCCCGCCCAGAGCATCGGCAATGTAGTCACTAACACCATAAAGTTGTGAACCGTTAATGGCGTCGCTGCTGGTGGACGAGACTGCACCGTTTGCAACATCAGTGATTACACTGGGAGCATTATTAATGCCGTGTTTGGCGCTGAATTTGCCTGCGGCTGCATCCCAAAGTAGGGCATCGCCGAGTGATGTGCTAAATGATGTGTTAATGGCTGCCAGAGCATCACCGACGTTAGTGTAGTCAGTACCACCAATAGTGTAGGTTGGCCCACTTAATACACCCGTATCGCTGATATCAGCACCACCACCAAGATATGACGTAAATGAATCCGCTACGCCATAAAGTTGTGAGCCATTAATGGCATCAGTGCTGTTAGAAGATATCTTGCCAGCCAGTAAGTTGGTGATCTTGCTGGTAGCTTCGGTACCGTGCGCGGCGCTGAACGCGCCAGCCGCTTTGTTCCACAGCAGGGAGTCGTCACCGAGACCGTTAACAGCGTCAGTCAGGTTGGTGATGTTGGTGGTGTTAGTGGCGATGTTGGTGGTGTTGGTCGACACGTTATCGTTGGTGGTTTTGAGCTGAGAGCCGTTAACGGCGTCAGTGCTGCCAGCTGTCAGGTCACCGGCTTTGACATTGGTGATCTTGCTGGTGGCGTCAGTGCCGTGCGCGGCGCTGAATGCGCCAGCTGTTTTGTTCCACAGCAGGGAGTCGTCACCGAGACCGTTAACAGCGTCAGTCAGGTTGGTGATATTGGTGGTGTTAGTGGCGATGTTGGTGGTGTTGGTCGTCACGTTGTCGTTGGTGGTTTTGAGCTGGGAGCCGTTAACGGCGTCAGTGCTGCCGGCAGTCAGGTTGCCAGCGGTGACGTTAGTGATTTTGCTGGTGGCTTCGGTGCCGTGTGCGGCACTGAATGCTGTGCCGTTCCACAACAGGGCATCCTGCTGCAGGTCGTACAATTGAGAGCCGTTTACTACATCGGTGCTGGTTGCAGAAACCGTACCTTTAGCAACATTAGTGATTTTGTTGGTGGCATTCGCACCGTGATTGGCACTGAATGCCCCCGCGGTTTTATTCCATTGTAGGGTATTATTGTCGATTCCTGACAGAGCATCACCCACGTTATTATAGATGCCACTTTTCAACGCGTAGCTTACTGCGCTTATGCTGCCATCGTTGCCTACAGTAGCGCCTCCCCCGAGCCGTTTGGCGACTGAATCACTGATCGTATAAAGCTGTGAGCCGTTGATGGCATCGGTACTGGTGCTGCTTATGGCACCAGCAGCCATATTAGCAATTTTGCGTTTTGTTGTGCTGTTGCCAACTGAAACTGTATTGCTTGCATCTGTGGTCGATCCTGCGCCGATAGCGACAGAATTGTCGGTCGCTGCTGCAGCCCCTACACCGATGGCGACAGAATCATTGCCGTTTGCCCTGGACTGGCTACCGAAAGCAAGGCTGTTGCTGCCACCAGCGGCACTACCCTCTCCCAATGCGATGGCATTCTCTCCCGAGGACAAACTGTTACTTCCCAACGCGATTGAGTTCACTTTGCTTGCAATGCTACCTTGCCCCAGCGCAATCGCATTTTGTTCGCTGGCCTCACTGGTGCTACCTAATGCAATACTGGATTCGCCAGATGCCTGACTTGCATTACCCAGGGCTGTAGAATTCACTCCCAGGGCTTGCGTTTTGTTCCCAATCGCGATGGCGTTATCGTTCGAAGTAGCACTTCCTGCACCCATTGCCAGGCTGTATAGTCCATTAGCTTTCGCCATATACCCCATAGAAAGCGCGTAGTTGCTATCTGTAGTAGCAGCCCGCCCTATTGCCACAGAATACTCACCTTGAGCATTAGTCGCCCCCCCTAATGCCAGGGAATGATCACCAGCAGCATTTGCACCACTCCCGAGCGCTGCGGCTCGGTTTCCTGAAGATTTTGACATTTGTCCCAAAGCCATTGCACGATCTCCTGTTGCCAGGCTTTGGTAACCTAATGCAGTACTTCCTTCACCTAAAGCTCTTGCCTGATACCCTATTGCGGCAGCAGCTCCTGATTGCACTACTGACGATGCAATCGAATCATGGCCAATAGCAATCCAACCATTGGTTAGTGGGGTTGTTTCAGCACTTGTACCACCATCAAGTGATACTTCGGCATATGCCCCAAATGACGACAACAACCCACCCGCAACCAGTGCAGAAATTAACAGCTTACTGCGCCCGCTTTTTTTACCACGACTTTTTGCTGTTTCACTGGCAACGGTGTAACTACCTGTTGCCGGATTCCAGATAACTTTAAATATTTTGTTCATTATTGATGCTCTCTATTCCTTGATATAAGCGCAGAAGCTGCATTTATTTTTTGCTTTTTCGCTGCGGAGGTTCAGCAGGTTGAAGACGGTCGAACTGAATATTTGCCATATTGATGGCTAATTTCAGATATTTGAGGTTGTTGGGCGAGACACCTTTTAGCGTCAAATTAATGTCTTGCCATTGACCTGGTAATAATTTCAGGGAGGAGTTCATTGAGGTACTAAATAGCAATTGCTGCCATTTTGCTAATGCGTTGATGTCGGTGGGTTTTTCTCCCCCCCATGTCGCGTAGAAACCCATATTTGATACAGGAACACTTAATAAGTTAACCAGTGAAATACGAATAACACTGCCGTTTTCTACTGCGTCAATAGACAGTATTTTCCCTGCCAAACCAACAGAACCGTTATTTAAAATGAAGTATTGGGTTTGTGCCGGGTTAAATTCTGTAAAGACAAATTCGTCCTGTTTGTTTTTAACTGCCTTCACCACGCCAGCGAGCGTTTTGGTACTGTTTATGATGGTAGTTTGTTGTTTTTCAAAGTGTTCTATCTTGCGCTTGTCGAGTTCTTGTTGTTTTTCAAGCGCCTCAATTTTGCTTTTTTGTAACTCTTGCTGTGTAACGAGATCGTCGACCTTACTCGCTTTTTCAATATAGTCACACCCTACCAATAAGCAAAGTTGCAATATCATTAACACGCTTAACAGTGTTTTCTTTAGGTTCATAGGATGAATTCCTTTTCATAATCCCGATACAGTTGATAATTACGGCACAATCATTTTTTTTATGAATGATTGGAGTGGGGCATATCCGCAAAATAAATTTGTTAGAGAGTTTTTGTATTAATTGGTTGTGCGAATATTTTATTAAATGTCAAACGATTTCAGTTTGTAGCCAATAATATTAATCGCGCGGATTTTAATGATCGGTGTCAATCGATGTCAAATGTTTCACCGGATAAAGGCACAGGGCAGGGAAAGGTAAATATTCAGTTGAGTGATGTTTTATTGTGGAATTTGCGAAGCTGATTGAAAAATTTAAATAATTAATTATGTTTCAAGCATTGATATGCGGCAATTCATTGTTGATATTGATACATCATTCTTTAATGTGTACCTGATTTTCAGAATTTAGCCTGCTACGATCGCTCAGAAGTGTAGGTGGAGTTGAATATATAATGTTAAGAACGTTATAAAGATTCGATCTCTGAAACAGGCTCCTGCATGTGCCAGCAGGAGCGAGTAAATGGTGAGAGGCTGTGATTACAGCGACGAGAAAGGAACTTAAAACGCAGTCTTTGAGAACCCTGTCATCTCTTGCAGGCCCATTTCGCGGCCCAGCGCGGTCATTGGGTGCACAACCACCAGTCCGCGAACACTTTTTTTCAGCTTGCCCATATCAGCCTGCTCTTTTTTGGTGATTGCACGCTGGAACGGCATTTTCATCAGTTTCTGCGCTTCTTTGCTGAGTTTCTGGCTGTGAACTTCGCGCAGGCGAGCAATTTCTGCTTCCAGCGTGGCTTTCTCTTTTTCCAGTTCGGCATATTTGTCTGCGGCTTCAACCAGCGATAGATCGGCCTGCTGGTGACGGATGGCGTCCTGACGATCGCTGAGACGTTTGATTTCGTTTTTTTCGACTTCTTTCATGTGATGACTTCTGATAGAGATAAATTTATAGCCTCTAGTATGCGCGACCAGGTGCTTTGTTCACAACTGATGGCATTGTAATAGTTCCAGATTGTAACCATTAATGCGTTAAAAAATCACCCAATACATTGATTAGTTAAGAAATTTAAAGAAAAAAGATAGTCAACAGAAGCAGGTGATTATTGAGGATTGAGCACGTTTTCCTTAATGTCATTTATACCGGGATCTAAACTAAAATTGGCGGCCGCGCATTCCCGGCGCGGGGTAATACGGAGATATCATCATGGGCAAATTAGGTGAAAACGTTCCGCTTCTTATCGATAAAGCCGTAGATTTCATGGCATCGAGCCAGGCGTTCCGGGAGTATCTGAAAAAACTACCTCCCCGTAACGCGATTCCGTCCGGAATACCTGATGAAAGCGTGCCGTTATATCTACAACGTCTGGAATATTATCGTCGGCTTTATCGGCCGAAACAGGTAGAGGAGAAGTAAGCGAAAGTACTTACTTTTGAAAGGCTTTTTTTAAGCTGATTTTGGAAATCAGCTCTGTCAGTGAAAGGACCATTGTTGATCGCACAGCCTGTTGGTAACGCTGAATTTGCATTGCATACAAACTGGAGTCTGCAGGTTCAAACTGTGGCGGCGGTGGTAACGCCGCCACGCAATGCAGTTCACCAAAGGGTCCAAGGATTTCGTCGTCGGTAAACGCGTACTCGTTGCCGTCGTGATTTAGCTCTTCACGCAATGCCATCAGCAGTTCCGCATCTTCGTATTCCTGGCGGTTAATGACGCCCAACCCGTAAATGAGTTTTAAACGCACAGAAAGATCGCCCAGCGGACCATCGCCGTCGAGTAACGGTTCTACAGCATACTTCACCGCGTAATCGTCTTTGCGGAATACCTGAAGCACCAGAAGATTTACTGCCTCGGTCAAAAGCTCGACGGCGGTGATCAGAAAGCTTCGCACGGTTTTGCCAGCATTCAGACGCTCAAGCACACGGTTTTCAAAGGCCTGGGTTTGTTCCATTGTTGCCTGCATATCTGACAATCTGTTATTCGGGCGCAGGGTATCCTGCGCCTGGTCCACCATTATTGCATTGCTTTATAAGCGGTTACCGCCTCGGATACAACCTCGCTGTTGGCATCAAGACCGGAAATCTGTGCCAGCGCGGCTTGTGGGCCTTTGTCGGCAATCAGCGCTGCCAGTTCCTGAGCCTGCGGATCATCTTCACTGCGGAAGTGCATTGCAGCGGCAATACCTTCAATCAGGTTTTTATGTGGCAGACCATATTCCAGGGTTCCGAGCAGTGGCTTGATCAGACGGTCGCCAGCACTCAGTTTACGCAGCGGCTGACGGCCTACGCGTTCTACATCATCTTTCAGGTACGGGTTCTCGAAACGACCGAGGATTTTCTGGATGTATGCCGCATGTTTGTCAGCATCAAAGCCGTAGCGCTTGATCAGTACCGCGCCGCTTTCTTCCATTGCCCCTTTTACCACCGCGCGGATTTTCTCGTCGAGAATTGCGTCACGAATGGTCTGATGACCGGCCAGTTTTCCGAGGTACGCGGTTATAGCATGACCTGTATTCAGGGTGAAGAGTTTACGTTCGACAAATGCCATCAGATTGTCGGTTAATTCCATGCCAGGGATGTTTGGCAGCGTGCCTTTGAACTGCGTTTTATCGACAATCCATTCGCTGAAGGTTTCTACCGTCACTTCCAGCGGATCGTTAGTTGCCGAAGCCGAAGGCGGTACGATGCGGTCAACGGCGGAATCAACAAAGCCAACGTGTTCTTCTACCCACGCTTTGGCATCTTCCGGCAGGGCGTTCATCACATGGCCTTTCAGCTGCGTGGTGCCGCGGACCATGTTTTCACAGGCGATGATGTTCAGCGGAGATTCATTACCTTGTTCTTTACGTTTCACCAGCCCTTTGGCGATGGCCGGAGCAATACGTTCCAGCACGACAGGGCCAACGGCGGTAGTGACTAAATCGACCTGAGCAATCAGATCAACGACATCATCGCCAATGCTGCTGACGGCATTGACGCCGGAAACGGTATCTACCTGCTCGGTTTCACCAACCACATGAACCTGATAGCTATGACGGGCATTCAGGGCATCAAGTACCACCTGATTTACATCGGCAAACGTCAGTTGGATACCCGCGTCCGCCAGCAGTTTACCGATAAAGCCACGACCGATATTACCTGCGCCAAAATGTAATGCTTTCATAGTATTAACCTTCATCAATGTTTTTACCCGAGAGGGCTGGGGTGAGGCTTTTCCCTCACCCAAACCCTCTCCGTGAGGAGAGGGGCTTTTTGCCGGATGCGGCGTAAACGCCTTATCCGGCCTACGTGTTTGGCACTGACCTGTAGGCCTGATAAGACGCGTCAGCGTCGCATCAGGTATTGCGCACCGACTGCCGGATGCGGCGTAAACGCCTTATCCGGCCTACGTGTTTGGCACTGACCTG
>OFMJ01001751.1_pt1 | contig 15084 bp, 8 predicted proteins | sample 1541801 | NCBI WGS metagenome assembly OFMJ01 (sample SAMN04209234, study PRJEB22552) | human gut metagenome | biome: gut; material: feces | host: Homo sapiens | place: USA: Oklahoma
TATGAAATTCGCAGTGTAGTTTTGTGCAATTTTTCAAATTTGCTCATTTATAGTTGTCAAGAAAACTACTGTCATTTGATTTGTGAAGAATTTACAAATAAAATATAAAATATCTTAACTATTTATAAAATACTAGGAGGAGAAAAAATGTCTGGAAAACACAAAAAACTTACTATGGGGGCATTAATATTGATGATTTTTACATCAGTGTACGGATTTAATAATATGCCTCGATCATTTTACCTGATGGGGTACGGAGCAATACCATTCTTTCTGTTATCTGCAGTTGTATTTTTTGTACCGTTCGCATTCATGATTGCAGAGTATGGTTCCGCGTTTAAAGATGAAAAGGGTGGAATTTTTTCCTGGATGCAGATTTGTGTAGGCACAAAATATGCGTTTGTAGCAACATTTATGTGGTATACATCTTATGTGATCTGGCTCGTAAATATTTCATCTGGTATTATGGTTCCGCTTTCTAATGCGATATTTGGAAAAGATACGACAACAGAATGGTCTCTGTTTGGATTAAAATCTACACAGACACTTGGTATTCTTGGAGTAATCTTTATTATTGCAGTAACATTTTTTGCAAGTAAAGGCTTGAAAAACATCCAGAAAGTTGCTTCTATCGGAGGTATTGCATGTATGTTCTTGAATGTAATGCTTATCGGTGGTGCATTGCTTGTTTTAATTGGAAATAAGGGAGAGCTTGCACAGCCTGTTGTATCTGCAGCTTCCTTTATTGACTCTCCAAATCCGGAATATGCAGGAGCTCTTGCAATGTTATCATTCCTTGTATATGCACTCTTTGCATATGGAGGAACAGAAGCAGTTGGTGGTCTGGTTGATGAGACAGAAAATCCAGAGAAAAATTTTGGTAAAGGACTTACCATCGCAGCCATCATCGTTGCAATCGGATATTCAATTGGTATCTTTTGTGTTGGTATTTTTACAAATTGGAGTGATACACTTTCAGCAGCAACTGTACATAAGGGAAATGCCTCTTATGTAATTATGAATAATCTTGGTTACCAGATTGGTGCAGCGTTTGGCGCAAGCCAGAGTGTCTGCGTGCAGATGGGTGACTGGGCAGCAAGAATCATGGGAATTTCTATTCTTCTCTCTCTTGCAGGTGCAGTATTTACATTAAGTTACTCACCATTGAAACAGTTGATTGAGGGTAGCCCAAAAGGACTTCTTCCGGAAAAATTCTGTAAAATCGAAGATGGCATGCCTAAGTTTGCTTTAAAGGTACAGGCAATTGTAGTTATTGCATTTATTCTTCTCATTTCTATGGGTGGCGATACAATGACACAGTTCTTTAACATTCTTGTATCTATGACAAACGTTGCGATGACACTTCCGTATATGTTCATCTCAGCAGCATTTCTTCGGTTTAAGAAGAAGACAGATATTAAGAAACCATTTGTAATCTATAAGAATCATACAGTTACAGTTATTTTTACAATACTCGTAACAGCAATTGTAGGATTTGCAAACCTCTTTACAATTATTCAGCCTGCAATGGCGGGAGATTTTGCAACAACTATTTGGAGTATTGTAGGACCGCTTGTATTTACAATTATTGCATTGATTTTACATGCAAGATATGAAAAGAAAATGAAAACAAAATAGTAAGTGAGAAAGACAGTACGCATTTCCATAGGAGATGCTGCTGTCTTTCTTGCATTTATATGCAAGGAAGGAAACTCCTTTGGAATCCTCCGTAATAAAGGATATACTAATGATTATCTAAAAAAGATAAAAAATAAGTTGATATTTTATCCATAATAGTGTATAATACAGAACAATGTGAAGTTAGAAGAAGAAAAGGGAGGATTTTACGATGGGTAAAAGAGAAGACATCCACAAAGTACTTATTATTGGTTCAGGTCCTATTATTATTGGTCAGGCGTGTGAATTTGATTATTCAGGTACACAGGCTTGTAAAGCACTTAAAAAATTAGGATATGAGATCGTATTAGTAAATTCTAATCCGGCAACTATTATGACAGATCCTGAGACGGCTGATGTTACTTATATTGAGCCTCTTAATGTTGATAGAATAGAAGAAATTATTAAAAAGGAAAGACCAGATGCATTATTACCAAATTTAGGTGGGCAATCCGGTCTTAATTTATGCTCTGAATTAAATGAAAAGGGAATTCTTGAGAAATACAATGTACAGGTTATTGGTGTACAGGTAGATGCCATAGAAAGAGGAGAAGACAGAATTGAATTTAAAAAGACAATGGATAGCCTTGGAATAGAGATGGCGAGAAGTGAGGTTGCTTACTCAGTGGATGAGGCTCTGGCCATTGCAGATAAGCTTGGATATCCGGTAGTGCTTCGACCGGCATACACAATGGGGGGTGCAGGCGGCGGACTTGTATATAACAGGGAAGAGCTGAGTACAGTTTGTGCCCGCGGACTTCAGGCGAGTCTTGTAGGACAGGTTCTTGTGGAAGAATCCATTTTAGGATGGGAAGAACTGGAGCTAGAAGTCGTGCGCGATGCGAAAAACAACATGATAACCGTATGCTTTATTGAAAATATCGATCCTCTCGGAGTGCATACAGGCGACTCATTTTGCTCTGCTCCAATGCTGACAATTCCGGAAAGTGTTCAGAAACGTTTGCAGGAAAAATCATATAAAATCGTGGAGTCCATTCAGGTAATCGGTGGAACAAATGTGCAGTGGGCACATGATCCAAAGACAGACAGAGATATCGTAATTGAAATTAATCCAAGAACATCCCGTTCTTCTGCGCTTGCTTCAAAAGCAACAGGATTTCCGATTGCACTTGTGTCTGCAATGCTTGCAACAGGCATTACACTGGATGAAATTCCATGTGGAAAATATGGTACGCTTGATAAATATGTTCCAGGCGGGGATTATGTGGTCATCAAGTTTGCAAGATGGGCATTTGAAAAGTTCAAAGGTGTAGAGGATAAACTTGGTACTCAGATGCGCGCAGTTGGCGAGGTTATGAGTATCGGTAAAACATATAAAGAAGCATTTCAGAAAGCAATCCGAAGTCTTGAGACAGGACGTTATGGTCTTGGGCACGCGAGAAACTTCTATGAGAAAACAAAAGAAGAGCTTCTAAGAATGCTTGTGAGCGCATCCAGTGAACGGCATTTCATCATGTATGAGGCGCTTAGAAAAGGAGCTACAGTAGAAGAAATCAATGAAATTACAAAAGTAAAGCCGTGGTTTATTGAGCAGATGAAAGAACTTGTAGAGGAAGAAGAGAATCTTCTGACATACAAGGGAAATGTTCCGGCAGATAATGACTTGATTCAGGCAAAAAAAGATGGATTTTCCGATAAATATTTAAGCCAGATTTTGGATATAAAAGAAGAGACTATCAGAGATAAAAGAATTGAACTCGGTATGGAAGAAGCCTGGGAGGGTGTTCATGTAAGCGGAACAGAAAATAGTGCATATTATTATTCTACTTACAATGCGGAAGATAAGAATCCGGTAAAAGCAGAAAAACAAAAGATCATGATCCTTGGCGGCGGACCAAACAGAATTGGTCAAGGGATTGAATTTGATTATTGTTGTGTTCATGCATCACAGGCGTTGAAAAAATTGGGATTTGAGACAATCATCGTAAATTGTAATCCGGAGACAGTTTCTACAGATTATGATACTTCTGATAAGTTGTATTTTGAACCACTTACATTGGAAGATGTATTGAGCATTTATAAGAAAGAAAAACCGGTAGGTGTGATTGCACAGTTTGGAGGACAGACGCCGTTAAATCTTGCAGCAGACCTTGAAAAAAATGGTGTGAAGATACTTGGAACATCACCATCTGTTATTGATCTTGCAGAAGACAGAGATTTATTCCGGGAAATGATGGATAATCTTGAGATTCCGATGCCAGAGTCAGGTATGGCAGTTAATGTAGAAGAAGCACTTGGAATTGCTGAAAAAATCGGATATCCGGTTATGGTTCGTCCATCTTATGTACTTGGCGGACGTGGAATGGAAGTTGTATATAATGCGGAGAGTATGACAGAATATATGAAGGCAGCAGTTGGCGTTACACCAGACCGCCCAATTTTGATTGATCGTTTCTTAAATCATGCATTGGAATGTGAGGCAGATGCGATCAGTGATGGAACGCATGCATTTGTACCGGCGGTTATGGAACATATTGAGCTTGCGGGAGTACATTCCGGAGATTCCGCATGTATGATTCCGTCCAGACATATTTCTGAGGAAAATATTAAAACCATTAAGGAATATACAAGAAAAATTGCAGAAGAAATGCATGTAAAAGGCTTGATGAATATGCAGTATGCAATTGAAGACGGCAAAGTGTATGTGCTGGAAGCAAATCCAAGAGCATCCAGAACAGTGCCTCTTGTTTCAAAAGTATGTGATATTCGAATGGTGCCACTTGCAATCGATATTGTAACAGAAGAACTTACGGGAAGACCTTCACCTGTTCCGGCATTGAAAGAAAAAAATATTCCATATTATGGAGTGAAAGAAGCGGTATTTCCATTCAACATGTTCCAAGAAGTTGACCCGGTATTAGGACCGGAGATGCGTTCTACAGGTGAAGTATTGGGACTATCTAAGTTCTTTGGAGAGGCATTTTTCAAAGCACAGGAAGCAACACAGACGAAATTGCCTCTGGATGGAACTGTGCTGATTTCTGTACGGGATAAAGACAAAGAGGAAGTTGTTAAAGTTGCAAAAGATTTTGTAGAAGCAGGATTTAAGCTGATGGCTTCTAAGGGAACATGTGCCTGCTTACAAGAGGCAGGACTTGAAGTAACCCGTGTGAAGAAACTTCAGGAGGGCAGACCGGATATGTTGGATCTTATTACAAATGGTGATGTAGATCTTGTCATCAATACTCCGATCGGTAAGGAAGCGCAAGAGGATGATAGTTATCTTAGAAAAGCTGCAATTAAAGCAAAAGTACCATATATGACAACCATTGCTGCAGCAAAAGCTACGATTAGCGGTATCAAGTCTATGAAAAAACCAGGATGCGGCAGTGTGAAATCCCTTCAGGAATTGCATGCGGAAATTACAGAAGTATAGAGATAGAAAAAAGCGCAGGATTTAGGTCTTGCGCTTTTCGTAGTTTAGGGCTGGAAATGACAGAGTAATATTTGTTCCATAGCCTAGTTCACTTGTAATCTGAAAAGTATTTTTATCTGGGTACAATAGATTTAATCGTTCTTTCACATTGGACAAGCCAATTCGTGTTGCTGATTGTTGATCTGATTTTGGAGTTTTCAATGTTTTAGTAATTTGTATACTATTCATTCCATCTCCGTTATCGATAATCTCACAAGATATTTCAGAACCGATTTTAGAAATAAAAATACGGATGAGCCCGGTTTTAGTTTCTTGAAATGCATGAAAAAATGCATTTTCTACAAGTGGTTGCAACAAAAGATTCGGAATTTCGCAAGACAGGCATTCTGACTCAACAAATATTTCGGCTTTTACAAGACCACCATACCGAGGTTCTATGATTGAGATATAGTTTTTTACATTTTTTACTTCATCAGCAACAGTTACCATAGTATTTGTTTTTCCCAGTGTACTACGTAGAAGAGAAATGAGTGAATCTATAATTTGGCAGGCATTTCCATTGTTTTGCATCTCAATTAGATGTTTCACACTATTCAGTGTATTATAGAGAAAATGTGGGTTGATCTGCATCTGAAGAAGATCTAATTCATCTTTTCTTTGTTTTTCGTTTGCCTCATTTAATTCTTTTAAATAATGGCGTATTGTATTCGTCATTTTATTATAAGATGTGGTAATCATTTCAATTTCTGAGGCACCACCTATATCGTGAGTAGGCATTGGGATGTCTTTTGCACCTGCCATATGATCCGCTAATTTCCGAAGAGGAAGCAGATTACGTTTCATGATCCACATAATAGAAAAGAAAAGTAGAATCAAGGCTAGTAGAATAACAGCAATCGTTTTAATTCCCGGTAAAAAACTCTGGTAAATTGTTGAGGTAGTAATTCTGCTTATAATATAGGAATCATAATAGGATATATAACGGGATACAATGATGTCCGAATCGTTATTTTTGGTATATTCCAAATTCTTTTTTCTGTTTTCTTTTGCATTTTCTAAAAGTTTAGAATTTTTTGTCCCCACATCTTCTTGAATATTGCTAGATAGGACAGTACCGTCAGAAGATAACAGTAAAATATCACTATTTGGGCTAATGATACTTTGATAAAACTGTCTGAGACTTGCTTCTGGTATGGTAATAAAAATGCCGCCACATAGTGTCCCGTCCGATTTTAGCAAGGGGCGACATCCAATAATTACTGCGGAACCGGATGTAGAGTAAGAAATCCCTTGAGGAAGAGAGTCATATACAATTCGGTTATTATTTAGAGACTTTTGAAAGACAGGAAGATTTAACATTTCTTCTGCTTCTAATGTAGGTCCACCGTTCCCGGAGCTTACTGCGAATCCGTTTACTCCGGCAATGGTGATTTCATAGTTTATCATGGCATACGGATTAGTTTTAAATAAATTGCCAATTTGATGTCGAATGTTATATTCATCTAATACGTTATTTATAGGTTCAATTAAAAGATCTCCTAAATAGGGTTTTTGTATAATATTTGCAGAAATCTGGTAAATATGGCTATGAACAAGTTGTAGTGTGGCATCTGTTTGTTTTAAAATCTCCTGATTGGATCGTATGGAAGCTGCTTCCGTTTGTTGAATATAAATTGCGGAGACCGTCAGCGCTGCAAATAAAAGGATTAAAAAAGTAATAGAAAAAATTGGTGTCAATAAAGTAAAAAGGATGGAATGATGTTTTTTTAAATGTTTCATAATATCATTTTCTCCGTTTCTGCGTGAATGTATGGTTACGGTATTGAAGGGGAGTAGCTCCCACTAATTTTTTAAATACTTTGCCAAAATAACTTTGATCTGTATAACCGATGGATTCGCTAATAAAACTGATACTGTGCGAAGTTGTATCTAGCATTTCTTTTGCGTGACGAATGCGGGTTTCATTTAAATGATCACTAAAATGTTTACCTGTATTCTGACTTATATAGGCGGATAAGTAAGAGTAATTCATATGGATCGCTCCGGCTACATCATATAAGGTAATTTGATAAGAATAATTTTTTTCTAAATAATTTTTGAAATTTGTAATAACAGCATCCTCTTGCTTTGTAGAAATACAAACAGAAGCAAGTTCTCCAAATGCTCCTGCAATAGCATCACGTATTTGAATAAATGTAAGAGCATTATCAATTTGTTTAAAAAGTTTTAATTCGATAAGACTCAGTTTCTGACAGTAATTTGAAGATTTACGAATTTCCTTTAAAGAAATATAAAATGTATGTTCTACAAATTTGCGGAAACGATACGGGTTTTGTATTGTTGTATTTTTCAAAGAATCAAGATATTCAAGGAGATAATGGCATGCATCTTGAATAAATCCTCTGGAAATAAATGAAGAGTATTCTTCAAATGAAAAATTTTCTATATTTTCTTGTGCTTTTTTAATTTCTGGTTGATAAAAACAAAGTTTATTCTCATATAAAATAGAATATTTTGTAAGTTCATACATGTCTTCCGCGATTTCTTTTATTTGCGATATTGAACAAAAAGGAAGGCTTAAGGCACAGCTTGTATGGCGGATACAGTTTCTTAATTTTTCTAAAATATTTTGAATACAAGAGTCGGTATCTGTTTCAGGGCAACTTATTAGACAGATTGCGTGGTGTTGAGTTGTATAGGCAGCACAAACTGGAAGTTCCAAAAACATTTGGGATACCTCATCTTGAAAGTGATTTTCTGATTGAAAATCAGGCTGCGGAGAATCAACAAGCAAAAGAAGATATTGACTCGAAGGCAGTCTGTTCTGAAGGTAATTATTCAATTTGTTGTAAGGCAATTGGGCGTATCCATCAAGGACTTGACGGATTAGAACACCAAATGTCTTTTCTGTTTCTGCAGAATGTGATTTTTGCTGAGAAGAAAGTATCCGTTCCAAACAAGCAAGAAGCTGTTCTTTAGATACCTGACTTTTTAATATGTAGTCTGCAGCACCGTATTGAAACGCTTTGCGTACTTTGTCATATTCATCAAAATTACTTAACATAATAATAGGAGGTCTGTCAGTGGATTGAAACTGGTGTACAAATTCCACACCATTTAAGACAGGCATTACTACGTCACAAAGAATAATATCAGGTTTCAGTTCAGCATACATATCAAGCCCTTCCTGACCGTTGGACGCTTCCCCGACGATAGTATAACCGCAGGATTCCCAATCCATCATATACTTAAGACCTTGACGAAATATAAATTCATCATCAATAATTAACAGTTTTTTCATAAGCAACACCTCCTATAGTAGTTTGTTTTTGAATTTATTTATAATAAGTAGATTATATCATAAAAGACTATAGGTACGAGAAAATACTAAAACAAGTCAGAAAAAATACAAAACAAATACTAAAAACATATTTAGAATAGAAAAAAACAAAAAATATGACTAAAATATATGCAAAATCTTCTATATTTTTGGTTAATAATTTTATAATATAAAAGCATCAAACATGGCCATGAAAAAAAGAAAAAGAGAGGGAAATATCATGAAAAAGAAAGTAGTCGCAATACTTATGGCAGCAGTGGTAGTTACGGGGTGTATCGGATGTGGAAGTTCAGATACAGGAAAAAGTAAAGGCAATACAGATGATAACGGGAAGAAAAAAGTAACTGTATGGGCCTGGGATGTAGAGTACAATATTCCGGTTATGGAAGAGGCAGCAAGACGATATGAAGAAAAGCATACAGATGTTGATATTGAAGTCATGGAATATGCTTATGACGATATTACCCAAAAGATTAATACGAATTTAAGTTCCGGTATTACAGATGGGCTTCCAGAGATTATTTTGAGTGAAGATGCAAATGTGCAAAAATATTTGCAATCATACCCAGGTGCTTTTTTGGATATGAAAGAAAAAGTAAATTTTGATGATTTTGCAGAATATAAAGTAAAGGTGTTATCTCTTGATGATGGCATTTATGGTGTTCCGTTTGATATCGGAACAGAAGGACTTTTTTACCGTAAAGACTATATAGAACAAGCAGGATATACAGAGCAAGATTTGACAGACATTACATGGGATAAACTTATTGAGATCGGGAAAAAAGTAAAAGAAGTAACAGGGAAGGATCTTATGACACTAGATCCGAATACCATGACAATTATGCGTGATTTTATGCAGTCTTCTGGAACGTGGTATTTTACACCGGATGGAGAAGTTAATATTGCAGGGAATCCAGTGATTGAGGAAGGAACAAAAATTTATAAAGAATTGATGGACAGTGGAGTCGTGAAATTGACAACCAGTTGGGGAGAAATGGCAGCAGCTTTGAATAATGGAGATGTGGCTACAATTACAAGTGGATGTTGGATTGTACCAACAATTACAGCACAGGAAGATCAATCGGGGCTTTGGAGGGTTACAAGAATGCCACGGCTTGATGTAGAAGGCGGAACAAATTATGGAAATAGAGGGGGTTCGAACTGGCTCGTGTTAAAAGACTCTGAAAATGCAGAAATTGCTGCGGATTTCTTAAATGAAATTTTTGCAAATGACGTGGAATTCTATGAGACGATTCTGACAGATATCGGGGCAATCGGAGCGTATATTCCTGCCCAGTCTAGCGATGCATATAATAAGCCTGTAGAATATTTTGGAAATGAGGCTATTTGGGCTGATTTTGCTGAGTGGGCAAAGAGTGTACCTCCAATTAATGTAGGTGTATACTCGGATGAGGCAGATTCTGTTTTAATTTCGAATATGCCGACAGTTTTGGATGGAAGTGTGAAGATTCCTGATATGCTGAAGACGGCAGAGGAGCTTTTGAAATCACAGATTCAATAAAAAGATTCAATATAATCACCTTGTCGGGTGGGAGATGGAGTGATAACAGATGAATAAAAAGAAAAATGGAAGATTTCGGATTCATCTCAATGGTTGGGGATTTGTAATCCCCTCCATTGTATTGTTTTTATGGCTAACATTGTGGCCAATGATTCATGCATTTATTATGTCATTACAAAAAGGCAAAGGAAATGTAACAGAATTTGCAGGTCTTGAAAATTATGTACGATTATTTAGTGATCCGGTATTTATAAGCAGTACGAAGAATACGGTTTTATATTTTGTGATTCAGGTACCGATTATGCTTTTTCTTGCTCTAATTATATCTTCTATGCTAAATAATCCGAAATTAAAATTCAGGGGATTTTTTCGGACAGCAATTTTTGTTCCATGCGTAACAAGTCTTGTGGCATATTCTTTGCTATTTAAAAGTATGTTCGCTGTAGATGGAATTATTAATAAGGCTTTAATGGGATTACACGTAATAGATTCACCAATTCCATGGCTTTTGGATACATTTTGGGCAAAAGTTGTAATTATTGCAGCTATTACATGGAGATGGACAGGATACAATATGATTTTCTATTTATCCAGTTTACAAAATATTGATGGCGGAATTTATGAAGCAGCAGAAATTGATGGTGCAAATAGTTGGCATAAATTCAAGTATATTACAATACCACTTTTAAAGCCGGTCATTCTTTTGACAGCAATTATGTCTACGAGCGGAACACTACAGTTATTTGATGAAGTGGTAAATATTACAAGTGGTGGTCCGGCAAACAGTACCATGACAATTTCGCAATATATTTATAATCTTTCTTTTAAATATGCACCAGATTTTGGATATGCAGCAACGGTATCCTATGCAATTTTCTTCATGGTAGCACTGCTATCCCTAATCCAAACGAAAGTGAGTGGTGATAATAATGACTAAGATAAATACAAGTTATGCTGGAAAATCAAAGAAAAGAATTTCTTATGCATTTCAGTACATATTTCTCGGAGTGGTTTCTTTGATTTCGATTTTCCCGTTTATTTGGATGATTATTGGAGCAACCAATAAAAGTATGGATATTACCATGGGAAAAATGAGTTTTGGAAACCAGTTTTTGATAAATTTGAATAATCTTTTGAATGCAGGAGATTTACTTACCTGTATTAAGAACTCGGCAATTTTGAGTTTGATTATGACAGTAATGAGTATGTTGATTTGTTCAATGGCAGGGTATGGATTTGTTATTTTTAAAAGCAAGGCAAAAGAATTATGTTTTTCTATTATTCTTTTGTCTATGATGATTCCTTCTTCGTCTATTGTGATTCCAATGTTTAAAATGTTCAGTAAAATGGGACTTTTAAATACGAAAATAGGAGTCATACTTCCAGCATTATCTACGGCATTTTTGATTTTCTTTTTTAGACAAAATACAAAGAATTTTCCGTTTGAAACGATTCAATCTGCAAGAATTGACGGGCTTGGAGAACTGGGGATTTTCTTTAAGATTTATATGCCAATGATGAAATCTACTTATGCTGCAGCAGCAATTATTACATTTATGTCAAGTTGGAATAATTATTTGTGGCCATTGATTTCTTTACAGACAAAAGAACAGAGAACACTGCCATTAATGATCAGTTCTTTGGGAACAGCATATACACCGGATTTTGGAATGATTATGGTAGGAATTATTATTACAACGATTCCATCTGCTATTATTTTCTTCCTGATGCAGAAAAGTTTTGTAGACAGTATGATGGGTTCTGTGAAATAATAAAGATAAAGAAAACAAGGAGGCATAAATCATGAAGGAAAAAAAGCTTGCAATGCTTCAAGATCCCCGGTGTTTTGAGATGAATCGGATGAAACCTGTTTCTGATCATCGCTGGTATGAGACAAAAGAAGAGGCAATGTCGCAGAAATCAATGAAGCTTCGCTATAGTTTAAATGGAGTATGGAAATTTATGTGGGTGCCAAACCCGATTTCTGTGCCGGAAGGATTTGAAAAGACAGAATTTTCCTGTCAGGGATGGACGGAAATTCCGGTTCCGGCTCAGATGGAGTTAAGCGGATATGGGAGACCACAGTATACAGACACAAGTTATCCATGGGATGGACGGGAAAATGTGGCACCGCATAACGTACCTGTTGAGGAAAACCCAACGGGATGTTATGTGAAATATTTTTCTGTGCCGGAACACTTCCAGGGGAAAAGAGTTCAGCTTCATTTTGAAGGCGTAGAGACGGCATTTCACTGTTGGATCAATGGAACTTATATTGGATATAGTGAGGACAGTTATACACCGGCAGTCTTTGATGTGACAGATGCATTGCAAGAAGGAATGAATAAGCTAGCTATGGAAGTGTATCGTTTTTCTACAGGAAGCTGGCTTGAGGATCAGGACTTTTGGCGGATGGGCGGTATCATTCGAGAAGTGGCGCTTACAGCCTTGCCGGAAGTACATATGCGTGATATTGATACAGCGGTAGAATTGGAAAATGATTATACAACGGGAACAGCGGAAGTTACTGTATTTTTGGATGCAGATTCCAAGGCATTAGATCAGGGCGGCTATACATTTTTCTGGAAACTGATTGATCCAAAAGGAAAAGAATTGACAAGTGGAGAAGAATATCCTGCAGAGTGGGTCGCAGAATTTTCACTTAAGGTAGATCATGCATATTTATGGAGTGCGGAATGTCCATATTTATATCGGCTTCTTTTGGAAGTGAAGAATCGGGACGGAGAATGTGTGGAGTCTGTGATGCAGAGAATCGGTTTTCGCAAGGTGGAGATTAAAGATGCGATTCTCTATCTGAATGGAAAACGTTTGCTGCTAAATGGTGTGAACCGACATGAATTTTCAGGAAGAAAGGGACGCGCTATTGGCAGGGAAGAAATGGAATGGGATATTCGTTTCTTAAAACAGAATAATTTCAATGCAGTGAGAACATGCCATTATCCAAACCAAAGTCTGTGGTATGAACTTTGTGATCAGTATGGTATCTATGTGATGGATGAAACCAATTTGGAGACACATGGAACATGGCATATGATGAAGTTTGACTATACCTTGCCGGGAGATTTTCCGGAATGGAAAGACGCGTGTATGTCACGTGCGGAAGCAATGCTTGAGAGAGACAAGAATCATCCGTGTATTTTCTCATGGAGTGTGGGAAATGAATCATGGAGCGGACAGACATTGTATGATATGAGTGTATATTTCCGGGAGAGGGATGCTTCCAGACCGGTGCATTATGAAAATGTATGCCATGACAGAACGTGGGGAGGTACAACAGATTTTGAAAGTTGGATGTATGCCACACCGGAAATGGCAAAGGAGTATTTGGAAAATCACCCGGAGAAACCATATATGCTTTGTGAGTATTCTCATGCAATGGGAAATTCTTGTGGAAACTTGAAGGAGTATACAGACTTATTTGACAGATATCCACAGTATTGTGGTGGATTCATTTGGGATTATATTGATCAGGCATTGTACCGGAAAAATCTGTTTGGGGAAGAAGTTTTGTCATATGGAGGAGATTTCGGGGATCGTCCGACAGATTACAATTTCTGTACGGATGGGCTTGTGTATGCGGATAGAACATATTCTCCAAAAGTACAGGAAGTAAAATATTTGTATCAACCGTACCGGCTATATCCGGAAGAAAATGGAATTGTGGTAGAGAGCAGGCAATTATTTGAAAATGGTTCGCTCTATATGCTTTGTTTCAAAGTAGAAAAGGAAGGAGAAATCCTGAAAACGGGAAGTATGACGTTTGAAATGGAACCGGAAACAACGAGAAAATTCCCGTGTGATTTATCTGTACCGGAAAAAGAGGGAGAATATGTGTTGAGTGCATCACTTGTTCTGAAAGAAGATACAGATTGGGGAAAAGCAGGCCATGAATTGTGTTGGGGGCAGAAAATTGTGGAAAACTTCGGAAATGAATGTAAGGATTGTGGAAAGAAGGAAGAAGAAATCCAGATTATTGATGGAGATAGTACATTTTCTGTTAGAGGAGAAAAATTCCTGATTCAGTATCAAAAGAAGAATGGAAAGTTGACTTCTATAAATTTGGGCGGAAAAGAGCTGATTTACGATCCAGTAAATACGGTGAAGCCGGAATTCTGGCGAGCGCCAACAGATAATGATGAAGGAAATCATATGAAGGAGCGTTGTTCCTTCTGGAAAACAGCTTCTTTATATCCGGATATCAAGGAAGTGAAATGTTTCCGGGAAGGCAATACAGCAGTGATTTCTTCCGAGTATCATCTGGGAGCGAAAGCAGTCTGCAAAATGACTCATAGAGTGCATACTGATGGAACAATTGAAATCAAAGAAGTGTTAGAAGGAACAGAAGGGTTACCGGAACTTCCGTGTTTTGGTTTCGCGTGGAAATTGCCAAAGACATTTTCTTATGTGACCTGGTATGGAAAAGGGCCGGAGGAAACTTATGTAGATCGGTGTGCAGGGGCAAAATATGGTGTTTATCATACAACGCCTGAAGAGAGTATTTCCGGTTATGTAATTCCACAGGAATGTGGAAATCATGTGGAAACAAGGTGGGTAATGCTGACAGACGAGCAAGGTGCCGGTGTGAAAATTACAAGCAGCAATCCGTTTGAGTTTTCTGCGCTTCCATTTACTTGCCATGAGATGGAAAATGCAAGACATCTTTATGAACTTCCACGAGCTTATGCGACTGTATTACGGCTTTTACAGTATCAGACCGGAGTTGGTGGAGACAATAGTTGGGGTGCTTGGGCACATGATGAATATGTACTGAAATCAGGCGGGAAAAAAGAATTTGAAATAACAGTAAAAATGATTTGACGAATAAGAAAATTAGAGGTATAATAGTATACGAGTTGCGGAAGTGTCGGAATGGCAGACGAGCTAGATTCAGGTTCTAGTGTGGGTTACTACGTGTGGGTTCAAGTCCCATCTTCCGCACTGTATATAAGAGAAGGCCTCAGGGATATACTGAGGTCTTCTCTTATATACAGACCGAAGCGTGCCTAGTTCCCAAGGGTTCAAGATCTCCGCTCTGTGCCCCATCTTCCACTAGAAAAGAAGAGAAGCGCATTAAGATTTTCTAAAATAAGAAAATGTGGATTGACATTTTATACTCATATGCTATTA
>OFMJ01001761.1_pt1 | contig 14985 bp, 14 predicted proteins | sample 1541801 | NCBI WGS metagenome assembly OFMJ01 (sample SAMN04209234, study PRJEB22552) | human gut metagenome | biome: gut; material: feces | host: Homo sapiens | place: USA: Oklahoma
CCGGACTTGCACCGGCAAGTGTGATCCAGCTTCGCTGGACGCACATCATAAAAAAACGGGATATGCATACGCATATCCCATTTCACATCTACTATTCAATTAACCTTCGATTGCCGGCTTCTCAACCTGTGTGATTGCAGCCTTCTGCATCGGAATACGGCAGTTCTTGTTATTACCGAATTCAACGACTACATCCTCGTCCTGAATGTCAATGATTACACCATAGAAACCACTTGTTGTTAAAACTGTATCTCCTACAGCTAACTCTGAAAGCATGAGCTGAACTCTCTTCTGCTCTTTTTTCTGTGGGCGCATAAGCAAGAACCAGAAACCTCCGATAATTACTACGTACATAATAATAATTCCCACAAGGCTCATTCCACCTGTCGCTAATACTCCATTCATTCTAACTTCCTCCTAAAATTTAACACTATTGCTATAATACTATTTTCCGGACATCATGTCAAGTTTCTGTTTCTTATATTCTTGATATCTTCCTTCTTCAATGGCTTCTCTGATTTCTTCCATCATCGTATTATAGAAATATAGATTATGGAGGACACAAAGTCTCATGCCGAGCATTTCTTTTGCCTTTAGCAAATGTCTGATATAAGCTCTACTATATGTTCTGCATGCCGGACACTGGCAGCCTTCCTCAATCGGACGATCGTCTAATTCATATTTTGCATTAAAAAGATTAATCTTGCCATGATTTGTATATACATGTCCGTGTCGTCCGTTTCTACTTGGGTATACGCAGTCAAAGAAGTCCACTCCTCTGTCTACTGCCTCCAAAATATTTGCCGGCGTACCTACTCCCATCAGATATGTTGGTTTGTTCTCCGGAAGATGCGGTACTGTTGCATCAAGAATCCGATACATCTCTTCATGCGATTCGCCTACCGCCAAACCTCCCAGAGCGTATCCATCCAATTCCAATTCTGCAATCCTTTTCGCATGATCGATTCGAATGTCTTCATAGATGGCTCCTTGATTGATACCGAATAGAAGCTGGTTCTTGTTGATCGTATCCTCAAGAGTATTTAGTCTTGCCATCTCATCCTTACATCTTTTCAGCCATCGTGTTGTCCGGTCTACAGAGTTCTGTATATATTCTCTGCTTGCTACGCTGGATGGACATTCATCGAATGCCATAGCGATGGTAGATGCAAGATTAGACTGAATCTGCATACTCTCTTCCGGTCCCATGAAGATTTTACGTCCATCTATGTGAGACTGGAAATATACGCCTTCTTCTTTGATCTTGCGAAGACCTGCAAGAGAAAACACTTGAAATCCGCCGGAATCTGTAAGAATCGGTTTGTCCCACACCATAAATTTGTGAAGTCCTCCAAGCTTTTTAATCACTTGATCTCCCGGACGAACATGAAGATGGTACGTGTTTGAGAGTTCTACCTGTGTTTTAATCTGCTGCAAATCTTCTGTAGCAACGGCGCCTTTAATTGCGGCTGCCGTTCCCACATTCATAAATACCGGCGTTTCAATAACTCCATGTACTGTCTCTAGTCTTCCCCGTTTTGCAAGACCGTCTTTTTTTATAATTTTATACATTTTATGCACCTTTCTCTTATTAGTAATGGCAGATAACCGGAGTTCCTGCGTCAATATATCCATATATTTCTTTTGCTTTCTCAAGCGGCATATTTACACATCCATGAGAACCATGCGTCTGGTATCTGGAACCGCCGAATGCGGACTGCCATGTAGCATCGTGCATACCAATTCCACCATTGAATGGCATCCAATATGACACTGGGGATTCCCACTCGTAACTTCCATCCGCCTGTTTTGGTCCTCGAAGCACTGCGTTCTTTGTCTTATAGGTCAATGTATAGACACCTTGTGGAGTTGCATTTCCTTTGTTTGGATTTCCTGTCACAATGTCAGATTCCATAATTTTCTGCCCGTCTTTGATAAACCAAAGATGCTGATTCGTCAAATCAATCTCCACATAAGTATTTCCGAAATCATTTCCCTCATGACTGACAGCCCGTCTGCTGTATTCCGGCTCTCGTGTCACCGTCTCTCCCGCTTCAATATTAGCTACAAGCTTTTCGTACTCTTTATCCTGGTTGATTTTCCAGCCATACACACCATTTCTCACTTCCACAGTGTTCCCGTTGGCTGTTACAAAAGAACGTGGTTTTCCCGAAGTATCGTACTTATTGGCCAGTTCTTTGATATACTCTTTCACTTTCTCTTTCTGGAATGTAACCTGCATGTTTTCATCTACAGTGAGCCAGCCTGAAATCATCGCTTTGTCCACTACCTCTGTATATGGACTAAAATCATAGGTGATACTTGCCTTAATATATTGATTCATTTTATCCCTTGCATCCGCAACTTCCTGGGAATCAGAAACATATTTCGGCTGGATATAACATTTTTCTTCTTCTAAGTTCAATGTATCCACAAATCCATTCAGATGTTCTTCGATTGCTTTTGTCAAAGCCTCCACATCCACTTTGTTCCCATATACTTCTTTCTGAATAACAAACTCATTTCCATCAAAAACAGGTGTTGCAGATGCAGATTCTGTCGTATTTTCATTTGTCACACTCTTCAAAGAAGCAATTTTCGTAGTCAAGGCTTCCTTATCATATTCCACACCCACTTCTACCTGAAGGTTCTCTTTTTCAAAAAATGCCTTCGGCCACAAAAATGGGTTCTGTGCCTTAAGCGCTTTGGAAAGGCCGTTGCTCTTTTTGTATTTTAGTGAAATTTCGCTTCCCGCAATTGTTTCCGTTGTATTGTCATTCCCTATTAAAGTCAGTTTATATCCCTCGACCTGACTGGACATGTACTTTTCCACATCCTCTATACTTTTCGCGCTGAAATTATTGCCATTTATTTTTGTGTAAAAGTAAAAATGGCTATGGAAGAACAATGCAAACCCTAAATATACTACCAGAATCACACCTACAACAGCCGCAAAAACGATTGCTGCCGTCTTCTTTGCTTTCCCTTTCTTCGTCTTTCTTTCTTCATCAGCTTTCTTATCATAGTTCGGATTCACATCATCATCATCATATAAAAAGACAAGTTCCTTCTCTTCTTCCGCAATCGTATTCTTCGGTTTTGATACTCTTTTTCTCTTTTTGTTAGAATCGCTCATTTAGTGTTTCTCCTCTTTTCAACTATCCAAAATCACTATCCCTAGTATTATAATACTTAGTTTTCTACTTGTATATAGGAAATTTCAAAAATTAATAATTGCGATACATTTCTGCTTATTCTATAATACTTATGTAACAAATGAAGAAAGGACGAAAAAAATGGCAGGATCAACATACGGAACTATTTTTAAAATCACAACTTGGGGAGAATCCCATGGCAAAGGAATCGGCGTTGTTATTGACGGTTGTCCGGCAGGTCTTGAGCTCTCAGAAGACGACATCCAAATTTACTTAAATCGCCGCAAACCCGGACAGAATAAATATACAACCAAACGTGATGAAAGCGATCGGGTTGAGATTCTTTCCGGTACATTTGAAGGAAAGACTACAGGAACGCCTCTCTCTCTTATCGTATTCAACGAAGACCAGCGTTCAAAAGATTACGGGAATCTTGCATCTTGCTACCGGCCCGGCCATGCAGATTACACTTTCCAGACAAAATATGGAATCCGGGATTACAGAGGTGGAGGACGTTCATCCGGCCGTGAAACAATCGGGAGAGTTGCAGCCGGTGCTGTCGCTGCCAAACTATTAAAAGAATTGGGCATTAAGATTCTTGCTTACACAAAAGCAATCGGTTCCATTTCTATTCCATCAGATCATTACTGTTATTCTGACATTTATGAGAATCATTTATACATGCCAAATAATGCCTATGCAAAAGAAGCAGCGGAATACTTGGACGAATGTATGAAAGATCTTGATTCTTCCGGCGGTATCATAGAATGTCAGATTCAAAATATGCCCGTCGGAATCGGGGAACCTGTATTTGAAAAATTAGATGCAAACCTGGCCAAAGCAATCCTCTCCATTGGATCTGTGAAAGGATTTGAAATCGGAGACGGATTCAACGTATGCTCTGCAAAAGGAAGCAGTAATAACGATGCTTTCCAGAATGTGAACGGTGTAATTTCCAAAAGTTCCAATCATTCCGGTGGTGTTCTCGGCGGAATGAGCGACGGAAGCAACATTGTTTTCCGGGCTGCATTCAAACCGACCCCTTCCATTGCACAGACACAACATACCGTCAATGAAAATGGGGAAAATGTGGAACTCGTCATTCATGGGCGCCATGATCCTGTCATTGTACCACGTGCCGTTGTAGTAGTTGAAGCTATGGCTGCACTTACGATAGCCGACATGATCCTTCTGAATATGAGTGCCCGAATGGACAAAATAAAAGATTTTTATCATTAGGAACAACCAAAATGAATCGTATTTTTACCTATACCATTCCAAAAGAATTTGAAGGAAAAACGCTTCTTTCTTTTCTGAAAGAACAAAAATATTCCTCTCCCACCATCACCCATTTAAAACGCACAGAAAAAGGGATTCTTCTGAATTCCGAATGGGGACGCGTGCGGGATATTCTTCATGAAAATGATATTTTAACCATTACTATTACAGAAACGGAAACTTCTGAAAATATCGTTCCCGTTTCTCTTCCTCTTCCCATCCTGTATGAAGATGAAGATCTTATGGTCATCAACAAACCTGCCGGAATGCCAATCCATCCCTCTCAAGGGAACTATGACAATACATTGGCAAATGCAGCCGCATATCTCTATCAACTGCGGCAAGAGCCTTTTGTATACCGGTGCATCAACCGTCTTGACAGAGATACTACCGGACTTTTGATTTTGGCGAAGAATATGTACAGCGCTTCTCTCCTTTCCAACATGGTCAAAAACCGGGAAATACATAGAGAATATCTTGCAATCGCCACAGGCTTTGTACCTGACCAAGGAATCATAGACCACCCCATCGGCCGTGTAAAAGGATCCACCATAGAGCGGGAAGTCAATGAACAAACCGGTGAGTCAGCACGCACACACTACAAAAGAATTGCATACGAAAATGGGTACTCCCTTGTTTCTTTAAAGTTGGAAACAGGACGTACCCATCAGATTCGTGTTCATATGAAATATATCGGTCACCCTCTGCCTGGCGATTTTCTTTACAACCCAGACTACTTCATCATTAGCCGTCAGGCTCTTCACTCCTTCCGGCTTTCCTTTACACATCCGATAACCGGCAGGTTTCTTACATTTACCGCACCGCTTCCGGATGATATGGCAACCCTGTTCAAACATATATAAGAGCATGCATACGCATTCTCTTATATATGGAAGCAACCGCCTCCTACAAATTCCCGCAGAAGTGAATTCTGCGGAATGCTCTCTGCATTGATTCCCACAAAATAGTCCAAGAACTTCAAAAGTCTTTTTGCTTCTACATACTCTTTGCAGTCTTTCTCAATCCCAAAAAGAATCGGCTCCGCATATTGTTTCAATACTGCAAGTTCATAGTTAAGTGCAGAATTAAACATCGCATCCGCCTGTTCCTGATACGGGAAAATATTCGCTTCCTCTCCTCTTCTTACTGATGGCCACATCGCAATCGTCTGCCTTGCAGAAGTTCCTCTCGTTCTTGCATCCCTTACAATCCGCCGCAAAAGTCTGCCGTCTGTAGAAGGAATCCGATTATGTTCATCAATATTAAGCTGTGTCAACGCACTGATATAAATTTTAAACTTGTTTTCCGAATTCAATTGATAAGTCAATGCATCATTCAAGCAGTGGATTCCTTCTATTACAAGGATATCATTCTCTTTCAGTTTCTTTGCCGGAGTATTGTACTCTCTTTTTCCCGTCTTAAAATTAAAAGTCGGAAGCATCACTTCTTTCCCCTCCAGAAGATCTGTCATATTCCGATTAAATAATTCAATGTCAATCGCTTCCAGGCACTCAAAATTGTAATCTCCGTTTTCATCCCTCGGTGTGCGCTCTCTGTCTACAAAATAATTGTCTACTGCGATAGGATGTGGATTCATCCCCTGGGCACGAAGCTGAATGGACAATCTGTGGGAAAATGTTGTTTTGCCGGAAGAAGAGGGTCCTGCAATCAAAACAAATTTCACACTCGGTTTCTTAGAAATCTGCTCCGCAAGATCTCCAATCTTTTTCTCCTGCAAAGCTTCCTGCACAAGAATTACTTCACTCACATCCCGCTTTGTCACCTGATCATTCAAATCTCCTACCGTTTCAATATCCATCATATCTCCCCACTTTGTGGATTCTTTCAAAATACCAAAAAGCTTGTGCTGCGGACAAAAATCCGGTACTTCTTTCGGCGCTTTCTTCTCCGGCATCTGCATCACAAAGCCCTCATCATAAGGATATAATTCAAAATATTTCAGATAAGAAGTATTCGGCACCATATATCCATAATAATAATCTTCAAATCCATTGATGCTGTATAAATTTACTGTAGAAACACGCCGGTATTGAAAAAGACGCTCCTTATCATACATGCCATATTTTCGGAACAAGGCAATGGCCTCATCCACATGAACCGAGCGTTTCTTGATTGGAATGCATGCTTGCACCATCTGATGCATTTTCTCTCTCACCCGTTTCAGGAATTCTTCTGTAATTGCAAATTCTCCTTTTGCCGTACAGTAATACCCCTTACTTACAGAAAACTGGATTCTTACCTTTTTGACATTTTCTCTCCCCACCACATCATAAATTGCTTTCACAAGCAGAAGACACATACTTCTTCTGTATGTTGCAATTCCGACGGAAGATGCTGTCGTTACAAATTCGATCTTACAACCTTGCTTTGCTTTCTTTGGAAGTTCCTGCAACTTGCCATCTGCAAATACAAGAACAATATCATCACTGTATTGCTCCTGATACTCTTCTGCAATTTGCTCATATGTTGTCCCCTTCTCATATACCTTCTCTTCATTCCCGATATATACTCTACACATGTCTTTTGCCATCATACTTCCCTCTTTCTATGATTTCTACAAAATCTGAAACGGTGATTTACATTCTGCTATCCGAAATTCCACTTCCGAAATCTTCTCGCTTAGAAACTTCTTCATATCTTCCATATAAATATGCTCCAAGCCGTAATGGCCTGCATCAATAATAGCCATATTCCTTGCCACAGCATCAATCCCTTCATGGTGATCAATATCCCCAGTGATCAAAACATCCGCTTGTTTGCAAATTGCTTCTCCAATCACACTCTTTCCTGAGCCCGGGCAGATTGCCACACGTTTTACTTCCTTCTCCACATCTCCGAAAACTTTCACTGCTTCCACTCCAAATTTTCTTTTTACAAGATCACAGCACGCTTTCAGGCTCATTTTCTCACCTAATAGTCCGATTTTCCCTATGCCGGCTTTCTCTTTTGGAAAAACTTCTTGCAACACTTCTGTGTTATTCAGTCCTAGCATTTCCGCTGCAAGCTCTGCCATACGAAGAATATCATAATTCGTATGCATCGCATAATAAGAAATATCATTTTGAATCAACTTTACAATTCTGCTTCCGATAAAATTTTGATCCGTAACAGAACGCATTGGGGAGAAGATGAGTGGATGGTGCGTTACGACCATATCCGCCTCCCACTTCATAGCCTCACATAGCACTTCATCGGTGAGATCCAGTGCTATAAATAATTTTTTCACATCTTTTTCCATGCGACCTGCAAGAAGTCCTACATTGTCCCATTCCATCGCATAATTGGGGGAATAAGTTTCCTCTATTTTCTCTATAATTTCTTTACAAAGCATATACTTTCAACGCCTCCCGAATGACTTCAATTTCTTTCGTCAATTCTGCCTTCCGCCTCGAAATATTTTCGCCGTCAGAATTTTGAAGTCTGTTCCGAATTTCTGTCTTGATATCCAATTCCTTTTTTAAAAACTCTTCCAATACTTTATTTCTATTTTTCAGGAGAATTTTCCCATAGCAAAGTTCTGCTTCACTATATAGCTCAGGCTCTCCTTTTATCACTTTCATCATCGGATAAAATTTGCCCTCATCCAACACCATATCCTCAGCAACGATACAATACCCGGATTCTCTCAAATACGTTCTCACTTTCTGTATTTCCGATTGCGGTTGTAAAATCCACTCCCGAATTCCCAAAGATTTCCCTTTCACATCCTCCAGAATCTTCATCACAAGTCCTCCCCCCATACCTGCAATGACAACGCTTTCTGCTTCACCGGCTTTCAGATTCTTCATGCCGTCTGAAAGTCTTGTCTCTATGTAGGATGTCAGACCGTGAAGCCGGATATTTTCTCTTGCCTTTTCAAGCGGACCCTTATTGATATCCATTGCAACTGCAAAAGACGCCTTTTTGTGTTCCATCAGCCAAATCGGAATATATCCATGATCCGTTCCGATGTCCGCCACTTTAAGTCCCGGCGTCACGAGATCCGCCACAGCTTGTAATCTCTTTGAAAGTTCCATTGCTTTTCTCCTAGTCCAAATAATCCCGCAACTTACGGCTTCTGCTTGGGTGACGGAGTTTTCTAAGAGCTTTCGCTTCAATTTGACGGATACGTTCTCTTGTAACATCAAATTCTTTTCCAACTTCTTCCAGAGTTCTTGCACGACCGTCATTCATACCAAAACGCAGGCGCAGAACTTTCTGCTCTCTGTCAGTCAGTGTATTTAATACTTCATCCAGTTGTTCTTTTAATAATGTAGCTGCCGCAGCTTCTGCCGGAACCGGCACATTATCATCCTGAATAAAGTCTCCAAGATGACTATCTTCTTCTTCTCCAATCGGAGTCTCCAAAGATACCGGCTCCTGAGAAATTTTCAAAATCTCACGCACACGGTCCACCGGCATGTCAAGTTCTTCTGCAATCTCCTCCGGAGATGGTTCTCTTCCAAGTTCCTGTAAAAGCTGTCTGGATACACGAATGAGTTTATTGATGGTTTCCACCATATGCACCGGAATACGAATGGTTCTCGCCTGGTCTGCAATAGCTCTTGTAATTGCCTGACGAATCCACCATGTCGCATACGTACTGAACTTAAATCCTTTTTCGTAGTCAAATTTCTCGACCGCTTTGATCAATCCTAAGTTTCCTTCCTGAATCAAATCTAAGAAAAGCATTCCTCGGCCAACATAGCGTTTTGCAATACTTACAACAAGACGAAGATTCGCTTCCGCAAGACGTTTTTTCGCATCTTCGTCTCCTTCTGCCATACGTTTTGCAAGCTCAATCTCTTCATCTGCACTCAAAAGAGGAACTTTACCAATTTCCTTCAAATACATACGAACCGGGTCCTCAATGCTGATTCCTTCCGGAACGGACAAATCAATTTTCTCTACATCAATTTCATCCTCATCCGTAATGACAATCTCCAAGTCATCATCCACATCATCCGGATCGTCACTGATTCTCAAAACGTCGATATTCTGTGACTCCAGAAAATCAAATACCTTCTCCATCTGATCAGGATCAAGTTCTATTTCAGAAAAAGCATCGTTGATTTCCTGAATTTCCAATACATTCTTTTTCTTTTTTGCTAGCGCCACCAGTTCTTTCAATTTTTCTTCAAATTTTACAATATTTTCTTCCATTTTGTATCCATCCTCTCATTTGCTTTTATTTTATCCTTATTCAATAGAAATATGCAGTTTATGCAGGCTCTGCAATTCTCGCTTTGCCTCCATCAGCTTCTGCAATCCCTGAATATCTGTGGGGTCCAGCATCTTCGTTGCATGTTCGATACTGTTATTTTTCACACGAATGATCGTTTCCTTCAGAGCTTTCTCCTGTTCGCTCTTTGTGGTAAGCTCTTTAATCTTCGTGTGAAACAACGAAGCAACTTCACGATGCTCTTCCTCATCCGTAAAGTGATTCATAATCTTTGCCGGATTCAATGTTCCTTCTTCGTACTGCTTATAAAGAAGTTCTGCCACCGTAGTATATAACTCTTCTGTAAAATCTTTCGGTGTAATATATTTTTTGATCTGTGTAAAAATCCTTTCATCTTCCAAAAGCCAAGTGATCAGAACTTTTTGAGATGTAATATTTCCATCTTCTCTATGGCTTTCTTTACCGGCAGCCTGTTTCGGACGAACCGCCGGTGTGGCAAGTCCACTTTTTACTGCCATTTTTCCTACAAGCTTTCTAAGATTCTCATACCCAAGATGATATGCCTGTGCCACCGCTTCTATATAATTATTCCTCTCAATCTCTTCTTCAAAGCTGCAGAGTCGTTTTGCAGCTTCATTATAGAATTCGGTCTTTCCTTCCGGAGAATTCATATCATAATCCTTTTCCAGTATTTCAAGACTGAACATAAAGCCGTTTCTCGCCTTATGGATTCTTTCTTCAAAAGCCTCTGCCCCAAGATTCTTAATAAATTCATCCGGATCTTTATATGGATCCATCCGGATAATCTTCGCCGTAATTCCCGCTTCCTTTAAAATCGGAATACCGCGCAGCGCAGCTTTCGTCCCGGCTTCATCACTGTCATAAGTCAAATAGACTTCATTCACATAACGTTTGATCAAAGAAGCATGACCTGATGTAAGTGCTGTTCCAAGAGATGCCACCGCATTGGTAAATCCTGCCTGATGAAGCGCAATTACATCCATATAACCTTCACAGATCAGAAAATATGGTTTCCTTGATGTTCTTGCACGATTGAGACCGTAAAGATTCCGACTCTTATCAAACACGATAGTCTCCGGCGAATTGAGATATTTCGGTTTGGCATCTCCCATGACGCGTCCTCCGAATCCGATCACACGGTTATTGACATCCATAATAGGAAACATTACCCTGTTCCAAAACTTATCGTAAACACCTTTTCTTTCATCTATACTGATGAGTCCTGCCTTTGAGATCACTTCATCACTATATCCTTTTGTTTTCAAATACCGATACAAATCATCACTGTATTTATTCGAATATCCCAACCCAAAAGCAGTAATCGTCTCTTCACTTAACTTTCTCTTTGTCAGATACTCATGGGCTAACTTCCCATGATCCGTCTTCAGTTGTGCATAATAATATTTTGCTGCCAGCTTATTTACCTCTAAAACCGAAACTTTCAGGTCTGCTTTTTCTTTGGCTTCTTTCGAGTATTCCATCTCCGGCAATTCAACTCCGGCTCTCTCTGCCAACATTTTCAATGCCTCCACAAATGTGTAATTCTCATACTCCATGATAAATGTGAAAACATTTCCCCCGGCTCCGCATCCAAAGCAGTAATACATCTGCTTTTCTCTGCTTACGGAAAAAGAAGGCGATTTCTCATTGTGAAATGGACATAGTCCAAAGTAGGAGCTGCCCTTTTTTGTAAGCCTTACATATCCGGAAATTACATCTACAATGTCATTTCTGGATCTTACCTCTTCTATCAGTTCATCCGGATAATACATGGATGTTTCCTCCTTCTATTCTTCCCATCCTTCCGGTATAAAATATTCCCGGAATTTCTTCACTGCATAGGCATCTGTCATCCCGGCAATGAAATCACAGACGCTTTGCTCTTTCGTACTGACTCCCCGATCAATCATTTCCAGATATTTCTCAGGAAGCTGTTCAATATGATCTATATAATATCCATAAAGATTCTGTATCATTTCTTCCGCTTTGTGCTCTTCTCTTTTTGCACGTGGATTCAGATACACATGTTCAAACATAAACTTCCGGAGTCCCTGTGTTGCCCTCTCTACTTCTCCGGACATAGTAATCACCTGCTGATTCTCACTGCTTCGAATGACATTATGGATCATGGTATTCAAGCGCATTCTTGTTGTCTCCCCTAATACCATGCGGAACTCTGATGGAATATCTTCCGGCTTTAAAATTCCTCCCCGGATTGCATCATCAATATCATGATTGATATAGGCAATCTTATCAGAAAGTCTTACAATCGCACCTTCTAATGTAGCCGGATGCCCGCTTGTCTTATGATTCAGTATACCGTCGCGCACTTCCCACGTCAGATTCAAACCTCTTCCATGCTTTTCCAAAAGTTCTACCACACGCACACTCTGTTCATTGTGTTTAAATCCGTTTGGACAAACCTGATCCAGTGCACGTTCCCCCGCATGTCCAAAAGGAGTGTGTCCAAGATCATGCCCCAGGGCGATCGCTTCCACCAGATCTTCATTCAGCCGCAATGCCTTTGCTATCGTTCTGGCATTCTGCGACACTTCCAACGTGTGCGTAAGTCTTGTCCGGTAATGATCTCCTTTCGGTAAAAGGAAGACCTGTGTCTTCTGCTTTAACCGGCGAAAAGATTTACTGTGCAGTATCCGGTCCCTGTCTCTTTGAAAAACAGGGCGAAGATCACATTGGTCTTCTTCCCTCTCTCTTCCTCTGGATTTACTGCTAAGTGTTGCGTACGGACTTAAGTACTCTAATTCTCTTTCTTCTAACTGTTCACGGATTGTCATAGGCCACCTCGCATATTCCTGCTAACAATTGTTCCTATTAATAATATTCTGCAAACTTTTCGTATTTCCTTTTTCCTTTTCTAATTAGTTGCGTAAAATTTAAGTTTCATATCACATTTCGCACAATTTTTCATATGATAAAGCATAACATCGTATATTATGGAGGTCTTTATGACAGAAAGAGAAGCCTACACCATTTCATCCTTGGAGCTACATTTGTTTTTTCTTCGCATTATGAAAGAGCATGCCTTTTTCCTTTCAGCCGGCTCCACACCCGTAAACGCAGATTTTAGCCGCGGAGCGCTCCGCTTTAAGCAGCAATTTGAAACTCTGCTTTCCCGGGCTATAAACTTAGGGAACGGAATCGTGCGTCCCGAAATCTTAAAATCCTGCGAAATTGTTACCGGTTGCACACTGACCGCAGAACAACAAACAGAATCGCTCACAGGAATTCCGATCAATAAGAAGCTGACTCACATGGAAGAAAGTATGAATGCGTCCTGTTCTCCAAATGTCACAATTGAGCTCTCCCACCATGTGAAGCAGTTGAACCAACAGACATTGATTCTTTTGAATGGATTCCTTCGCTTTCAGGAGTCCATAGTGGAACATGTACAATCTTGTCGCATGTTTACTTCAAATTATCCCACTTTAATTGATCATATTTTACGTGAAGCTATATATTATCGCGATAGCCTGATGGCACTGGACAACGAAAACTGTAACCAGAATATGCACCATAAAGCAGATGAAACTTTCTGGAACCGCATCATGATGGAACACGCTTTGTTTATGAGAGGTTTACTTGATCCTGCAGAAAACAAATTGATTGTGCAAGCCAATACTTTTGCCGAAACTTATGCCGAACTTCTTGATATGGCTACCGAAAAAGTATGTGATTGCGAAGAAGCTGCCACCGAACCTTTGGACACCCTTGCAGAAACAGAAAAATTTCGGGATTTTAAACAGACAGCCACAATCGGACTTACAGAATGTGAAATTCGTTCCATAATCCTCCCGCTGCTTTCCGACCATATATTAAGAGAAGCAAACCACTACTTAAGGTTACTCCGTATGCAAAATTGCAATTAAAAAAGAATCGAGATACTCCCCAATCCTTTCTCATGCGCGAGACGGGACTTGAACCCGTACGATTGCAATAATCACTAGATCCTTAGTCTAGCTCGTCTGCCAATTCCGACACTCGCGCATATTATATTTATTTTTTACTTTTAAGTATGCGCGAGACGGGACTTGAACCCGTACGATCGCATTGATCACTAGATCCTTAGTCTAGCTCGTCTGCCAATTCCGACACTCGCGCATATTTTAAGTAGGTCTTGTGCGACCTGAAATTTATAATACCATAAGTCAACTTCTACGTCAACACTTTTTTTATTTTTCCTTTGATTTTTTTATTTTTCACTTTGACTTTTCACTTCGCTTTTTATTTACAAATGACACACCATTAACAAACAACCGGAACAAAAATTTATAGCCGAACGAAGCACTCGATACAAGATAGGTATTAAAAAGCTAGCCCGAATTATGGACTAGCTTTTCTTTGTCTCTTATGAATTAAAATGCTTTTTTAGCTACTTCTGCTAAAGCTGTGAATCCAGCAGCATCATTTACTGCCATGTCGGCTAAGATTTTTCTGTTAATCTCAACATTAGCAACTTTTAATCCGTGCATTAATTTGCTGTATGATAAACCATTCATTCTTGCTGCTGCATTGATACGAGCGATCCATAACTGTCTCATCTGACGTTTGCGCTGTTTTCTTCCTGCGTATGAAGATGTTAACGCTCTCATTACAGACTGTTTTGCAACTCTGTACTGTTTAGATCTTGCTCCTCTGTATCCTTTTGCTAATTTTAATGTTCTATTATGTTTCTTCTTAGCGTTCATTCCGCCTTTAATTCTTGCCATTTCTTATTCCTCCTTCAGTCTTCCAAATCTTATAAGTATGGTAATACTTTCTTCATATTCTTTACATTTGTAGCATCTGTAATTGTTGCTTTTCTAAGATTTCTTTTTCTCTTTGTAGATTTCTTAGTTAAGATATGGCTCTTATAAGCTTTGTTTCTTTTTAACATTCCTGAAGCTGTTTTTTTGAAGCGCTTTGCAGCAGCTCTATTTGTTTTAATTTTTGGCATAATAGTTATCCTCCTTAATTGTACTGCGGTATCTTATCCCACACTTTTGTTTTATGTTTAACGTTTTTCAGTTAAAACCATACTCATGCTTCTACCTTCAAGCTTTGGCGCTTTTTCAATTGAAGCCACTTCTTTTAACATATCAGCAAAATCATCTAATATATGTTTGCTAGACTGCATATGTGCCATTTCTCTACCACGGAAACGAAGTGTCACTTTCACTTTATTTCCTTTTGCAATAAATTTCTTTGCGTTATTGACTTTTGTATTCAAGTCATTCACATCGATATTCGGTGATAAACGTACTTCTTTCACCTCAACAGTCTTCTGCTTTTTCTTTGCTTCTTTTTCTTTTCTTGCCAGTTCGTATCTGTATTTACCATAATCGATAATCT
>OFMJ01001764.1_pt1 | contig 14975 bp, 24 predicted proteins | sample 1541801 | NCBI WGS metagenome assembly OFMJ01 (sample SAMN04209234, study PRJEB22552) | human gut metagenome | biome: gut; material: feces | host: Homo sapiens | place: USA: Oklahoma
TACGGGTTTGATGTGTGGTATTGCTGCCACTCTTCCGCCGTTCCGCTTAACGTGCCCATACTCTAAAAGATGGGTAAGTTGATAATCCGTTTTGTTATGGATGGTATTTACCTTTGAATACTTCCCCTTATATGTGTTCTTTGAAGTCCATCCTTTCGCATAATCCCCGGTAAGTTTATGGCTTCTTTCCCTTAACTCTCGCACGGCGGCGTTGCTCTCTTCGTCTATTGCTTTCATAACATCTTCCGTTACTGCTTCCGAATAGCCGGAAAGGGCGTTGGCAAGTTCCGTGGCAAGGGAATCAATAGTTACAGAATCCGCCATTATTTCTTCCCTGTCCTTTCACTTGCATATAACTCAATTTTCCCGTTGGGTTTTGGGCCGTATGTTCTGTAAATGTCATAACGGGTTCCCTCAATCTCAATGAAAGGTTGCCCGTCATATTCAAATCCCCAAACATCCGCCCGGAATGATGGCTTATAACCATTTTGACCCGCAATGTTGAATTCATCACGACCCACCGGGTAGCAATCGGCAAAAACTTCCACTTCGGAAAATTCTGCCTGGTTTTTCTTTTTAATTAGTTTCGCTGCTTTTACTTCTATGGAACCCGCCCCCTTTGATTTTGGTTAGCATCATGTCATAAGATGCCATGAGGGCGGCCCGGTTTTCCGGGCTGCCAAAGTTGGCATTTGCATACAACAGGACGGCTTCTACAAGAAGCGGATTTTCGATATTGTCCAAATGGTCTTTGTGAACGCCAACCCTGGCTAAATCTGCCAGGGCAACTTCTACAAGTTGCCCCACATCTTCATCCAGTTTGTCGGTTGACATTTTACGCACACGCAATTTGGCTTTAGAAATCAACTCTTCTTTGGTCATAACGTGCCGCCTTTCCTGCTACCTTTATGCCATAGGGTTCTTTACACGGATAAATCCATTCTTCGCAACGACATTTCCGCCCATAAATACACATGCACTGTAAGCAATCTGACCCTGCTTAAACTTGTATTCTGTGGATTTCTTTGCTTCAATGTCGGAGAAAATTGCAACTTCGTAATTGCTTAATGGACCGTAGGCCATGCAATATGCATCTGCCGTTCCGCCGATTTCTCCACAAGCGGAATTGATGATGTAAGGAACCTCGTCAATTGTTCCAGTGTTTCCGTGGTTTACAATGGTGTAAACCTTGCGGCCCTGTTTATCTCTTAACTTGGCGAATTTCTTCAAATCCTTTTTGTTAAGAATCAGCACGGCAACATCTTCAACCTCTTCATCCCCGCCGTATGAATAAATGATTTCATCCAGTGTGGCATCATCAATGGCGGTAATGGTTGTAATATCTGTGTTGCGGTCGATAATATCATCCTGGGCCTTTGATGGGTTGAAGAAAATGCCACGGAATTTTCCAGTTCCGCCAGGTCCGACAAGAATCTGACGGGAAGCATAACGCTTGATAGCACGCACAACGGATTCCTCAACAACTCCGTCATAATCTGCATCCGGCAATTTCTGCATCTCTTCCGGCTCTTCCGCATACGCCGTGATTTTCTCACGCACGATTTCAGCGTAACCAAATTCCGGCTCGGATGTGTTGTAATCCGCACCCTCTGCGGTGCTGCCCGCTCCATCCCCGTAGGACTTTACAAAAGGACGCTGATAGGATTCCCCACCAGGAAGCGGCACTGTTTTAACCCTGTCAATGAGGGAAGAAACATTGTTGAATGTAGGTGCAATGTCGGGGCTTGTGTGTTTAGGCATTACCACGCCCGTAGAGGTTGTGAGGGTGTTCATGGGTCTTGCCAGGGTCTTTGCCTGGTAAGAAACCGCCTTGCCGTCCTTTAACGCCTTGCCGGACTTTGTGCGGGCCTGGTTCTTTGCATCCATGCCCTCTTCTCCCTGGCCTGCTACCGGGGTGGGGTCCTCTGTGCCATCTTCTACCATTCCGGCCAGTGCTTCACGGCTTGCAATGTCTGCAAGGATGCCGGAAATCTCCTTTGCTTCGTCCATGATTGCCTGCAATTCATCCCCGCTCTTTGCCTGGGCATCTTTGTTTAATGCGGCAATGCGGGCTTTGAGGTCCTTTTTGGACATTTTCATTAACTCTTCTCTTGTCATGGTTTTTTCTCCTTTCAGTGCTAAATTGCCGTTGACATAGCGGCAATTGCGATTTTGGTTAATTGGTTTCTTTTTTCCTGGTCTTTTTTATCTTCCAGGGCTTTTTCTTCCGCCCGTTTTCGGGCCATGATTTCTTCCGGGATAGATTTACAGAATTTCTTTGTCTGCTCGGTTACTGCTGCCGCAATGGCTTTTTCTTCCCCGACTTCGACATTGAAATATTCCGCCGCCTGCTGCCCGTTCAACCACGTTTCCGCCGCCAACATTTCTTTGATGGTGTCAATGGAAACGCCCTCTTTCAAATGTTCTTCGTAGATGTTCAGAATCCCGGTTTCAATGGCTTCCAAATCGTCCGCCATTTTCCGCATATCATCCGAATTTCCCACGCAATCGGCCCACGGCTTATGAATCATCAAGAAAGAGTTTGACGGTATCACAACCCTATCCCCGGCAAAGGCAATCACGGAAGCAATGGAACCCGCCAACGCATCCACGTAAACGGTTTTTTTGCCCTGGTGGCGTTTCAGCATATTGTAAATTGCAATTCCCGCAAATACGGAACCGCCGCCGGAATTGATATAAATGTTTAAATCCTTGCCCTGGTGTTCTGCCAGGAAGTTTTTGACGGCATCCGGGTATTGGTCTTCATCCTGCCAGGCTCCCCACCAATCAGAAACTATGTCCCCGTAAAAATACAGGTCCGCACTTGTGGCCGTTTCGTTTTTGAACGTAAACAACTTTTTAAGAAGTTCATCCAATTCCTTAACCCCCTTTCTTTTTGGTCTGAATATAAGCAATGTAGGCCGCTTCCAACGCCCGGTTTCCTTTTGCCTGGTTGCTTGCCCCGCCGGAATCTCCGCCGGAACCGTCCCCGTCACTTCCAACCTGGTATTGGCTTTGGTCCCCCGCTTTTACATAGTTAAGTGATACCATGCGAACATCCCCGTCCTCGATTGGCTCATAATAAAGCAATTCTCGGTATTCGTTGATAGTTATTGCCCCTCTGTCGTACATTTCCCCGCCAATCGTGGCCCTTGTCTGCAAGGTTGCATATTGTAGGCGGTTTGCCGTGAAAATAATCTTGTTACCGAAAGAAATTTCCCTTTCGGATAACAATTTGAACATACATTCAAGGGATAGCTGAATGGCAATTGGCTCTATTACATTTTCATAAAAAGCGTTCCATTCGCTTTCGTTGAATGTGGATGTTAGGATTTTGTCATTCACGCCGTAATAACGGTAAACATTATCCCGTAAAAATCCAATTTGGGCCGTTGGAAATGATGGAGTTGATTGCTTTAATTCCTTGAATTCGTATGTGTTATCCAGTGCCGCAATTCCCCCGGCATTTTCGGCGTTCATGTACGCATCCATAAACTCTTTGGCTTTGGTTTTCAGTTCTTCATCATCCGCAAAGTTGTTGTATTTTAGATAGCCGCCCAGGGTCCCGGAATTTCTAACCAGGTTTTTAATCATTTCCCCGGATGTTTCGATAAGTTCAAGCGGGCTTTTCAACTGCTCGTCCGGCGGTGTTCCCAGGAAGCGTTTTTTGTTATACCTTGCCTTGATGTGAATAACCATTTGATAGGGCACCGTATAATATTTCCCGTCAAATTCCCAACGAAAGCGGAAAAGGATATTGTTGTTTTCATCAACAAATATTCTGAAATCCTTTGTCTGCACTGGTTGAATGCTTTTTACCCTGGTAAAATCTTCGTTGTAGAAAATCACGGAAAAGGAATTGGATTTATAAACCAGGTCGGATGCAATGCGATATAAAAAATCATAGGTTGACATTTCCGGGCACGGTCTTAATGATAAAAGCCGGGAAAGGCTATCATTTTTTATAACCATCCCTTTTTCGTCATAGCGTATAACCTGGGGTTTCAACTTTGCCACATTCTTTGCAATGGCATCCGCAATGGCTCCCACAATATCACTGTCCTGTAATGTCCCGGTCGGGATATATTCCCCCTTGCTAAATAGCAATGGTCTATATTTCGCACGGAATGCGTTCATTATGTTTGCAATGATTCCCGTATTGTTTACCCCCTTTCCGCAAAAATAGGCTCATGGAATTAACCATAAGCCTATTGTAAATATTTCATTGCTTTAATTCTGACCCTCTTTGTCCTGCTGCCGAATTCCTTTATTTATGCGGCTTGATTTAACAATTTCGCCCCGATTTCGGCGTGGTATTTATCTTTTACCGTAAGGGCATCAAATACAGACATTGCCCCATCAATTCGCAAACGCTTTTCCAGTTTAACAGGCTTCATGCGGGAATCGTTTATGTCTATATCTACGGCAACATTGAGAAGATGGGATTCCAAAAGGGCATTGTCCCCAATATCGTATTTTCCATCTTTTAAATCTCCCTCAAATGTCCGCAATATAGGTGTTAGGTTGGTGCCCTGGTAAACATCATCCATGTGGAACCCGGCCATTGACATTTCATCAACCAGGTTTCGGGCCATATATCTATCATATCCAACCTTTAACGGGCGGATTTTGTAAATCTTTACAAGGTCAATGAACCATTGGTAAACATCTTTATAATCCACCTGGTTTTCCCCGGATATTTGCAGAAAGCCTTTGTCTTTGTAAAGCGAATATGGAACATTGTCTTCGTCCACCGCTTCCGTGAATCTCTTCTTTGGCATAAAGAATTTTGTTATGATGTGGTTCTTTCCGCCTTTGTATATCACTATACTTGCGGCGGTTAGGTCGGTTGTTCTTGAAAGGTCGATTCCGCCCACACAATAACATCCCCGGAAGTTTTCAAGGGCAAAGTGAATATTGCTAAATGATTTATGCACATCTATATAATCCAACCATGCAATAGAGTTGTTCTGTTTGATGTTGCAATATTTCATCAAAAATTCCGCTTTTTTTGCCAGGGAACCTTTGGCAATTGCAATCTGCTCTTCGTAGAATGCTTCTGACACGGAAACGCCCAAATTCGGGTTGGATTTCTTCAACTCTTCCAGGCTATCCCATTTTTCCACATCATCAATGATATATAAAAACGGCAAAATCCTCTTTTCTCTTGAATTGCCTTTGAGGAAAGAGGTTGAACGTGTCATAAGTTCATCATAGGCACCGCCATTGATTTTTCCGGCGGTAGAAATAGACAATAACAGGGGTTGTTTTCTCGCACCCATAGCGGATGCCATAACTTCGTATTGGTCTATTCCCTGTTGTCCCGGCCATGCTTCCATTTCATCCCCAACAACCATTTGCGGATTGAATCCGTCCGATTTTTTGGAGTTGAAAGCAATCTTTTTGATGGATGTATTAAATTCTTTGATGTAAATATCAGATTGCCGCTTTTTGGTTATACAATCCAGTTCATCATCACTTTGCACAATCTGATAAAAGGCATCATAAACAAGGTTTGCCTGGTCCAACTTTGGTGCCAGGAAGTAAATCTTTGCTCCGTACTCGCCATCAATATAGGCCATATAAGCGGATATTGCAGCGGCAAAAAGGGATTTACCGTTTTTACGTGCCACCACAATAAACACTTCCCGGAATTGTCTATAACCCGTTGCCGGGTCAATGATTCCGAATATGGCGGACACAATTGCTTTTTGCCACAATTCCAGTTTCAACAAATCGTTGCGGCCCTCGGAATGGTGGCAAAAATTCTCAATAAAATTGATTGCCTTATTGGCCTTTTGTTCGTTGAATAACCATGTCCCGTTCTGTAATCCCTCTACCAAAATTTGATAGATAATTTTTATCCACTTGCCAACCGTTACTTGGCCTTTTTGGATGGCTTCCCAATACGCAAAGATATAATTTCCCATGCGTTTTATGCTTCCCTTAATGCTGCCAATCTGCTAATATTTTTCTTTTCTTTAGGCGGCAAATACTCAATTAACGTGTGGATAATTTGGGTATATTGGCGGGAATATTTTTCGTAAATTTGGGCTGATGGATGGGCCTTGATAAACTTTTGGGAAGCGTTCACGGTTTCCGCCGTCAACCCCTCTTTTTTCAATTCTGCCTTTGCCTGCAAACAGGCAATTTTTAGAAATGCGGCTTCCTCAATCAGTGAATTTACAAGGCTTTTCTTGTCTTCATCATCAATCCCGGCAAACATTGGTTGAAGTCGTGCAATCTCTTTTTTTATCCTGGCATCCGTCAACATTTTGGGCCTTTTGGTTTGTTTCTTCTCGGAAGTTTTTGCATCTTTTTCCATGATTTTAACCCCCCTCTATGTGCGTGCGACCCGTAGCGTTTTTTTGAGGTATCTCCCTCGGTTCTTTTTCGGTAGTCGAAAATAAGGACCCCCGGGGGGTGTCTGTCCCAGGTGGAAGCAATGAACCATCCGCCGCAAATGAATAACGGGAATTCTTCTTTCGTTTGTGTTCCTTGTTGTGGCAATCCTCGCATAGCAATTCAAGGTTGCCAAACGAAAGGGTTATTCTCGGGTCGTTTATGTTCTTCGGTGTTATATGTTTCTTGTGGTGTACTATCTTTCCGGGTACATATTCCCCGGCGGCTTTGCACCGCTCACACAATCCATTAACTCGTTTGATATATGCTATCCTGGTTTTCTTCCAGGCTTCGGATGTGTAGAAAGCCTTTGCATATTCTTTCAATCAATCATCCCCTTTGGTGTTAATATAATATAAGCGGGTGTTTAATTCTGACCCGCTTTTTCTACTGCTGCCGTGTTGGCTCTTCTGTTATCCTGCTGCATAGGTGGAAGCATTCCCAGGTTGTCCGCTACTGCCATGATGAATTCATTGCGGTAATCGTAGAATTGCCGCCGTCCACAACATACATCCCCTATATACTCATACGGGATTGAATGCACAATGGACTTGTATATTCTATCCTGCATCTGCTTCCTTGCCGTGTGGCTTGCAATGTTTCCACAGGATGAAGCCAGGGCATCCGCTATGGCTTTGGCTGCCAACCCGTCAAAGGCTGATTCTCTATGTAGCCGTATTCTCTTTTTCCTTTTCTCGTTGCCCTGGATTAAACGCTTTGCAACATCCTTTATATCTTCATCCATTTTGGAAACATTCACTAATCCCCACACCTCGCATTCTTATAATGCTATTCCTCAAAACTTGCCTTTACTGTTTCGGTACGCTCTACCTTGATAGACCCTTTCGCCATCCTGGAAACCCTGGCTTTTAATCCTCTGCCCATGTCCACGGTTACAGATTGCATTTTCTTTTGTGCGATAATGTCCACGAAAGAAACAAGGTTTTCAACAATGCTTTCATCCAGTGCCTTTTCGCCTGCTGCCGGTCCGAATGTTTCCGCAATCCTGGCTTTGGCTTTCTGAATCTGCTCTTTCTGTTTTGCATACTCTTTGGCTTTCTCGCATCCACAATGGCAAGTAATCAATTCGTTTACCTCTGCTTCTGAAAGCCCGGCTTTCCCGTTTGCGGTTCCCATCTGTCCGCAAAATTTACAAGTGCCCGTGTATTCCTCAAGGCTTGTGTTGCTTGTTTTGGGTTCCTCGCCTGCTGCCATGCCCATTTCTTCCAGGTCCTTTTCGTCAATCTCATGTCCGCCGTCTGTTTTCATGTTCTATTCTCCTTTCTTCTCGCAACTGCTGCAAAATTTGTTTTTATAATCCTGCGAATGGCACCCCAGGCATTTATTAAACATCTTCGGGGCTTCCTCGCAAAATTGCATTGGTGGTTTTCCGGGTTCCCGTAAATATTCCCGGATTTCTGCCTGGGCTTCCAAAAAGCCGTAGCAAACGGCGGTCTTATATCCCGCCTTTTTTAACCGCTCCAACCAATCCTTTTGTGAAGCGGTCGTTTTATTCTTCCCAAATTTCATTTCGATTGCCAGGCCACAAAAACCGTTCCTGGGAACCAAAAGAAGTACATCCGGCACGCCGTCTTTTAATCCGGCCGCCTTTAGCACTGGTCCATTGGTTCTTTTTCCCTCGTTTGGAACATGAAACATATTTTTCAATGCCGGAAAGAAATCTTCGTTCCTGGATGCCCAGGTAAAAAGCAATATTTGTTCCGTGGTTTCGGATTTCTTCATGTTTGCCAGGTTCATAAATACACCCCCCCTAATCCATAGGCAAGGCATATTCTCTTTTACGCCGTTTGCAATCTTCCAAAATCCGTTCCAAAATGCCTTTTTCCTCTTCGTTCATCCAGGTATAATAATTCCCCAACATTTTCAGAACGTGAAGTTTTGCGGCATTGGCTTTTTCCTCTTCGGTTGTGTCGGTATCTGACACATTTTGTTCCCTCTGTTGCTCTTCAACGGTCTTTTTCTTCTTGCCTTTTTCCTCTTCGGCAATAGCCTTGATTTCCTCGGCCTTTATATCCTGTCCCGCTGCTACCTGGGCGGCAATTTCCTTTTGCTGCTCTTCGGGAAGAGTTGCGGCGGCGGCTGCTGCCGTGATTCCCATATTGCCATTTTGGAATTGCTCTTTCACTTCCGGCGTTGCCTGGTTGTTTATTGCTTCCAGGGTTCCAATCTTTCCGGCGGATTCTCCCAGGACAACCGCCACATAATCACGAACCCTTTCGCCTTTATCCAGTTTCAAATCCCCGTCTTTTCTTGCCTGGGTCAAAACTTCTTTCCATTCCTGGGCCTGCACCATCAAATCATAATCCGTCATGCGGCGGTTGAATGTGTTGCCAACAAGTAAGGCAATGCGGAATTCTGTTTTTGACATATCTTTGCAACGGCAAGGAATGTTTCTAAACTCTTCGTGACCCTCTGAAAGCAAAATTTCAATTCCGGCAATTCTACGGTGCCCCGATACCAACCAATAGGCACCATTTACCCGGCCAATAACAAGCGGTTGTTGCAATCCGCCAATTAAAATCCCGGTTGCCATTTCCTGCAATTCGCTCATGCTATATTTGTTATGCTTTGTCACTACGATTTCCGAAAAATCAAGCGTTATGTCCTGGTATTCTTCGGAATTGCCCACCTGGGCAAGTGTGGCATTGTTGAGAATGTCTAATATATTGGCTCCCATCCTATTTGCCCCCTTTCATGTATTCCGCCATGAATTTTTTATAATCCTGGGCGGCTCCGCTTCGGATGCAGAATTTTGTTATTGTCTTTTTGGCAATTGTGGCATCTTTGGCCTTTTTATAATGCCGGATGTGTTGGCTATATACGTGTAGCCCGGATTTTGTACGCAACCAAATTTCCGCCGCTTCGGCATAGTCTGATTTTTCAAAATCCGTAACCAGGCACCCCGCAATCCTCACTTTGGGATTTAATGCCCGGATGTTCTTTACCTGGGCCGCTAATTCTTCCAATCCGTCCAAACTGTACCCGTCCAGGTTTACGGGAATAATCACTTCATCCGTTGCCACAATGGCATTGATAACATTTATCCCCAAATCCGGCGGATTATCCACAATGCAATAATCGTATTCCCCGGCAACTGCTGCCAGGGCGGCTTTGTAACGGTCGTGTTGTGGGCTTTCCTGGTCTGCCCTTATCTCATTTTCTGCTAACTCCATGAAATAATTGCTATTTACCAGGTCAACGCCCGGAATAGCGGTTTTTTGAATTGTTCCGGGAACCAGGACCCGGGATTTCAAGGCAACGCACGCACCCGGCACAATATCCCCGTTGTAGAGGTCAAATAGGCGGGAAATGTTCCCTTGCTTGTCATTGTCGAATAACAAAACCCGCTTGTTGTAGATTTCCGCCAATGATTCCGCCATGATTGCCGCCGTTGTGGTCTTTCCAACGCCGCCCTTTAGGTTGATGATTGATACAACTTTCATTTCCTCGGTTTCTCCTTTCCTTTGTCCCGCTTTTTTATCATGCGGGCATATATGTAAAAGGCGGCCACCTTGTCGTTGTACTTCACTTCCGCATCCAGGAATTTAAAACCAGGGTACACCTTTTCCATCTGTGCTTTTAATTCTTCAAAATCCCTAACCATGCCATTAACCTTTTTACGGCTAAACTTGCGATAACTCCGGGTTGGTGCATCCGGCTTTTTTAGGTTTTTGGAAGAACGCCAACGCTTCGTTCCGTGCGGGTTTTGGGTTATGTATGTTGCAATACCCGTAATCAGAAAATCATCATCCGGCTTTACTCTTCGGGTGTTCTTTCTCTCGCACTTCGTCCAAAGGTCTTCTAATTCGTCCCGGTCCATACCATCCCCGGAAATGAGGATGTGGAAGTGTGGCCGGGCGTAACCATCAATAGCCGGAATGTAGATATATTTTGCATTTTCCAATCCGGCTTTTCTTCGGCGGTAGTTTATGCGTGCTATGAAATTTTTTATGTCCTTTTCTGCCCTCTCTTCATCCTCGGGCATATTATCATCATCCCAACCAAAGGTAGCCCAAATGTCCCCTTTGCTGAAATTGATATTTGCAAGGCGTATGAGGTAACGGCGGGCGTTCTTGTCGTTAAGGTTCTTTTGTGCCTGTCCTGTTTCCCTCTTCTTTGCCGTCTTCGGTACATCTTCACGGTTTGGAAAGGATGGATAAACCATTGATTCCAACATTTCCGCCCCGCTCTTTTCATTCCTGGATTTTATGGTTGTGGTACGGTATAGGCAATTTACCTTTCCCGTCTGCATCAATCTTTCCAATTCCCATTCTTCCAGGGTGTCTATTTGCTTTTGATATGCTTCCTCATAGTCGTAATTGTCATAGGTCTTTCCCATGTTATCCCCGCCTTTATGTCTATATGTAAATCCTTTCCCTCATTTGTTAATACCCATTACAAGGACGGGAAAGGGGTGTTGTATTCGTCCAAAAAATTAAAATCTATGGTTCCAATCCTCGAATAACCACGCCCGCACATGGCATACTTTCAAGAATCCAAGAAACCAAATAACGGCAAGCGTTAAAAATCCCGCTCCCGCAACTGCTGCCACGATTCCAATAATTCGCATTAAATCCATGAAACTTTCCTTTCCAATGCTCTTTCTTCCTATATATAGGATAATCGCATTTACAAACACTATATATTGTGGTATAATATTTGCGTTAAGTTCCAAAACACGGGTTGTTTAAGGTCCCCGCCTTTCAACCCGTGTTTTATTGTGCTTATGCTTTGGGCAATTCTCCGAATAATTCCACATACTTCTTGTAATTATTGTGTTTCAAGAATTCTTTGGCTTCTGATTCTTCGATTGCTTCCCCAAAATTGGAATAGTCATTTTTCCATGTAAAAAGCCATCTTCCACTTTCGCTTCTCCATAGAGTGTGTGGCATTTCTCTCCCAACTTCCTTTCCTGGAAACATTGCCTGGGTCCAAATATTAGAAACTTTCCGCCATTTCTGCCCCTCTGCCATTTTCTCCATTTCTTCGGTATCGTAAATAAGGTTGTTGATTATAAAACGCATAGTTCCCGCCTTTCTAAAATTCCGCTTCGTCTTCATGCTCCCAATAGTATTTATTGGTAATTAACATCTGCTTTGAAAGCAAAAGGGAAACGCCCAGGGGAATTGTAAATAGTGCAATGGTTGCATCCCCATCCAGGAATCGCACGGCAAGGACCGTAAAAGCCAATGTTGCCAGGCCGTAAAGCCTTTGTTTTATGAAATATATCTTTCTTTCCCGCTGCTCCCGGCGTGCCCGGTTTCTTTCTCTGATTTTTTGCATGGCATCCGTGTAGCCTTGCACGTAGGCATCTTCCAGGATGCAATTTACCAATTCGGTATTTGGGTTTTGTGTGATTGCTTCCATGTTAAGTTCCTTTCTATCCTGGTTTATTCGTAATCACGGACTATTCCCAGGATTTCATCCATAATTCGTTCCGCATCCTTTACCGTCATTGCCTTATCGTCTATGTAGTAATCCGCATAAACCTTTCGGGTGTCATTCTTCCACCTTGCAATCTGCTCCGGCAAAGGCTCATTTACTGCATCAAACGTGATTCCTTGCATCCTGCACCATTCAACGGCGTTTTCCAGGTCTGCCCCGGCTCTGCTTGTCCACAAAATAACCTTGTGGCCTGCTGCCTTGATGGTTTTCACAAAAGCCACCATTTTTTTATTTGGGCCCAGGATTTCGGGAAAATGTGTTTCCGCAAGGGTTCCGTCAAAATCTACCGCATAAATTGCCATACTATCCCGCCATCCTTTCCGCCTGGTTGCCTGCTGCCATCAAAGAAATGTCAAGGGAAGTTTTTCTGATTGCTGCCCTCAAATCGGCATCCGTGAAAATTCCCATCTTTTCCAGTTCCGCTTTTAATGCTTCCACTTTATTCATAATCCGTTCCCTCGCTTTCTGCCTTGTCCGCAAGGCTCATGTCATACTTTAGAATCATGGCCGCCGTCTGTATGGCTTCGGCTGCTACTGCTACCGCCTGGGCAAACATTTCTTCCGTGGTGTTGAAATCCGCAATAAATCCCGGAATATCTTTACCTCTCACATCATCCCAAAGAACGGCAATTGAGGAATCCAGGGTGTCAAGGGCTTCCCTGGTTTCTTCCAGTTCTTCTTTAATCACTGCATAACCCTCATGTTTGGAGTTGAAGAGGGGAAAAGGAAGCGTTTGCCCGGTTAAGTTCTGCCTGGGTTATCTGTTCAACTTCTTTTATTAACTCATTCATTGCCATTGTCGGTTCCCTCGCTTTCTGCCTGGTCTTCCTGGACCTGTCCCGGGTCCTGGTCTTCCTCTTTCTGACGGTCCCTTTCTTCCAGGGCGACCGCATTTGCAAGGATGGTGGCGTTAATCACTTTAATTTCCTGCTGCTCCGGGGTTTCTTCCTGGGTTCCTGTCATAGTTTCCCGGATGTAAGCATGGGGCACGTTGCAATTAACGGCATTCATCATCAATTCCGCTTTGGCGGCTTCTTTTACCAAAGAAAAGAAATCCGCAAATTTTACTTCAATTTTGGTTTCGGGTGTAAAACAATCAATAAATCCCATGTTAAGTTCCTCGCTTTCTTATTATCCAAATATAGGGGTGTCGAATGTATAAAGTGGCGGTTCTGTTTCCATTGCCCGTTGATTCTTATAAATCAATACCGTGTAATGGTTCCGTTCGGTTTCTTCGTTCCGTCCTCGGTGCGTGTATGCCGCAAATCCCGTGTGGGCGTTAAGGCTTGCCCCTTTTAGCACGTTTTCAAATTTGAAGATTTCACGGGTGCCCAGGGTCACGCCATCTTCAAATAATTTGTTCCATTTGGAAAATGTATCTTCCAGGTATTTCAGAAAATCGGGTTCTATAACCCCGTTGATTGGTGCATATTTGCTTTTCATGCCCTCTTCCTCTCTTTCTTAAATTTTTCCTTGCTGCATCCGCTCATAATAAAACATATACTGTTGCATGATTCCGGCGGTGCCTGGATATTTCCAGTAAGGGAATGCACCATTGTAATGCTCTTCCTCAATCCTGGAAATCCATGTGTCTTTTGGAAATGCCCCGGTAAAATGCAAACCAAAAAGGCAAATGCAATTTGCCACCTTTGGGCCGATTCCGTGAAATCCCGTTAAAATCTTAAAGGCTTCCTGTTGGTCCTTTGCTGCCCAGGCATCCACACGGCCTTGATGGTTCTTTGCTGCTTCTATCAGATATTCCGCCCGGTAATATGCCCCGGCGGCTTCCAGTTCTGCCGGGTCTGCATAGGCAATCACTTCCGGGCGTGGGAATGTGTAAACCACACCGCCTTTGTACGGGATGGGATTGCCCCATTTCTCGCATATCCTTTCAATGGTGGCCTTTATCCTGGGGATGTTGTTTCTTTGGCTTATGATGAATGAAGCCATTGTTTCCCAGGGGTCTTGCCACAAAATACGGATGCCCTGGGCGGCGTTGCCTGCTGCCACCAGGTATTCATCCCGTGGGTTGATGCCCTTTAAAATCTTGCCGTAATCTTCGGCAAGGTCAAAATAACGCTCCCATGTTTCCAGGTATTCATCTTCCCCGCAATCCAGGCGAATTGCCCCGCCCGCCGTCTGCGATATTGTGACAACCTGGTTTCTATGTATTACCTGGTAGGTATCTTTTGCGGTTTTCTTCCAACGGAAACATTGGCCGGAATCCGCTATTTGGTTAAGATTGAAATTTTCTATATTCGTCAAAAGCATTTTTGATTCCTCGCTATATGTAAATGGTGTTATATAAGGTCAATTGCAAATCCCGAAAGTAATAATCCGGGGTTTCTTCCGGCTGCAATGGTGCCATTAAGCCTTTTTCTTTCCATTGCTTGTGATTGATTTCCGGGCGTGGGCAGAATCTTTTTACCTGGGCCGCTTTTATTCGTTCTTCGTTTTCGTCATGTGATAACAGGGCAACCCATCCACAAAATAAGGTTTTGCCGTCTTCTATTACTTGCAAGCGTTGTGAATTATCCAAAATGCCTATAAGTTCCCCGGCGGTCATAGCGGCCACCCGTTCTTTGCAATGAATACGCAAAAACATATAAAGGCGTAAATCATTACCACGCCCAGGATTCCAAAGAAAATGCGGCGGCCTTTGGGGCTTTGGTTGCTTCCCAGGCAATAGATTATTGCCGTTCCGGCCAGGGCCAGGAATAAAAGGGCACCTATTAGAATGATTAAGGCTAAAAATCCAGTGAATAATATATTTGTCATTGGTTGTTCTCCTTTCCTGCTGCATAATATTCCTTTATATTTTTATGGCTCCAAAATACCGGGCGGGTTTGAATTCCGCACGCTATAAGGCGTTGTTGTATCTTTCGCAATTCATCCCGGTAAAATGCTTCTTGTTGCGAATGTGGCGTTCTTGTGAAATCAACTGGGCTTGAATCGTAGGGGTTTATTAAATCCCGCAATATTTCCGCCGTGGTTTTTCCGAACCGCCGGAATTTTCCGTTTAAGATAAAGAATTTCTGCCAAAATATAATTTGAATCCCAGGGCCTTTTCTACTGCTGCAAACAATTCCTGTTCTTGCGTCTTAAAG
>OFMJ01001766.1_pt1 | contig 14956 bp, 12 predicted proteins | sample 1541801 | NCBI WGS metagenome assembly OFMJ01 (sample SAMN04209234, study PRJEB22552) | human gut metagenome | biome: gut; material: feces | host: Homo sapiens | place: USA: Oklahoma
TGAGAAAGAAATAGCGGCATTGAAAGAAAAATACGGAATCCAAAAAGAAGATAAAGTATTATTAAGTCTAGGAAGACTTGGATTTGAGAAAAGAATTGACGGACTTATTTATGGGATGAAAGAGATTGTAAAGACAGAGGAAGATATAAAACTTCTGATTGTAGGAGGAGGTCCTGCAAGAGAAAGCCTGGAAGCTTTGACGAAAGAACTGGAATTAGAAGAATTTATAAAATTTGCTGGAATGGTAGAGCCAAAAGAAGTAAAGAAATACTATCAGGTGGGCGATGTGTTTGTATGTGCTTCTACAAGTGAAACCCAGGGATTGACTTATATTGAAGCAGCAGCAAGCGGACTACCACTGATATGCAGAAAAGACCCTTGTCTTTATGGAGTGCTGGAAGAAGGAGGAAACGGGTATTCGTATAGTGACATATACCGTTTTGCCAAATATGTGAGAGAATATGTAAAAGATGAGGCTTGGCTGCAAACGTCAGGAGAGCATAGCAGATGGATTGCGAAGAATTACGGCACAGAGATGTTCGGACAGAAAGTTTTTGGAATTTATAAAGCGGCATCGTGGAAAGGAGTATTGGATTATGAAAGTGTTACTGTATGCGAAAAATCAGCAAATCGTATCTAAAAGTGGTGTGGGAAGGGCTATGGCGATGCAAAAAGAAGCTTTGTCCAACTATGGAGTAGAAGTAACGGAAAATCCGACGGAAGATTATGACGTGGTACATATCAATACAATTTTCCCAAGCGATTACTTTATGGCAAGAAAGGCGAAAAAGCAAGGGAAAAAAGTGATTTATCATGCCCATTCTACGAAAGAAGATTTTGAAAATTCATTTACGGGATCGAATCTGATTGCACCGTTATTCAAATGGTGGATTATGAAGTGCTACCGTTTGGGCGATCTCATTCTAACGCCAACAAATTATTCTAAGAAATTATTAGAAAATTATGGAATAAAGAAACCGATCCGGGCAATCTCTAACGGAGTCGATACGGAGCTGTTTTACAAGAATTCTTTAGTAAGAGAAGAGTTCCGTGAAAAATACGGACTCAAATCCACAGATAAAGTGGTCATGTCGGTAGGACTTTATTTTGAGAGAAAAGGGATTCTTGATTTTGTAGAACTGGCAAAGACAATGCCGGAATATAAGTTCATTTGGTTTGGGTTTACGCCGGATATGCAGATTCCTGCCAAAATAAGGAAGGCAGTCCATACACAACTTCCGAATTTGATTTTTGCAGGATATGTGCAAAAGGAAGAGCTCATGAAGGCATATAGTGGAAGTGATTTGTTTTTTTTCCCGTCCTATGAAGAGACAGAAGGAATAGTTGTTTTAGAGGCGCTTTCTACAGAGATTCCGGTACTTCTTCGGGATATACCGGTATACGAGGACTGGCTGGAGGACCGAAAGGATGTGTATAAGGGGAAAAACCAAAGAGAATTCCGGGAATTGATTTGCAATATTTTGGAGAAAAGGGTTCCGGTGCTTACATGGAACGGAAGAGAACGTGCATTGGAACGCGATGTAAGAAGACAGGCAGAGAAATTAAACCAATATTATAAAGAACTTGCTGCCGCATAGTGAAAAAGAGGTTAATATCGCACCTTGTCATATGTTTTTTGAATATGGTATTATTATACAATAAGAAAAGTGATGAGGAGGTCGAAGGCAATGGGAATGACAATGACACAGAAGATTCTTGCAGATCATGCAGGATTAGAGTCTGTAGTTGCAGGGCAGTTGATTGAAGCGAAACTGGATGTTGTGATGGCCAATGATATTACCGGACCGATGGCAGTACCAGTATTTTATAAAATGGCAGATAAGGTATTTGATCCGGCTAAGGTTGTGCTTGTGCCGGATCATTTTACACCCAATAAGGATATTAAATCCGCAGAAAATGCGAAATCTATCCGTGAGTTTTCAAAGTGCCAGTGTTTAAAACATTATTTTGAGATTGGGCAGATGGGAATTGAACATGCCATTCTTCCGGAAAAAGGAATTGTAGTGGCAGGCGAGTGTATCATCGGAGCGGATTCCCATACATGTACCTATGGGGCGCTTGGAGCATTTTCCACAGGTGTAGGAACAACGGACATTGCAACCGGAATGGCTACGGGAGAACTTTGGTTTAAAGTGCCGGGAGCTATCAAGTTTGTACTGACAGGTAAGCCGGGGAAATATGTAAGCGGGAAAGATATTATCTTACATATAATAGGAAGAATCGGTGTGGACGGAGCTTTGTATAAATCTATGGAATTCGTAGGAGACGGGATTGCGAATCTTTCCATGGACGACCGTTTTACAATGGCTAATATGGGCATTGAAGCAGGCGCTAAGAATGGGATTTTCCCGGTCGATGCGAAAGCAGAACAGTATATGAAAGAACACTCAGACAAAGAATATAAGATATATACAGCGGATGAAGATGCAAAATATGATGAGATCATAGAAGTGGACTTATCCAAGGTGCGTCCGACAGTTGCTTTTCCGCATCTTCCGGGAAATGCAAAGACGATAGATGAGATAGAGGCTATGGAGCCAATCCAGATTGATCAGGTAGTCATCGGTTCCTGTACCAATGGGCGCATGGACGATATGAGACGGGCAGCCGCAGTTCTGAAAGGCCATCAAGTAAATCCGAATGTGCGTGTACTGGTGATTCCTGCAACGCAGAAGATTTATCTGCAGTGCGTGGAAGAAGGACTTGTTAAGATATTTGTGGAGGCAGGATGTACTTTCAATACACCAAGTTGCGGACCGTGTATGGGAGGACATATGGGGGTACTGGCTTCCAAAGAGAAATGCGTCTCTACTACAAACCGTAATTTTGTAGGACGCATGGGACATGTGGATTCTTTGATTTATCTTGCTTCCCCTGAGACGGCGGCAGCCAGTGCGATCGCAGGATATATTGCAAATCCGGAGAAGGCAGGTGAAAGATAATGAAAGCACAAGGACATGTTTTTAAGTACGGAGATAACGTAGATACGGATGTGATCATTCCGGCCCGCTATCTGAATTCTTTTGACGGAAAAGAACTGGCAACACATGCTATGGTGGATATTGATCCGGAATTTGCGAAGAAGGTACGGCCGGGAGATATGATAGTTGCAAACAAAAACTTTGGATGCGGTTCATCAAGGGAGCATGCGCCGCTATGCCTGAAAGAAGCAGGTGTAAGTTGTGTGATTGCAGAAACATTTGCCCGGATTTTTTATAGAAATGCAATCAATATCGGACTCCCGATCATTGAATGTGCGGAAGCGGCAAAAGGAATTGAAGCCGGAGATAAAGTTGAGGTAGACTTTGACAGCGGAAAGATATATAATCATACGCAAGGGACTGAATTTCAGGGGCAGCCTTTCCCGGAATTCATGCAGAAATTAATTGCTGCAGGAGGGCTTGTAAATTATACGAACCGTAAAAGGCAATAAAAGAAAATAGAGGGTGCCTCTGAATTGGAGGCACTTTTGTTTTAGGGAGGAGAAAGATGTTACTATTATCAAAAGGAGACATTCAGAAAGTATTTACGATGAAGGAAGCTGTAGAGGCGGACAAAGAAGCATTTCGTATCTTTTCCGAAGGGAAAAGTGTTGTACCGCTTCGTACAAATATCAGCGCTCCAAAGCATGATGGAGCATTTTTATTCATGCCGTCCTATGTAGAAGAGATGGAATGTTCAGCAATCAAAATCGTCAATGTATTCCCGAAAAATATTGACAAAGGACTTCCGACTACTCCGGCACAGGTTCTTTTGATTGATGGAACAACCGGTGTCGTAGTTTCCGTACTCGACGGAACTTATGTGACACAGCTTCGGACAGGAGCGGCATCCGGCGCAGCCTTTGATGTATTGGCAAGAAAAGATGCAAAGAAAGGTGCATTGATCGGAACAGGAGGACAGGCGGCTACACAGCTTGAGGCAATGATGGCAGTGCGTGATCTTAGTGAAGTGAAAGTGTATGATTTAAATGCAGAAAGATTAAACGCATTTGTAGAACAAATGAATAAAGAACTTGCCGCATACGGAACAAAAGTGATTGCAGCAGAAAGTTCAGATGATGCCATTGAGGATGCAGATCTTGTAGTAACAGTTACACCGTCTTCCAGACCGGTGTTTGATGGAACAAAGGTAAAAAAGGGAGTGACAGTAAGTTGTGTTGGATCTTATCAGCCACATATGCAGGAAATGGATCCGGCAATCCTTACAAGAGCATCCAAGATTTATTTTGATTCTGTAGATGCGGTATTATCAGAAGCAGGAGATATCTTAATTCCGCTTGAAGACGGAACGATTACAAAAGATGATTTTACAGGAGACCTGGGAGACGTTCTTTTAGGAAAAGTAACTGCGAGAGAAAATGATGAGGAAATCATTGTGTTCAAGACAGTTGGCATTGGAACACAGGATCTTGTAACAGCAAAAAAAATCTACGATAAAGCGCTTGCACAGGGTGTAGGAACAAACTGGAATTAATAGGAGGACATGAGAAATGGCACAGGAATATTGGAACGGGCCGGAGGCGGCACACAGACGAGTAATGATGAAAGCAGCAGGATATTCAGATGAAGATATCCGTAAGAAACCGCATATCGGAGTACCAAACTCTTTCATGGAAGGTTCACCGGGAAGTGCGCATTTAAGACAGATTGCCGGGGCGGTAAAACAGGGAATCTGGGAAGCCGGAGGAGTGCCGGTGGAATTTGGAATTCCGGCAACATGCGGTAATATCGCAAATGGAGCTGAAGAATTGAAGTATGAGCAGGTGGGACGTGATATCGTTGCCATGTCTGTAGAGTTTGTTACAAAAGTACATAATTTTGACGGACTTGTGATGATAGCATCCTGCGATAATATCATTGCAGGATGTTATCTGGCTGCAGCAAGACTTGATATTCCGGCTATGGTCGTGACAGGAGGTTCTATGCAGCCGGGACACCACTGTGGAAAAGCTATTGTAGAAGCAGATTTAGATGTTGCAAGATTCTCCGGAGCGGGAGAGGATTACCTGGATGAATTGGAAGAGGCAGTATGTCCTTCTTTTGGAGCATGTCCGTCTATGGGAACAGCCAATACGATGCAGATGTTAGGAGAAGTATTTAATCTTGTAATGCCGGGAACCGCAACAGTTCCGGCTTCTGACAATCAGAAACTTCGTCAGGCAAGAGCAGCAGGAAAATATGCGGTGGAACTTGTGAAATCTGGAAGAAAACCATCAGATCTGATCACAAAAGAAGTACTTTTGAACTCTATTATGTTCGATATGGCAGTGGCGGGATCTACGAATGCAGTGCTTCATATTCTTACAATGGCATATGAACTCGGCATTGATATTACATTGGAAGATTTCGAGAAATATGCAGAAGAAATTCCTTGTATCAATGCAGTCATTCCAAGCGGCCCGTATACGGTAGTAGATTTCCATTATGCCGGCGGAGTTCCAAACGTGTTAAAAATGTTAGAGAGCAAACTTTATAAAGATGTACCGATGATTACAGGAATCAAGCTTGGAGACTTTTTAGAAAAACTGGAAGCAAAACCAAACGAAGTCATTCACAGTTTGGAAAAACCGTTATTTAAGGAACCGGGATTAAAAGTACTGCGTGGCAATATTGCACCGAATGGGGCAATTGTAAGACCGACAGGAGTACCGGAATCTGTAAAATACATCAAAGGAAAAGCGAAAGTATTTGATGGTGACAGAGCGGCATTTGAAGCGATTGAGGCTGGAAAAATCGTGCCTGGAGATATTATCGTAATCCGTTATGAAGGATGTAAAGGTGCACCAGGAATGAAAGAATTGATGTTGAGCATTGATGCACTGATCGGACTTGGTCTTCATACAAGTGTAGGATTGATCACAGATGCAAGATTTTCCGGATTTAACTTTGGAGCAATTGTAGGACATGTTTCTCCGGAGGCATACGACGGAGGTGTCATCGCCCTTGTAGAAGAAGGGGACGAGATCATTTTGGATACGATCAAGGGAGAGGCAACACTTTGTGTATCAGATGAAGAATTAGCAGTTCGTAGAGAAAAGTGGGTATGCCCACCATTAAAAGAACAGAAAGGCTGTCTGAATCTCTTTGCGAGAAACTGCCGTCCGGCGGAAGAAGGCGGAGCAATGCAGCCTTGGTAGGAAGACAAAAAAGGAAGAAAATGAGGAGAAGCAGATGGAACAGAAAAAAGGAAGAGCGGTGGCGCTTCTGCCAATAGGCGTATTTTTAGTGATATTTTTAGGTGCAGGAATTCTGACCGGGGATTTCTATGCGATGCCGGCAATCGTGGCATTTTTGATTGCCTTGTTTGTGGCATTTCTACAGAACAGAAGTTTGAGCTTTGCAGAGAAACTTCAGATTATTTCGGAAGGTGTTGGAGATGAGAATATCATTACAATGTGCCTGATCTTCTTATGTGCCGGGGGATTTTCCGGTGCAGTGACAGCGGCAGGAGGAGTGGACAGCACTGTGAATTTCGGACTATCGATTCTTCCGTCCAACATTGCAGTTGTAGGATTATTTGTAATTGGATGCTTCATTTCCGTTTCTATGGGGACATCCATGGGAACTATAGCGGCATTGGCTCCTATTGCTGTAGGAATCAGTGAAAAAACACATTTTCCGATGGCAGTATGTATTGGTGCGGTCGTATGCGGTGCCATGTTCGGAGACAATTTATCTATGATTTCCGATACAACAATCGCAGCGGTGAAAACCCAGGGATGTGAAATGAAGGACAAGTTCAAAGCTAACTTTTTCATTGTTCTTCCGGCGGCGATTTTGACGATTGTAATATTTTTGCTGATTACGATAGATGGAAATTATCAGATTACAGAAAAACTGCCGTATAACATCTGGCAGATACTTCCGTATGTAGTCGTTCTGATTGGTGCGCTTATCGGAGTTAATGTATTTCTGGTATTGATAGTAGGAATTGTTCTATCTGTAATCGTTGGAGTTTCAACGGGTGCATTGGCAGCAGGTGAAATATTTACTGCAATCGGCGGTGGTGTGACCGGAATGTACGATATCACAGTAATTTCCATTGTAGTTGCATGCATAGTTTCGCTGGTGAAAGAGTATGGAGGTATTCAGTTTATTTTGAATATTATCAAGAGCAACATCCGGGGGAAAAGAGGAGGAGAGCTTGGAATTGCAGGGCTTTCTCTTCTTGTGGATATGTGTACGGCCAATAATACGGTAGCTATTGTGATGACAGGACCCATCGCTAAGGAAATCTGTGAAGAGTTTGACATTGACGCAAAACGTTCTGCTTCCTTGCTTGACATATTTACTTCAGTAGGCCAGGGAATCATTCCTTATGGAGCGCAGCTTTTGTCAGCGGCATCTCTTACGGGGATTACTCCATTTGCGATCATGCCCTATTTGTTTTACCCGATTTTGATGGCAGTGAGTGCTTTAGGCTTCATTTTTTTTAGAAGAGACAAAAAGCAGGCGACATAGAACCGAAGAAAAATGTACTGTTTATGTGCCAGAAGAAATCTTTTATGAAAGAAATAAGCGAATGAATGTCATTGTTAAAAAATTCACTATTGACTTATTTGGGAAAAGATGTGATAATGAATGCAAATGTTGAATGCAAAACATTAATTTGAAAAAGAGAGGTTGATAAAGATGGCAAAAATCGATTTAACTAAGTATGGTATCACTGGAACTACAGAGATTGTGTACAACCCTTCTTATGAATTATTATTCGAAGAAGAGACAAAACCTGAATTAGAAGGTTTTGAAAAAGGACAGGAAAGTGAACTTGGTGCAGTTAACGTAATGACAGGTATTTATACAGGCCGTTCACCAAAAGACAAATTTATCGTAATGGATGAGAATTCCAAAGATACAGTCTGGTGGACATCTGATGAATACAAAAATGATAACCATCCGGCTTCACAAGAAGCATGGGATGCGGTGAAAGAAATTGCTTTAAAAGAGCTTTCCAATAAAAGACTTTTTGTAGTAGATGCATTCTGCGGTGCGAACGAAGATACACGTATGGCAATCCGCTTTATCGTGGAAGTTGCATGGCAGGCACACTTTGTAAAAAACATGTTTATCGAGCCTACAGTTGAAGAACTTGAGAACTTTGAGCCGGATTTTGTAGTATACAATGCTTCGAAAGCAAAAGTTGAGAACTACAAAGAATTAGGATTGAACTCAGAGACAGCAGTAATGTTCAATATTACAACACGTGAGCAGGTAATTGCGAACACATGGTATGGCGGAGAGATGAAAAAAGGTATGTTCTCTATGATGAATTACTACCTTCCGTTAAAAGGAATTGCTTCTATGCACTGTTCTGCAAATACTGATATGAATGGTGAGAATACAGCAATTTTCTTCGGACTCTCAGGAACAGGAAAGACAACACTTTCCACAGACCCGAAACGTCTTCTGATCGGTGATGATGAACATGGATGGGATGACAATGGAATCTTCAACTTTGAAGGTGGATGTTATGCAAAAGTTATCAATCTTGATAAGGAATCTGAGCCGGATATTTACAATGCAATTAAGAGAAATGCACTTCTTGAGAATGTTACATTAGATGCAGAAGGTAAAGTAGATTTTGCAGATAAGAGCGTGACAGAGAATACACGTGTATCTTACCCGATTGAACACATCGAGAAGATCGTGCGTCCTATTTCAGCAGCGCCGGCAGCGAAGAACGTTATTTTCTTATCAGCAGATGCATTCGGAGTATTACCACCGGTATCTGTTCTTACACCAGAGCAGACACAGTACTACTTCTTATCAGGATTTACAGCAAAACTTGCAGGAACGGAACGTGGTATCACAGAACCTACACCGACATTCTCGGCATGCTTTGGCCAGGCATTCCTTGAGCTTCATCCAACAAAGTATGCGGAAGAGCTTGTGAAGAGAATGGAAATGAGTGGAGCAAAAGCTTACTTGGTAAATACGGGATGGAACGGAACAGGAAAACGTATTTCTATTAAGGACACACGTGGAATTATTGATGCGATCTTAAATGGAGATATTTTAAATGCACCTACAAAGAAGATTCCGTACTTCAACTTTGAAGTTCCTACAGAACTTCCGGGTGTTGATTCTGCAATCCTTGACCCACGCGATACATATGCAGATGCGGCAGAGTGGGAAGAAAAAGCAAAAGATCTTGCAGGAAGATTCATTAAGAATTTTGCAAAATACGAAGGTAATGACCAGGGTAAAGCGTTAGTTCCGGCAGGACCACAGCTCTAAGAGATAGAGAAAAGATGATAGAAAACGGGAAATCACAGGAATGTGATTTCCCGTTTTTTGTAATGGTAACAGTTAGCTTGATATGATAGAATAAAGACAACAACGTGAGCAATTTAAATATGAGAAGAAATCACGAAAGCAGGAGGCGGGGAATATGGCTGAGTATATGGAAACAGTGCAGGCTGTCATGGAAGAAGTGAAAAAAGCGGTAATTGGAAAAGATGATTGTGTCAAAAAAGTATTGGCGGCGATCTTGGCTGGAGGCCATATTTTGATAGAAGACATACCAGGAGTAGGAAAAACAACACTTGCACTCTCCTTTGCAAAATGTATGGGGATGAAACAGAACCGTATACAATTTACACCGGACGTGCTCCCGGCAGATATTACAGGGTTTTCTATGTATGATAAAAACAGAGGAGAATTTTATTATGAACCGGGAGCTGCCATGTGTAATCTTCTTTTGGCAGATGAAATTAACAGGACTTCTCCGAAAACACAATCTGCACTTTTGGAAGTTATGGAAGAAGGAACAGTTACAATTGATAAAATAACCCGGGAGGTTCCGAAACCGTTTGTGGTGATTGCAACGGAAAATCCCATTGGTTCTTCAGGAACACAGATGCTGCCGGAGTCACAGCTTGACAGATTTTTTATCTGTATTACGATTGGATATCCGGATATGAAATATGAAATTGAGATTGTAAAAGGAAATCAGAAGGGAAACCTTCTTTCCAGCATTCATCCTCTGATTACAGCGGAAAATTTGCTTGTCATTCAAAGGGAAGTAGAGAATGTGTACATTCATGATGTCATTTATCAATATATGGGAGAATTAGTCAATGAGACAAGAATCCATCCGATGATCGAGATGGGAGTAAGCCCTCGAGGGATGATAGCACTCTCAAAAATGGCAAAAGCCATGGCATATCTTGCGGGTAGGGAGTACTGTATTCCCCGGGATGTGAAAGATGTATTTGAAAATGTGGCAAGACATAGAATACAACTGAATTCCAAAGCGAGAATCAACCATCTGAAGGTGCAGGATTTGATCCGTGAGATTTTGGATAAAGTTCATGAACCGACACCGAAGCGCAAGTAAAAGAACAGAGGGAAAGTATGAAAGTATTGATATATGTGGGAATGGTGATTCTTACAATCTATTTAGGGATTATGTATCGTTGGCCTGAGGGAGCATGGCTTCTTTCCGGAGAAATTGTTTTTCCATTTCTTTGTTTGGGAATGGCTTGGAGTTCAGGAAGAAAGGTTCGGGTCCGCATTGAGTCACATAAAGATACGGTGGAAAGAGGAGAAGAAATTCCGGTGAGACTTTCTATTGTGAATGAAGGAAAGTTTCCGGCAATAGTGAAGATTAAGATTTTTCATAGATATATATTCGGTAATGAGAAAAAGAATTATGAAGAAACGATTTATGTACCGCCCCATAAAAGTGAAGGAAGGAATCTCTGTATCAATGCAGAATATTGCGGAAAACTTATGATTGCCACAAGAAAATTGAGGCTATATGACTGGTGGGGATTTACATCTGTTCATAAAAAGTGCAAAGAGAGTTGTGAGATTACAGTGATGCCTAAGCCGTATCCGGTAAACCTTGTCATGAGTAACCGGACGAAATGGTTTCCAATAGACGGAGAATCTTATGCCAAGGATCGTGGCGGAGATGATACAGCAGAAATTTATGAAGTAAGAGAGTATCGCTTTGGAGACCGGATGCAGAAAGTACATTGGAAATTGAGTGCAAAGGAAGATGAACTGTACATTAAGGAATTCAGTTATCCACTGGGAGCGGCGGTGATTCTTCTTCTGGAAGGAAGAAATGACAGAGAAGAGATGGAAAATTTTACGGAAGTGGTTGTTTCAGTTTCCGCAGCGCTTCTTCGGGTGGAATGCCCACATTATATTGTTTGGCAGAAAAAACAGGAAAAACAAATACGCCGGGTATTGATACGAGAGGAAGAAGATTTTCATGAATTTCTTATGGAACTTTTGCAATTTGATAGAAATTCCTTGGAAGTAAATACGGAGGAATATTATCGACATGCGTACAAAAGTGATACCTACTCTACACTTCTTAGAATTTCTACAGATCTGACAATACGGATCAATAAAGAAGAAAGTATGCATATAGAATCACAAAACTTGGAAGAGTTTTTTGAAACTGTAGAAATCGTTGTATAAAAGGAAAAGGAAATGAACAAAGGAAAGATTACAGAATTTGTGTATATGCTCATTTTTACGTGGATAGCAGCGCTTGCTATGATATGTTCTGTTTGCGATGCGTTTTCTATTGTCTATGAAAATGTTTTTTTCTATTCTGTTTCCGGTATCTATACGCTGCTAATAACAGCGGTGTTATATGCACAAAAGGGGAATAGGTTGTGGCAAATGGCAAAGATGGTTTTCCTGGCAGAGAGCGTCCTTGTGGTAATAGGAAGAATGAAAGTAATAGAAAGCCTGACCTATATTAAGGATACGATATCTGTACAGTTTCACGCATATCTGGTAAATGGGAGATATGCAGAGGTGATAAAAGGATCGGAGCAAACATGGGGATTAGTCTTTTTGGGAATTCTTTTTGCTACAATTTCAGCCATGGGTATTATATATTGTAAGAGAGTCTGGTTTCTATCCATTACTATGGGGCTTACTTTTGGGCTTCCGTTTTTCGTAGGTGGAGTTCCTAAAAAGTTTACGCTTGTTTTAGTTCTTTTGGTAATTATGGGTGCAGTGTTTGCAAAAACAGGAGGGGCACGGGAAAAGGAAAAACTTAAGGCAGCAATATTAGGAATCTGCATGGGAGGTCTGGCATTTCTGATCGGAATACCACTATTTTCGGATACGGCGGATGCTCTTTTTCAAGATAAGATGGCATTTCAGGGCAAAGTGGATGCATTTTGGAATCAAAATGTACGGGAATATTTGCAAAATGTAGGAAACGGGGATCGGGCTACAGGCGGAGTGAATGACGGAAAGCTTGGAGAGTACAGTGGGTTAGACCGGGATCACAGTGTACATTTGAAAGTAAAAACTCAAAAAAAGCCGGAGGAAACGATTTATATCAGAGGTTTTGTTGGTTCTGATTACACCGGACGGTCATGGAAACGGGGAAGTGAAAGAAAATTTGATTCAGAAAATGATGGATTTGAAGTTGAAAATGTAAAGGCAAACCGGAAGTATCAGTATCATACTTATCCGGATGCAGAACATATTCCAGACAAGTGGAGAAAAGAAAACTCGAAATATGAGAAATCTGTACGAAAAAAGTATTTGGAAGTGCCGGAACGAATCAAAGAGTCATTTGCTGATGTAACTGCCCGGAATATTGTGCGGACAAAACCGGAAAATGTCGTGAACGAAGTTGCATACCTTCTTTCCCATACCGCAAGATATTCTTTGAATCCCGGAAAGACACCCGAGGGGAAAGATTTTGCGGAATATTTCTTCTTTGATAAAAAAGAAGGATACTGTACGCATTTTGCCACCACAGCAGTTTTATTGTTTCGTATGGAAGGAATTCCGTCAAGATATGTGGGAGGATATGTGGCAAGGCCAAAGGATTTTGTAAAGCAGAAGGATGGCACATATCTTGCAGAGATAACAGGAGAAGAAGCACATGCATGGGCAGAAATCTATGTGTCCGGAACCGGATGGATTCCGGCAGAAACAACACCGGGGTATGTGAATGAAAACACATCATCTGATGAACAACAGAATCAGACGGAATGGAATACTCAAGAACAGGAGAATTTTGTTGAACCAGAAGATACAGAAAGTGATGCAGGTGACGGACAAACGGAAAAACAGCTGAATCAAAAAGAAGACACAGAAAAAGAACCGGAAGAAACAGATAAATCGCAGGTTGGAAGAAAAGAAGAAAGTGGCAAAAAATCGAAAAAATCTGACAAAAAGATTCCGTCTGGAGTGTTGATACTCGTTATTTTTCTCATATTATCCATAACAGTAGGCGGGATAATTTGGATTGGAAGAAAGAATAGAGAGAGAAAAGAAGAGACGGAAGGGTATAACGAGCAGACAAAACGGTTATTCTATAAAATATATGAAAGGCTAGGAGCGGAAAAGATTATTTCTGATGAAACGGAACTTGAGGACGAGCTTGGAGAGAAGCTTAGAAAGCGTTGTCCGCAGATAAAGGAGGAGGATACAAAGAAGCTTCTTGATATCATTTATCGTGCCAATTATGGCAAAGATGAGATAAAAAGGGAAGAATATCAATTTGTGAGATGGATATTATTGCTACTTGAAAAAAAGCGGTAAATGTTCTATAATGAGTTTAGAAAACCTGGGATGTTCGATCATTCTGTTATTTTGAACCTACATTACTTTAAACGGGATTCCTATATCTCTGTAATATGCCAGGCCCTCATTATGCAGGGGAAGGCAGAAAAGCAGATGCGGTCGCCCACCTAGCTTTAGCTAGGAGTCAAAATACAGAAACCGGCATTTTGGGCAATACAAAAGATAAAGGCAGTCGCAGTGATGCGGCTGCTTTTCTGTTTCATAGGAAATTGCATCATATGCAATTAAAAATATTTCGAGGAAATCGAACTGCGGAGGAAAGGGATTCAGCGCTACTGTTTTTTGTACATGAAATTTTTGAAAAAAATTTCAATTATATTGAAAATGCACAAATGTGAGCTATAATTGTATTTGTTTAGTGAAAAAAGTGTACAAAAATAAACGAAAAGGAGTCGGATGATTATGAGTATACAGGAAAGGATTTTAAAACTGCGTGAGCAGATGAAAGAGAAAGGAATTGACATTTATGTCGTTCCAACCGCGGATTTTCATCAGACGGAATATGTAGGTGAATATTTTAAAGCGAGAAAATATATTACTAATTTCTCGGGATCAGCAGGAACAGCAGTTGTAACTGCGCATGAAGCAAAGCTTTGGGTTGACGGAAGATATTTCATACAGGCAGCAGAACAGATAGCCGGAACCACTGTAGAGATGATGAAAATGGCAGAACCAGGTGTTCCAACGATAGAGGAATATCTTGCAGATACACTGGAAGAAGGTGGAGTGATCGGATTTGACGGACGAGTAGTTGCAATGGGATCCGGAATCGCCTATGCAAATATTGCTGCAGAGAAAAATGGTAAAGTAATTTATGCATATGATCTGATTGATGAAATCTGGGAAGACCGTCCGGAACTTTCGAAAGAACCGGCATGGATTTTGGAGCAGAAATATGCAGGAGAAACAGTGACAAGCAAATTGACGAGAATCCGGGAATATATGAAAAATTCTGGAGCTACAGTACATATTCTTACTTCGTTGGATGATATATGCTGGACACTGAACATGCGAGGAAATGATATCGAATTTTTCCCACTTGTACTTTCCTATGCGATCATAACGATGGATCAGATGCATTTGTACATGGATGAAACAAAGTTGAACGAAGAAATGAAAGCGAAATTTGAAGAAGATGGAGTGATCATTCATCCATACAATGATATTTATGAAGATGTAAAGACAATTTCCACAACAGAAGCGGCTCTGATCGATCCTGCAAGATTGAATTATGCTCTTTATAGTAATATTCCGGAAGATGTCAAGAAAATCGAAGAACGAAATCCAGAAGTATTATTTAAGGCAACTATAAATGAGCAAATTTGAAAAATTGCACAAAACTACACTGCGAATTTCAT
>OFMJ01001770.1_pt1 | contig 14938 bp, 6 predicted proteins | sample 1541801 | NCBI WGS metagenome assembly OFMJ01 (sample SAMN04209234, study PRJEB22552) | human gut metagenome | biome: gut; material: feces | host: Homo sapiens | place: USA: Oklahoma
TACTATTTATCGAAAATGGTCATGTTTATTTTGTACTATTTATATTCTAACATCACACAAGAAAACTGATTCCACCGCAATGGATCAGTTTTCTTAAAATAATAGCTACTTCATTTTTCTTTTTTTATAGAAGCCTACAATCAAACCAAGACTAACAGTCGCTATTAAAAACCATGCAACTATATTTGTTGTATCTCCGGTTTTTACCGTATTTATTATTTTCTGAATAGTATTTGGCTTATCCGGTTTTGAAGGTGTCGGATCCTTAGGCTTATCTGGATTGTTCGGTGGTGTTTCTGGTGAAACCCATTCAGCTTTTGGCTCTATCATTACATTATATTCTACACTCCCATTGATTTCAGATGGAATATTAACAAGGAATGGAGCAGATTCAAATTTATCTGTACCACTTTCTACATTTCCGATCTGTGCAAGCAGGTAAATTCCTTCATTCAGTTCACCAAAACTCGTGCGTCCCGAAGTATCTGTTTCTTGCATTAAGCCGGAAATATTATTTTCCTTCGCAAATGCAAACAATTGTTTTGCTTGTTTTTCTCTTGCTTCTGCACTGGTATCTTGTAATGATATCCCTGAATCTTTAAAACCATCTTCCCAGATCAGCTCATCATTTTTCATATATTGAATTGGAAATATCGAGAACTTTGCTCCGGAAAGAGTCACTTCTTTATCTGAGCTATTTCTCCCCTTGTAAATAATTTGAATGCTTCCTGTTCTGCTTCCTGCTTCTGCATGGATTGTTGAAATATCTATAAAACTACCGACAAGAAAAAGCATAACGAATAAAATAATGTGAATACTTCTTATCTTCTTTCGCACCTTGCTTTCCTCCTTTTTCTATCTCGTATACTATAAATCACAGCTATCATCAGCCCTATGAAAATTACTATAATTGTTACAATCAACACTTTAGCAGTAAAAGATAACTCCGGTTTTATATTTGTATCCGGCTCTTGCTTCGTTGCCTCTTCATAAGGTATTCTCTCTCCACGTACTAAAAGTCTGTGTGTATTGATTGCAAATGGTGTACAAGTAACAAGTGTAGCATAATCCTTGCCTGATTCAATAGATAACCCATCTGTCTCTTCCGGTAAAACCGTTAATATCTGATCAATCTGATATGCCAGGGTTTCATCTAAAACTTTAATGTAAAAAATATCCCCTACTTCCAGTTTATCCATATTGGTAAATAGTGTTTTTGTAGGAAGACCTCTATGTCCTGTCAGAACTGTATGTGTACTTTCTCCACCTACAGGAAGAGATGTACCCCAGAAATGTCCGACACCAGCCTGCAGAACTGCTTCACTTGTTCCATGATAGATTGGAAGTTCTATATTAATCTTAGGAATACGAATGTATCCCATCATTCCAGAACCATCTACATTCAACAGTCCCTCATAGCGAGCATCTATTTCCACATCTTCTTGCGAAAATGGATCAATCAAATCAATATTTCCCAGCATTTCCTTATTATATGCTCTCGCCTCTTCCAACATCTGCTCTTTTTCTGCCTTACTTAACTTTACACTTTCCTCATCATAATAGGATACAACTTTGGAACCATTCTTTTCGTTCAGATAACTACTAAACGTTGGATATAACAATACGGAGAATGCAATCAAAAGCACGATCAGACGAATAATATCTTTTATTGTTATCTTCTTTTTTTTCTTCTTACTCTTCATTTCATTCTCCCTGTTGTTATACTTGGAATTGCGGTTACCTTCCGTGAAAGATAACCGCCCATTCCTTAAATATTATCTTGTATCTCTAGTAAAATTATTATGCTTCTTTTCTCTTATCACGGATGAAGCTTACTGCTACACCGAATACAAGAAGAGCTGCAATTACAGCAAATGCGATTGCTCCACGTCCACCAGTGGATGGAAGAAGGGAACCTGTGCTGTTTGCGATGTCGATGATTTTGTCAGTTTCAACTGTTCCATCTTTGGAAATAGTCCAATTATTTACATCTGCGCCTGTGCTCTTTGTGATTGTAATTACGACTGGTGCTGTCAACTTATTGAATCCGTCTGGTGCCTTTGTCTCTACTAAATAGTATGTTCCTTCTGCAAGACCATTGACACGGAGGTTGTAACCTTTTCTCTCAATATTTTCAACTGATTCAAATTCTGTAGTAGCAGATGTTGAATCTACGACATAATTTCCATTGTTTCCTGTAACCTTAATAGGATTTGTTCCATTTTTTGCATCAGTTTCTGATGTGTAAAGACTAAACTTTGCACCTGCTAGCTTTACATTACTATCTTTTTTAACCTTTAAGATATCTAACGGATAGGTCGGTGTCTTCACTTCACTCGGTGTTGTAGTTGTTGTTTCACCTGGTTTATTACCATACTCTAACTGAGCCTTGTTCTTTTCTGTTACAACTGCGGCTTTATTTACTTTTGCATAATATGTAACGGTAAATTCTTTTCCCTTGTTTCTCTGGTTAGCTCTTACCCATTCAGACAGGTCAAGAGACATTTTTCTATTGTTTTCTGTATCAAGTGTTGCTGTTGTAGGTGCTGTATTAGCATCTGTACCTTCTGCATCTGTAAATGCTACTGCTACATTAACTGTTGTAGCATCTGTTCCAAGAGCTGTTCCATTTGCATCGTTTACAAAATCAAGACCTGCTGATAATTCATCATGGATTTTATATACATATTCAGAGTATCCTGTTGTATCCGGGATTGCACCTGTTACTGTATATGTTACAACATCACCGATATTTACTGTTGTTTTATTAGCTGTTTTTTCAATGCTTGGTGCTTCTGTTTTTAAGTTTACTGTAGTTGTTGTCTGATCAACTGTAACTAAGGAAGACTGAATCTCTTTTCCACCTGTTACATATACAAGATAGTAACCAGCATCTAATCCTGTAAATTCATAAGATGTTTTGCTTTCTGCGATTTTTTCAGAAGTTTTTGTTGCTCCTAAATTATCTGTTAAAGCTTTTGCTGTAAAATCATTTGCAAACTGCTGAATAGTAGCTTCTTGATCTGCAACTGCCTTTACAAAGTCTTCATCTTTAGAAGTTTCACCAATTTTTAATACGGATGCAAGTGCAGCCTTATAAGTATTATTTACGGTATATGCGTAGTTTGTTGTTTCTCCACTTTTTGACTCTGTCACATCAAATAATTTGTACAGATTGATTGTCTGACCTTTCAGATCCTGTGCTGGTTCTGTTGATTTTACATTAACTGTAAGTGTGTGTGTTCCTGTTGCTCTTTCTGCGGCAAATGCTGTGACAGACATAGCCATCATCATAATCGCTGCCAGCATTAATGCCATGATTTTTTTCACTTTCTTCATAACTATTGTCTCCTTTTCTTGAGAAATTTTTCTATAGTTTTTCTGCTTTTTTATTTTCCTTGCATTTTTTATATCTCATTACGAAATATACCAGGAAAAGCAGAACAGCTATCAGGTAAATCAAATAGCTTCCGTATCCTCCGGTATCCGGAAGACCTGGGAAATGTCTATTAGTTATTGTGAAGGTAAATCCATCTTGCGATTTATCTATCGTTGTTGTATAACCATCCACTTTTGCTTCTGTGATGGAATACGTGTAATAATAAATATCATCTCCAACTGTCTTGTATGCTGGAAGTTCCTTTATCACCTCCTGCCACTTAGATTTATCGATGGAACCTTCTATTTTGTAACTCTCGTAAGCAGGAACTGTTTCTGTCGTTTTCTTTCCTGCCTTATCTTTCCAGGTACGTGATAGTGTTACCGTAATACTGTTTGGTCTTGAATTATCAAAATTGTTTAAATCCTTCCAAACTTTATTTATTGTCAGTTTGATGTTCTCATCACATGGATCCTGTGACTCGGATGGTTCCGGTGTATCACTTTCTCCCGTATTCAATGTTGTCTTGGTATCTGACATCAATACTGCTTTTGCTGATGATTCATAAGCATTAAGATCTGCTTTCACTGAGTCACCCTTGCTTACCAGAACAGCATTTTTTAAAGTCTCAAAGGTCTTTACCGGTTTCATATGTCCTATTGTATAAATATCCCATCCGCTTGCAACATCCTTTTCATGACTGCTGTTCAAAATACTGTTATTCTTTTCAATTTGATCTAAAGATTGATCCAATTTTCTATAAATACGGTAATTGTTCTTTTCGCCTTCCACCTTTTCCTGGCTATTGAAATCATATACCGTATCCAGTTCACTCTTTCCGCTAAATGGTCCAACAAGATCTTTTGTTCCACGAACCACATCACAGTAATACATGTTGTTGTTCTTCAAAAGTCCTTCATCATTGAATCCAACAAAGCCACCACTTCGTCCGTCTTTAGCATTACCGTCATTGTCATTTCCGGCTCCACCGGCATAGACATCATATCCATAACTGACACCGTAGACATTACTATCTGTAATTCTTGTTCGATTCGCCTTGATCAGACTCACACTGATATTGGATTTGGTATCATTATCATTCAAAAGTCCATTTTCGTCGCATGGAAGTTTGATGGATGAATCTCCGATCGTAATAATTGCAAGGTCTGTCTGTTGACCGTTATCCGTTGACTTCTTCGAAAGTCCTACAGAGATATCCAATCCAAGCAGATTTACGTGAAGCAGTTTGCCATCATACAGTGCATCCACTTTAATAATTCCAAGATTAATCTTCAGAAGATCGGAATCCTGGATTTTATCCAGATATAGTGCTTTTACAAGTTGATTAACAACTGAGAATATTACATTCACTGCTCCAGAATCCAACTTCAAATCTGCAAGATAAGCGAAACTTGTTCGTCCTGCAAAGCCGCCGGCTGTTCTACCTGACGCTACCTGTTTCAGTCCAATTTTCTGGTTCGTCTTGTCACCTGCTGTACAATTCGACATTCTTGCAAGATTTGCATATCCGATAAATCCTCCGGCAATCTGCTCATCTCCATTTGTACTCTGCACGGTGTAACCATCATCAGTTCCTGTAACTGCACAGTCATCAATGTGAGAACCAAAAATGTCCATAACTCCAAGAGCTCCACCAAGTAACTGGCCTTTATTGTCTCCAATAACGTCTATCTTGTCTGCCTTAACTACTCCGCTCTTTCCAGAATAGCCGACAAATCCTCCGACACTGTTTAAACCTCTTACATTACTTAAGCTCGTTACTTTGCTGTTTTTCACAGAACCATTTAACAGAGAGCCGCCAAAACCTCCGGCTGTTCCGCTATAGGTAACCTGATTGTTCTGTCCGGATTTTATCGCTGTGTTTGCACTGACGCTTAAGCCAGCATCTTTACTTCCGTTTACAGTTCCGTAATATACATAACTTCTAAAAGCGTCTAATACATCTGTTCTACCTAGCTTTAATAGCTTATCTAATAAAGATGTTTCATTACCTGCACTGATATTCGCAACACCTGCTACATCTGCAACACCGAAGCATCCTCCGGCATATTCACCCGCGACTACGGAACGGATATTCTGTACAGAAACTCCTGCCTCTTCCGTATCCTTCTTGCCGAGTACCGTTCCTTCCAGATTTCCGGCAAATCCTCCGGCTGCTTTTGCATAAGAAGTGTTATTACTTCCACTTGCATAAGCACCATTTACGATGATTCCCCAGTCGTCCCATGATTCCACATCTGCATAACGGATTGTTGCGACTGTGGCATTTAATACTTTTATCAAATCTGCCGGTGTACTTAATAGTTTATTCAGAAGCTGACTGAGCAATCCTTCTCCTGCAGTTGGATTCAATGTTGCTACACTTCCTGGTCTTGAGCTTCCGACAAATCCTCCAACGTAGCTTCTTCCATCAACTCGTCTCAACTTTGTAACCTTGCAGCGTGCATCATTTTCGCCCCAGATCTGTCCACCGATCAGTTTTCCTACATAACCTCCGGCATAACCACAGGTATCTTTGTCATCTACACCTTCTGACTGAACAATCAGTCCACTCTGATAACCCTCTACTGAAGATTTCTTGATTACTGGCACAAAGACATTAAGTACCTGCAGCATTTGTCCTAATTGCAGATTAAGACCAAGGATATCAACTCCTCCAAGCTTTGCTGCTCCGCCGTTTATCATTTCTCCTGCAAAACCGCCGGCGCATCGAAGCCCTTTAATTGTCTTCGCCTGATAAGCCTGTCCATTTGTAATAGTCCCAGTCTGCATCGAGCCAACATATCCACCGGCTGCTCCACCATTTGCCAGTTTTATTTCATCTCGATAATTTGCTCTTCCAGCTACGACATTGTATCCGTAAGCATACTTTCCTATGATTGCATCCAGTTCAGCCTGATTAGTTACTGTTCCATGCTCAGCAAGATCACTTCCATAACCACCTTTTTTACCGACAAATTCCACCCATTTGTTCCAGGTTTTGTAATCCATCAAGGCAAGTGGTCCGTAAACTGCCGTATTTTCTTCTGTCGGATAGACAACGCTGAGTGCTCCCAGGATATTATCTACTTTTACCAGTCCCCACAACAAGGACAGGTTTCCGGTACTTGCCGTATCGGCTGACTCCATAAGTCCTGTGAAGCCACCTGCGATTTCTTCTCCATATACCGAACGGATTCTTACTGCTTTACAAGTACTTGTTGGTTCGGTATAAGCTTTACCTTTCCAATTCTTTGTATTGTTTCCCCAGATATGACCGCCTTCATTATGCCCTGCATAACCTCCGGCCATACCTCGTTGTACCTGTGTTGTGGAAGCCGCATCTGCACGAACTGCACCACCGCAAGGAACACAAGTCGTAGAGCTGTTTCTGATCGTCGGTACAAAGTCCTCCGCTAATGATGCCAATGTATCTGACACATCAACAAGACCACCTAAGATACCCGTATCGCCAAGTACATTTGCCACATTTCCCGGTTCCAGATCTCCCACGTAACCACCGGCTGTAATCTGTCCAATGATATAGGAGAAGTTATTTGCATTAGAGTCCTGAATATGTCCACCGGATATCTTTCCGGCAAAACCACCGGCATCACCCAGTATGTCATTTGCTGATGCATCGGATGCTGTATTTTTCCAGGTCGCTTTTACTGCAAAACCTCCAACATTTCCTGTAACATCAGAATGTTCTATTGTAGAAACAACGACATTCAATGCATCCAGCACATTATTGATTCCTATCGATTTACCAAGTACATTCAAGCCTTTTCCAACAGAAGCTGCAGAGCCAATATTCATATATCCGATATATCCACCGGCATATCTGGCACCTGTTACTGCATATGTGCTTTCGTTTTCATTATAATATGTTGGCGCTTCATTTGCTTCTAAATCCTTCGGTGCTTTCACAGTTGTGTGCTTCAGGTTCGTAACATCACAGTAGCTTACCTGAACACCGCTTCCGTAACCGATAAATCCTCCGGCACTTCCGGAATTGCTGTCGTCTGTTTTCGTTTTGTTGGCAGTAACCGTAAATCCGTTGTCTGACTTAACTCCGGCATACTGCACATATGGAATGTAGGCATTGATCAGATTAAGCAGATCTCCAACATTTATATTCAGACCTGTGATTCCGCCCAGAATGCTGATTCCACCTCCAGCATCTGCCAACGCTCCGGAGTAAACATTTCCGCCAAAGCCTCCGGCATAAGTCTGTCCATTTACATGATCTAAGTTGTATACGGAATAATAGTTTCCTTCTCCTGCATCCTGATTGTTGACGGTTCCACTCTGGAAGTTTCCGGCAAAACCACCAGCAGTATCTGCAGTGACTCCTCCTTTATCCCCATAAGTAACCGTACACATCGTATACGAAGGAATCAGGTATTTCACTGCACTAAGCAGTCCGTTGACATTTATCAATTTCTTGATATCTGCATCATTTGCTACATCTGCAAGACCACCGGTCTGTGAGGAACCTACAAATCCTCCGGCAAAACCGTCTTTATCATTTGCTGTTACTTCTTTTAAATTTTTCACATCGGACTTAATGATCTCACAACTGTTACTCTTTCCGATGAAACCACCAGCTGTATAATCCACTACTTCGCCGTTGGAATTTGTGCCTGTTGCTTCTACAGTCATGCCTCCTGCGATGCCATTTACATGAGCTTCGTTGGTTTTAACTCTGACACCTTCTGCCACAGAAAGCAGATTTTCTACTTTCAGCAAGTTGTTCAGTCCTAACAGATTCAAAGTCAGTCCGTTTCCACCTGCCAGATCTCCCGGACCTGCACAACCGATAAAACCACCGACTCTGTTTTTTGCTATAACAGATTTTACCGGATTCAATGTTACAGTATCCACATCTCCACCAACAGCCTCGCCAAGCGCTCCGCCGGCATAATTTCCTTTTGCTTCTACTGTATATCCATCATTTACTCCCGTCACCGTTACATGATGCACAGTAAATCCAAGAAAGTTTCCGATTCCAAGCGTATTATTTAAAAGTCCTGTGACATTTGCTGTTGTTACACTTCCTGCAATACCTCCGGCACGATTTTCACCTGCCGTAACTGTTTTTAATCCTGTAAGCACATTATCTCTTTGTGCTACGCTACTTGCATCTGCTCCACCATGTTTCCAATAAGGAAGTTTATTTAGATACTCTGTACTGGATTCCGCAATATAGACGCCATCACCGCCACCAAGAATACCACCGGAATAACTCTTACCAGCCTCAACCGAAACCGATGAACAATCCATGTTACATCCCAGGATTGCTGATGGTGCAATTCCTACAAGTGACAAGAGCATACCTGCTTTTTCTGGATCACTGGACAAAAGGCCCGTCAACAAGTCTTTTACCGTTGTTAAAAGGCTTACATCCTTGACTTCTTTATTTCCAAGGTTTGTAATCCATCCAACTGTTGAAATACCACTCACACCACCGGCATAACTTCCACTTGCTTTAACTGCGATGCTTCCATTCGCTCCGCAGTTGACCGCATAACTGTTTGCCTGTGCTCCTACGATACCGCCTTGATAATTTTCACCAGATACTGAGACATTACATCCTGTCAGATTGCAATTTAACAAGATACTCTGTGGCTGCATTACTCGAATAAGTTCAACACCTACATCACTTAACAAACCGCGGATTTCCGCATCTCTGCTGATTCCTGCAAATCCTCCGCCGTATTCTTTTACCGTTACAGAATAACTGCTGTTTTTCACGGAACAGTCGAAGATTCTTGTTCCTACCTGCTGTCCTACGAAACCACCGGCATAATCTTTATCGGCAGATCCGATAGTTCCTGACAGATTCTCTACATGGCAGTTTTCGATATTTACATTTTTATATCCAGTAGGAATCAAGCTACCAACTGGCAATGCATTGTCTAGAAGAATTGTAATCAAATCTCCAAGTCCAAGTCCCGGAATTGCATTTAACAATGATGATAATGCATTCTCCGTTACTCCAAGAGCTGTTGACAATCCGTCATACTGTGTTACGCCTTCTGTATAACCGACAAACCCACCAGTACGATCATTAATATTCGAAACGCTGACTTTTCCTGTCACATCACAGTTTTCAATGGAAACATCTCCCACCAGCCTTCCGGCAAATGCACCTGTTGCATAAATCGTCGGATCCTCTGCTCTTGCATTTAAAAGTGCTGATAACGTATCTTTCAGATTCAAGTTTACGTTCCCAAAGCTTAAAACTCCTACTAATAAATCAACTATACCTCCTACAAGCCATCCAAGCCCCGATGTAAGTCCACTTATTATGGTCTGTGTATTTTTATGTTTATTCGTGTTATTTTGTACATTTACATTTTGTAATTCCAGATTTGATACGGAGACTGTTCCGGCGCTGACACCAATATTGTTTACATTAACTTCATTCGTTATAGTTCCAAAGAATCCAATTCCTATATACTTAGAACCATCCATTGCTTCTGTCTGGTTCACATTCACATTAGAAATTACAGGTCTTCCAGTTGCCAGAATCGTGTTTTCATCCGTAAGCTTTGTTTGTCCATCTGCTAACTTTGCACCTTTGATATCCCCCGATACCATAAGTGGTGTCCACAGATCATCTTCTTTATTTGAGTTCACACCATCCTTTGATAAGTCAATATCTCGGAAAATGATGTAATTTGCATTGGATGAATATTTAAGATTGCCGTATTCACTCCTTAATTTATATTTATCTATATTTTTATCAGGAATACCATTTTCATTGGTTCCACAAAATTCACCGGTTCCAACAGTAAGTTCGCCCAGTAAGGTACCTAAAAGTCCACCTACGCCTTTAAGCAAACCTGTAAGAATGTTATCATCGGAAAGGTTTACATTCGCCAGCTTGTATTTGCCATTTTCTTTACCATTCTCTGTATCTTTGTAATAAAGATATGAATTCTCACCTTTGACTTTATCTGCCTCAGGTCTTATATGCCCATGTGTAGTAGCACCTTCCTTTGCCACAGCGTCAAGTCCCAAATCAGCATCACCGGGATAGTACGGCGTATAAAAAGGATCTCCGCCTAACAAACCACTTACCAGACCCGGTTTATAATAAACATACAGTCTTGGAGTTACGCTCTTATTACTGCCGATTGCTCTCAGCTGAGACTCATTTCCGATCAGAATATATTTTTTCCCAGAAACCGTTACGTATAACTGCCCCGGTTTTGTTCTTCCATCCGCATGCTCACCATCTAGCCATTGAACTCCATCCGCTGCTTTTTCTGTCAATTGATCTGCAACTAATTCCGGCTTATCTGAATTAAACTTCTGCGATAACACATAATTATGAGACTTACTATAAGTCAGATACTCTTGATCTTCTCCATCCGGATAAATCATCTGCCCCATACCAAACTGTGGTGCATCATAATCCAATGACATAACTGGTTCCGTTTCAGATTCTTCTTGTGCAAGTACCATTAACTGATATGGATTATATATGTAGATTGTATCCGTTTCCTTATCATACAGCGTTGATGTTTCGTTTTTTTCTACTTTCGTTCCAGTAATAGTTCCGGTAAAGGAATCCGGTACTGACCAAATCTGTTCAGAGTTCATCTGGATGTCATTCATCAAAATGTACTGGGCATCTACACCGTATTTCAGCTCTGTGCCTTCACTCTTTACTACATCTCCAGAACCAATCGTTCCGTCCTTATCCCCTGTATATACATAGGCATCCGAACCTATCTGTTTTAACTGCTCGTAATTATAAATGCATATTTTACTATCCTTATAATAAGCATCTATATTATCTGTTGATTCCGCTTTAACATTTTCACCGGAAGATTCCGATTCGTTATTCTTCGAGTTTTCATTTGTTTCCTCCGATATCGCAGATTCGGACTCCGTGCTGCCATTTATTTCATCTGAAACTGTGGATTCGGTTGATGCTTCATCATTACTCATATTGGTTTCATCAGAAAGGGCCACTTGACTCGTGTTGGTACCTGATGGATTCAGATCTGCCGCATCCGCAATATTCACTTGAGAAAATAAGATAGCCATACATAGTATTACTGCGATAATTCTGTTCTCTATCCTTCTTTTTTTCTTCATATCTGGACCTCTAATCTTTTGTCTTCACTTGTTACTTTAATTTTTCCTTTTTAGCCATTTTTGCTGCTTTGCTGCCTCCTGAAAGCATTGCATCAGCTGATTGGAAAATGCTCCGCATTCACCGTTTGAAATCATCCGTATTGCTTCTTCAGGTTCATACTTTCTTTTGTATGGCCGATCATTGATCAATGCATCGTAAGCATCCACAATCCCAACAACCTGTGCACACATTGGAATTGCATTTCCTTTTAAACCGTCTGGATATCCTGATCCATCATATCTTTCATGGTGATGTCTGCATATTTCATAGCTATATTTGTTCAGCTTTTCCGTTGTTATCCCCTCTGGGAATCTCTGGGTCATCGCTGCACCTACTAATGGATGTTGCTTTACTACATTCATTTCTTCATCCGTCAATTTTCCATTTTTATTTAAAATTTCAATTGGCACTTTTATCTTTCCAATATCATGAATCGGTGCTAGATGAGCTACTGACGTAATTTCCTCATCTGTAATTCCATATTCCGGATAATTCTTCTGCAATTGAAGATATACCTGTTTCGTATAGAAGCTGATATCGTCTTGATATCCTGATTCAACTAACTGATTATGATTCAATACAGTAGTTAAAAGTGATACCATATCCCAATACTGCTTTGCCATATCCTGTTCTTTCTTTACGAGTTCCTGTTCCATCCTTATAACTGTGTTCTGGACAATCTTCTCATTATGTAAGGTGATAATTGCAGTATTCTCATTTGCATCTATATATTTTTTTGCTTCCATCCAAACATATGCATTCTTATCTTTTCCAGTAATTCTGCGATACGGAAGATCCTTTTCCATACATCCATCAACTAGTCTTTCTTCTAATCCTTCACTTGACAAGAAGTCATAAACCATTTTTTTGTCAGAAGCATACACATATCTTTCTACATACTGGCTTATGAACTCTTCATAGCTTTCTGTATTTTTTACTTTCTCATATACTTCACGGATATGCGAGTACACACACTCGTAGCTTTTTTCCTTTAAGTTCAGCTTTAACACAACATAAAATCGTCCAAAATATTCATCTTCTCCAGGGCGGATAACGTCTGAAACCTTTACACTCTCTAATTTATTATTGTATGTATTCTGCAAACTCAGCAATATTTTATGTATCTTGCAGGTATCTTCTAAACTTCTGGAACAAAAACGATCTTCTTCCAAGCAACGATTAATTGCCATTGTTTCCTCTACACACGATATAATATCCATTAAAGAAATGTTCTCCGGTTGTTTTGCCAGCATATAGCCACCATTTGTACCTTCACAGGCAGTGACTATTTTTGCATCTTTCAGTTTTTTTGCTATTTTAGGAACATAATTAGCAGAAACATTTAGCTTCCGTGACAATTCTGATGTAGATACCATCCGTTCCTGTGCTGCTAAGTAACACACAATTCTAATTGCGTAATCTGTCGAATTTTTTAGTTGCATCGTTATCCCTCTAATCTAAACCCTGTGAAGTCTTAGTTTATATCAAAAAAAATATCAAAATTGATATGTTCAATGTTTTTCACTGATAATTTTTCTTATCAATTTGCGTATTATACGCTATTAAACTTAAAAATATAATGCGCAACGGACGAAATTTTTTTAACGTTTTTTTGTTCGAAGTGCTCCATTTTTGACTAATATGCAAAAAAACGAACCACACTAACCATGTGATTCGTTATCTTTTATAACAATTCCAGTATTTTTAATATAATAATTCCATTTCGGACAGCTAGCATCTCAGCTATGTTATCAAAGTCCATCCCCGTTAGTTTTACTATTTTTTGCAAACGATACGAAACTGTCCGGGCGTGCACGCCCATTAGTTCAGAAGCTTTTCGAATACTCTGTTTATGATTCAGATAACATTCCAGCGTATCAATCAGTTCTCCATTTTTCTGAACATCATACTGATGAATTTCATGCACTGTATCTGGTATATATGTTCTTAATTGCTTTTCATCCTTAATATTTGCAAAAATATGAAAAAAACCCAATTTTGAACAATCCACCACTGATTTATTTGCATCTCCTACTATTTTTCTAATGACATCAATGTATTCTATTGCAATTTTAGAGTTTGCGAAAGATTCTTTCAGATTGTGGTAACCCTTAACTTTATTTCCTACCCCAATCAGAAATTCGTATTTTGATTCTCCTTCTTTCAATTGGTCTTGTATCATTCTCTGGAACTCTTCCAGTTTTTTTCTTATATCCAGTTTTCCTTCTAGCCTGTTTTCATTATGAATATATATAACTTGGTTCGTGTTACAATAAATATACTCTCTCGGTATGAAATCTAAAATTGCTTTTTCTATAACTTCCATCTTTTTTCTTTGAAAAACAGTAAAATTATCTTTATAGTTTTCAGTTTTTAAATAACAGGTGACAACCCTATAATCTTCAGTTACACCAAGTTTAAGCAAGTTTGCAACCTCATCTTCCTCCGCTTCAGACAAGGAAGCATTTAACAATCTGTACTCCAAATCTCTATGATATTTTTTCTCCATATTTTTATCAGTTACAATTTGAGTCAGAACATATAATAAAAGCGGCATTAAACTATCTAATGCTATAAAATCCAGCTCTCTTAATGGTCCATTCACTTCTGAAACCACTAAATAAAACGTGCACTGGTTTAAAATATTGATTTTTCTAATATACTCAACATTTTTTCTCTTTTGCCTCATATATTCATATCTCGAAATAATGTTGGGAACATACTTTTCATAATCATCTGCGATTATTAAATCACTTTCTTCTGATGTACTTGAATACATGCAGTGGAAATCTTCATCGTACAAAGCTATTGGATTCCCAAGTATCCTCCCTGCTCTGTCAAACAGATTCTCTAATGATCTGTAGTCACTGGTTCCCTCTGGAAAAAGGCGATTAAATTCATCACGTGTCATTTTAGAGTAGACTGCTTTTGAAATTTCTGTATTAAATACCTGCGACAGCAAATATTTAATAATCGGCCAATAGTTAAAATCCTGTGGAATCTCTAAAACCGGAATACTATGTTCATTGCAAAAAAGCAATAAAGTTTCAAACAGCTCATTTTGATGTGCTGTATTTTGAATTCTTTTCACAATAAACCCGCTTACCTGTTTTTTATTTAATTCTTCCAAATGACTTAGCATCATACGCTCATCCAGCTTTTCATAAACCATCAGAGATGTCAGAAGGAGTTCACCTCCCACCAGAAATTTTTCCATATCCGGCGCTGCAATAATCCGAGCCCCTTTTATTTCTCTATTGATTCCTGAATTGTCACTAATTAATTTCATTCCTGGGAATTTGTTCGAGTCGATAAAGTCTTTTACTGTGTATCCCATTCGTGTTTGTACTATAGTGGTTCAGTTGTCAAGACAAAAATCTAAGATTTTTATAATGAACTGATAT
>OFMJ01001771.1_pt1 | contig 14937 bp, 12 predicted proteins | sample 1541801 | NCBI WGS metagenome assembly OFMJ01 (sample SAMN04209234, study PRJEB22552) | human gut metagenome | biome: gut; material: feces | host: Homo sapiens | place: USA: Oklahoma
ATGGGTATGAGAATCGCAGAAATTACCTTGGATGATAGATTACCTATAAGGTATATTACACTCTTTGTCGCTATCTGCTTTTGGTTCATTAGGCCGTCACCTCCCAAATTCCGTTTGTACCTCTAAATAAATCAAAGGTTTTTGTCATAGAAACATCTGTTTTCTATTCTATTTTGTTATCACAAAACTAAAGATTACCAAAAGAAGCACTGCAAATAATAATCCAGCAATACCATAGATATACAGCATAAAGATATTCCCTCAATTTTGCTGACCCTAAAATAGCCCCCATATGATATTGTTCTGAGGAATACCAAGGGGTTACATTTCACTATAGGAAGCTACTATTTATATCATAAAATATAATCAGTAGTCCTATTAATAAAATCATTGTGGCATCCATTCCATAATCAATTCCAAACACTAAAACTACATATAAAAGTAATATAGAAGAGCAACACCGTGGTTTAAATATTTATAAAATCACAATGGCTACTATATTGGTAATCATTTATGTAACGTATCAATGAACAGAATCAATATATGGACTGCCTTTAAATCCATTCAAGAAAGTAATATTTAACAGTTATTAAATTAGACTTACAATCCTTTTTGGAATATAACCAGCTTGTTTTCTTTGAAATGAAGGTTATTGATATGACCCAGGAATCCAAAACTTAATATTTTATGATAGAATTCATCACTATGTTCATACATGAATAACTCAAATTACATATTCTCAGCACAAATTAACCTGCATTACAAAATATATATACACCATGATTACCTTATTTTACGTAGTATTAACATCCCTAAAACTTATTTAAATAGTGATACAACACTACCAACAAGGTACCGATTTCACATAATCTCTCCACTTGATTATTTGCTTGTTCACTACCACTTTCTAAAATTCAATTTCTATGATTCTTAAAAATTTTATTAATAATCCATATGACTATAAAATAGTAAAATAAAATTCTTACGATTTCTGCCAGAGATGCTCGCACAAGGTTAATGAAAAAATAGAATAAGGAGTAATACTTTACAAGAGTGCTTTCGATATTATTGTCATCATTACCCGCTATTTTCTGGATTAAATACCCTGCGAATATAGCAACTACTGGAGCAAATAACCCAAAATTTCCATATAGCTCTTGACCAAAAGCACCACCAAGAGCCTGATTCTCAATTTTATATATTGTTTGATAAATATTGTTTTGCATAATTGAACTATTTGCAAATCTATAGGCTCCTGGAATTACACTCAAAACAGCATAAACATAGCTTAGACCATATTTATAACCGATAACTAATGGGATATTTTTAAATGCTAACATATACGTGTAGAATGTTAAGCCGAATTCATTGAACAATTCATAAAATATATTATCCTCCGATATGGAAATTATTAACGCTTCATTTAGAGCTTTTAAACTGCCCGCTCCCGTTTCACGCATTCTCCGTATAGCTGTCAACAGTGATAGACCCAAAATAGCTACTATAATAAATAAAATAAGTCTTTTTATGTTGATTTTAACTTCTTTTTTTCGCACATAACACAATGTTACTGCAAGCATTCCTATCAATGCATATCTTCGATCTCCTGAAAGCATCATAATAACAAGCGAATAAACACAATAAGATAAATATATAATCTTCTCCTGCCTATCTCTTATGTTATTTGATGCAATTAAGTATATAATACTTATTGGAAATAACTGTGCTATTGCTCCTACAACTCCGTTTATTTCAACTACAGCTACGTAGCCACCAGAAATACGCTGAGCAATGATTTGAACTACATCACAATAAATTCGAAATGGTAGGGTGAATATTAATAATATAATACCAATTTGTTTTGAATTATTACAAAAATTATTTATTACTAATTTTGCGTTATTTATCTTAGATGTTCTAAAAAAAACCATTCCAGTAAACATTCCTTGGATGTAGCATAAACAATATAATGCAGCATGATAAGCATCTTTATGCGAATACATTAAAAACAAATTCCATCCTAATTGTCGCTCATATCCAAGTGCTTTTAAATATATTCTACCGAATATAAAAATATAGTTTAGCACAGTAAACCATGGAATCATCGAATACAGATTACACTTAATACTTTTCATGGTAGCTAATTGATATAATAATAGGGTTACAGAAACAATAGCTATCTCAACAGCCCACCCTTCATATGTTACTGCTTTATTCCAACTTAAAAGCATATAAAACATGCAGATTAAAAAGACAATAAAATTTAACACACCACTCGTACATTGTTTTAGGCTAAGCTTCATTTACTCTTCAACTCCCATATGCGTTACTATCTCATTAATCTTATTTATCCACAATGAAACGATTTTATCTACTGATAATCTTTCTCTGATTTTAACAGCCTGCTTTCCAATTCTCTCCGCTTCATCAGGATTATCTGCAATATAAGACATCGCCTCAGCAAGCGCATGTTCATCACCCACAGGCGTCAGTAAGCCATTTTCTTTATCCATAATCATCATACGAGCTCCACCTACAGGGCAATCTGTACATATACAAGGCAAGCCTATCCCCATCGATTCAATCATTGAATTTGATATTCCCTCATAGTCGGATGAAGATACAAACATTGCACTTTTTAATATGCATTCATGAATATTCACTGTAAAGCTTCTAATTTCCATATACTCCTTAATATTTAACTCTTTTGCAAGCTGTATTAGGGAATCTTTCAACTCTCCCTCACCATATATAATCAACTTATAGTTTGAATGAGATGCATGAAAATTTGCAAATGCGCGGATTAGCAAAGTTAAATTCTTCTGTCGATTTAATCGACAGAAATTTACTATTTCCTTTTCTCGTATGCCTTCCCAACGTTCTGGTAGATTTTCTTTTATAGGATTAGGAATGATACTTCCTTTTTTCTGTATTGACTTACAGAAATATGCTCTGGCATCTTCCGTCTGAAATACCATGCCCGTAGCAAACCTGTAAGCAATATCACGAATTTTTCTTACTACCGCCGATTCTGGCGCAACACTTGGGTCAGTTCTCTCTGAGCCTATAATCCGAGCATTCATGAACGCAGATGCAACCACAGTATAGATCGTAACGTAAGAACCGAACGAAAGCATTACATCATACTTTTCGTGCCTGATTATTTTTCTGAACTCTTTCACCTTTTTTAGAACTCGTCCGGCTCTATTTTTATTCTTATCATGATATAAAACATGAAGAACCACATCCTTATCAACGAAATAATTACATCTTCCATCTTTTGTTGCTATAATATGAACTTCATGTCCATCCTGTGTTAAATAATTAGATAAATTATTTACAACTCTTTCTATACCACCAGTTTCAAGATTAGCTGATATAAATGCAATTTTCATTTAGCTATCCTCTTAATTTTTTTTAAAATTCCCATTCGATAAAATAGCGGTTTAAATATTTGAGTCAGTTTTTTCTTAATAGTCAAAGGAAAATATTTTTTATTCAGTTCAGGTATCGTCATAGCATCTAAATCTACAAAGAATTGATTTCGAAGCGGATTAGCCGAAGCGCTAGTCGTTATCATATCTCCATCGTTACAAATCAATTTTTCTGGATTAACTGATTTCATTTTCCAATTTTTGCTTATAATTGATATTAGCCGTTTTCCCTTTTCGCTTTGTATGATGAGTGCTGTTGTTCCACGATCATCATCCATTTCAGGACAAAATTCATTTACATCCCAGCAGTCAAATATTGTAAAATCACTTACACGCTTTTTTGACTTAAAATGGCATTTATGGCAACTTGGTCTCATAGATAAACCAGCAAACATCGTATTCTTATAAAACTGGAGCAATGGCTCACGACTATACTCGCTACCATTCTCAAACATTAACCGCATCGTGGATCCACTGTAACCATATTTCTTACTGCGAAATTCCACTTTAATAAAGTTACATTTTTTGTATTTTCTCCACCATTCCTTATATTTTTCCCATAGTTTTGGAGACGGTACGCCATGACAGGCAATATCTACAGTAATTAATTTATCCCACTCCTTTTTCAAGTAGCTTTTTAATCCGGAAACTTGACAAGGCGTGCCACTAAACAAAACCCATTCTCCAATGGACAGTTTGTTTTGTATCTGGAGATATACACTATCCATTGTACTTTGTACATATTTTGATCCTCTGAACCTACTGAGTTCTTCAAATGTACGTACCCCAACATGATGAACAGAGTAGTTTTCATCAAATGCCGCGCCATACACTGTACCATTATTTGAAATAATGAACTCTGCTATCGCTGTGAATCCTCCCCCTGAAGAACTTGACTCACGAATATTTTTACGAATATCTTGAACCACATAAGCGTCAATAATATCACCACTGGGAGTATCCTTTTTTACCGGACAAACGTTTTCGCATGTCCCGCAGTTAATGCATTTAATCTCATTTACATTTGGATATAAAAATCCCTCTTCATCCTGCTGTATCTCTATACATTGAACTGGACAGGAATTTGCACATGCAGTACAACCGCAGCAATCAGTCTTTTCGTTTATTTTAATCATCAATCTTCACCTGCCGCATTTATATGATTTGGCTCTTTAAGCATGTTGCATACCTTATCCAGATATACTTCTGAATCTATACGCAGATTTTTTAATTTATTTAGAACTGGAGCAAAATCTATATCTTCTTCATACCAGTTCAATATATCTCCTCTCTGCGAAACCAGTCTTGATTCAAGACCCAGTTTACGGAGTATAGAAAAAAGACGACTGTTCATACTTGCCTTGTCATCAACCTTATATCTGTCAAAAACAAAAAAAAGCTTTTGATACTGAATTGAAAATACTGTTGCATGAAAGGAGTCAGTACAAATGAACTCAGCATGTCGGATCAGATTCACAAATTCGCTAGGCCCCACTTTCAAATATTCCTTGTCTACCATAAAATAATCTGATTTAGCCAACTCGTCCACAAAAGGAATACCTATCACTTTGAGTCCTGTGTTCTTTGAAAGCCTTTTCACTGCATCTCTATGTCCTGGTGATGCTCCAACAAAATATGCAAAAATATATTTATCCTCACATTCTCTATGATCGATAATTAATGAATTCCAGTCTTCTGCATCTAATAGGAGAGTCGGATCGACTACTACCGGTACATCTTTGCCTATGAGCCTTTTTACAATCTGAGCTCCAGAATCTTCTCTAACAGAAATCTGATCGATGGCCTTTAAATAATTTTTAGTTCGTCTTATCTGATAATTAGGTATCTGTGAAACCCCAAAACTAGATGCATAAGTAACCTTTAGCTTATTTTTAGGACAAAACAATAAGGTATAAAAATCACTTCCTAAATTCATAGGATTCCACACCTGATCACTGCCTAAAATGAAAGCTCTATACTTCTTTGTTCCTTCTATCAAAGATTTTCTACCATCATATTCCTCCGAAAATACCAACTTTTTTTTCACAAACTCAGAAAAGGAACTATGGCGTGCCCGCATGACTGAGTTAACATCTTTGTCTAATTTGGCGTATATACTTCTCTTTAAAGTATTAATTTTTGCTTTAAGAAGAGGCATATTAAAAACTCGTAATAGCTGTTTTACACCGTTCCTTTTTTTATATAAAATAATCTCGTTGTTAATTCCTTTCCGAAAAAGTACGCTCTGGAAAGCAAATGCTTGTAATATACTTCCGTAATTAAAGTTCCGGACTGATACTAATCCAACTATGTCGTCCATTAGTCCTGCTCCTTTACCTCTTCATATCGCCTTAGATAATAGTTTTCCAAATTCTGTGCCAAAAATGGCACATCAAAGCCGGCTTTCTTTATCTCTTCATAAGTGTTTTTACGAGCATATCTATTTGTAAAGCAATTAATTTTTTCTGCCCAAGTCTGTGGCGTCTCTTGTAAGGAAAGTGCAATGACTTCATCTGTAATACGTGCAATTTCAGGTATTACATCAGAACATACCATTTTAAGCCCAGCAGCCTGCGCTTCAATTCCAACTATCCCAAGGCCTTCATATAAGGACGGGAGTACAAAAACATCCATTGCTTGATATAACCTAGTGACATCACTTCTTACTCCTAAAAACATAACTCTATCTTTTATCCCAAGTCGGAACACTTTTTTTTCTATTTCAGGGCGGAGTTCTCCCTCCCCTACACTTAGTAATATCGCTTTGTCATTAATTTTAGTTAACTCATAGAACACGTCTACCAGGAAGTTATGGTTCTTTTGTGTATTGAATCGTCCTATATGGCCAACTACAAAATTGTCTTCTATTCCAAGTTCTTTTCTTATATCTTGTCTCACATTTTCATCATACACAAAGTTTCTTGCATCAATTGCATTCTGGATTACCCAACAAGAACGATCACCAAATAGGTACTTTCCGGATTTCTCTGAACAAGCCATGTATTCTGTAGCATAATACTTAAATGGCTTATTCATTAAATTCTTAATGAACCCACGGATCGATGGATCCACCTGATCATTATGGCTATGTGCAATTCTAACAGGAATGCCTGCTTTTTTTACATAGGGCATATAAAACATAGCGAAGCTTTCCATATGGGCATGAACAATCTTATACTCATTATGTTCTTTGAAAAATCTATCTAAATCAAACAAATACTTTATGAAGTTTTTATCTTCACGCACTGACAAACGGTATATTCTTCCTCCCAAACTTTCTATCTCATCATCATAAAACTGCCTCTCCGAATAATGTACGAGAAAATCAAATTGAACCTTTGTTCTATCTATATTACGATACATATTCATAATGAAGGCTTCTATGCCAGCACAATGCATTTTGTATGTAATGTGCAATATTCTTATTGGTTCATTCATGTTTTAGTTCCTTTCATATTTCCTTATCCATTTCAGCGTTATCCTCACCCCTTCGAGCCTTGAATACGGCATTTCAGGTGCAATTTTATACGTATTAGTCATGTCATTAATTCCATCGTTTGTCATATTCCCATATCTAAAGGATTGCATTGGAAAGTGAATGGCAAATAATCCAAGTAAATCGCCAAATTTAGCGAGCCACTTCGCAAAACATACCGGCATCGTGGGAACTATAAAGCCAAGCTCATTAGCAATTTCATCTGCCCATTCATTAATCTCATAGGCAGGCTCATCTCCAATATAGAATACCTTGTTATCTTTTTCTGGAGTACTGTTAAAAAGCAGCTGTTCAATCTGATACACTGCATTGCCAATATATCCATATGTTTTATAACATTCAATATGACCTATGTGAAAATACATCCTCCTCATGACCATATCAAAGAAGTTCCGGTATGGAACGCCAAACCACGGCCCCCAGATAGAGGTGGGGCGGATGATGCACCAGTCACACTTGGGCTGATCCCTCCATACTTTCTTTTCTGTTTCGACTTTACTCTCACCATATTTTGTGTGTGGGCAATAATCAAACTGATTTTTAACCTTGTAATTATTGCGTGTTACAAATTTGGAGGAAGCAATAACAACTTTCTTTAGATTTGGAATCTCATGAATTATCCTCATCAGGTTTTCTACACCTGTGATATTGGCATCATAATCTGCAAGAGTCTTACCATCTAAATCTGTCCTTGCTGCAAGATGTAATAAATAATCCGGGGCAAATTCCAGCACAGATTCCCGGAACTTCTTATAGTTGCAAATATCAATTTTCTTCCAGACAGATTTTCTTTCAGGAATTTTCGGTTCTTTCCAGTCTATATTTAAAACTTCATATCCTTTATCAATTAAATCCTCTAGGATATTTGTGCCAATAAAGCCAGAGGCTCCAGTTATAAGAATTTTCATCTCATATCCACCTATAATTTTAATATTTCTTCAGAGTACCTATTGACGCTTACGGTTCTAGTTAGTTTTTCTTCCAGGAATTTACGTCCACGCATACCCATTTTCTTTTCTTCATCACTATTGGCATTCTCTATATACCAACGAATGATATTTGCAACCTCAACATAATCTCCAGGCTCACAACATTTCCCACAGTTACAGTCTTCAATCAGACCTCTAACTTCAGTGCCACTCTCTAGCACTCCGATGATTGCCTTACCAGCTGCCATAATGCCATAGGCTTTGGATGGGCAACTCACACCCTTGATGCCCTTTGCATTCACACACCAATGAATATCTCCTGCGTTAAGGCTATAGATTAAATCTGCTTTGTCTTGGTACGGAATAAACACTACATTTTTCATTTGATGATCTTTTACATAAAGAGTCAGCTTATCTAATACAGTTCCTGCACCTACAAAGGCAAAAATAATTTCTCGATCATCTGTTGTTTTATCTTCTGGCCTAAAGTGTTCGATTACTTTAATTAAATTCTCAAGGTCATAATATAATCCAATATTACCGGAATACATGATGACAAATTTTCCGTCCAGTCCATACTTCTTCTTGAATTCCACTACTTTCGGATGTTCTTCCGGCAATGGGTAAATTTCTTTTCCATCCGTCCAGTTGTTAATCATCACAGTCTTGGGAACTTTCTTTCCTTTGAAACGATTTTCTACAGTTTCCACAAGGTCACGTCCTACTGTAATAATCAGACTACTTTGCATGCAACTGAACTTATCAAACCACATCATTGCATCAGTGATAAGTCTGTTTTTACTATAACCAACCGCAAGAACCTGTTCAGGATTGAAATCTTGGATATTATAAATATACTTAGCACGTTTAACCCACTTACCCCATACACCAAGCAAACCACCCAGAATCGGTGGCTGAGAAATAGAGAATACATAATCCATCTTCCCAACCTTGAAGGTAGCTGCTATTGCTCCGAAAAAATAAGACACAATATTTTTAATGCGGCTTTTTTTATTGGCTTTTCTGAACTCTGGCACTCTGATGCGTAGTACATTCACACCATTGATATTATCTTTATAATATTTTTGAGTTTTATATTTATCTTCAATCGTACCAAGATAAGACGGAACCACGCAAATAACTGTGATATTAAACTTATCAAGCATTCCTTCCGCAAGTTCGCGGAGGATCTGTCCCGTTGATGCGGGGTCTGGTATGTAATAATGCGCATATATCAAAAGGTTTTTTTTTGCCATCTCCGCAGCTCCTCCTCTATTTCTTCCCGCATGCATTTAATTAATCCCTGCCGAACAGGTCCCTCGTATAAATCTTATTCTTCACATTATCCAGGCATTTATCATATCTGTTAGCGATTATTGCCTGTGACATATTTTTGAATTTTTCCAGATCATTCACAACAACTGAACCAAAGAATTTCTCACCATCTTTAAGTGTCGGCTCATAAATAACCACAGTTGCTCCTTTGGCTTTAATTCTCTTCATGACACCCTGAATGGAACTCTGCCGGAAGTTATCTGAATTACTCTTCATTGTCAAACGATATACACCAACAATTATTTCCTTCTCTCGGTTCTCGTCCCAGCTATCATTGGCGCTATACGCCCCTGCAATCTCCAGTACACGGTCAGCTATAAATTCTTTTCTAGTCCGATTGCTCTCCACGATTGCCTCTATCAAGTTTTCAGGTACGTCAGAATAATTGGCCAGAAGTTGTTTGGTATCTTTCGGTAAACAGTATCCACCATAGCCAAAAGACGGATTGTTGTAGTGCATTCCGATTCTTGGATCTAAACAAACACCTTCTATGATTTGCTGTGTGTTCAATCCTTTCGATTCAGCGTAGGTATCAAGTTCGTTGAAATACGCTACCCTGAGTGCTAGATACGTGTTGGCGAATAATTTAACAGCCTCGGCTTCAGTAAAACCCATAAACAGAGTATTTATATTCTCCTTGATTGCGCCCTCTTGGAGCAGTTTGGCAAATATCTCCGCAGCCTTTACCAGCCTAGTATTATCCATATCCGTTCCCACAATTATCCTTGACGGATACAAGTTGTCATATAAAGCCTTGGATTCACGAAGGAACTCTGGACTAAAAATGATGTTGTCACAGTGGAACTTTTCACGTACTGACATCGTATACCCTACTGGGATGGTACTCTTGATGACAATAATGGCTTCCGAATTGTACTCAATCACTAGCCTGATCACAGCTTCGACAGCGCTTGTATCAAAAAAATTCTTCTTACTGTCATAGTTTGTGGGAACTGCAATTACCACAAAATCTGCTTCAAAATATGCTTCCTTTGCATCCAACGTAGCCGTCAAATCCAGATCCTTCTCGGCCAGATACTTCTCGATATAGTCATCCTGAATAGGTGACTTCTTATTGTTGATTAACTCAACCTTCTTAGGAATAATGTCCACAGCCGTTACTTTGTGGTGCTGTGCTAAAAGTATGGCTATGGATAGGCCAACGTAACCAGTACCTGTAACAGCAATCTTCAAATTCTTAAAGTCTCTCATAATCGTTTTTCTCCTCGTTACTCTACAGCATATTTACTGTGGTCAGTTCCCTCACACTAGCCTACTGGCTACTTTTACAAATAAAATTCCTTATACCATTCAGTAAACCGCCGTAATCCCTCACGTAGACTCGTACTTGGCTTAAATCCAAAGTCTCTCTCCAAGGCACTCGTATCTGCATATGTTACCGGAACATCACCCGGCTGCATCGGTACAAGCTCCTTGTGCGCTTCAAAATCATAGTCCTCTGGTATTACCCCCACTCTTACTAGTTCTTCACTCAAAATCTGCACAAAGTCCAATAAATTTTCCGGGCTGTTATTGCCAATGTTGTAGATCTTATGCGGTGGTAACGGTAGACCATCTTCACCTTTCTCTCTATCTGGTGCTTTCTGTATCACACGTACAATACCCTCGACAATGTCATCTATATAGGTAAAATCACGTTTGCAGTTGCCGTAATTGAAAATCTGAATTGTCTTGCCTTCATGTAACTTGTTTGTGAACCCAAAATATGCCATGTCCGGACGTCCTGCCGGACCATAAACAGTAAAAAATCGAAGTCCTGTAGACGGTATGTTGTATAATTTAGAATAGGCATGTGCTAAAAGCTCGTTACTCTTTTTAGTAGCTGCATAAAGACTTACTGGATTGTCCACTTTATCGTCGGTACTATAAGGCACCTTCTTATTGGATCCATACACGCTGGAAGAGCTTGCATAGACCAAATGTTCTACACCAGTGCATCCTCCATCATAAGAATGACGGCACACTTCTAGAATGTTATAAAAACCGATCAGATTGCTCTCAATGTATGCATCAGGGTTGGTTATGGAATATCTAACACCAGCCTGTGCTGCAAGATTTACCACTATCTGTGGCTTATACTTTTCAAAGATTTCTGTAATCAACTCCTTATCCGCGATGCTTCCCTTCACAAAAATAAATGAAGGCCTCTCAGATAGTTCTGCCAACCTTGCGTCCTTCAGTCTAACGTCGTAATAATCATTCATATTGTCGATGCCAATGACAGTTACTTTTTCCACATCCGCGAAGAGACGCTTTACCAGATTTGCCCCAATGAATCCGGCTACGCCTGTGACCAATATTGTTTTGCCTTTTAAATCCACACAACTCATCGTTTGTTACTCCAATCCTTTAACTAAAATAAAAACTATGGTTATACCCAATGATGATACCTAAAGCACGGAATCTTCCTTAAAGATGTTATTAAAATCAGTTCTATCTCGACAGTGTCTATCCAATAATAAGTAAATCCTTTCAGTAGCAAGTTTTGCTCTCCTCAGTGCTTTAATCCACCCCAAACTTCCCATTTTTTCCAACTAATCTTTATAGGATAGACCCATCAATGCATTTCTATTTTTTTCCCGATAATAATTCATTTACATTAAAAAAGTTTGTATAAAGCATTACATTTTTCAGCCACTTTTCTTTAAACTATTTTCTTTAGACATACTATCCATAATGTAACTATCATCTACCACCGCAAATTGGTAATAAAATAGATTTTCATTACAAGCTAATCGCTATACTAAATTCAAAAATTCATGATTATTCATCTGACCTAAATACTCTATTTCGTGTTAAAATAGTCCTTATATAACAACGAAAGTTGATTTCAATTCCACATTCCGTGTTAAAATGATGTCGTCAACTGACAATGACTGCCTATTCAAAATCAAGATTTTGGGTAGCTATTATCATAAAATGCCTTTGATTTACGAAAGAATTCCATCTTCAAAAAAGAGGCTTATAAGCGACTCTACTTCGACTTCGGTTTCGTTCCATCCTACATGGAAGTCATCCGTAACAAAATCCTGATAAACACTTCCCCCATATTCCCCTCACCACTGCCGATATCTGTCTATCGTATAATAGACTGCATCCTACTTATATCACGCAGGTACCTTATCAGGCCTATGTAAAAGGGAACTGGACTGCATCTGTAAAGCACTAATGGGAACAGGACGACCAACGGTATCATTTTATATATGTTTTTTCATTTATCCTACTCGTCCTCTTGTACTTTCCTCCATCTGTATTCCCAGCCGGGCTACTGTCCCACCCGCATCCTCTTTCCTATTTTTCCTATTCCACCTTTACAACCAATTCTCTCGTCTCTGACCTGTTCCCATCCGAATCCACCGTATACAATGTCACCGGATATTCCCCGGGCCTGCTCAGATCCACATGTCCTTCCAGCTTCAGGTTATTATAAAGCGTATTATAATCATCTTTATCGTCCGACATCGTCTCTATTACCGTATTCCAGTTCGGTGCAGTTCCTTTTTTAGTAACAATCTCATCGGAATTCATCACCAGTACAGGAGCAGGACCCGACTGTTCTTCATTTCCGTCTCCAGCTTCCCTGTTTTCGTCTCCGGCATTTTCTTTCCCGCCGTTTTCATCCCCGGCATTTCCATCCTGCTGTGTATCTTTGGCATCGCGGTTATCCGCAGCCCCGCCATCCTCAGAGCTGTTATCCTCCGCCGAATCATCTCCCATTACCGCACCTGATTCCGTCTCATCCTGACTCATTCCATTTCCATCGTCCGTCTGCATTTCGTCCCCATCGGGCGCAGCAGCAGATCCTGAAGCAACCGCAAACACCTTCGATGCCTTGCCCACATTATTGGATTGATCCAGTGCTACAAACGTTACGATCACTTCTTTTCCGTTTGTTCCAGCTACCTTTTCCACCATCAGGCTATTGCTCACATCTCCGTCTCTGTCATCCATCGGTGTTACTTCCTGCAGCAGGAGACTCTCGTCCATCCCGTCTTCATAGACCGCCGTACTATCGCCAAAGGATATCACTGGCGGCGTTCTGTCCTTCCCCAGATACAGGAACAGGCATACAACAAGAAGGACAGCATCCACAATCCCTATTCCAATTGCCAGTTTTTTTATTTCCATTTTTTCTCCCCTCCTGCTTCCTCCGGTTCTTCCAGCATTTCTATTTCAGCTTCCTCTAACTGCACGATATCCACATCCAGCTGTATCATGTCATCTTCTTCATACAGACCTTCCGCTTGTTCCTCCCCGGAATCTCCGACAGCCAGTTTCACATTTCCGTCAGCCTTTGCCGCAGCCCTGCCTTCGTGCCCTTTCAAACCTGCGCCATTCTCTTCCTGCTTCTGCCCGGTCTTTACCGGTTTCAGCCCCTTCTGCACTACTGCAGAATGCAGTCCGCCTTCCTCATTCCCTCCGTAATACTTTCCATAATACTTCCCATAATATTTTCCATAGTAAGCGCCATAATACCCTTTGCCGCTCATATTCACCTTATTCAGTATCACTCCCAGGATCCGGCAGTCCACCTTCTCCAGCTGCTCCTTCACCTTCTGCGCAAACTTATAGCTGATTGCGCCGCTTTCAATCACAACTACCGTTCCATCGCAATACTGTGCGGCAACCGCCCCGTCAATTACGCTTCCCAGCGGCGGCGTATCTACAATCACATAATCGTATTCATTCCGCAGATATTCCAGCAGCAGACGAAATGCATCGTTCCCCAACAGTTCACTGGGATTAGGCGGTACCGGGCCGGAAAAAATAACAAAGAAGTTCTCAATATTTGTCCTGCATGTAATATCCTGAATTGAGGCCTGCCCGCTCAAATAATGAGACAGTCCGTACCTGGAAGCATTCGTCTTGTATCTTCCCTTCAGCACTGATTTTCTCAAGTCTGCATCTACAAGGACCACCCGCTTGCCGCCTTCCGCAACCGACAGTGCCAGCTGAAAGGAGACGCTGGTCTTTCCTTCATTCGGCGTACAGCTGGTTACAGAAATCACCTTCCTGTCCCTGCCGGAAAATTCCAGGTTCGTCCGCAGTGTCTTATAGCTTTCCTTCGTCCGGAAATCCAGTTTCTCTATTGCATTAAAATTTACCGTCTGCATTCTTTCTCCGCCTTCTTTTTTCTTTCGTTTACAAGCCGCGTATGATAACAGCAGAAAAAACTTCTTTTCGTTCCTGCCCGCCTTTTTCTAAATCATCTTTGTTCCAGCTAACTTTCTAGCTTCTTTTTACTTTCTTCTTTTTCTTTTTTCCTTCGCTTTCCCCTTCATTTAACGGAATTACCGCCAACGTAGAAAGCTGCAGATACTTCTCCACATCCTCCGGGGTTTTCACCGTGTCATCCATCAGGTAACGGACCAGCACAACAGCGATTATCAGAAATACTCCAAGCAACCCGCCAATAAGCGTATTCTTCAATACGCTGGGACTCGCCTTTTTCATCGGCATATTTGCAGTCTCCGCCACATTCACCGCCTGGATGTCCATCACGTTCATGATATGTACTGCGGCAGCCTCCCGGATCGCATTGGCCATTTTCATCGCCATCACCGGGTCGGAATCTTTCACTGTAATCGCCAGAATACGGGTATCCGTCGGCGTAGTAACCGAAACCTTCTCCTTCATCTGCTCATACGTCAGATCCAGCCCCATCCCCTGCACTACTTCTTCTAAGACAAACCGGCTCTGGATCAGTTACGCATAGTCCTTC
>OFMJ01001772.1_pt1 | contig 14923 bp, 14 predicted proteins | sample 1541801 | NCBI WGS metagenome assembly OFMJ01 (sample SAMN04209234, study PRJEB22552) | human gut metagenome | biome: gut; material: feces | host: Homo sapiens | place: USA: Oklahoma
GTACTTTACCTATGTGGGGCAAATCCGCATCCCTTTGAAGATTGGAAGGGAGTCCTTAAACGAATCGGAACTGGCGTGTTAAATCACGCCGGTTCCGACACCGATTTCTTTACTTCCTTATGAGACACTGCCTAATGTGCACGGCTTTAGCGGCGATGCCTTGTCCCCAATAAGGCTCGCTGATGGAATAGCTCAGCGCTGCGGTACGGGCATGGATATTTGCCTGCCGGCAAGAACGGCAAAGGCATAGACCGAATGGGACGCGGCACTGGGGATGGCGTGGAGAAAGGAGCGGGCACCGCCTGCCGTATAGGGAAGGCCATCACATAGGCTGGCTTGGACACGTTTGCTGTTTATAAGGGCGGGCCGTTCAAAGGCATCCTCGATATGCCATGGACGAAGGGAAACAGTGCTCCTCTTCTTTTTGGTTGTCCGAACAAGCATACCGTACGCATGAAAAACAAGGAAGAGCTTATAAAAAAGACACAGGCCTGCGGCTGGAAAAGGCTTGGGGATCGGCAATCAATACCTTGGCCTGCGGCTTTAGAAGCACCAGCAGATGCCGCATGGCGGAATGCGGCAAGGCAACACATCCCTTGGTGGCGCGGCCTGCACCGCAATGCAGGAAGATGGCGCTTCCCTTGCCGGGCACACAGGCAGCATTATAATCCAAAGGAAGGGCATAGGCATAGGCGGCGCGATGGCTGAAAAGATGCTCGGCGCTTTGCCAATCCGGCCATATCGTTTGATCCATACAAACAAAACGATTGTAATACCGGCTCTTGGGGTCGTCTACCCAATAGTGGGAGGGGGTCAGATGCGTATAGGATAGACGAGTGCCGGGATCGGGCAGTACGCCAAAAGCGTTCCCTACGGAAAACAGGCCGGCAGGCGTTTTGCCATCGCCTTCCTTTTCCTTGCCAAGGCCATGGAGCCCAGTGCGGCAGGGGCAGGAAAAGCGCTGCATAGGAATATGGCGATACTGTTGGAACAAAGTGGCCCGGCCGATTGTATCGCGGGAGAGGATGACAAGCAGCTGGGGCGCTTTTTGCGCTTCTGGGTAATATGCGATTAGTTTTGTAAGCAAATGTTGATTCATGGTTCATTTTATGCTGTGCTTTGCGGCAAAATGACGAAGAGAAGGCTTGCAAGAAAAAAACGGTCGGACGTATACTAAAAACAGGGGATCTTGTCAAAACGGATAAGGGGGGAAGCGCTGTGCAGCTTTTGAATGTGTCTCGTATTTTGAAGAATACGCCGATAGAGGGGGAGCTGCCTTCTGTAAAGCAGTTTATCAAACGAACCTTTCTCATTGCATGGCCATCGACGCTGGAATCCTTCCTTATCTCTTTGGTCAGCCTGGTAGATATCATCATGGTCAGTACGCTTGGCACAAGCGCTATCGCGTCTGTGGGGCTGACGACGCAGCCGAAATTCATCGGGCTGGCAGTATTTTTATCGCTCAATGTGGCAGTATCTGCGTTGGTGGCGCGCCGGTTCGGAGAAAAGGACCAGGAAAGAGCGAACCGGATTCTGGGGCAGGCGCTGGTGCTGACCTTAGGGCTGACGGCCATTGTCAGCGTGCTGTGTGTGACATTTGCAGATCCCATCCTGCATCTGGCGGGCTCTGCACCGGATACGCACGAGGGGGCCGTCGCGTATTTCCGCATCATCATGGGCGGCATGGTATTCAACGTGCTGACCATGCTTGTGAACGCTGCGCAGCGGGGCGTGGGCAACACCAAGATCGCCATGCGTACGAATATGGTATCCAATGCTGTCAATGTGGTGTTTGACTATCTGCTCATTGGCGGCCATCTGGGGTTTCCGAAGCTGGGGGTGGCAGGCGCGGCCGTCGCTACGGTGCTGGGGACGGTATGCGCATTTGTCATGTGCCTTGTTTCCCTGATGAAAAAGGGAATGTTTTTAGACCTTCGGAAAATACTGCGGTCGTGGCGGTTCGATAAAAAAACATTGGCTTCGATTTTCAATATCGGCTCCAGCACATTTGTAGAACAGATTTTCCTGCGCGTGGGGTTTTTGATTTATGCCATCATTGTAGCCAATTTGGGGACGGTGGCCTTTGCAGCCCATCAGGTCGGGATGAACATTATGACGATTTCCTTTTCATTTGGGGACGGCCTATCTGCTGCGGCCGTAGCTTTGATCGGGCAGAGCCTGGGCGAGAAAAGGCCGGACAAAGCCAAGATCTATGGATCGGTCTGCCAGCGGTTCGGCCTTACCTGTGCGCTGTGCCTATCGCCGATCTATTTGATATTCGGAAGGAGCATTTTTTCCTGGTTCTCCTCAGAAGAGCAGATTTTGGCCTACGGCGCGATGATTATGACCATCATGACGTTTGTCGTATTTTTACAGATCTCTCAGGTGATTTATTCCGGCTGCCTGCGTGGGGCAGGAGATACGCGCTATACAGCGTTTGTTTCCTTGGTATCGGTAGCCATCATTCGCCCTCTGAGCGGATATTTGTTGTGCTATCCGCTGGGCCTGGGGCTTCTTGGCGCCTGGCTGGGGCTGCTGTTTGACCAATTCATGCGCTTTGTGATGACAGCGGTCCGCTTTGTACACGGCCGTTGGATGCACATTCATATTTGATTCGGTGTTGACAATTTCAAGCGCTTGGATACAATAAAACCAACGGATGATGATTTTGGAGGAGTACGCGGAAACCTACCAACAGAGAGAGCGCCCCGCAGGCTGTAAGGGCGTTTTGGGAAGGACTGCGGAAGGTCGCCGGAGGAATCCGTTCGCAGGCCTGCGTTACGGCGTAAACGAGGGGCGCTGCTGCGCCTGAACAAAGGTGGTACCACGAAGCCGGCTTCGTCCTTTGAAATGATTTTCAGAGAACGAAACCGGCTTTTCTGTATGAAAGCGAAAAGGAGAGAAAACGGACATGCCCAAAGCGATTCCCGAAAAAACGTATGATTTTAAGGCCGTAGAAGATAAGCTCTACCAAGCCTGGCAAGAGGCCGGCTGCTTCACACCTGAGATAGAGCCGGACAAGCAGCCCTATACCATCGTCATCCCCCCGCCGAATATTACGGGGCAGTTGCACATGGGCCATGCGCTGGATGAAACGCTGCAGGATATTTTGATCCGCACCAAGAGAATGCAGGGCATTCCGGCACTTTGGCTGCCGGGCACGGACCATGCCTCCATCGCGACCGAGGTAAAAATCGTGGAGGCGATGGCAGAGGAGGGCCTGACAAAAGAGGAAGTAGGGCGCGACGGGTTTATGGAACGGGCCTGGGCCTGGAAGGAAAAATTCGGCGGCCGCATTGTCACGCAGCTGAAAAAGCTGGGGGCCTCGTGCGACTGGTCCAGAGAGCGGTTTACCATGGACGAAGGGTGCAGCAGGGCGGTCAACGAAGTATTTGTAAGGCTGTATGAAAAGGGCCTGATCTACAAGGGAAACCGCATCATCAACTGGTGCCCGGACTGCCAGACGGCGCTGTCGGATGCAGAGGTGGAATATGAGGACCAGCCCGGCCATCTGTGGCATATCCGCTACACGACGCCGGACGGAAAGGACAGCATCATCGTAGCGACGACCCGCCCCGAAACGATGCTGGGGGATACTGCCGTAGCAGTGCATCCGAAGGATGAGCGGTATGCGCATCTGATCGGGAAAACCGTGGTGCTGCCGCTGGTCAATAAGGAGATCCCCATTGTAGCGGATGAATACGTGGACAGAGAATTTGGCACCGGCGCGGTGAAGATCACGCCGGCTCATGACCCGAACGATTTTGAGGTAGGCGTACGGCACAATCTGCCCGTCATCCGTGTATTGGATGATGCAGGCGTTGTCAATGAAAACGGTGGACAATACCAGGGATTGGGCCGCTACGAGGCGCGCAAACGCATCGTAGAGGATCTAAGAGACATGGGGGCACTGGTCAAAATAGAAGAGCATGCCCACAATGTGGGAACCTGCTACCGCTGTGGTACCACGGTAGAGCCCATAGTGAGCGAGCAATGGTTCGTGTCCATGAAGCCGTTGGCAAAGCCTGCAATCGAGGCGGTGCGCAGCGGCCAGGTGAAATTTGTGCCTGAACGGTTTTCAAAGATCTATTTCAACTGGATGGAAAACATCAAAGACTGGTGCATTTCCAGGCAGCTGTGGTGGGGTCATCGCATCCCGGCCTGGACCTGCGAGGACTGCGGCGAGCTCATCGTAGCGAAGGAAACGCCGCATGCCTGCCCGAAATGCGGCAGCGCTAAGCTGAAACAGGATGAGGATGTGCTGGATACCTGGTTCTCCTCCGGGCTATGGCCGTTTTCCACGCTGGGCTGGCCCGAAAAGACAGCGGATCTGAAATATTTTTATCCTACCTCCACCTTGGTCACGGGGCCGGATATTATCTTTTTCTGGGTTGCCCGCATGATCGTTTTCGGCTTGGAGATCATGGGAGAGCCGCCCTTTGATACCGTGATGATCCACGGCATTGTGCGCGATAGCCAAGGCAGAAAAATGTCCAAATCGCTTGGCAACGGCATTGATCCGCTGGAGATTATCGATCAATACGGCACGGATGCGCTGCGCTTTTCTTTGGTGCAGAATAACGCCATTGAAAATGATATGCGCTTTTATACCGAGCGCGTGGAGGCGGCCAGGAACTTTGCCAATAAGCTATGGAATGCGGCGCGGTTCGTACTGATGAATGCGGGCGAGTATGAGCCGAAGGGCTTAGAGGGGCTGCCGCTGGCGCCGGAGGATCACTGGATTTTGTACAATTTAGATGAGACTGTGCGCGGTGTAACAGCCAATATCGACAATATGGAGCTGGGACTTGGCGCACAGAAGGTGTATGATTTCCTGTGGTCGGATTACTGTGATTGGTATATTGAAATGTGCAAGACACGCCTGCAAAGCCAGGGGCAGGAAAAGCAGGTTGCCCTGGAGGTATTGCTTTATGTACTGGATGCAACGCTCAAGCTGTTGCATCCGTTTATGCCGTTTGTCACCGAGGAGATCTATCAATCGCTGCCTGGCTCGGAAGGCTTCCTGATGAAGTCGGATTGGCCTGTGGCGTGTGGACTGGCCTCGGCGGAAACGGCGGAGCGCGTAGGGCAGCTGATGGAGCTGGTGCGCTCGATCCGCAATCTGCGCCGCGAGCTCAATGTGCCGCAGGGCAAGCGCGCGCCGCTGTGTATTTTGGCCGGCGAAAAAGACAAAAAGTGCTTTGAAGAAAACCAGGCCTGGTTTACCCGCCTGGCCTATGCCAGCGAGCTGCAATTTTTAGAGGATGGGACGCAAGCGCCTAAGATTTCTTCTTCCGCGGCGTCGCCGCTGGGAACGGCGTATTTGCCGTTGGGAGAGCTGATCGACTTGGAAAAGGAACGCCAGCGCCTGGACAAGGAAGTGCAGAAGGTGCAGAGTGAAATCAAGCGCGCGGAAGGGAAATTGGCCAACCAGGGCTTTGTCAGCAAGGCGCCGGCCGCGGTCGTAGAGGATGAACGGCGTAAGCTGGCGGAAAACAAAGCGCTGCTGGAGCGTGTGCTGGCTCTAAAGGCAAAACTGGCATGATGTCGTTCCCTTCATACTGGACAGAGGCGCAAAAGCAGCGATTTGATGCCTACCTGCCCTATCTGGGAACCCGCAGGCTGATGCAGAGAATTCCCTGCATCCATGTGGCGGGCACCAACGGGAAGGGCTCGGTTTGCGCCATGCTGGAAAGCATGCTACGCCAATCCGGGTATCGGACGGGGCTGTTTACCTCTCCGCACCTGTACCGAGAAACAGAGCGCATCGTGATAAACGGCCAACCCATAGATGCAGCGCGCATGCAAAGGGGAATGGAACGGATAGAGCGCCTTTTGCCGGATATTGGATATTTTGAAAAAACCTTTTTTACCGCTATGGAAGCGTTTGAAGAAGACGGCTGCGAGGCTGCGGTGGTGGAGGCAGGCATCGGCGGGGCGATGGATGTGACCAATTTGGTAAGCCCTTTGGCCACTGTAATAGCGAACATCGGCCTGGACCATACAGCAGTGCTGGGCGGTACGATGGAAGAAATTGCGGAGCAAAAAGCAGGAATTGCCAAGCATGGTGTGCCGATGGTGCTGTATCCTGATATGGCGAAGGCTGCGCACAGCGCGATAGAAAGGGTTTGCCAAAAGGCGGGAGCGCCTATATACGAAGCGGAGAAGGTCTGTGTAAAACAACAGGACGCGGCAATGCATCCTGTGCTGGCATTTGAAACTGAGATAGGCAAAATAGGGCCGCTGACGCTCCCTTTGATGGGGACACACCAGATAAAAAACGCACAGCTGGCATTGGCTGCGGCGCTGGCTGTCCGGGGAAGGCTCAGAGTATCGACAGCAAATCTGGCAGAGGGCCTGTGTGCGACGCGCTGGCCCGGCAGAATGCAGTGGATACCAACATGCGGCGCAGGCCCGCAGATATTGGTGGACGGTGCGCATAATCCGCAGGCAGCGGCACAGCTTAGAGAAAATATCCAAAAATTGTTTGGAAAAACCCCCGTCGTGCTGTTATGTGCGGTGATGCGGGATAAAAATGCCGGAGAGATCGTATGCCAGCTGGAGCAGGCGGCAGAATTTGCCGTATGCACCGTAGCAGACCCCCAAAGAGGCATGCCGGCACAGGCGCTGGCTGCGATGTTTTCTTGTCCGGCTGAGGCTGAGCCGGACGCGGCAAAGGCATATGCCCGTGCCTGTAAGCTGGCATGTGACAGCAAAGCATTGCTTGTGATTGCCGGCTCTTTATACCTGCCGGGTGCCGTGGGGCTTAGAGAAGCAGAGATGAGGAAATAAACGGGCATTTTGACGAAATTTGGTAGAAATGAGACAAGCCTCGTGTAGTGGAGTATAATAGAGGAAACGGAGAGTAAAAGGAGGAGAAGCGTATGAAGAAATCGTTTGCTCTCATGATTTGTCTGCTGTTGGGGCTGGCGGTGCTGGCGGGCTGCGGTGGCCAAACGGCACAGCCCATTGAAAGCGCAGCGGCAGCACAGGGCGAAGCGGCCGTGCCGCAAAAGGACCTAACGGAGCAGGAATTGCAGGCACTGGAACCTTTGTTTCACATTGCAATGGGATGCTCAGACGGATTCTCCGGTCAGCCGGATGCTAAGACAGCGTCTATCGTGGTATACAATATGCTCAATTACGATATTTTTACCGATGAGGATGGCAACCGAACAGAGGATTGGGTGAGCGACGCTTTGCTGGAGAAGGTATATGAGGATTGCTTTACGGAGCATGCTGCGGCACTGGATTTTTCCACGTATGAGATTATGAGCCGAAAAGAGGATGGATATACCCTGCAGCATTCTGACATGGGGCTGACCCCGGAGGCCACTGTACTGGATAGCAAAGGAATCGGCAATGATGAATATGAGGTGCATGTATCGCTCAAATATCCGGAGGATACCGAGCTGACGGGAACAGGTACTTTTGTCATCCATAAAAAAGAGGATGGGAAATTCGGCTATACGCTGAGTGCTTGGGATTACACCTGGAACGCTTAACAGAATAAAAGGGATGGGAGACCATCCCTTTTCATTTTCAAGCGGTACGATACACGTTTTTTCAGGGAAGAGAAATGGAATTAAAAATTCTTAAAGCCGCGGCTTTGGAGGAAAAGGCAAGTGCCAACAAAATAACGCGGCCGGGGGCAGGGAACGATACGCTTGGCGCTATATGCCATAGAGAGATTTTCGGATTTGCTTTTGCGGCAAGCATACCGTATAAAATGACACGGTGAGCCTTTACCACCTGGCCAAACCAAGAAAATGTTTTTTTGACAGCAGCCTATACAGCCCTATACAATAAATGGGGACAATAGCCCATAGAAAATGATAAGGAGCAACGTGATATGGAACATAAAAAAGGTCGTTTTGAAATGATGGTCGATCAAACGAATACGGCACGTACAATGGGAAGCGGGAGCTTGGAGGTGCTGGCAACGCCGGCGATGGTGGCAATGATGGAGCATGCTGCCTGCCTTGCGCTGCAGGATATGCTGCCGGAGGAGCTGACGACCGTAGGGGTAGAGATGCAGGTGAGCCATATTTCAGCATCGCCTTTGGGCATGAAGGTATGGGCGGAGGCAGAGCTGGTCGAAACGGACGGGCGCCAATATTCCTTTGAGATCCAAGCGTTTGATTCGGCAGGGCTGATCGGAAAGGCTGTGCATAAGCGCGCCAGTGTTAAAAAGGAAAAATTTATGCAAAAAACACAGGACAAGCTGCAAAAATAACGGGCATATATGCATAGTTTTTAGCCAGCTGCATAAGCTTTGGTAAAGCGGATAGTGTTTGGATAACCGGACAAGGCCGGTATGGCCCTGCATGCGCAGCCATAGGATTTCTTGACTTTTTTCCTATAAGAAGATAATATAAATATAATAGGAACTATTCCTATTTATTGAATGTCTCTTGGGAAAGTGGGTGAAGAGATGAAATACAGCAAACAGAGAGAGATGGTATTACAGGCGGTGAACCGGCTTCCGGGGCACCCGAATGCCGCGGAGGTATATGAAGAGGTGAAAAAGGAATGTGCCTCTATCAGCCTGGCGACGGTGTACCGGAATTTGAATACCATGGCAGAGCACGGCTTGATTGGCAAGGTCTGTTTGCCGGAAGGGGCTGACAGATTTGATAAAAAAGCTTCGCTGCACGACCATATGATCTGTAATTGCTGCGGGTCGGTCATTGACTTGCCGCCTGCGCCATGGCAAAGGACCTATGCGGAGATAGAGATCCAAACGGGCTTTGCGGCGGAAAGCCACAGGCTGATCGTTTATGGCCTGTGTAGCAAGTGCCTAGCGGCGCAGCAAAAGGAGAATGCAATATGAGCAGCTTGGAAGGAACCAAGACAAAAGCCAATCTGGAATGTGCGTATATGGGGAAATCCGAAATGCGCTGTCGGTATGCTTATTATGCAGCGCAAGCCAAAAAAGAGGGCTATGAACAGATTGCGTCGTTGTTTCAGCGGGCGTCCGATTATGATAAGGAGCATGCCCGGGTTTGGTTTAAGCTGCTCAATGACGGCATTGGGAATACGAAAGAACATATAAAACAGGCTATGCATACAGAAAAACAGCTTTGGGCTGAACAGTATCTGCGATATGCCGAGCAGGCGAAGGAAGAGGGATTTGACCAGATCGCGGCGCTGTTTGAAGGCATGGCGGAGATTTCAAAAACACAGGAATGCCGGTTTGCCCGCGTTGAACAGGCCATGGAATCGCAAAGTGTTTTTTCTGGGCAGGAAGCGGTCCATTGGCTTTGCCGAAATTGCGGATATGTCCAAGCAGCGCCGGAGGCGCCGATGCAATGCCCGATCTGTGCGCAGCCACAAGCTTATTTTCAGCGGATGACAGAAGATAGTTGAACAAAATCAGCGCCTTACGCAGGCGCTTTTTCTTTTGTACAGTTAAAAATTGCCAAGGGGAAGGAAAAGCATGGAACAACGGACCTATAAGCAAGAAAAAGCGGATAGAAAGCAGATTGAACGTAAGCTGCATCAAAGGTTTATTCTATGCGGCCTATTTGCTTTGCTGGTAGTGCCTAGCGGCACGGTAGCGCTTGCCGGCAGGGATAATGCATTGTATTATTCTCTTTCGGCCATTGGAAACGCAGCGGGCAATCGGATGGCCCTGGTGCTGTGGACATTGGGGAGCAGCGGCTTTTTCATGTATGCTGTAAGGCTGCTGCTATGGATGTGCAGGCGGCAGGATAGCCTGGCAAAGCCGCTGATGGATTTGGCGGCCGGTTTGCTGGTTCTTTGCAATCTTTTGCCGTTCACGCCGGCAGAGCTGCCCAGATTGGCGCAATATCATAATTTTTTGGCGACAGCGGGGTCTTGTCTGCTTGCCCTGAGTTTATTGATTCTGGTCATTGACTTGCGGGATTTCGATAAAGGGGTAGGCAGAAAATCTGCAGGATTGCTGGCGCTGATAGGCGTATCCGGCGGTCTTCCGTTTTTCTTTTTTGGCATCAGCGGTATGCTGGAAGCCGTTTGCATTGTATTGGTATGCCTTTTTTTGTTTTTTACCATGATGCTGGTGCTCATGAGCAATGCACATGACAGCATGCTGATAGGGGAAAAGGGCGGGGAGCAGACGCAAAATCGATAAAGATGAAAAAATACGCCGCCCCATGGCAAAAGCACAGTTATTTTCCCTTGCGCAATGCCAAAAGGGGCGATATAGTAATAAAAAAACAAAAGAACGAGAAGGCAGAGTGACGCACAAATGAGAATTGAAACACAGTGTCTGCATGAGGGATACACACCGGGCAACGGGGAAACGCGCGTGTTGCCCATCTATCAAAGCACAACCTATGTATACGACAGCACCGAGCATGTAGGCGATTTGTTCGACCTGACGGCAGAGGGGCACATGTACTCAAGGATCAGCAACCCAACTGTGGCGGCGGTAGAGTCAAAGATCGCAGCGCTGGAGGGCGGTGTGGGCGCACTTTGCACATCATCTGGGCAGGCGGCGAACCTTATTGCGATGCTGACGATTTTGAAATCTGGCGATCATATGATCAGCACAGGCACGATCTATGGAGGAACTGTAAATCTTTGGGCTGTGACCTTTCAGCGCTTTGGCATTGACGTAACCTTCGTAGACGCCGATGCGCCGGAAGAGGAAATCGAAAAGGCGTTCCGGCCTAATACAAAGGCGGTGTTCGGGGAAACGATTGCCAATCCTGCTATTGCTGTATTGGATATTGAGAAGCTGGCAAGGGTCGCGCACCGGCACCATGTGCCGCTGATTGTGGACAATACCTTTGCCACGCCTGTATTGTGCAAGCCCTTTACGTTTGGCGCGGATATTGTAACGCATTCTACCACGAAATATATGGATGGCCATGCGGTGCAGCTGGGCGGCGTCATTGTAGACAGCGGACGGTTTGACTGGACCTGCGGGCAGTTTCCGGAATTTACCGAGCCGGATGAATCATACCACGGCATCGTGTACAGCGAGACTTTCGGAAATGCGGCTTTTATTACAAAGGCGCGGGTGCAGATGATGCGTGATCTTGGCGCTGCGATGACGGCGCAGGGTGCTTTTTATCTGAATTTAGGGCTGGAAACGCTGCCGCTCCGCATGGCAAAGCACTGCGAAAATGCGGACGCAGTGGCAAAATATCTGGCAAAGCACGAAAAGATTGCCTCTGTCAATTATCCTACGCTGCCGGGAGATAAGTATCATGCCCTGGCACAAAAATATCTGCCAAAGGGAAGCAGCGGCGTGATAGCCTTTGATATCAAAGGGGGCAGGGAAGCGGCTGTACGGTTTTTGGATTCGCTGCACTTGGCTGCCATCGTGGTGCATGTGGCGGAAACCAGGACCGCGGTGCTGCATCCGGCGAGCTCTACACACCGCCAGCTGACAGATGAGCAGCTTGCCGCGGCAGGCATTACGCCAGGGCTGATCCGTTTTTCCTGCGGCATTGAAAACATAGATGATATTTTGGAGGATATAGAGCAGGCTTTGGCAAAGGTGTGAAAAAAGGCGCTTTCCGCGCCTTTTTCATTTGTTGAAAGATTGAATAAATATACTATATATCATATGTATATTCACGGCCATTTTTTGCATAAATGAGCAAACAAGTACGAATTTTCCGTAGATTATGCGCGTTTTGATGAATTTTTATAAAAATTTTCCTGACAAACCCTTGACATATTGTATGGAGCAATCTATAATACAGCCATCTGATATGTCATACGACTGGGGAGGAAAAGAGCATGAAACACGGCAAGAAAGTAATGGCTTTGCTGGTATGCGTTGCAATGACTGCTGTATTGGCAGTGGGCTGCGGCGGAGACAGCAAATCCGCGTTGGATGAAATCAAGGAAAAGGGCCAGCTGGTCTGGGGCACGAACGCGCAGTTCCCGCCGTTTGAAAGCAAAGACGGCAGCGGCAATGTGTAGGCGTGGATGCAGATATTGCAAAGGCGATTGCAGATGAGCTGGGCGTGGAGCTTGTGGTAGAGGATATGGAATTTGATTCTCTGCCGGCTGCGCTCAAGAGCGGCAAGATCGATATCATCGGCGCCGGCTATACCGAAAACGATGAGCGTTTGCAGGAGATGGATTTTTCCAATAAGTATTTCACCGCAGAGCAGATCGTGGTCGTAAAGGCCGGCAACACGGCCATTACCGATAAGGACAGCCTGAAGGGCAAGAAGATCGGTGTACAGACCGGTACTACGGGCGACCTGGAATGCGCCAGCAAGATCGAAGGCGCGGAGGTAAACCGCTATGATTCCATGCAGTTGGCCTGTGAGGATGTGAAAAACGGCAAGCTGGACTGTGTCATCGGAGATAATCTGACCATTGGCTTTATTTTGGATAAAATGAATGGCGAGCTGGTCAAGGTGGACGGTGTCAGCTATGACAGCGAACAGTATGGTTTTGCAGTAGTAAAGGGTGAAACGGAGCTGCTGGAAGAGGTCAACAAGGTCATTGATAAGCTGGTGCAAGACGGCGAGATCGACAAAATGGTAGATAAGTACAACGTAGGGGAATAAGTACTATCAGCTTTGTTGAATGGCCACTGCCGCAAGGCAGTGGCTTTTGCATGAAGAAAAAACCAAGGAGGCGTACATTTGGGACTCATCGATGGATTGAGCGGGGTTATTTATAGTAACCTCATTCGGGAAAGCCGATATACGCTGTTTTTTGACGGCCTGGTAACGACGCTGGAAATCACGGTATTTGCGTTGCTGCTGGGGATCGTCATTGGGCTGGTCGTAGCGCTGGTGCGCGTGATGCATATCAAGGTGCTGGACAAGATCGCCAAGGCCTATGTGGACATCATCCGCGGCACACCGGCCGTGGTGCAGCTTGTCATTATCTACTATGCGATTCTGGGCGGCGTGAATCTCCCCAAGGTGTTGGTGGCATCCGTAGCATTTGCCATCAATTCCGGCGCTTATGTATCGGAGCTGATCCGCGGCGGTATTTTGGCAATAGACAAAGGGCAGATGGAAGCGGCGCGCAGCCTGGGGATGAGCTGGGGGCAATCCATGCGCCATATCATTGTGCCGCAGGCGACAAAGCACATTTTGCCTGCGCTGGTCAACGAGTGTATCCAGGTGCTCAAGGAAACGGCCATTGCGGGCTATATCGCCTTAGACGACCTGACAAGGATGGGCAATATCATACGAAGCCGTACCTTTGATGCATACACGCCGTTTATCGTTGTAGCGATCATCTATTTCTACACAACGACGATTCTGTCTCTGTTCGCAGAACGGCTGGAAAAGAGGATGAGGGCCAGTGATTAAGGTAGAAAATCTGCATAAGTATTTTGGCGAATTGGAAGTGCTGAAGGGCGTGAACGCGGAGATAGAGAAATCCGAAGTCGTTTGTGTCATTGGCCCTTCTGGCAGCGGAAAGAGCACCTTTCTGCGGTGCTTGAATCTTCTGGAGGTGCCGACGGCCGGCAAGATCTACATTGACGGCGTGGAGCTGATGGAGCACCAAAAGGAAATTGATAAGTATAGACAAAAGGTAGGGATGGTATTCCAGCAGTTCAACCTGTTTCCGCATATGTCGGTGCTGAAAAATATCACACTGGCGCCTGTGAAGGTGCTGGGGATGGAACAGGATGCAGCGGACAAGCTCGCGGAATCCCTGCTGGACCGGGTCGGCCTTTTGGATAAGAAAAACGAATTTCCAAACCGGCTGTCCGGCGGACAAAAGCAGCGTGTTGCGATTGCGCGCGCCTTGGCAATGAATCCGGAGATCATGCTCTTTGACGAGCCAACCAGCGCGCTGGATCCTGAGATGGTAGGCGAGGTGCTGGAGGTTGTCCGCCAGTTGGCCGCAGAGGGGATGACTATGGTCATCGTGACCCATGAGATGGGATTTGCCCGTGAGGTTGCCAATCGCGTCTTATTCATGGATGGGGGCATCATCGAAGAAGAGGGCACGCCGGCCGAAGTGTTCGGAAATCCAAAGAGCCCGCGCACCCAATCGTTTTTGAATAAAGTGCTGTAAAGCGGAAAGGAACAGAATATGTCTGATGCACGCAATGTATATATCATTATTTTCGTGATGCTGCTGCTTCCCATTGTATTTTATATGCTCCGCCGCCGTTTTCGCACGAAAGACACCAAGAAAAGGGCGCGTTGTTTGATCTATATGGCGGGAATGATCGTGCTGGCAGGAGGTATATGCTTTGGCTTATATGCCTACACGATAAAAACACAGCCGCTTTTGGTTGCCGAGCAAGCGGCAAAGGCCTTGTACCAGGCAGATGTACAGGGCCAGGATGCAAAAGCGCTGCTGATTGAAAAAAACTTGATGGATCAGAACGGAACCATTGCCGAGCAAGGCCAGGGGGATTGGGCCATGTTTGCCGGGGCTGTCATCAACATGCCGGATAAGACCATTGAGCTGGAGGGGGAAAAGTATTATCCTGTTGCGCTGGATCTCCAGGACTCCAGGGTTTTGGCCGCCATGAAGCTTCGAGAAGAAAAGGGCCATACGACTGTGGAAAGCATACAGATACTATGGCCGGACCAAATTGGCGATAAGCTGGAAAGTATAACGTTCTTTGAATCAGGAACACTTCCCGATTAAATGAAAGGGCCTGCTAAGCGGGCCTTTTTATGTTTCACCCCTTGGGTGTGCGCAGCATAGCGTGCAGTAAAGGGGGTGATATGGGTGCATAGCTTTTCCATTTTCATCTTAGCGATTGCTACCAATTTAGATAACCTATGTATCGGCATGGCCTATGGCTGCCAGGGAAGGCTGATAGGTACTAAAATCAATGCGTGCATTGCCTTGATCTCCGGCCTGGTAAGCTTTGCTCTTTGCTGGGCTTCTTCTTTTTTAGCGGTAGAAATACAAGAGACGGCCAACTTAATAGGCGCGTTGCTTCTGATTGGGATGGGCGTATATACGCTGTTTTCTACGCATAATA
>OFMJ01001789.1_pt1 | contig 14772 bp, 11 predicted proteins | sample 1541801 | NCBI WGS metagenome assembly OFMJ01 (sample SAMN04209234, study PRJEB22552) | human gut metagenome | biome: gut; material: feces | host: Homo sapiens | place: USA: Oklahoma
GATCTTTCCCATACGGCTGATCGCGCCCGACACATAAGCCATCGCCTCAACAAGACTTGTTTTTCCGCTTCCTCCGTGTCCTAAAAGGACCACATTTCTGATTTCGTCTGTTCTGTAAACTTTCATGAATTTGCTGCCTCCTTATACTTCAAGTTTTAATGTATATATTTTACTAAAATTTTCTTAAAATTACAACTCTTTTATCTAATTTATACAAAAATAATACAAAATCTTTCCGCTATGTCACTTTAACGTGACATAGCATTGACATGTAGGATTAAATGTTTTAGAATAAGCAAAGTAAATCATATGATTCAAATTTATACGGAAAGGATGACCCTTATGAAAAATCCTTCAAAAGTCGGTTTTATCGGCCTTGGCCTGATTGGCGGTTCCATCGCCAAAGCGATTCGCCAATATTATCCTGATACGAAGATCGTTGCTTTTGACAAAAATAAAGAATCTCTGGCCCTTGCTGTAAACGAGTCGATCACAGATGAAATCTGTACTTCTATTGACGACAGTTTTCTGCATTGCGACTATATATTTCTATGTGCACCTGTAGCATTTAATACAGCGTATTTACGACAGCTTGAACCATTTCTTCATCCGGATCTTATTATTACAGATGTGGGAAGTGTCAAAACTTCCATTCACGAAGAGGTGGATCTTCTGCATCTTGGAAAGTATTTTATCGGTGGCCACCCAATGGCCGGTTCTGAGAAAAGCGGATTCTGCAATGCCAAGGCAATGCTTATTGAAAATGCATACTTTATTCTGACACCCTCTTCAGAGATTTCTGACGGAAAAGTTGCAGATTATAAGGAATTTGTACAATCATTGAAAGCTCTTCCGGTTATTTTGGATTATAAGGAACATGACCGTATCACGGGAACCATCAGCCATCTGCCTCATATTATTGCGGCAACTCTGGTGAATTTTGTCAAAGATACTGACACAAAAAACGAATGGATGAAACGCCTTGCGGCAGGCGGTTTTAAAGATATTACCCGTATCGCATCTTCTTCACCGACTATGTGGCAGCATATCTGCCTGAAAAACCGGGCAAATATCTCCGAAATTCTCGGGCAGTATATTGCATCACTTTCTCAGGTGAAATATGACATTGACCAATCCCTAGAGGAAGCCATTTATGATTTGTTTGAATCATCCAAAAATTATCGTAACTCCATACCGGATGCTTCCCTCGGACCAATCAAGAAAGTGTTTGCAGTCTATTGTGACATCGTGGACGAAACAGGCGGCATTGCAACCATTGCAACGATTCTTGCCTCTAACAACATCAGTTTGAAAAACATCGGGATCATACACAACCGGGAATTTGAAGAAGGCGTACTTCGTATGGAATTCTACGATGAGCTTTCCTCTGTGAAAGCCGCAAACCTTCTTCGCAAATACCGCTACATTGTATATGAACGATAATTATATAAAAAGAAAGGATATACATTATGATCATACAGAAAACAACCGGATTAAAAGGTACGATAACCGTTCCGGGAGATAAGTCCATTTCTCACCGGGCAGTTATGTTCGGTTCCATTTCTGATGGAATTACAGAAGTAACAAACTTTCTGCAAGGTGCAGACTGCCTTGCTACTATTGACTGTTTTCAAAAAATGGGCATTGAGATTACGAATACAAAAGAACGAATTCTGATTCATGGCAAAGGACTTCAGGGGCTTCAAAAGCCTGCCTCCGCTTTAGATACAGGAAACAGCGGCACAACAACAAGACTGCTTTCCGGTATTCTTGCAGGCCAGTCTTTCGAGTCTTCCTTATCCGGTGATGATTCTCTGAATTCACGGCCGATGGGAAGGGTGATTACTCCGCTTTCCCTGATGGGCGCCGATATTACAAGCGTACGTGAAAACGGCTGCGCTCCGCTTCTCATCAGACCTTCCAAACTGCACGGAATCCACTACCGCTCTAAAGTCGCATCTGCTCAGGTGAAATCTTCCATCCTGCTTGCGGGACTTTACGCAGATGGTATTACCAAAGTGACGGAACCTGTGCTTTCCCGGAATCATACAGAACTGATGCTGAAAGGATTCGGTGCAAAGGTCACTTCTGTTCTCGAAACCGACGGAATCAGCGCAACTGCATCCATTGCTCCATTTCCAAAGCTGGAAGGGCAAAAAATCATAGTACCCGGAGATATTTCTTCCGCTGCATATTTCATTGCAGCCGGACTTCTCGTTCCGAATTCCGAAATTCTTATTCAAAATGTAGGAATCAACGCTACCCGCGCCGGAATCATCAAAGTCTGTCAGGATATGGGAGGCGATATTACATTTTTAAACAAAAAAACAGCCGGTGGCGAACCGACCGTAGATTTGCTTGTACGGACAAGCCCCCTTCATGGGACAATCATTGAGGGCAATATCATACCGACACTCATTGACGAAATTCCTATGATCGCCGTATTAGCTGCATTTGCCGAAGGAACGACCATCATCAAAGATGCTGCCGAATTGAAAGTAAAAGAAACGGACCGTATTGAAACCGTTGCTGTAAATTTAAAGGCCATGGGAGCAGACATTACACCAACTGAAGACGGTATGATTATAGAAGGAACCGGCACTCTCCACGGCGCGAAAATACAAAGTTTTCTGGATCACCGTATCGCCATGGCATTCTCCATTGCCGGGCTGGCAGCCGAAAGAGAAACGGAGATTCTGGAAAGTCAGTGTGTAGATGTGTCATATCCGACATTTTATAAGACATTAAATCAATTACAGAAATGATGAGTATCCGGGAAGAAAAACAACCTGAATGCTGTATTACCCACGCATCCAGGTTGTTTTCTCCCTAAAATTCTCATATATCTTTGCATTTTTCTTACTTATATTCACACAACACATTCATTTCTTCATGCACATGTGCCGCATCCCGCTCGTCTGTCAATGTCACAATCATATCACTTGGCAGCAATACGGTATGGCCTTTCGGAATCACCTCTTTATCCCCTCTTTGGATCGCAACAAGAAGACAGTTTTCCGGCCATGTGATCTCCCCGATCTTTTTATTTTCAATTGATGCTCCATGCATGATCACATGGTTTGCAAGGATTTTCTGTCCCGTTCCTTCCGGCACATCCTCGCCTCTGCTCTTCAATAACCGCTCCAACAGGCTTTCATAAATCGGTTCAGATTTCAGAATACTTGCCACAATATATGCCACAATAGAAACAACGGAAAGTGACAACATCTGACTCAGAGACCCCGTCATCTCGAAAATCAAAATAATTCCGGTAAGTGGCGCTCTTACGATTGCCGTAAAATATCCTGCCATAGCAAGAAGTACAAAGTTATTGATATAATCCGGATCTAATCCAAAATAATTCACACCAATCATTCCGAAAATTCCACCGATAAACGCTCCCAGTACAAGAAGCGGAAAGAAAATACCTCCCGGCGCTCCTGAACCGAAACTTACTGCCGAAAACAAAAACTTACATACAAAGAATAGAACCGTGCTTCCAAGCAGCAATTCATGGGAGGTCAGCATATCGATCAGATTATGTCCGCTTCCCAAAATCTCCGGCATGCAAAGAAGCAATATGCCGGAAAGAAGAAACGGAACAAGAATTTTCTTAATTTCATGATCCAGAAACGGAATCTTTTTATAAATTTCCTGTACTTTCAACGTAAACCAGTTGTAAAAAGCACCGCCGGCTCCTAAAATCACACCGAGCACAATGATCATCCAGTAATAGCTCTGTGGCAGTACATTCCCGATATCAAACTGAAATACCGGCTCTATCCCGATAAACCGGGAAGAAAGATAGTCTGCGGAAATGGATGCCGTCATGACCGACACAAGCACCGACACTGAAAAATTCTTATGCACCTCTTCCAGCGAAAACATGACGCCGGCCAGCGGAGCGTGAAATGCAGCCGAAAGTCCGGCGCTTGCACCACAGGTAAGAAGAAATTTTTCCTCCGTCTTCCCCCGGTCAAGCATTCTGGAAATCCCCTTTCCCGTCATAGCTCCAAGCTGGATGGAAGGACCTTCTCTTCCAAGCGACAGACCGGCAAACACAGATAAAAATCCACCGATAAATTTCCCCGGAAGCACTCTCCACCATGGCTGATCCAATTTTCCGGTCATTTCCCCTTCAAGCTGCGGGATTCCGCTTCCGGAAATCATCGGTTCCCACTTCACGAGGGAACCAACGATCACTGCCATCACGATCAAAAGCACAAACCAACCGACCACTCTAAGCGGGGAATGACCAACGTATTCTCGTACAAGATTCAACCAGTTTCCCGCATACTGAAGTGCAATACGATAAAGAAGCACCACAAGTCCTCCCACTGTTCCCACAAGAAGCCCTTCCCCGATTAAGATCACATCAAAGCATTCTGCCCGTTTTAATGTATGCAACGTATCCTTTTTCACATTTTCCCCTTCTCTCATTTTCACTTTGTACACAAGGATGTCCTGTGCACTTTCTGTAAACAATTATATCATATCCTCCTATGCATTCCCATATATTAAGGTAAAGAAATGATGGAGTTCTGTTTTGAATAAGAAAATAGTGAAAAAAGCACTCGGTGTATGCACCCTCCTCGTATTGTCGTTCTTTGCCGGTGGCTTTGCCGCCAGACTCGAAACTTTTTTTGAAAAACCGGAAGCAGTTCCTACTTCTGCCGAAGGCAACTGGGGCTTAAGTTTTCAAGAGGAAGGAAAATCCCCGGTCACAAACGCTTCTTCTGAAGAACTGGCAAAATATGACGCATATTATGCCAAAAATACGGATGAGAAAATTCTATATCTGACATTTGATGCCGGATTTGAAAACGGAAATACTCCGGCAATTCTGGATGCTTTGAAAAAACACAATGCCCCTGCCACATTTTTTGTCGTAGGGAATTATCTGAACACCAGTCCTGAACTTATCAAACGAATGGTAGATGAAGGTCACATTGTAGGAAATCATACATACCATCATCCGGACATGTCAAAAATATCAACAAAAGAGGACTTTGAAAAAGAAATCACAGACGTAGAAAAGAAGTATAAAGAGATCACCGGAAAAGACATGATCAAATTCTACCGCCCACCGCAAGGAAAATATAGTAAGTCCAACCTACAAATGGCAAAAGATATGGGTTACAAAACATTTTTCTGGAGCCTTGCTTATGTGGATTGGGATCAAAATAACCAGCCTTCCAAAGAAGAAGCCTTCGACAAACTTCTAAAACGCGTGCATCCGGGTGCTATCGTGTTACTTCACAGCACCTCAAGTACCAACGGACAGATTCTGGATGAGCTGCTTACCAAATGGGAGGAAATGGGCTATACATTTCAATCTCTGGATACACTGGTCAAACCTGCTGACACCTAAAAAACGAGACGGATATCCGTAAAATACGGATATCCGTCTCGTTTTTTAATCCCCTATACACTTCTGGCAAGGGGAATATCCCTCTTTTTTCAGTTCTTCTTCTGTGGCCTTTCTCTCTTCCCTGTTCTCTTTTTTCATTCCCTCTAAAGAACTACAGTCCGGAAGATGATACTTCTTGGTATTGGTATTCAAAACATATGACTGCATAGTCTCTTTTGCTTTCCCGGCAACACTGCCTGTCGGCTCCCCTGCCACCCAGTCTTCAGAAGAAGACATGTTCCATTTGATCTCCTTCCCATCGGATGTTGCTACAATCGTACCCTGCTCATCCGTACGAAACACCTTTACCCCTTCTGCCCGCAGTTCATTCAGAACCTCTGCATGAGGATGACCGTAGGAATTTCCCTCTCCACAGCTAATCACCGCATAGTCCGGAGATACTTCACGAAGAAACGCTTCACTCGTTCCCGTACTGCTTCCGTGATGACTCACCTTATAAACATCTGCATCCAAGTCCATATCATTTCCCATCATTTCCTCTTCCGACTCTTCTTCCGCATCTCCCACAAAGAGGAATTTATTTTCTCCGTATTCCAGCAGAATCCCAATCGAATAATTGTTCGAATTGCTGTAATCTGCACTGTTCGGCGCCACAACTGTGAATTTTGCCTCTCCTAGAGAATACTCCTCGGAAACTTTCGGATAATGGATTTTCTCCTGTTTCTCTTTTGCAGAATCTATCACCTCGTCATAGGTTCTTGTGTCTTTTTTCAAATCCGGCATAAAAATCATGTCACTGTCAAATGCATCAATGACAATATCCATACCGCCGATGTGATCCGAATCCGGGTGTGTACAAATGATATAATCCAATTTTTCTACATGCTGACTATCCAGATATTCTTTCACATCAATGCCTTTTTCATTTTCTCCGGCATCAATAAGCATGGCATGATCGCCGGTTTGGATCAGTGTACTGTCCCCTTGTCCCACATCAATAAAATGTACTTCCAGTTCCTCCTGCATCTCTGCCTTGGAACTGCTATTGCCTTTTTGTCCCCCTTCGTTCTGCATGTCTGCACATCCTGTAAAATACAGAGCCGCAATGAACATGATTCCCAAACAAAATCCTGCATATTTCTTTTTGCCTTTCATCATCTTGTCTCCCCTTCTATACAAAATTCATTGCACATCATATCACATACTACACCTTTTTTCCACATTTCATGCAAAAAGCTTCTCTTTCTTTTGTTATTACCGCTTCTTATAATCTGCCTTTAAAAATAATTATGAACCATTCCTTTGCTTTCCCCGGGGAATCGTGCTAAACTTATTCTGTTAAAGACTTGAATATAATATTGGTTATTGTTAAAAAGGAGGACTATACATGGGCGGATTTTTTGGCGTTGCTTCAAAATCAAAATGTACTCTTGATTTATTTTACGGCATTGATTTTCACTCACATTTAGGAACAAGACGAGGCGGTATGGCTGTCTATGGAGAAGGCGGCTACACAAGAGCGATTCATAACATTGAAAATTCTCCGTTCCGGACCAAATTTGAACGGGATGCAGCCGAAATGGACGGCAATCTTGGAATCGGATGTATCTCCGATTACGAACCTCAGCCGCTTCTTATTCAATCACATATCGGAAGCTTTGCAATTACCACAGTCGGCAAAATCAATAACATGGATGAACTTCTCGAAAAAGTTTACACACACGGACATACACATTTTCAGGAAATGAGCGGTGGAATGATCAACGCCACAGAACTGATTGCTTCTTTGATCTGTCAGAAAGAAAATCTTATAGAAGGAATTAAGTTCGTTCAGGAAATTGTAGACGGTTCCATGGCACTTCTTCTTATGACAAAAGACGGACTTTATGCCGCGAGAGACCGCAGAGGACGTACTCCTCTTTTCATCGGCCGGAAAGACGATGCTTTCTGTGCTTCTTCTGAAGATTTTGCATATATCAATCTCGGCTATAGCGCTTACAAAGAACTGGGACCGGCTGAGATTGTCTACATTACATCCGAATATGTAGAAACAGTTTCTCCACCGGTAGAAGATATGAAAATCTGTTCTTTCCTCTGGGTATACTATGGATATCCGACTTCTTCCTATGAAGGCGTTAATGTAGAAGAAATGCGTTACAAATGCGGTAGTATGCTTGCAAAACATGATAACCTTGATCATATCCAACCGGATATCGTCGCAGGTGTTCCGGATTCCGGAATGGCACATGCCATCGGTTATGCGAATGAATCCGGTATTCCATTTGCCCGCCCGTTTATCAAATATACACCGACATGGGCTCGTTCCTTTATGCCACAGAATCAGGAACAGAGAAACCTTATTGCACGTATGAAACTGATTCCGGTACAATCTCTCATCAAAGACAAGAGCCTTCTTCTTATAGATGACTCCATCGTACGCGGAACACAGCTTCGTGAAACAACAGAATTTCTGTATAACAGCGGTGCAAAAGAAGTACATGTAAGACCTGCATGCCCACCTCTTTTATACGGTTGTAAATATTTGAACTTCTCACGTTCCCGTTCAGAAATGGATTTATTTACAAGACGTGTCATCAAACAATTGGAAGGTGGAAATGCAAGCAATCCGGATATTCTCCGTGAATATGCAGATCCAAATTCAGAACGCTACGCAAATATGGTGGAAGAGATTCGCAAACAGCAGAACTTTACTTCTCTTCGTTTCCATCGTTTAGATGATCTGATCGAATCCATCGGATTGGAGCCATGTAAACTGTGTACTTATTGTTTTGACGGAAAAGAATAATCCCTAATAGAGTGCTTGGATCCTGCGTTACATACAGATTCAAGCACTCTTTTTTTGACAATCATTGGGATTTTATATATTTTTTATCTTGATTTTATTGACTATTCACTTTTGATACTCTATAATTATGCAATTATAAAAAGGAGGTTACATCACGAAAATGGACGATAGCGACAATGACGCCAATTCAAATCAAGCATATAAAATAAATTGGTTTTCAATACAAACTTAAACACGAACTGTGCATCTATCCAGATACACGGCTCGTGTTTTTGTGCTTTCAAAAAGCACTTTACATCATTTTTATTACAGGAAGGATTATTTTTTATATGGGAAACTCTATTTTTATTTTATTATTGCTTCAAGGTGTTTTAATATTACTAAACGCAATATTTGCAAGCGCAGAGATTGCTGTTTTATCACTGAATGAAACCAAATTGGAACGTTTAGCTTCTCAAGGAAACCATAAAGCAAAACGTTTGGAAAATTTGATCAAAGAACCTGCCAGATTCTTAGCCACTATACAAGTAGCCATTACCTTATCCGGATTTTTAGGAAGTGCGTTTGCTGCAGATAACTTCTCTGAACCTCTGGTAAATTGGGTAATTGGCATCGGAGTACAGATTCCCCGAAAAACGCTGGATACTATCGCAGTTCTGCTTATTACATTAATACTATCGTATTTTACATTAATCTTTGGAGAACTGGTTCCCAAACGAATTGCCATGAAAAAATCAGAACAGCTCGCAATGGGGATTTCCGGTCTGGTAAGCGGTATTTCTGTGATCTTTAAACCGATCGTATGGTTTCTCTCTGTCTCAACAAATTTTGTTTTACGCTTATGCGGAATCGACCCAAACGAGGCGGAGGAAGATGTCAGCGAAGAAGATATTCGTATTTTAGTAGACGCCGGCAGTAAAAAGGGCGTAATCGAACGGCAGGAAAAGGAATTCATTCATAACGTTTTTGAATTCAACGATATCACAGCAAGTGAAATCGCAACCCGGCGTACAGACGTCACCTTTCTTTGGTTAGCGGATGATATCCATGTATGGGACAGGACCATTCATAACAGCAGACATACTTTCTATCCAATTTGTGACGGCTCTTACGATAATGTTGTCGGTATTTTAAATGCAAAAGACTATTTCCGTTTAGCAGATAAAACGCAGGAAAACGTATTAGCTTCCTCCGTTTATCCTGCATACTTTGTTCCGGAAACAATCAAAGCAGATTTTCTATTCCGCAACTTAAAAAAGTCAAAATGTCCTATGGCTATTGTATTGGATGAGTATGGTGGAATGATCGGCATTGTAACATTAAATGATTTGTTAGAAGAACTGGTTGGGGAACTAAATGACGAATCTTCCGAATCAAAAGAACGGAAACCATACGCAGAACAGATCGGAACAAATATTTGGAAAGTATTCGGCAACATCAGCCTGAACGACCTGGGAAAAATAATTGATGTGGATCTTTCTTTCCCAAATTACGATACACTGACCGGATTAGTTTTTGATATTCTTGGGATGATCCCCAATGAGGGCGAGCAGAATATTGATCTGGAAGTAAAAAATCTTATCATTCATATTGATTTTGTGTCTGATCATCAGATCGAGCAGTGTACAATTACTGTAAAATAGGCATAAACACGATTCCATTATATAGCAAAAATAAAAAGATTGCATCTCTGCAACCTTTTTATTTTTGACTATTTTGTATATGTGCTTAAAAATTCTGCTATGAGTTCAATGCACTCTTCCACATCTTTCATATCTGCGATTTCTCCCGGCGTATGCATATTTCGAAGTGGAATAGATACAAGCACCGTCGGCACACCCTGATTTGAAAAATGAATCTGATCCGCATCTGTATAACTCAATCGGCTTGCCGCTTCTCTCTGTGCTTTGATGCCAATTCTGTCTGCACATTCCATCATTCTCTCATTCAGCGCTTTCACCACGATCGGACTATTGCAAAGTACCGGTCCGCCTCCCAAAAGCACATCTCCTGTTTCTGCCGGATTAGAAGCTCCGCTATAATCCGTACAATAAGTCACATCCACCACAACCGCAAGGGTCGGCTGAATCCTTGTACTACACCAGTATGCCCCGTTTTTCGTTGTCTCTTCCCCTACAGTGGCCGCCGCATAAATTCCGCATTCGCATCCCTTTTCTCTGGCACGCTTCAATGCCTCCATGATAATGAAAACACCGATTTTATCATCCAGAGCACGGGAAGTGATTCTTCCGTTTACAAGTTTCCTCACTCCTGAATCCAAAACAATCGTGTCTCCCAATGACACATACTGTTCTGCATCTTCTTTGGAAGCCGCACCGATATCAATCAGAAAATCTTCCGCTTTCAGATCTTTTTTTCGGAATGTTTCACGGCATCCTTCCACAACACCATAAACAACGCCTTTTCGTGTTTGAATCTGTACTTTCTGCCCCGGGTAAGTCCCATGGATGATTCCGCCACGCTCGACAGCCTGGATTCTGCCTTCTGCAGTAATCCTTGTAACAATAAGGCCTATTTCATCTGCATGGGCCGATAACATGATTCGGACCGGATGCTCCGGATGCAGTACGCACACCGCATTCCCCATCTCATCTGTTCTCACTTCATCCACATATTCTTTCATATAATCTTTCACAGTTTCCTGTACCGGTTCTTCGCATCCGGATACAGAAATCCTGCTTAAAATATCCATTAAAAATTGTTGATCCATTTTTCTACCTTTCTTCTATTGTCTTCACACTATCCCGTAAATACAGCTTGGTTGGAACTGTTACCTTCAAACACAATTCACGTTCTCCCAGAACTCTTTCTTCCAACATACGTACAGAATATTCTCCCATAAACTCCATATATAATCGAACGGTTGTCAGAGGCGGAATCATATATTTCGCAGTCGGAATATCATTGAAGCCTATCAGACTGATATCATCCGGTATTTTAAGTCCAAGCTCATAAGCCGCTTTATAACACCCTACCGCCATGGAATCGTTTGCTACAAATAACGCAGTCGGAAGATTTCCCTCCTCATACAATTCTTTTAATAACTGATATCCATATTTCGCATGGTATAGTCCTGTTTTGATATATTCCGGATGGTAAAGTCCCTTCTCTGTCAGATATTTCTTTACCGCATCCATACGCTCGTCTTTTAATTCTCTTCCATCTTTATCCTTCTCTGCACATCCCACAAATCCGATCTTCGTATGCCCATTGGCAATAAAGCAATCCATGATTTCGCGCACTGCCTTCTCATAATCAATCATGATCGAATCAAATCTGCTGATATCCGGACAAGAATCAATGAATACAACCGGTTTCCCCCATGCTCCGATTTTCTTTACCATTGTTTTGCTGAAGGTTCCGGAACAGATGATTCCATCCACTCCCACAAGAGTTTCCGCTGTATCCGCAAATGTTACCGGCACTTTCTTATATCCTTCTTCGTCCAGTTTATACTCAATTGCCAGACGGATGCATAAATAATAAGGGTCTTCCAATTCTTCTGTAGGCGAATAAGAATACAGCACTCCTACCTTCAGTTTCTTCTTTCTCTTTTTTTGTACTTTCAATGTATATTCCAACTGTTCTGCCGCTTCAAATATTCTTTTTTTCGTTTCTTCCTGAACCGTTAATGTCTCATCATGATTCAAAACTCTGGATACCGTTGCAATAGACACACCTGCTTTCGCTGCAATATCTTTTATTGTCGCCATACACTTCCCCCTAATCTTACTACGATTTCTTTTTCGGTTGTATTTCCGAAACAAGAACGGCTGATAAAATCAATGCGGAACCTAAAATCATTCTGAGCGTTACGGCTTCATGCAGGAGAATCACCGAAAACACCGTTCCAAACACCGCTTCCATTGATAAAATAATTGCCGATTTTGTTTCATCTACATATTTCTGTGATACTGTCTGTAATAAATAACAGATTGTTGTGCTGACAATACCAAGATACAGTACTGCAAGCACGCTCTTCATGGATGGAGCAAAATGAAAATCACCACTCACGAAAAGTCCAATGACAGATAAGATACACGCTGTTGTCATCTGCAGGAAATTCAGCACAGAAGGCCGAATCCTTCCTACATATTCCCCAGTTAAAAAAATCTGAAATGCAAATCCCACTGCACACAAAAGTGTCAGCCCATCTCCGAGATTCACGGAAAAATCGCTTTGCAAAGACAAAACCCCCGCTCCTACGATTGCCATTCCCGCACCGATCAGGCTTCTTACCGCAATCTTTTTCTTATAGATCACCAATGCAATAAATGGTACAAACACTACGTTGGTTGCTGTAAGAAACGCATTTTTAGAAGGCGTTGTATACTGAAGGGCAATAATCTGAAGGGCAAACCCTGCAAACAACGCTGCTCCAAGCCAAAAACCACACTTAACTTCACTCTTTGTAATGGTGCGAAGTTGTTTTCCTCCCAGTATTGTCATAAGAATCGCCGCAATAAAAAAACGAACCGTCATAATCTGAAACGGCGTCAATGTTTCAAGCGCCATATCACTGGCTACAAAACCGCCTCCCCATATGATGGTAACCGTCAAAAGTCCTAAGATGCCTAAATATTTTTTCATATGTTCCCTATTCCTTTACTAATATTAAACAATCCCTTTCTCAAATAGCATCATCATTTCTGCGATTCCACAGAAATGATGTCCTACATATTATACCATATTTGTGAAAAAAAGGAGCAAAAAATGCTCCTTTTTTACCTGATTGTTTTCGTTATTTTTACTTAAATTTTGATTCCAATTCTTTCTGCAGATCTTTCATTGTCTTATCTACATCTTCTCCATTTAAGAAAATCTTAGATACCGCTGCTCCGATGGAATCCGAAGCTTCCAGTGAATTTGGAGAAACCGGAATTTCTGCTACTTTCTGTCCATTTTCAATGAAAAGTTCATAGATATTACCTTCTCCAAAGAATGCATCGCCTTTTTGGAATACTTCTTCTTCATAACTTGGAATGTATGAAGGATATAAGCCGTATTTTTCAAATCCGTCTGCCTGAAGTTTTGTATCTGTCATTGCAAATTTCAAGAAATCTTTGCATTCATCCGGAACTTCTGTTTTGGCGTTGATTGCAGCAGTTGCACCACCGTTGCTTACGCTGTACTGACCGCCTTCGATCTTAGGAAGATCAATTGCCGACCATTTTCCTTCTGTCTGAGGCCCTTTATCCTTAATTGTTCCGATCATCCAGACAGCTTCCGGAATACATGCTACAGATTCATTTACTACAGTCTGCTCATATTCATCCCATCCGTTATAATTTAATACAATGCCTGAATCATAAATCTTATCTGCCATCTCCATCGCCGCAATCGATTCTTCGGAATCCACCTGTGGATTTCCTTCTTCGTCAAATACGCCTAAGCCAAACTGTCCACGGATTAGGGAATATAACGAACTCTTCTTTGGATCTACCGGGAGCATTTTTACCGGATCTCCTTTTGGTGTTTTACAGGTTGCCTCAATTTTTTTACCTGCTTCTATCAGGTCATCCCATGTCTGAATATCTTCCGGATTTACACCTGCCTGTTCAAAGTAATCTGTTCGATAGAACAAACCTACCGGGCCCGCATCCCACGGAAATGCATGTACTTTATCTTTGTATGTTACTTCCGAGACTTTTGAGGCAAGGAAATTATCTTTGTCCACAACATCTGAAACATCCAGGAAACCTTCCGGGAACTTGTCTGCATATCCCGGGAGTACATCTCCTTCAATTGCAATAATATCTGCGATTCCGTTTCCTGTTGCAAGAGAAGTGGATAGCTTCTTATAAATCTGATCTGTTCCCATTTCTTCAAACTCAAATTTCACATCCGGATGATCCTTTTGATATTCCTTTGCCGCATCCTGTAACTGCATCAGGGCTACGTCCCACGCCCATACAGAAATCACTTTTTCACCGTCTGCACTTTTTTTCTTTCCGCCGCATCCGGTCAACGCAAGCGATGCCGTCATCGCTGCCGCCATAGTCAATGCTATGACTTTCTTCATTCTCTTTTTCATTATTTTTCCTCCTTCTATTCTTTCACTGCTCCACCCATAACACCTGCTACAAACTGTTTCTGGAATACCAGGAAAAGGATCAGAATCGGCAGCGTTGCTACGGCTGTTGCAAGTAAAATTACCGCATAGTCTTTGTTTGTCGGGTTACCATCCAGCATTGCGAGGGCAATCGGAAGTGTGTATTTATCTTCGCTTCCGAGAATGATCAACGGCCACATAAAGTTGTTCCACATACTTGTAAACATATAAATGACCAAAGCGCCAAGCGCCGGTTTGATATTCGGTAATACAATCCTTGCAAAAATCCCCAATTCACTGACACCGTCAATTCTTCCCGCTTCCATAAGCGCAGTCGGGAAATTCATCATGTTCTGCCGCATAAGGAAAATACCGAACGCATTTGCAAGAAGCGGAAGGATGACTGCCCAATGACTGTCCGTCATATTAAGCTCAATCATCATTTCAAATAACGGCACATACATTACGGGTAGTGTCAACTGAGTTATGAAAAACTGAGCGATAAGAAAAAGGCTCAGATGA
>OFMJ01001791.1_pt1 | contig 14719 bp, 12 predicted proteins | sample 1541801 | NCBI WGS metagenome assembly OFMJ01 (sample SAMN04209234, study PRJEB22552) | human gut metagenome | biome: gut; material: feces | host: Homo sapiens | place: USA: Oklahoma
CAATCATGCATCACGGCGGCCTCCGGCCAAGGGGCCGCAAGGTCCAACAGCGCGCGGTTGACCATCACCGTGCAGCCCGTGACAACGTTCTGGCTCAAAAGCTGGCAAAAGGAGGTGCGCGTAAGATCCAGCCTTTGGTACGCCGCCATCGACGGGGCGATCTCGCGCCCGTCTTGGTCTACCACGCGCAGGTCGCTATGCACCAAAATCGGCGTATCCGCGCCAAGCTGCCGCTCCATGGCGCGCATTTTCCGCTGCGTTTTTTGCAGCTTGTCCGGGTGCCAAATGTCGTCCTGGTCGCAGAACATGACATACGGCGCCGTGGACGCCGCCGCCAGCAGGCGAAAATTCGCCATCGCGCCGCCGGTGGCTTTATGGTCTGCCAAAAGGCAAAGGCGCGCATCCTTCTGAGTCCAGGCGCGCAGGATGGCGTTGGTGCCGTCAAACGAGCCGTCGTCCCGCATCAAAAGCTGCCAATCCGGCTCGCTCTGCGCTAGGACCGAGCGGATCTGCGCATCCAGGTAGCTGCGTCCATTATAGCACGCCAATAGGATCTGTGTCTGAGTTTGCGCCATGCTCACCGCCCCTTTTGCGTCCTGTGCGCCAGCCATTTTTTCAAATCTATCCCCCAAAACACCAGGCGGCGCGTAAACGCGCTGTATGTGTCCTGGTAATTTTTTTGATAAAACAGCTTCATGGAATCGTAAAACGCATCCGTAACCCTGCGGTCGTAGGTATGCAGCCCGCTTTGGCCCTTTAGATGCAGCATCTGCGCCTTGGGCTGGTATACGATTTTATAGCCCGCCTGCCGGATGGCATAGCAAAGGTCCAGATCCTCTGCGTACATGAAGTAGCGCTCATCGAACCCGCCCACCTCGGCAAAGACATGCTTTGGGATCATCATGCACGAGCCGGACACCGCATCCACCTCGTGGCGCTGCCATTCGTCCAAATACCGAAGGGCATAGCCGTCGTACTTTTCCGGGTGCTTTTTCATGCGGCGGCTCAGGCCGGAAAAATAGCAGAACGCGTTCCACGGCGTCGGGAAGCCGCGCTTGCAGCCGTGATCCAGCGTGCCGTCCTCCAGATGGACGCGCGGGCCCGCAGCGCCGATGCGCGCGTCCTCCGACAGGGTATCCGCCAGCGCCTCGATGGCGCCGTCCGCCAAAAAGCCGTCGGAATTGACAAACAGCAGCAGCGGCGACAGCGCCTGGCGCGCCCCCAGGTTGCAGGCATGCCCAAAGCCGTGGTTTTCCGTTTCAATGAGCCGGTACAAAAGGCTTTGCCCCAGCTTTTCCTCCGGGCGGGTGGAATTGTCCACCACAATGACCTCCAGCTGCAAGCGCTGCACAGAGGCCCTGGCCCGCTCCACGGCGCGCAGCACCAGCTCCTTGGTATTGAAATTGATGAAAATCACTGTTACGTCTGCCACCGGCCGTCTCCCGTTTTGCTTGAATTTGTATGGAATCAGTTTATCATACCCCAAAACCCGGTTCTTTTCAATGTTTTGCGGGTTTTTTGCCGCCGGGGAAATGCAAAAGGGGCGGAAAGGCTCCGCCCCCCATCGGGTCATTATTTTCCGCGGCATGGCGCCGGCTTAGCCGCCAAAGCTGTTCCATTGTACGGTAAAGTACGTGGCCTCCTTCGTGGAAACGCTGTATACCGTCCAACTGGCAACAATGCCCTGCTCATTCAGCATGCTTTGCAGGGTACGGCTCATATCCTCATGGTCCGTGCCGGCCCCCTTCACCATGGCCGTGACCTGCGTCTGCCCATGCTGCTCGATGCAGTAGCGGGCGGCACTGTCCAGCGTGTCAAACGCGGCGCCGTTCTGCCGGTACAGGTCATAGGCAGGGTTGTCGGTTTGCGCTATATCGGCGCTGCGGCTGTTGGGCCAGAGGGTGCGCGTCTCGCGGCCCGTGCCAAAGTTGAGATAGGCATAGGTCTTGCCGTCCGGCAAAAAGCGCTCGATGTCGTTGTCGTATGTCACATCCACATAGTACCACTGCCCGTCATCCAGCATGATGGCGTTCCAGCAATGCGCTTCGCCGCCCACGGTGCCGTATTGGAAGCGCACGTCAAAGCCTGCCAGCGAACCCAATAGGTAAAACGCATCGCTGAAGCCCTGGCAGTTGGCCCTGCCCTCCAAAAGCGCGGAGGTGGCGGTCCATTCCGGCTGCAGCTCTCCTCTTCCCGTCCAAAGGCCGGCGTTGGTATTGTCGTACGTGACATTTTCACACAGCCAGTCATGGAGCCAGGCCTCCAGCGCCAGCGGGCTGTCCGTCTCCGCTTCGGCCTGCTGCACCAGGCTCTGGGCCTTGCCATAGGTCCTCTGTTCCTCTTCGGTCAAGGCATCCAGGTCGTCCGCCCGCCAGGCCGCCACGATGCGGATGCCGGGATAGGCCACCGGGCGGATGGTCAGCGTTTTGCCGTCCGTCTCCACCTCGCCAAGCTCGGTCTGCGCCAAATGGAGCAGGCCGCGCCGCGCGTCGGCCGGCGCCATGCAGCTTTCCAAATCGCCCACGGCCAGCGAAATGGTCTCTTCGCAGGCCAGCGCTTTTTGCACGATGGTTTCCCTGGCGTCCTCCAGCGTTTCAAAGTGCAGCACGCCATAGGCTTCCAGCGCATCGCCCAGTTGGCCGAAATACGCCTCGGCCTCGTCATACGCGCCCTGGGCAAACAATTCGTCGCCGCGGGCATAGATGCTGCGGTTTTTCTGTTCGGCGGCGTCGCTGTAATCCCCCGCCTTTTCAAACCACGCGATGGCGTCGTCATAGGCCTCGTCCTCATAGCAGGCCATGGCGTTGTCATAGCTGGCCTGTTTGACGCGCTCCGGCGCATCGCGGTAGCTGCCCAGCGCTTCAAAGCGCTCTGCCGCCTCCTCATATTGGCCCTTGGCCAGCAGGTCCTCCGCGTCCTTATAGGCCCGCGCATTGCCCATCAGCAGCCAAACGCCGGTGATGACGACAAGCGCCGCTACCGTGGCGATGGCAACCCAATACTTTTTGAAAAAAGCGCCTTTCGGCTTTTTCGCCGCGTCCTGCATGGCTGGCTGCTGTTCCGTGTTTTGCTGTTCCATTCCGTTTCCTCCCTTTGCTATACGGCGGCGCGCTCAGGCCTGCGTGCCGGCCTTGTATACGCGCATGGGCGCACCGTCCTCTGCTTTGCACATGGCGCAGTACTGCCAGCCGCACCTTTCATAAAAGGCAGCGTGCTCTGTGACCAGGTACAGCGCCGAAAAGCCCAGGCGGGCGGCGTCCGCCCGGATATAGCGCAGCAGCGCCCGCGCCAGGCCGCGGCCCCGGTATGCCCTTTCCACATACAGCGCGCAGACGTTGGGGCAAAGGTCCGGCCTGTCGTGAAAATCATTTTCAATCAGCCCCGCGCCTGCGGCGATGCCGCCGCTGCCGTCCAGCACCACATACCACTGCGGCACGCCCGTATCCCGGCCCAGGCAGGCCCGGATGCTGTCCCGGTAGCTTTGCTGCGGCAAGCCCCATTTTTCGCTGAACCAGGCCGCCGCTGCGTTTGCCAGCGCCGGGTATCGGCGCAGCGGCAAGACCTGTGCCTGCATCCGTTCCCCTCCGTTTTCCGTCTCCTATTTGCCATCGTTTCCAGCATACCAGAAATTTCGCCGGTATGCACCAAAAAAAGCCCCTGAAAAGGGGCTTTTTCTTTTACTTTTGGTTGCTGTGCAAAAGCTTTTTGTAAGCTAAGATGCAAACAAGGCCGAGCAATGCGCATATTCCCAGCAATGCATAGGGAGCTATACTGGCTGTATCGCCTGTCTGCGGAGATAAACCCACAGGCTGCGATGATGGAAGAGGGGACGGAACCGGTGTTTTGTTTCCCTCCGGCGTAGGAGTCATGGAGTCCGTAGGGCTCGCTTCCGGGGTTTGTGTGGGTACCGGAGTCGGTTGATTGGCCGTTAAATTCTCCTCTACCGCCTCAACCATCCCGGGGATCTCCGAACCAATGGGTACCTCCCCTTTCAGCTGTCCGATGGAAATTTTCGGCAGATAGGAAGGAAGATCTCCCGAAAGCCCTGAAAAGTTTGTCACACTTAGGGACGGTGCACTGCCTCCGGCAGAGACACTGCCCTCGATTAAAATCCTGCCAGGGGTGCTGTCAACAAGATCGATCTCCAAAGCCCGGCCCTTTGTATTCGTCACAGAGCCGCCGACAGCCAGCACTGCATCGCTTTCCATCAAAATGGCCGACGAAGTTGCGCTGCTGCTTTCGATGCTGCCGCCTATGGTAACCACACCACCCGAAACGGAAAGGCAATAACCGTCGTTGCAGACGTTGGAAAGATTGCCGCCGATGCGCACCGTTGGCCCTCCGGTCGAAAACATAGGGCCTACTTCAAGACCGGAATTTACATTGCCGTCTACGGCCAGGGTACTGTTATCGATCGCCCCGGAGAAATAAGTGCCCGGCACACCAATGATATCGCCGTGTATGGTCATCTTTGAATCATCAAAAGAGGTAACAGGGCGCTCCGTTCGTCCTCCTATTGCATAGACGTTGCCATATACGGTCAATTCACTGGTTCCACTGGAGCTAACAGTATATTCCCACCCACCCTTGATATCTCCATGCAGGGTAATCCGGGCATCATCGTTGGTATCTACTACACTTTCCGCTTCATTCGTACTGTCCAGGCAGTCGCCGTAGATTTCTCCGCTGGCATCCCCCTGGGCAAAAATACAGCGGCTGTCTGATTCCGGGTATGTGGACAGCGTACCCGTCACGATAAATTGTGTATCTGTTACATCAAGCGCAGCCATGCCAGCTTTTCCTATTAGATCTGCGGTAATCTCCACCCGTCCGCTGCCTTCCAGCTTTACATCAGTCAGCGTATGCCCGTTGCCTTGTATGACATAAGTACATCCCGGTTTAGCAGTGAGAACACCCTGGCACGCAATATCCTCGGTAAGTTCAATAGCAGCAACGCCCTCATTTTCGTTGAAAGCGTCAGACAAAGATTCCCAGTCCTGTACGGCGATGGCCGCTTTGTTTTCTGCTGCAGACGCCGAAAAGGGAAAACAGAATGAAAACAGCAGGAAAAAGCATACAAACAACCATGGTTTTTTGGAAATACGAGGCATGAAATCGTCTCCTTCTCTAATAATTCAATATAATATTATACTTTTATATTGCAAATTGCAATATATTTTTACTTATTATTTTGAATATATTAAAAACATCATATTTCCAGTAGGCTAGAATCAGGTGATGAAAATGTTTGTCGTTCAAAAGCAAATTTCAATAAATAAAACGGTGCGTATGCCCGAGGATCTAATCCATAAACTGGAAGCGGTAGCAGAAAAAGAAGGTATTTCTTTCAATAAGCTTGTCATTCAATGTTGTGAATACGCACTGGGACAGATGGAAGAAAGCAAAACAAACACCAAAAAAAGCCCCTGAAAAGGGGCTTTTTTGTGTTAGGCCAGCAGCTCCTCCTCGCGTTCGCGGAAGTAGCGCGCGGTATCCTCCACCAGCTTTTTCAGCTTGGCAGGGTCCGGGATGCTGTTCTGCGCCGGGTACGGGTCGCCGCCGGGGCCGAGCGGCTCGGGCGTGACAAAGCACCGGTCGTTGTTGTAGCCGATGAGGTACAGCGCGCGGATGATGGTGTCGATGTCCATGAACCCATCGCCCAGGGCGCAGCGGTTGGTATCCGCCAGGTGCAGGTTGGTCAGCATTTCGCCGGCGTCCAAAATGGCCTGGCCGATGTGGCTTTCCTCCACCAGCATGTGGTAAATATCGCCGTTGATGTGGCCGATGCCGGGGCGGTCCACCGCTTTGATGTACGCCTTGGCGTCCTCAAAGGTATGCACGATGCTCACCTCTGCGCTGCGGATGGCCTCGATGGCGCAGCGGACGTCGTATTTTTCATACAGGTCCGCCACCTTGCGCAGCGCCTCTACACTGCGGTAGAGTTCGCTGTCGTCATACTTTTGCGGGCGGCCCACCGCGCCGGGCACGGTCAAGAGATAGCTGCCGCCCATCTCAGCGGTAAACGCCACCTCGCGCTTGATATAGTCGATGGCAGCCTGGCGCTGCATGGGGCGGTTGCTCGCCAAATCGTTGTCCGCGGAAAACATGCCGCACACGCCGCTGCATTTTAAGCCGTAGTCCGAAAGGATCTTCTTGGTCTCGTTTACATCATAGCCAAGGTCCGGGCCGTAATGGTTGCCGTGCAGCTCGATGTAGTCGATGCCGGCATCCTTTAGGCGCTGACAGGAATTTTGCAGCGGCTCCAGGCCAAAGCCCCAGTTGCTCCAGGAAAGGTTGAGCCGCTTTTGCAGCTTTTCCGGGTGCTCGGCCTTCAGCGCTTCAAACGCTTCCCGGATGGCTTGGTTTTTCACTTCGTAGTTTTGCAGCTTCATCTCAATCCTCCCACAAGGGCGATTTCTGCGGAATCTCCTTGTTGTTGGGCGCAAAGTGCTTTAGGATGACCAGCGGCTCCACCTTGCTGTGGTTGGAGATGACGACGCCTTCTTGGGCGGCCTTTTCCGAAACGAAGAACTCGTCGGCAGACATCTGGCCGTAGCGCAGCATGATGGCGGCTTCGCAGTCGTGCGGGCCAAAGGTGCCGTGGCCCTGTACGGTGATGCAGCCGTAGGCCGCCGCGTCCTTGATGGTGACGGTCTGGCCGGGCAGCACGGTCAGCTCCTTAGCGCCCACCCACGGGTTGGCGTATACGACCCACTTTTCAATGGCCCCTTCCGGCGCATCGGTTTCGACCGGCGGGCGGAAATACTTTTTACGGTAGTGCGGGTCCACGTTGGCGTCCCAATCCATCAGGCTCATGATGTAGTCGATGTCGTCCTTTTTATCGTCCGGGCAGTTTTCGTTGAGCGAGGTGATGCTGTTTACCTCGTCCGCCGTGACGTTTTCATAGACGCTGTTGACGTCGCTGTTCCACTGCGGCTCGTAGGTCAGCACGGAGCCGGGGGCATGCACCACGCCCGCCGGGGTGTACCAGCCGGTGCCCAGCTCGATGCGGTACGCGCGGGACAGCTCGGTGATGCGGTTGTCCCTGTCCTCAAAGCATTCCAGGCAGGCGCGCACCTCTTCCTTTTTCACGTCCGGGTCAAAGCCGAAATAGGTGGCGGGAAATTCGCCGAGGTGGTTGTTCAGCTGCGGCGGGAAGTAATACGCCTCCGGCTTGCCGAGGCGGCCCACCCGGGCGGCGGCTTCGTTGTCCAAATGCAGATGGTGGAACAGCGGCACGTTGTTGTCAAAGAATTTGCTGTACATCGGCCAGCCGCCGTAGGTATCCATCAGCTCTTGGCCGATGATCTCCGCGCCCAGCTCCTGGATGGCGTCGCGCAGCGCCACCTTCTCCGAGCCGTCCTGGTTGAGGGCGATATAGCTCAGCCCCTCGTCCTCGGCGGCATACGGGCCGTTGTTCGCCACGATGGTGGAGCTGAACCAGCGCTCCTTCATCGCGCCGCGCTTCATGCCCAGGGCAAAGTAATCGTCCGGGTGCAGGCGCAGGCGGTGGCCCGGCTTGGAAAAACAACGCGGGACAAAGTTCGGCATCATGCGGAAGATGCCCTGTCCCTGTTCAAACACTTCACGTACTTTTTGACTCATGGTCTGTCTCCTTCCAGTTTCATGAAACAGTTGTGTTCTCTATCCATTAGAGGGAAAACGGGTTTTCCCCTTCATAGAGCATGGTTTTGGGGCGGTTGAAATCTGCCTTTGCGCCCAACAGGCTGAGCACAGTATACAGGTTTTTGCCCGCCTTTTCAAACGCCAGCACGCCGTGGTGCGGGAACCGGCCCGCCACCAGCACATGGCGGTAGAACCGGCGCATTTCCGGGATGGCGATGACGCCGATGCCGCCGAATGAGCAGGGGTCTACATCCAGCACGCTGCCCTCCGCGACATAGCCGCGCAATACGCACCTGGCGTCGCCCTGCAAACGGAACAGCGTAATGTCGGACGGCGCGATGGCGCCCTCGATGGTGCCGCGGGTGATGACGGGCTCGCCGCCGTTTTCCAGGTTGCGGTTCATGATGAGCTGATATTTCATCTCGGCGTTTACCAGGCGCTCCTTGCAGGTGTTGCCGCAGTGGAAGCCCATAAACACCTCATCGCCGGCCAGGCCGGTCTGCTGTTGAATGTGCTTTTGGTACATCTCCTTGGGCACGGTGTTGTTGATGTCCAGCAGCGTGACGCTCTGGCCGGTGACGCACTGGGCGATGAATTCGGACAGCGCGCCGTAAATATCCACCTCGCAGGACACCGGGATGCCGCGGCCCGTCAGGCGGGAATTGACATAGCAGGGCACAAAGCCGAACGCCTCCTGGAACGCCGGCCAACATTTGCCCGCGATGGCAAAGTATTCGCTCATGCCGCGGTTGTTTTCGATCCAATCCAGCAGGGTGATCTCATACTGGGCCAATTTCGGCAGAATTTCCGGCATCTTGTTGCCGTCCGCCAATTCCTCTTCCATTTCCTTGACAATGCCGGGGATGCGCGGGTCGTTTTCGTGGGCGTTGAAGCTCATGAACAGATCCAGCTCGCTGTTTTCCTGAATTTCCACGCCCAGGTCAAACAGCGGGGCGATGGGCGCGTTGCACGCCACAAAATCCGTCGGGCGCGGGCCAAAGCCAAAGATCTTGAGCTTTTTCACGCCGATGAGCGCGCACGCCACCGGCAAAAATTCCTCCCGGATGACGGCGGCCAGCTCCTCCGGCAGGCCGACGGGCTCTTCCGGGATAAAGGCCTTGACGCCGCGGATGCCGAGGTTGTAGCTGGCGTTCAACAGCCCGCAGTACGCATCGCCGCGGCTGGACGCTAAGACCGCGATGTCCTCCTCGGCGGCGGCCACGAACATCACCGGGCCGTCAAAGTTTTGCGCCACCAGCGTTTCCGGGCCCTCCGGGCCGAAATTGCCGAGATACATGACCAGCGCATTACATTGCTTGTCCGCCAGCTCCGAAAGCGCCTTTTTGGCATCCAGCTCGTTTTCCACGGTGGTTTGGATCTCCACCGCCTCTACCCCCTGCGCTGCCAGCGCCTGCATGAGCGCCGCGCGCCTGCGCTGGGACAGGTCGATGGGGAAGCAGTCGCGGCTCACCGCGACCACGCCTAATTTGACTTTGGGAAGGTTAATCATTTGTCTTGTGCCTCCTTTGATGATGCTTTGTTATCCTTCTATGGCCTTTAGGGCCTGGTACAGCTTGGTATAGGTCTGGTAGGGCGCTTCATAGCGCTCCGCGTCTTTGGAGGGCTCCGTTACCTCCTGCACGCGCAAAATTTCCAGCGCCTGCGGCAGGCTGTCCCACAGGCCGCAGCCCGCGCCCGCCACCAGCGCCGCGCCGAACGCGCCGCCCTCGGCCGCGCCGTAGGTCTGCAAGACCGGCAAACGGAACACGTCCGCGATGATGCGCCGCCACAATTTGCTCTTGCTGCCGCCGCCCGAGATGACAATCTCCGTCGGCTTTTTATAGCTGGGCATCTGCTCCATCAATGCCGCGACCTGCCTGAGCGAATACGCCACGCCCTCCAACACGGCCCGGGCAAAATCGCCGTCGGTATGCAGCGCCGTGATGCCGACAAACGCGCCGCGGGCGTCGGGGTCGTTGACCGGGCACCTTTCGCCGGACAGGTACGGCAAAAACAGCAGCCCGTGCGCGCCGGGGCCTGCCGCCTCGGCGGCTACATCCCACAGGGCAAAGGGCGTGGTGCCCTTGCTCTGCGCCTGGCGCTGCTTGTCCTGCCCAAAGGTGTTTTGGAACCAGGCCAGGCTGCCCGCCGCCGCCAGCGTGATGCCCGCCGCATGCCACATGCCGGGCGCGTTGTTGCAAAAGACCTGCAATTTGCCCTCCGGGTTTTCCATAAACGAGGGCAGGCCGGTAGCCACGACGCCGCTGGTGCCCAGCACCAGGCCCAGGCGGCCGGGCTCTGTTAAGCCCATGGCGGTGGTGGAAATGACAGCGTCCCCGCCGCCGCCCGTCACGGGCACGCCCGCCGGCAGGCCGGTCTGCGCTGCCGCAGCCTGGGTGACTGTGCCGCGGATCTCGGTGGATTCAAGGCAGCGGCCGAACAGGTCCTTGGACAGGCCGAGCTTTGCCAGCAGCCCGTCGTGGAATTTTCTGTGTTTCACATCAAACAGGCCGGTGCCCGAGGCGTCGGACACCTCCGTGGCTAGTTCGCCGGTCAGCCGGTAGCCGATATAGTCCTTGGGGTTTAGTATTTTCACGGTTTTGGCAAAATTCTCCGGCTCGTTTTCCCGCATCCAGAGGATCTTGCCGCCGGTAAAGCCGGTGAGCATGCGGTTGTTTGTCATGGACAAAAGCCCGGATAAGCCGCCGGCGGCCTGCGTGATCTCCTCGCACTGCGCTGCGGTGCGCTGGTCGTTCCACAACAGCGCGCGGCGCACCACGGCCCCGCTTGCCTCCAGCGCCACCATGCCGTGCATCTGCCCGGACAGGCCGACGCCCACGATCTCCGTGTTTTCCAGGCGGCTTGTCACCTTTTGCAGCGTCTCCGCCGCCGCCTGCCACCAATCCTCCGGCGCCTGCTCATTCCAGCCCGGCTTGGGGGTATACAGCGGATAGCTGGCCAGCGCGCTGGCCAAAATTTTGCCGTCCCGGTCCACGGCGATGGTCTTTGTACCCGAAGTGCCGATATCAATGCCAATGACGCATTGGTTCATCGTTTCTCTCCTTTCACCCCGCCCCGCAGCGGGGTTCCTTGTATGTTCCCTTATATCCATTTGGTTTTCTTGTAGCCGTACTCATTTTACCATATTCTCTGCCCGGCCGCGCATCAATTTCTGCATTTTGCCGCCTGCCGGCCGCCGGCCTTGTGCAAAGCGCCGGCCCACAAAAAAAGGAGCCGAAAAGGCTCCCTTTTATCCAGCGTTACATTCTCCTAAACTGCTCTACATCCAGGATGAACACCGTGGCCCCGCCCACCGAGACCTCGACGGGATAGGGGATGTAAAACCCGGTGGTATCCACCGACGGCGCCACCGCGGATACCGTCTGCTTGCGCGCCTTGCACACCGATTCGATGATGCCGAGCACCTCCTCGAGCTTGCTTTCCTCCACGCCGATCATCACCGTCGTATTGCCCGTGCGCAAAAAGCCGCCGCTTGTCGCCAGGCGCGTAGACCGAAAGCCCTCCTTGACCAGGGCGTTGTTCAGCTTCTGGTTATCTTCGTTTTGCACAATGGCAATGACCAATTTCATACTCATACCAACTGCCTCCCTTGTATGCGGAAGTATTCTGATTTTTGTATTCTTATTATACCCCATACGCGGCAAAAAAGAAATGCTTTTTCCCGCCCTGCGGCGCATGCCGGGGCAAAGGCCGGCCCCGGGGGCGCAGGGCCTGCCGCAAAGCGCCGCTTTGTCCCCTTGCTTTAGACAAATATGCGCCATATAGTACGATAATCCGCATTAAAATTCTTTTATTCTTCATAAATTCGTAATATTTACTTGATTTTGTCGATAAAAAATGTCACAATATCTTCACGAGGTGTTTTGAACAAATGAGTGACTGCAAACAAACCCCGCCTGCGGCCTATCCTTCCCGCAGGCAGGCGGCTCGGCCTGCGGCCTCCGGGGCCCGGGCGTACGGCCGCAAGAACCGCTTGCTGCTCTGGGTGGCCAGCGGGCTGGCTTGCTGTTTTGTCGTAAGCACAGGGCTTTTGATTGCGCTGCGCCCGGCCGCCAATGCGGACGAGGGCATCGCCAAAGGCCAACTGGAGATCATAGACCCCAATGCCGAAGAGGTAGCAAAGGCGATGGCGCCGCTGTCCGCTTCCTCCGGCGCCCCGGTGTCCGAGGGGCAGGTGACCATCGCCGTCAACGGCACGCCCGCGGTATCGGTGGCCAATGAGCAGGCCGCCCAGGCCGTGCTGGCCAGCGTGCTCTCCTCGCAGACAGTAGAAAACGGCAAGGCGGAATTTGTGGACAAGGTAGAGGTGACGCCGTATGCCGAGGGGTCCTCCGTGCTGGGGCAGGAGGAGGCCGTACTGGTGCTTTGCACCGAAAAGGCGCTGAATGTCAAATGCACGGTGGAAAAGACGGAGGAGGAAGCCATCCCCTTTGAAACGGTGAAGAAAAACGACAGCAGCCTGGCCAAGGGCTCTACCAAGACCAAGACGCAGGGCGAAGAGGGCCTGCGCCGCAAGACCACGACCATCACCTACCTGAACGGGGCGGAAACCGCACGCAAAGAGGGCGCGTTTGAAACCGTGAAGGAGCCGGTGGACAAGGTCGTGCTGGTGGGCACGAAAAACAAGACCAACAGCAATAACAACGGCAGCGCCATCAAGGGCGCCCCCTCGTTCGGCTGGCCGGTCAGCGGCAGCATCACCTCGCCGTACGGCACGCGCAACGGCAGGCTGCATGCCGGCATCGACATCGGCAAGCCCATCGGCAGCGCTGTAAAGGCCTCGGCGGCCGGCACGGTGACGCGCGCGGGCAACGCCGGCGACTACGGCATACTGGTAGAAATCAACCACGGCAACGGATGGGTGACGCGCTACGCGCACAACAGCAGCGTAAAGGTGAAGGTAGGCCAAAAGGTTTCCAAGGGGCAGACCATCGCGCTGTCCGGCAATACGGGGCGCAGCACCGGCCCGCATGTGCACTTTGAGATCCGCTACAACGGCTCGGCGAAAAACCCGTTGACCTATCTGCCGTAAGGCAGGCGCACAAGAGGCTGTGCATCGCAGGATGCACGGCCTTTTTTCTTTGCGCCCTTTCACCCCTCTCCTCTGCTGCGCATAGGGTATAGGCGGACGAACCAACCCATCATTTTGCTTGCAACAGAAAGGGGAAGCCCTATGAATCAACGAATCTTTTTGGAAACGGCGGCCCGGCAGGTCTGCATGGCAAACGCCCGGCCGCCCTTAGCGTTTGAGCTGCCGCCCGCCCTGGGGCGCGCAGCGCTGAACGCCGCGCAGGATGCGCCCGTGTGCCAATACCCTGCGGAGATCTCCCACGTCACGGTGGATACCGGGCGCTGGGGCCGCGTGCGCACCGCCCTCATCGCCCCCAAGGCCCCCTGCCGGCCCAGCGGCGTCATTTTCTACATACACGGGGGCGGCTGGGTCTTTGGCGGGCTGCATACGCATGAAAAGCTGGTGCGCGAGCTGGCGGCCCGCACCGGCCGGCTGGTGGTGTTCCCGGCATACAGCCTGTCGCCGGAGGCCAAATACCCCACCGCGCTGGAGCAATGCTACACCGTGCTGTGCCAGCTACCCGTACTCTTGCAGCAGGCCGGCCTTGGCTGCGAGAGCGGCCCCCTGTCTGTGGCGGGAGACAGCGCCGGCGGCAACCTGGCTACCGTGCTCGCCATGCTGGCTTTGCAGCGCGGCGGCCCGGCCATCGACAGCCAGCTCTTGTATTATCCCGTGACAAACTTTGCCTTTGATACGCCCTCCTACCACGCCTTTGCCTGCGGCTATTCGCTGTACCGCGCGGGCATGCAGTGGTTTTGGCGGCAGTACCTGTCCGCCCCCGGCCAGGGCTGCGAATACACCGCCTCCCCGCTGCGCGCGCCGCAGCGTGTGCTATCCTCCCTGCCGCCTGCGATGATTGTCAACGGCGAAGCGGATGTGCTGAGGGACGACGGCGCCGCCTATGCCCGGCGGCTTTGCCAGGCGGGCGTCAGCGTGACGCACCTGACCGTCGGCGGCACGATTCACGATTTTGTCATGCTCAACGCGCTGGACGATACCAACGCCTGCCGCATTGCCATGGACGCCTCGGTGGGCTTTCTGTGCCGCCGGGCCCAGGCCCCCTCCGGCCGGCCCTGCACGCCCTGACCTGCCCCCTGCCGAGAGCGCCCTTCCGACGGAGGGCGCTCTTTGCCTAGGCCCAAAGCGCCCCCTGTTTTTTTGCGGCGGTTTGCGGTATGATGAAGGTATGCTTTGAAAGGGGGCCTTTGCATGAACCAGACAGCAGACCAGACCTATGTATTGGATTTTCTCGTGCGGCTGCTGCAGACCGACAGCCCCAGCGGCTACACCGAAAAGGCGGCGCAGTTGGTGGCAAGGGAGGCCGAGCGCTTCGGCTATCTCCCGCACAGGAGCAACAAGGGCAACGTCATCGTGCCCGTCAAGGGGCGCAGCAGCGACAAGCACGTGTGCTTATGCGCGCACATCGACACGCTGGGGCTGATGGTGCGCTCTGTTTCCGACGACGGCCTGCTGCGGTTCGTGCGCGTCGGCGGCCCGCTTTTGCCCACGCTGGACGGCGCCTACTGCACGCTGTACACCCGCGGCGGAAAGGCATACACCGGCACGGTGCTGTCCCTTTCCCCGGCCACCCATGTATTTGACGACGCCGCCACCCGCCCGCGCGATGAAAAGAACATGGCCGTGCGGCTGGATGAGGCGGTGCACAGCCCGGCGGACGCGGCGGCGCTCGGCATCCGAACGGGCGATTATCTCTGCCTGGACCCCAAGACCGTAATCACGGACAGCGGGTATATCAAGTCCCGCTTTTTGGATGACAAGGCCAGCGCCGCCTGCCTGATGGCGTTTTTGCGCGGCATGGCGCGCCGGGGCCTCCTTCCGCAGTATGATACCGACGTCATCTTTACCGTGCATGAGGAGGTGGGGCACGGCGCGGCGGCGTTTGCCGGGTATGATGAGCTTTTGTGCGTGGATATGGGCTGCGTGGGAGAGGACCTATCCTGCACCGAGCGCCAGGTTTCCCTCTGTGCCAAGGACACCTCC
>OFMJ01001796.1_pt1 | contig 14691 bp, 14 predicted proteins | sample 1541801 | NCBI WGS metagenome assembly OFMJ01 (sample SAMN04209234, study PRJEB22552) | human gut metagenome | biome: gut; material: feces | host: Homo sapiens | place: USA: Oklahoma
ACGTGCAGTACGCGTTGAATCCCAACAGCTTTGAATACTGCGTGATCGAGGTAAACCCGCGTGTGAGCCGTTCTTCCGCTCTGGCCAGCAAGGCCACCGGATACCCCATTGCCAAGGTTGCTGCCAAGATTGCCCTGGGTTATACCCTGGATGAGATTAAGAACGCGGTTACGAAGAAGACGTACGCCAGCTTCGAGCCGATGCTGGATTACTGCGTGGTCAAGATGCCGCGCCTCCCATTTGACAAGTTCATCAGCGCCAAGAGAACGCTGGGAACCCAGATGAAGGCGACCGGAGAGGTCATGAGTATCTGTACGAACTTTGAAGGCGGCTTAATGAAGGCGATCCGTTCCTTAGAGCAGCATGTGGACAGCCTGATGTCCTATGATTTTACGGAGCTTTCCGACGAGGAATTAAAGGACACGCTGGCCCTCGTGGACGACAGGAGAATCTGGGTGATCGCGGAGGCGTTGAGACGCGGCTTCACCTATGAGACGATCCATGCGATCACGAAGATCGACGTCTGGTTTATCGATAAGCTGGCGATCATCGTGGAGATGGAAGAGGCGCTTAAGAAGGGACCGCTGACGGTGGATCTGCTGAGAGAAGCCAAGAGAATCGAGTTCCCGGACAACGTCATCGCCAGACTGACAGGAAGCTCCGAACAGGAGATTCATCAGATGCGTAAGGACAACAACATTGTGGCCGCGTTTAAGATGGTGGATACGTGCGCGGCTGAATTTGCGGCGGAGACGCCTTACTACTATTCCTGCTTTGGCAGCGAGAATGAAGCCGCATATACCAGCGGGCGGAAGAAGGTGCTTGTCCTCGGTTCCGGCCCGATCCGTATCGGCCAGGGGATCGAGTTTGACTTCTGTTCGGTTCACAGCACCTGGGCGTTCAGCAAAGAGGGCTATGAGACGATTATCGTAAATAATAATCCGGAGACGGTAAGTACCGACTTCGATATTGCGGATAAGCTGTATTTCGAGCCGCTGACACCGGAGGATGTGGAGAGCATCGTGGACATCGAGAAGCCGGATGGGGCAGTGGTTCAGTTCGGCGGCCAGACGGCCATCAAGCTGACGGAAAGTCTGATGAAGATGGGTGTTCCGATTCTCGGTACGGCCGCGGAAGATGTGGATGCGGCGGAGGACCGGGAGCTGTTTGATAAGATTCTGGAGGAATGCAGTATTCCGAGACCTGCGGGCCATACGGTTTACACTGCCGAAGAGGCTAAAGAAGCGGCCCATAAGCTGGGATATCCGGTGCTGGTCCGTCCATCCTATGTTTTAGGCGGCCAGGGCATGCAGATCGCCATCAGCGACCAGGATGTGGACGAATTTATCGGAATCATCAACCAGATTGCCCAGGAGCATCCGATACTCGTAGATAAGTATATCATGGGAAAAGAGATCGAGGTTGATGCCATCTGTGACGGCACCGACATTCTGATCCCGGGAATCATGCAGCATATCGAGAGGACCGGTATCCATTCCGGCGACAGTATTTCCGTCTATCCGGCTCAGGATCTGACAGAGAAGAATATCGAGACTTTAGTAGACTATACGGAGAAGCTGGCGAGAGCCCTTCACGTGAAAGGAATGATCAACATTCAGTTCATTGTGGACGGAGACGACGTGTACATCATCGAGGTGAATCCACGTTCTTCCCGTACCGTGCCGTATATCAGCAAGGTTACCGGAATCCCCATCGTGCCGCTGGCGACGCAGATCATCTGCGGACGGACCATCCGGGAGCTGGGCTATACGCCGGGACTTCAGCCTTCTGCGGACTATATCGCCATCAAGATGCCAGTATTCTCCTTTGAAAAAATCCGCGGCGCCGATATCAGCCTCGGGCCGGAGATGAAGTCTACCGGAGAGTGTCTGGGAATTGCGAAGACCTTCAATGAGGCGCTTTATAAGGCATTTGAGGGGGCAGGCGTGCGCCTTCCGAAGTATAAAAATATGATTATCACGGTCCGCGATTCCGAGAAGGAAGAGGCCGTGGACATAGCAAGAAGATTCCAGGCACAGGGATACCGGATTTTCTCTACCGCGGGAACTGCGAAGTTCTTAAACAGCCATGGAGTAAAGGCGCTGGCAGTAAGAAAGCTGGAACAGGAGTCCCCGAACCTGCTGGATCTGATTCTGGGACATGAGATCGATCTGGTTATCGATATCCCGCCGCAGGGTGCGGATAAGAGCCGTGACGGTTTCATAATCAGAAGAAATGCCATCGAGACAGGCGTAAACGTGCTGACCTCACTCGATACGGCGGCGGCCCTTGTGACCAGTATGGAAAACAGGGCGAATGAATTGACATTGATTGATATTGCAACGGTTTAAAAAGTAAACAGGGATGAATGCCATAAGAAGGCCGGTCCGCATTTTCTGCGGAGCGGCCTTCTGTGCGCGTCGGGGCAGCCTTTATAGGGATTTCCACAGGATTGCTGCGGAGAAGTTAAGGGGAAGTAAGGATTTTTAATATAGATTTGAGAAAATATATATAATTTTTAATATTCATAAAATAAAGCAAGAAAACGATAAAACAAGCGTTTTACACGAAAATAATCCAAATAATTGTGCAAAAAAACTATTGATTATTGCAATCAGTTTATTTATACTGATTCAGAAAAAAGGGTTATTTTTTTAACGACCCTGTTATTCAAATAACAATAAACAGGAGGATTTTATGGGTAAGAATGAAGCAATGAAGATGGTGGCAGAGGAGGAAGTTGTGGTAGCAGACAAGTTTCAGATGTCAGATCTGCTTCATAAGGAAGACTGGCTGTCCATCTGGGGCGCATTTCTTGTGATCGCTGTTGCGGCGGTCGGCGTTATCACCGGCGCATACGTATTTAAAGGCGGAAAGTTTGGAAAATGGGGTGGCGGAAGCGGTTCGATCCTTCAGTTTTTTAATGGCAGTGAAACGTGTTTCAATACGTGGGGCGGCATTCTTTTAACAGCGGCGGCACTGGCTGTGGTCTTTACAACGGCTAACCTGCTGATGGGGAAAGACGTAAAAAAATATCTTGTGGCTTTCGCGGGATTATTTGTGCTGACTGTGGCGGTGCGTCTCATTTCCGCGCAGGTGACATTCAGCAAGTATCTGGAGTATGCATTCTGGGCGCTGATTATCGGGCTTGTAATTTCCAATGTATTTAAGGTGCCTCAATGGTTGAAGCCGGCGATTCAGACAGAATTTTACATAAAAACCGGGCTGGTTATCATGGGGGCTTCCGTGCTGTTTTCCAATATCCAGAAATTCGGCTTATATGGTCTGGGAATTGCATGGCTGGTAACTCCGGTTGTTATCATTTTTATGTGGATATTCGGAACGAAATTCCTGGGAATGAAAAATAAGTCCATGGTTATGACGATCGGGGCGGCGACATCTGTCTGCGGTACTTCGGCAGCGATTGCCACGGCCGCCGCATGTAAGGCGAAGAAGACAGATTTGACCTTTGCAGTGGGAATTTCACTTATTTTTACTGTTATCATGATGGTGTGTATGCCTCTGTTTTGTAAAATAATCAGCATGGACCCGATGGTGGGCGGCGCATGGATCGGCGGTACTGTGGATTCCACTGGCGCGGTTGTTCTTGCGGGAAATGCTTTAGGAGAGGTGGCAGGCCAGGTGGCGGCGCTTGTCAAGATGATTCAGAATATCCTGATTGGTTTTATTGCATTTGCGGTAGCTGTATTCTTTACTACGAAGGTTGACCGCACAGCGGGACAGACCGTGGGCGCGTCGGAGATCTGGCACAGATTCCCCAAGTTTATTCTGGGCTTTCTGGGCGCTTCCCTGTTCTTCTCCTTCGTATTCCAGAACACGATTGGAGTGGAGGCGACGGCTTCTATTTTAAATAACATCAAGGAATTTCAGACATGGTGTTTTGCACTGGCTTTTACCTGTATCGGTCTTGAGACGAATTTTAAGGAGATGGCGGAGCAGTTCCAGGGCGGTAAACCGTTTATCCTTTATATCGTAGGGCAGACTTTTAACCTGGTTCTGACATTTGCTGTTGCATGGCTGTTATTAAGCGGCAGACTTTTCCCGATTCCGAATATTACTGTGTAGGGAGTGAAGGATACGCTCCGGATCGTCGGAAGACTGGAGACAGGAAGAAGGGGAGAGAATAATGAAGGAAAACAGAAGAAAACGGATCAGCAAATGGCTGGGTATCACAGGTGCAGTTATCTTTATCGGTGCAGTCCTTGTTTCTGTTTACATGATGGCGCATAACATGGGTCATGCGCCCGGGATTGATTTCGGCCCGGGACAGTATTACTATACCGATATTCCGGGCTGGCAGAAATATTTCATGAAGGATGCGTTCCATAGCCGGACGCCCATCGGCGTATTGATTGGTTTGTTTTTTGCCTGGGGATTTTTAATGTACCGGCTATGGTGCTTTCTGGATGGTAAATGGAAGGATGAAGAGGAGGGAGTTAGTCAGGAAGAGGGAGGGACTGGTATTTAAAGAAGTCCAGTGTCTCGGCAATGTCGGCCTCGTCTGAAAACAGGCCGATGGCCTTTCCCGCTTCGACTGCAAAATCCACATATCCGTATGGTCTGGCTGTGATGAGACGTCCGTCGCTCACAGCCAGATTTTTGCTTGTCCGAATGGTGTTCTTTCCTTCCAGAAAACCGTATTCTTCCAGAAGATCGACGCCGGCGCAGATGGCGCAGATACAGGATTTGTCCCGGTTAAGTCTGTGAAGGAAGGCACTCAGTTCGTCTCCTTTGACATGAGCGATATCGCCGCCCGGAATGATGAAGGATGTGACTTCGTCCGGATCGATATCCTTTAAAAATGTGTCTGCCTGAACGCAGAAGCCTTCCGATGTGCGGATTGTTCCGCCGCCTGCGTCATCGGCGGAGCCAGCCATGCAGTAAGCACAGGGCTGTTCACCAAGCGTGGAATATTTCATGAAATATCCCAGCAGCACGATCTCAAAGAAACAGCAGTCGTCATAAATAAGAAAGTAGTTACGCATAGTTCTGCCTCCGTAATAAAATTGATATCCTTATTATAGGTGACGCCACGTTATTTGTATAGATAAATTGACATTCTATTTATTTGATGGTAAGATTACCCTAGATTTATAAAGAAAGGGTGAGAACGATGTAATGGTTTGTTTATAAGTAAATCAATGGAACCTGGGATGGAACGCAGCGTGCGGGCCGTCTTGTTTTGATACCCTTATAAACGATACTTTTACACCGTACACACGCCCGAAAAAGAATTTCTTTTTCGTCTGTTTTCGTGAGCGGCTGGTCGGGAGGATACGTATGGATCTTCTTCCGGAAGCTGCCGCGGGACTTAACTTGTGTTGTGGTGATGTATGGGCCACAGCTTTTTTATTTCACAGAAAAGTTCGTCCTATGAAATAAAAGCCCTCCGGCGCGAGAGTCCGGCGAGCCGGACTCTTTCTTGTGTAATGGGAGAGGGCTCCTGCTGCGTAAAATGGAAACGTGCGCTTTGGCGGATGGCTGAAAGGTCTGTGGCATATAACGGGAACATGAAGAGAGAAAGAAGTGAAATGAATATGGAAATGATTTATAAATATCCGAGAACCCGCCATATCGAAGGCTCCAGAATCCAGGCGGGCGACGAGGATTTGAAAAATGTGAGATTCGAGGAGATCCGGGGAAAATTCGTGGTCCTGGAGGAAAAGGTGGATGGTGCCAACTGCGGCGTCAGCTTTGGGGAGAACGGCAAACTGATGCTCCAGAGCAGGGGCCATTTCTTAAACGGCGGCTATGGAGAGCGCCAGTTTGATCTGTTTAAGACGTGGGCCAGCTGCCATCAGGCGGATTTATATGAGATGCTGGGGACGCGCTATGTGATGTATGGAGAATGGCTGTATGCCAAACACACGGTGTACTATGACAGGCTTACCCATTATTTTATGGAATTTGACATTTTTGATAAGGAAACGAAATGCTTTTTAAGTACGGCTGCGCGAAGGAAGCTGCTCTTACAGTGCCCGTTTATTGTGTCGGTCCTCGTTCTGTTTGAGGGCAGGCTGGATTCTCTGGAAGAGCTGGTTTCCTGGCTTGGCAGGTCACATTTTAAGTCGGAGCAGTATGAGCAGTCCCTGCGGGAGCAGTGTGAGGAACAGGGGCTTTATTGGGAACTGGTAAAACGGCAGACAGACATGTCCGATCTTATGGAAGGCATCTACATCAAGGCAGAGGACGACGGTCTGGTGACGGACCGGTTTAAATATGTGAGAAGCACATTTTTAAACACAATTCTCGATTCGGAGACGCATTGGCTCAACCGGCCCGTCATTCCGAACCAGCTGGCGCCGGGGACGGATTTATTCTCGGATCTTCCCCTTCGGGAGGAGGTGTGAGTATGGCAGATCAGCGGAGACTTGAAGATTTCTTAGAGCAGAAGGAATACTGCTTTGACGCACTCCTCGTGGAGTTTCGATGGCTGGAAGAGCTGGAAGACGTCATGCAGGACAGCACATGGCACCGTGAGGGAAATGTGCTGGAGCATACGAGGCGCGTCTGCCGTGCAGTCGTGTCAGGCGAAGAGTGGAAGGATTTAAACAGAGAGGAACGTGCGGTCCTTTATATGGCCGCCATGTTCCACGATATCGGAAAGAAGAGCTGCACGATGCGCTCTGCCGAAGAAGAGGGCAGAATCATTTCCCCCGGGCACAGCATTGCGGGGATGAAGCGGTTTCGGGAGCTGTGCTATAAGGAATTGGAGGAACGTTTTTTGATTCCATTTGCGGTCAGGGAGGAGATAGCCTGGCTGATCCGTTACCACGGGCTGCCGCTCTTGTTTATGGAGAAGGAGTCGCCTGCCGTTAGCCTTGTGAGAGCAAGGGAGAGCGTCAGGCTGAAGCTGCTCTGTCTTCTTGGGCGCGCAGATGTGCTGGGACGGGAGTGCAGCGACAAGACGGCGGCTCTGGAGACGGTGGAATATTTCAGGGCTTATGCCGGGGAAACAGGCTGTTATGATGAGCGGATTCATTTTGCCAATGAGTATACGCGATTCTGTTACTTTGAGAAACAGACCATATGGCCGGAGGAATGCCTCTACGATACGACGAAGTTCGATGTCTATGTGATGGCGGGGCTTCCGCTGGCAGGTAAGGATACGTATATTCAGGAGAATTTTCCACATCTCCCGGTGATATCCCTGGATGACATCCGGGAGGAGATGGGAGTGCGGCCGAGTGAGCCTTCCGGGCCTGTGGCAGCCGTTGCGAGAGAGCGGGCAAAGGGATTTCTGCGCACGCAGACCCCATTTGTGTGGAATGCAACCAATCTGGTGCTGGACAACAGACAGAAGATATGCCGGCTTTGCAGCAATTACGGTGCAAGAGTGAATATCAGATATTTGGAGGTGCCCTACCGGGAAGTGCTGCGGCGCAATACGGTTCGGGAGCGGAGCGTGCCGGTGGATGTGATTAACCGGATGATCCGCCGGCTGGATATGGTAGAGCGTACCGAGGGCTTCCGGGTAAGCTTCCAGCAAAATGACGGCCGCCGGATAAAATAGAGCCGGCCGGCCGATCTGAGAAAAAGGAGTGGAGAGAGATGGTGTTTTACATTAACAAACAGGCAGTGGAGATTAAGACGAGATTCGAAAACGCACCCTTGACCTCGCCGAATGAAGCGTGTGCGGCGATCGGCATGCTGTGCAGAATATACGGGCTTCCCATACCAGAAAAGCGGGAGATGGTCAGCGAGATGAAGCAGGATCTCCACACCGCCATCGATGGGAAGCCGATCCCGTCGGAATTCGCGGAGAAAGTCTTAAGCCTTTTAGAAGGGTATTTTAAAGATGATCCGGTGACAGATGAGATTTATGAGCTGCTGAAATACAGCTATGATGAGCAGAAATAGTGTTAAAATATAAGCGGAGAGCTGATTTGGGGGGAATAGAAAATAAACTATTATAAAACAGTAATTTTAAAAGATAATACAAAATGTTTGCTGCGGAATGCGCGGGAAGCAGATGCAGAGTTGGTTCATGATAATTTTCAGCAAACACATGGTGAGACCGATTTCCTGTTGACTTACCCGGACGAAAACAGTTTCAATATTGAGCAGGAGAAAGCTATTTTGCTTGAAAAAGAAAACAGCAGGAATGAGATCGAATTATGTGCATTTGTCGGTGAATATTTAGTCGGGGGAGCTGGAATTGAAAAAGTCGGTTCAAAGGATAAGGTAAAACATCGGGCAGAGGCTGGAATCAGCATAGCGAAGGCTTATTGGAATAAGGGCATCGGTCGTGCACTCATGGAAGCATGCATAGAATGCGCAAGGCAGGCCGGCTACCTGCAATTGGAGTTAGAGGTAGTCAGTACCAATGTGGGCGCGATCGCACTATATAAAAGCGTGGGATTCCTGGAGTATGGCAGGAATCCCAGAGGGTTCCGTTCCCGCAGTCAGGGATGGCAGGAAATTGTGCTCATGCGATTAGAACTTGACTGATTAACCGGGGGGAAGTAAATCGTAATTCCACTAATAACGGCAATGGTCAGAGTTCTGACAATATCTGCAATGCAATTTCTTTTGCTTTTGAGCTGGACACCTCCGCGCCCTCAGTCTCGCCTAAATAAACGCTGAAATACACGATTCCGCCGTGGGTGTCTGCGAAGCCTGTAAACCACGAATCGACTGCAACACCAGCCATTTTGCCCAATCCTGTCTTTCCATAGACGGGAAACCCGGTTTCGCCCTGGTCAGTCACCAGCATTACCTGTTTTAATTGCCGTATAGTCTCCGCGCGGTAAACGGTATCCGGTCCGAAGATCCGTTCCATCACGTGTACCTGCTCCGATGCGGAGATTTTCAGCGAGGATTCTATCCAGAAGCCCGTCAACGCCCGATTATTATTGTTTGTGTTCAGGCGTCCCTCCCAGTCGGAGATATCACAGTTCCCATATTGCAAACGGTTTAGCTCTGTTTGAAGGAGATCCGGTCCGATATCATCGATCACCTTTCTGAAATACCAGACGCAGGAAGTACGAAATGCTTCCGGAAAGTCAATGTCTTTGTTCCACGCCTCGTTCCAGAAGCTTTCCCCGCTCCAGGAACGGACGGAGTCTTTGGGATCGATGAAGCCGCTTTCCAGACCGATCAGGGAGGAGATGATCTTGAATGTGGAACAGGGAGAACGCTGGAGGCTGGCCAGTTCCGGATTGAAGATCATTGTTTTGCCTGCGGTTGGATTGTAGAATACAGCCGCGCCGTTCAGGCCTTTGAAATGGTGAGACCAGTCGGGTTCTATGATCGACGGTGCGGGAGGTGCGGTAACGGTGGATTCTTGTGTGGTGGATTCTGCGGCGGTGGATTCCGGCGCGGACAAAAGACCATTATCCTCTGTACTTTCCCTATTTGTCTGCCCTAAGGCCTCAGTCCCGTTCGTCTCCTGCTCCACCATTTCATAAGGCGGAGTGCTCTCCTGAAAATTTTTCATACCAGAGCACCCGGACAGGGAAGTTAAACATAGTACGGACAGAATGCCGCCGATTCTATAGATACGTCTGATTCTTCTTATGGTCATATTTGTTCCTCCGAATTTGTTTCACTGCGTTTGCTTTACCACATTTGCTTCTACAGAGAAAGTTTTTTATAACAAAAAAATGCTGACCTCCCATTCAGGAAATCAGCAATCTCTTCTAATGGAGATGACAGGGCTCGAACCTGCGACTTCTTGCGTGTGATGCAAGCGCTCTCCCAGCTGAGCTACACCTCCATAGCAACTATTTTACCACGTTGACGGAAAAATGCAAGAAATAAATGCAATTAATTTTAGGATTGTATTTGTATATGAAATAAGATAAAATGTTACTATGTTGCGATGCGGTATTTTTCATTTCCCATGAGGCAAGGAAAGGATTAGAAATGAGACTAAATATAAGAGACTTTGCAAAAATAAAAGAAGCTGACATTATTGTTGATGGAATTACAGTAATAGCAGGGGAAAATAATACTGGTAAAAGTACGGTGGGAAAGATTATATTTTCCATATTTCATGCATTGTCAGGTATTGAGGATAAGATTGTAGATGAACGTTTAAAAGAGATAGAGAGTACGAACCGGCTAATTTTACAAAATTTTTTTAGTTCTTTAGATATTTCCAGATCTTTGATAGGATCAAATGTAATGAGGATATCAAGACGAATAAATCTCCACTTAAAAAGAAGTTTAGATTTAAAGAAGGACATCTCTATATTAGAAATCGAAGATATTATCGTAAAATGCATTAAAAGGTTAGGAAATGCTGCTGTGCCTGCTGATTTAGAAGAATGGCGCGATACAATCAGAGAACTTATCCAGAATACAAATGAGATTTTATGTTTGCCGGAAGAAAGTATTATTTTAGAAGTAATAACCAGATCTTTTAATCAGGTCTTTCATAATCAAATTAACTCCTTATCAGATAACAAAAGTATGGAAGCGTCTTTAGAGTTGGAAATTAAAGGACGGGTAGATCAAATTCTGTTTCAACAAAATACTTGTAAACATCTGTCGGATGAAATAAACATTATGCACAAAGCAATTTATATTGATAATCCCTTTATTGTGGATGAATTATCTGGTTATAATGACTTGAATCCAATGAGTGAATTACTTAAAACTATTTTAACAGAGGATTTGAAAGAAGATGTTTTTGATGGAATTATTGGAACAGTACGTGCTAAAGAAAAATTAAGTGATATATATGAAACTTTACAGAGTGTAGTTGATGGAGAGATCGTACTAAGTTCGGATGAAGAGTTTTATCTAAAAAATAATAATTTTATTGAACCAATATCTTTTAATAATCTTTCAACGGGACTAAAATCATTTGTCATTCTAAAATTGCTGCTGGAAAAGGGCGGGTTAAAAGAAAAAGATGTCCTGATTTTAGATGAGCCGGAGATCCATTTGCATCCTCAATGGCAGATTGTTTATGCTGAATTAATCGTATTGTTGCAAAAATATTTTGATTTATCAGTAATTGTTACAACACATAGCCCATATTTTATGGATGCGATTAATTTGTTTTCATACAGATATAAAATTGATGAGAAGGTTAATTATTATCTGTCGTCAACAGAAGGTCACCGCATAGTAATGCAGCGTGTCACTGATAATATTGATTTGATATACAAAAAAATGGCTTCACCGATACAAATGTTGGATACATTACGCTACGAACTTAATAACAATTAAGGGGTAACCATGACTGAAGAGATTATAACTGAATTACCAGATATATTGAGAAATCATATATGTACGATGAAAAAGGCGTCTTTTGATTCCAGTAAGAATATCAGTATGTGCGACAGTATGCTGAGAGTAGTTAATTTTGATAAAATACCTGCTGAGTATACAAGGGGAAAAGGCTGGAAGTTTATGCCGAAATCAAATGATGCACTTTATATTTCGATTGACGGCAAATGGTTTTTCATAGAATTTAAAAATGGTTCCATTGATTGCTCGGACGTATTTCGAAAAATCTACGACAGCTTAATCATGCTGATAGAACTTGGTGTAATCCCTGATTTGGAGTTTGCAAGGCAGGAATTTGAGTATATTCTGGTATATAACTCTGAAAAATACGGGAAGATTCCTCAATCTGACGGAAGAGACATAAATTATAGTTTTGTGATGAAACGTGCAGAAATGGAGGAAAAACTTTTTGGTATTGAAAAATTAGAGCAATATATATTTCATGAGACCCATACTTATACGAAGAAACTGTTCGAAACGAATTTTCTAAAGCCTATGGAAGAACAAGAAGAAAAGCAGCGATTGGGTTAAACAACCGCTGCTTTTCTCAGCTCTTCTATTTCTTTACAAACTGCTTATCAAATTCCGGATTGAAATAGTAGAAATTCTTGGAATCCAGATTGGACTTAATCTTCTCCAGCGCCTCGCCGAATCTCTGAAAATGAACCACTTCACGTTCACGCAGGAACTTGAGCGGTTCCCTGACTTCCGGATTGTCGATGATACGGATCAGGTTGTCGTAGGTGGTTCTGGCCTTCTGCTCGGCTGCCAGGTCCTCCGTTAAATCGGTGATGGCGTCGCCTTTGGACTGGAACTCACAGGCATTAAACGGGACACCTGCTGCGGCGGTCGGCCACAGAGCTGTGGTGTGATCGACGTAGTAGGCGTCAAAGCCAGCAGTCTTTACCTGCTCCGGCGTTAAATTTTTCGTCAGCTGGTAGACGATAGCGCAGATCATCTCCAGATGGGCCAGCTCTTCCGTACCGATATCCGTTAAAAGTCCGCCAACTTCCTTGCATGGCATGGAGTAACGTTGGGAAAGATATCTCATGGAAGCAGCCAGCTCTCCATCAGGACCACCGAACTGGGTGATGATGAGAGATGCCGTCTTCGGGCATGGCGTCGAAATTTTTACTGGAAACTGAAGCCGTTTTTCATAATTCCACATTAGACAGTACCTCCTTCCCACGGAAGCGGACCGTCAGACCAGGTAAAATGCTTCTGTCCCGGATACTTCGTATGGGTTTCTGATTTGTTATTGGTATCGGGGCAGACACAGTCAACCGTCAGCGGTTCAAAATTCTCCGCGTACGTCTGCATCAGCTGTTTTCTCTGCTTCATGGCGTCGCTGAATGCCTTTAAAGCGTTGTCGTCAAGAGGATGGGTGTCAAGGAACAGGGTCAGATCATTGACTGTGAAGCTGATTTCATTAATCTGTTTTAACATCGTTTCGCGGTCTGCCATTATTTGCCACCTCCAGTCACATAAAACGGTAAGTCGAGACAAGGGAAGATCGTTCCGTGCTGTAAAGCGGCAGCAGGCTCATATGGCTGCTCCCAGGGCTGCATCGGTACTGTCGCGATAGCCAGTGTTAAAGCGGCGGCAGGTGTACTCTTGTCACTGCCGGATTTTCCGCAGCCACATGAACTGTTTGAATTTAAATTCATAAGAACACTCCTTTCATGTTGCATTGTAAAGTATCTTCTCTTCTAGTATCTGCCCGGAAGATAAAAATACGATGCAAAAAATATGCCAGAATAACCAATTGCCTTATTGTATAATGGACCAGAATAAAATATAATGGTAGATATCACTAGGATAACAGGAGATCAGAACATTGAATGACAAGAAATTTGCAGTATTAATCGATTCGGATAACATTTCAGCAAAGTACATCAGCTATATTCTGGCTGAGATGACAAAGTATGGTGTCATTACATACAAAAGGATATATGGAGACTGGACGAGCTCTCAGATGGGAAAGTGGAAACAGGAACTCCTGGAAAATTCAATTACACCGATTCAGCAGTTTTCCAATACCGTGGGAAAGAATGCCACCGACTCTGCGCTGATTATCGATGCCATGGATTTGCTGTATACCGATAACGTGGATGGATTCTGTATTGTTTCGAGTGACAGCGATTTTACGAAGCTGGCCAGCAGACTCAGAGAGTCAGGCAAAGAAGTAATCGGTATGGGAGAGGATAAAACGCCGAAATCATTCCGTGCAGCCTGTACCGTATTTACTAATTTAGAGATCCTGCTTGACCAGGATGATGAGAGCGTAAGCGGAGTAACGGTAGGACGGGAAGTCATCGAACAGGATATCGCCTCTATTATACTGGAGAACGACGATATGAATAAGGCTACTGGTCTGGGAGAAATCGGGAATCGTCTTGTAAAAAAATATTCTGATTTCGATGTCAGAAGCTATGGTTACAGCTCTCTATCGAAATTTCTGGAGGAAATGGATAGTTTTGAACTGAAGAAATCAAATAATGTAGTGACGGTTCGCATAAAGGACAACCGCACCAGGAAACAGGAGCTGGATGATTACGCCATAAAGCTGGTGAGAAACAGCGGAAAGAACGGCCTTGAGCTGGCCGCTCTGGGCAACGGCATGCACAGGAAGTATGGGGATTTCAAGGTCAAGGATTACGGCTACTCCACATTTTCCAAGTTTGTGCAGAGTATCAGCCAGTTAGAGGTCCGGGAAAATAAGACAAACAACAAAGTCGTCTTCATCAGACAGGAGTAATACGGAAGGAAAGAGGGAATAACGATGGTACGTTACAGCTTTGGTACAAGGCTGACCAGACTTTCCGACGGAGAGAGACGAGAGGGTGATGACGCCTGCATTACGGTTATGACGCTGGAGGAGTTCCGGGAGGCGAAGGAGACGTACCTTCACCGGAAGGTACTGGTGCATTCCATGGAGAATATCCATTACTGCAAGGCGGAGGCGTACGGCGGCTGCACGATGGGGACTTTTATGATTCCCAACAAGAATAATCTTTTGGGAGAAAAGTTTTCCTTCGGCTTCTATGTGACGGACAGTGAGCTGATTCTGCTCGACGAAGGGGATATGCTGACTGAGATTATCAAACGGATGGAGGACATTGCGTCGAAAGAAGGGACTGTCCATGCCCATGCTGGAGAGGAGAGGGCGAAGGAAAAAGGGATGCCTGCCGCTCCCGCGGAGTTTCTGATCCTCTTAATGGATTATCTGATCCGCAACGATGTGCTTTTCCTGCAGAAGTATGAGGCGAAGCTGGAGGACATGGAGGACGAGCTGCTGGATCATCAGCCGAAGAATTTTTATGAAACGGTGATCGTGAGCAGAAAGGAACTGCTTGCACTGCACACCTACTATGAACAGCTGATCTCTCTTGGAGAGGAACTGGAGTCCAATGACAACCACCTGTTTTC
>OFMJ01001801.1_pt1 | contig 14659 bp, 28 predicted proteins | sample 1541801 | NCBI WGS metagenome assembly OFMJ01 (sample SAMN04209234, study PRJEB22552) | human gut metagenome | biome: gut; material: feces | host: Homo sapiens | place: USA: Oklahoma
CGTGTCAATAAGTATAAATTGCTTATTTGTGCAAGCACAAACGCAATTTATACTTATTGACACTTACATCATATAATTCTAAAATTCAATTCCAGCTTTCTTTCGTGCTGTCTCAAGTACTTTCACAACCGCAACTGTCTCATCCAAAAATTCTTTTGCTGTCTCATAATCTTTCTCATCAATGACTCTTGCAAAATCTGTAAATTCCTGTGTCATACGGTGATGATGTTCTGGAGCCTTATAATCTTCTGTGATCGTTGCACGAACCATCGCTCCTGCTGCATCTTTTACTTTTTCTTTGATATTTTCATCTGCATAAACCGTCTTTAATTCAGAAGCAATGTTTGGTTTAGAATCTACTTTCATAAAACCTTTTTCACCCTGAACACAGACGTATCCTGGACTATCTGAATCTTTACTTCCTGTACAAACCGCACTGAATCCATCATACTCCATCACAAGTGTTCCTGATGTATCAATTCCATTTGGCCCAATATTTGGATAATATGTCGCATCCTTTGGCTCTCCAAATAATCCTACACAATAATGAATATTATAGACGTTGATATCATATAATGAACCTCCATAATATGCAGGATCAAAAGAATGTGTGATATCTCCTTCTAAATATGCATCGTAACGGCTGGAGTACTGAGAATAATTACAAAGTGCCATACGGATATTTCCCAGTTTATTCAGGTTCTTTTTCATCTCATAAAACACTTCGTTGTGAAGTACTGTGATCGCTTCAAAGATAAATAATTTCTTGTCATTTGCAATCTGCTCTAAATCCTTTGTTTCTTCATAAAATCCAGTAAATGGCTTCTCGAGGATGACATTCTTTCCTGCCAATAATGCCTGTTTTGCATATGGATAATGAGCACTGTTGATCAGTCCTATGTAAACAGTATCTGCTTCTGTCTTTTCAAGTAATTCTTCATAGTCTGTGTAAACTTCTTTGATCGCATACTGTTTTGCAAATTTTTCTGCCTTATCCCTGCTATGTGGTCTTGCAAAAATCGCTGTTCTCTCAATTGTTTCTACTGGTTCCATTGCAAACAATGCATCTTCAATAATCTTTCCTGTTCCAATAAGTGCAAGTTTCATAAGCTTTCCTCCATTTTATATCTTATAATAATGTTTCTATATCTTTTTTCATTTGAACAATATCTGCCTCTTCCAAAGACACACCCAATGCCTTGGCATTGTCTTCAATCTGCTTCGGTTTCCTTGCTCCACCAAGAATATGCAGTCCATCCATCATCTGAGAAGTCAAAGCAATTACTAGGTTACTATATGAGCACTCATATTTTTCGAGATATTTTTTCCAGTCCTCTAAGATATCCAATACCTTTTTTCTTGTCTCTGGCTGAAAAGATGGATTATTATTTCTTACATCTCCATTTGGAAATGTTGTATCCATTGTAAACTTACCTGTAAGCAGACCTTGTTCCAATGGAGAATACGCCTGTATTGACACACCAAGTTCCTTGCATACTGGCAACAATTCTTTCTCCACTTTTCTTGTCACAATACTGTATTTTTCCTGGATCACATCAAGCTGGCCATATTGGCAATATTCCCTGATATCTTCTTCTGTAACATTTGACGCACCAATAGCTCTGATCTTGCCCTGTTTTTTAAGTGTCATCAATGCATCCATTGTCTCTTCGATCGGATAAAGTTTCCTATCTGTTGTCTGCCAGTGTGTATACAACACATCAATATAGTCTGTTCCAAGTGTTAAAAGACTATGATCTAAATCCTCAATGATACTTTTCTTTGAAAGGTCACGATAGACTTTCGTTCCATCGACTTCTTTATGAAAGACTGGTGTTTCATGTCTCCACTCCAGTGCACACTTTGTGGATAATATAATCTGCTCTCTTTTTCCTTTGATTGCTTTTCCCACCACATCTTCACTGTGATATAATCCATAAATTGGCGCTGTATCGATCCATTTGATTCCAAGATCAATCGCCCTTTGAATCGTTTTGACAGAGAGTTCGTCATCATTGTCTCCCCACCAGCTTCCACCACCGATCGCCCATGTTCCCATTCCTAAGAATGGTACTTTTATTCCACTTTTTCCAATTTCGATCAAATTTGCCATTGTACCTCCTTTCTAAGATATCCTTTTATCGTGAATTCTTCTTATGGATGAATGAACATCGCATCCCCTAGGCTTTTTATTGCACTCAGGATATTACAAATGTAAAATATATCTTCCTTATATTAACACTCTTTTTGTGTTGACTCAACTTTTTTCGCCATGTTAACATCCAACGACTCAATAATGGCTGCAGCTTTCTTTTCTCCGATCCCTTTGATATTAAGAATTACTTTTTTGACTTCTTCAAGATCAATCCCAGGAACAGATTTCCGTCCATCATTATATCCGCTTTGATAAATACTTTCAACCCATGTTTCCATGTCATTGTGATCCATCTTTTTTATGCTCTTGTACTGCTTTCTCGTAAGCATTCCCTTCTTTGCCATATGTACCGTACCCTCCTAAACGTCTTCGGGCTTTCTGTTGTTTGCTCTTTCTGTGTCAAAGCCTTCTGGATATCGTTTCTTAAGCTTGTCAATGTTCATCTGCATGATTTCATCCAGAGACCAGCCGAACGATTCACAGATCATAGCTACATACCACATAACATCGCCCAGTTCCTTTTTCGCATGATCCTCGTCCAATTCCTTCTCGTGAAAAATCCATTTTTTAATCATATCAATGAATTCCCCAGATTCGCCAGATAATCCAAATAAGCCGTTGATAAGACCTCCGAGGTCAATTTCTGTTTCAGGCACAGCATCAGATAATCCCTGTTCTAAATTGTCAGCCATATCTAACAATCTTTCTGTTCCTAATCCGTCATTCGTTCTCATTGCTAAGTTCTGATATTCGTTCCCTGTCATTTTCTCGCTCCTTATCTGATTGTTTTCTTAACTGATTTCGGGCTGATCTTTACCTCTGCGTTATCCACAGAGGCAAAAATGTCTTTTACCATCTTCACGATGGTATGCTGTTTTAATCCGTATGAATGTAATTCTGTTACTACTTTTGTTAATTCTTCCATGATTCTTTTCTCCTTTGTATTTAAAATTTAATTTCAGTAAACGCAAGATACTCACATCTATTTCCCTTGGATTCAAGCCATTTGTAAGTTTCGTCTACAAGATGTTCAGGGTCAGAATCTTTCGATTTTCGTTTCAGCATTTCAATGTGATCCAGAGTAGAATTATAGTCAAAGTTTTGTCCAGTTACCAAAATCAAGACCTGTGTATGATTTCCGTCCATATCAATTTCGTTGAAGCTAAAAATTTCTGTTTTCATAAGATTCCTCCGATTTTATTTACTGATCTTTTCAAGGTGTTCGTCAATTTTCTTGACGTTCCAAAGTACTCTTTTACCGATCTTTACTCTAGCTCCGGCATCGTTTGCAATCTTTTCTGCTGTTGATCTTCCACAGTTTAACATTTCCCTTAACTGCTTGCTGTCAATCAATCTTTGTTCTACTTCTTTATTATCCATTTTTATTATTCTCCTTTCTAACTAAACGGAAGTTCTTCTTCCAATCCTTCTGGAACATTTATGAATCCGTCTGATCCGGCTGATTCTCCAGCCTGTCCTTCATGATTATAATTCTCTCTATTCTGTTCTGAAACCGCCTTGCTTTCAGCGAAATCCTGTTCCTCAACAACTATGTCTGTTGTGTAGACTTTTACACCTTCCTTGTTCGTGTAACTTCCTGTCTGGATTCTTCCAGAGATAACTACCTTTATGCCTCTCTGTAAGTATTTCTCTGTAAATTCAGCAGCCTTTCCAAATACGATACAGCGTATAAAGTCTGCAGTCGGTTCTCCATCTCTCTTGAATTTTCGATCGACTGCGAGTGTATATCTCGCAATCGTCGTTGGGTTATCTCCCTCGGTATATCTGACCTCCGGATCTCGTGTCAGCCTTCCCATCAATACAACTTTGTTCATAGATTTTTCTCCTTAATTTTTAAAACAATTCAACTCTGTGATCATGGATCGGTACTGGGTACTCAATGCCTGTGATCTCTTTAAATCTGCAATCGATGGTGTACAAGAAGTTTCCTCCATCTGCATACCATTCTGATCCTCTGTATATAGGTTTACATCTTACATGATCTCCGTATCTCGTCTGCAATTTTTCAACAGTCACGCAATTTCTGATATCCCTCAATATAAAAGGTCCTTTTTCATAGACAATAAGTAAACTGTCTGCCTTTGATGATATCCCATTGTTCGTGCAATCACCAAACGGACTTTTAAGCACATCTGCCCTCAATCCATGCTGGACGTTATACATTTCTTTCATTTTTTCATTAATATCACACTTGCCGATTTCCCCTGCATACACTGATCGAATATACATAAGTTCATTGTCATATTCCTGAATAAAGTACGAGTGCTGCCTTTTAACAGCCTGTAACTGTATATATTCATTTTTTTCATTTAACGCTACTCTTTTATAATAACGATCCTCTGTTATCTTGCTTACGCTATGCGTTGAAAGAAAATCGAATAATAAAAATTCGCAAATTTCATCGTTAATAACATTTCTTATGATACGACCGCTTACATGTTCCCCATATTGGTTTAATATTTTAAATTTTTTTGTTTCAATATCAACCTCAACAGTATAGCCGTATTTCTCAAATCTCATCGTAAATGTCCTCCAGTTCTAATTTTCCGATCTCTTCTACTGCCTTTTTTGCTGCATATCTTCCGTTGGACGTTAGCTGTCTCTGCCAGCATCCATTTTTCGGAGACCAGCGGAACGATTTGCTCTTCATCACATCTCTTACGGCTGGTTTCGGTTTGCCAGAAAAGAAAAACTGGATTCGCATAATCTCTTTATTTTCCTTGATATCCAGTCCAAATTTATCAAGTGAGATTTCACTGTCTCCCTGTTCCTTTTCTTTTTTTAGCCCTTCCAGACGTTTCTTAATGCTTCTGATGTTTGAATTATTATTTTGAAGCTCATACCGCATAAAAACTCTGTGTTGTTCTTTCTTTCGATCGTCAAGGGATTCTTCCAGTTTGATCGCTGTCTCTTCGCTAAACTCTGGACACCCCTTTAAAGTCTTATGCTTGCGGTAATAGGCATTTACCGCTTTCATCATGTTCTGATTCTTAACGAGCTTGTCCAGCTTCTCTTGCAGCATTTCTACTGCATCTGCATCCTTCGACTTGATTACTTCATTGCCGTGTAATATATCTTTCAGCTTGTCAATATATGCAAGGATTTGATTGTATTCTTTGAGGTTTCGATCTCTCGCCTCATTCTGCTTTTCTTTTTTCTTTACTGGGAAGTTACCAGCACCAGAAATCAGTATTGACGGACACATCATTTCGATTCTAAATCCGTCGTTATAGTTTTCTGCCAGCTTCTTTGCATACTTCTTTGCAATATGCTCTGCTTTTTCCGCAGATCGTGGTCTTTGTTCTTTGATCTTATCCACCAGATCATATACCTCGTCAACAGCCTTTTTGTATTCTTCTGTTTTGCTGCCCATCACATAATCTGAATGGCTCCACATTGCCTTAGCCTGTCTGGCTGCATCTTCGTTAATTTCGTAATATTCTCTAGTCATTTTCCTGATCCTCCTTAGATTTTTGAACCTTGATCGCATAATCTACAATCAACTGTAATTCTTCTTGTGTTGATCCAGCAAATTCATCCATGTCTAACACGTCTTTTGTTATTCCGACATCTAAAAGCTGGTTCTGAAAGTAGCTCATATCTCCGCTGTAATCATACATTTTCTTGCCTCCTAGTTAACTGCATAATATTTACTGTGCTACTCTAATTTCGCCTGTTTTGTAGTCGTAGTAGTAACATCTTTCTCCAAGAATTTCTTCTTCCTCTACGGTCACGAAATTTGCTTCACGGATCATTTTATTGACCTCAGCTGCACCTCCTGAAATTGTTCTTACCGGAACAGCCATCCATTCGCAAGTTGAGCTTGGTATGAGGTACAGGTCGCATCCACAGTGATCTGCGATCTCTTTTACCATCTCTGGGAACAAAATACTTGCTGCTCCATACATTCTGCGTTTTGTCGTAAGCACATACATTCCAAACATTTTAGAAATACCCACATCTTTTCTCGTATTTTCATAAGCAAATTTGTATAATTCCTCTTCTGTGTACCCAGCTTTTTCAAGCATCTTGTTTGTTACGATTCCACTTGTTGTTGCCTCTTCATCTTCGTGTGCAATGAATCTGCACACGATAGAGAACTCATAGTATGCTCTGTGAGGCACGTATGATAGCATATTTTGATTTTTTTCTGTATTGATAAGAGTTAATATAGCTCTGCTCTTAAAATCGTTTAAATCGTCTATTACAACCTCTGGAACTTCTTTCAAGGTTAAGTCTAATCTCTTCATGACTTCTCTGCTCATTTCTTCGTAGCTCATTCCTCTTCGGTTTGCATCATCCCAAAGCTCTTTTACGTCGATCGCTGGTCCTTCATGTGTATCCTTGTTTGATATTGCGATCATCTCCACAAAATCTCTGTTTACCTTTGCGACCTTCTCAAGACTCACTTCATACCCTGGATGATTGCCGTCCATGTATTTCTTAACGTCCTCTGTCATTCTTGTTTTAAATTCATTGTATGTCATAATTCCTTTTCTCCTTTTTTTGAAATTCTAAACGTAATAGCAAGATAAATTCCACATATCCCCAAGTTCGTAATACAGTCCGTAATTCTTGAAGATTTGAATAAATTTATCTAGTTTTCTGTAATCTGCTGTGCCTATCGGATAATTAAACAACTCGTACAGCGGACCTTCAAAAGCCATGCTTAAGACATGATCTTCTGCCACATAGTCAAAGTGATCTCTTGGATTTTCATTTTCCAAAACGATTAGATGATCTGGATCGTTGTAATAATATCCACCATCTTCTTTGTCGTGTGTTGTAAAGCACTTGCCGTTGAAATAAATATCCACGTCCTGCCACAGCTGGTTATCAATCAAAAACTGTCTGATCTCCACTGCCAGCTGTTCGATCTGCTCTTCGGTTAATCTGTTAATTGCTGTCATATGTACCGCCCTTTCGTTCACTGTGTGTTATGTTTCTTAGTCTCTGTCATGCATACAAGCCGCGATCATCAATACCCCAAGGATCATGCATAACGTTCCTTGCAACAATGGCATCGTTTCTTGCTGTAAGCCTCCAACTGCTCCACAGGCAATGATTCCTCCAACAACTCCTGATACGTTTCTTAGGTTCTTTAGCTTCATACCTCATTCTCCTTTGCTTTAAGTGTTTATTGTTTGTTGTCATTTGCTATTATAATTCCTAAAGCGGAATTTGTAAACACTTATTTTTTCTTTTTTCGGAATTTTTCAACAAATTTGTCCACATATCCACAAAGGCATAAAAAACCGGTCAAAATGACCATATATATTAATATATATTTATATATATTTATTATGTTTATGTTATGTATATATGCTCATGGGACAAAATCGCGGACAGTCCACGGACAGTCCATCGGACAGCATGATTTTTTACGAGTTTGACTATGTATATATAATATGAAAGAGTTCGATCAAAATTTGTACCGGGTCATTTTGGGGGCAAAATTTGAAATTTGGAAAAATCCATGAATTTTTCGGTTTTTCTTTTTTGGACATTCTTCGGACTTTCCACGGAATGTCTCTGGAATGTCCACGGACAGTCCACGGACAAATACATGGACAGTCCAAAGCAATAAAAAAATAGACCAAGGTTTTTCCTCGGTCTAAATCGGTATAAAGTATTTGAAATTTCTAAATAATGTATAGCTATTTATGATAGTATATGTTATTATTAAGTAACAAAATAAAAATAAATTAATGTAAAGGTGAGATACGTATGAGAAAAAGATTTTTATTAACGCTAGGGATGGTAGCTGCTATGTCAGTTTCTATCGTTGGATGTGGTGGAAGTTCATCTTCTTCCAACAAAAAGACTACCGAAAGTCAAAAGACCGAAGCAGCCAATTCTACAGAAAACAATGATTCTGACGATTCATCAGACATTGACGGCATGGGGGATTTATACGAATACATCGGAGAAAACAGCGAGGATATTCCGTACACTATTAGTCCTAAAGCAAAGACATTTTTAAATGATCATCCAGAAGTTTGTGCGGTAAAGAAAGTAAACAGCATCAAAAAATATGTAGATGCTTCCATCGAGTATAAGCAAGTCGAAAAGAATCAAAACAAATTCGGAGACAAGATCATGAAAACTCCAGAATGTTATGTTATAAAAGTCAACGAATCTGGAGAGGGTAACAGCACCATTACAGAAATTCAGGTATGTGATGCAGATTCTAATTACTACTATGTTATCTATAACGGATCACTAGATATATACAAAGAGGACACTGTTCAGATCTACGGAGTTCCTGTTGGAATGACGAGTTTTGAGAATGTCGGTGGCGGAACTACTGTTTCACTTATTATCGCTGGATCTTACGTCCATAAAACTAATGAGTAATATAAATTTGAACATCAAAAAAGGACCGGATTACTGGTCCTTTTATTTATTATAAAAAAAATAGACCAAGGAAAAACCTCGGTCTAAATCGGTATAAAGTATTTAAAATTTCTAAATTATTTTAGTTCAATGTTCTCTTGCGTATTCTCTCATTACTTCCTTTGGTATTACCTTTTCAAGATTTCCATCAAAACTCCGATGCCATGGTCCACCAGCTTTTTGTGATCTCTCTACTAGCTCCCATGGATCCAATAGTAGGCACACATCTGTTACTCGATCAATCAACTCTCTATCTTTTTCTAAGAACGTTTCTTTTGCGGCTTGTACAGCTCTAGGTACGATCTCATGTCTACCCCAGATGTTATATTTATAGTACACCTCTTTCACTGCTGGTCCATGTCTCAGTGCTAGAATATCATCTTCAAAGATACATTTATCATATATTCTCAAAAAATTAAGCTGCAGATAATACATTATTTTTTGTAACTGCAAATTAGTTACTGGTCGTCCAAGATTCGCACATCTTCCTACGATATAGCTTGCTACGTCTACTGCATTATACATAATCTTCTACCTCCCAAAACATCAAAAAAAGCTGCTACCACAAACAAGTAACAGCTTATATAATTAATCAAAATATTTTCTAATCGGACATGCTAAAATATCGTGATCCTGTGGACACATACAATAGCCATCGCCATATTCATCGTTAAAATAATAAAATGGGCAATTATCGCATGCACTTTTCCAGTCCGTTATTGCTTCTGGAGGATCAAATTCTTCCGGTGGCATGAAATCAATATCAAAGTCTACAGTGAGAGTGATATTTTTTGTAACTTTACCAGTACCATTTTGATATTTTATAAGATCGCCCGGTTGTGCATCCAACAGTTCACAGATTTTTTCCAGTGTCTTTACAGCAACCATTTCTCCGTCCCTGATCTGCTGCAATGCATTCTCTGATATAAGCTTTTCTTTTCTAATTCTACTGGTATTATATCCAGCAGCCTTTAACATTTGCAAGATATCCGCCTTGTAAGTTAACATGTGTGTATTTCTCCCTTCTTTTCTCCCAAAACCTCTAATACGCTTATTATTACTTAGTTTCAGCTGTTTGTAAAGCCTGATCCCCCAGATATAACTCTCTCAACGCTTCATTCGTTGGGTAATCCATGTCCAGCCACTTATCATACGCCGTAGGATTCCTTTTCTCCAGCTCGTCCATGATCCAACCACGGACCATGGATACCTCAAAGCTAGCCGGCATATCTTCGGTCATGTCAAACTCTTTGATAAGCTGTTCTAACGATAATCTGCTCAACATGGCTCTTGCTTTCTTTTCTGCGTTCTTAGTCATAGTTTTTACTCCTCTTCTCCGGGAGTAATTACCTCCCGGTTGGTTATCAATTATTTTCCCTCTTTATAATAATATCCATACAAACAACAGTCCCCAGAATCCCATGTGTCGTAATAACTGCCATCTGAAATTGCAACCACATGATTTGCGACATTCACAAAGTAACTGCCCTGTTTGTGATCCTTTGAAAAGCTCTCAACAGTTGGTCGTTTAGACCCTTTTCTATTGCTGACACCCTGATAAGCAAAGCCATTATCGAATAAATACTCTTCATAACATCTCCGCTCGTTTGGCATACACTGTAATTCTTTGGCATATGGTAAAAGTTCATCAAACACTGTTAGCCAGTCTTTGCACAGAACTTTTGTTAATGCCCTGATTACGCAGTCTCCGTATTTATCTTTTGTGTCTTTATCGTTCGGTTGATAATATTTATAATTTTTATTTTTCATTTTTCTTCTCGCTTTCTACCCTCGTAACCTCCGGGGTGGGCTTAACATTTATTATTTCATGTATACATTTTCGTATTTTACAAGATGATTTGCGAATGTCATTGCAACTCTTTTTTCTAATCTTTCCCACTCTGGGCAGTTATGAATTTCTGCGATTGCAGCTTCTTTTTCTTCATCGCTCATAAGGGCTGTATTCCTGATCGTTCTGATTAATTTATAAATATTATCTATTGTTTCGCTTTCTACGAATTTTACAAATTCTCCATTTTCTCTTTCTCGTTTGATCAATTCTTTTGTTTTTTCTTCGTTCCAATCGCATATATCTAAGTAATCTAGCCATACCTGTTTTTTTGCATTTTCTCTCGCTTTGTTTAATAATGTTTCAATTTTCATGATCTCTTACCTCCATAATGTTTATTGTTATTTATTAAGCATTTAAAAATGCTTCGTATTCTGGATCAGCTCTCTTGAATCCCCATTCATTGATGTATTCTTCTAAGTTCTCTGCTGGGATTTCTTGCATATCATGGATCGCTGCTGGGGAACATCCTTCGATGAATCTTACCATGCTTCCGTATGCTCCTTTTACATAGATATCTGAATCACTTCCTGTGTAAACCTGTCCTTTTTCAAATTTCATCATTTTATTCTTCCTCCTCGTTTACATCTTCATAAAATTTTTCATTGAACCAGTTGATCGCTTTATCCATATCTTCTTTACTTGCTCCTGTTTCAAACATAATGTTTGCTAATGCATTGTATACTTCACTTTTAATATCTTTATTCATAACCTTTTCTCCTTTATACTGTTTGGTATGTTTTATTTACTTTATAATTATATTATACATCATAGTAGGTAGAAATCAATATGTTTTACATTATTTTTTAAATTTTTTCGCATTATTTTTATTATTCCGTATATTTTTCTGCAATAAAAAAAGACCAGGGATTTCTCCCTGGTTCGATTTAAAATTTAAGGTATCTTGTAGCGGAATACCCTGTTACACTCTTGTACTTAACTTTCGTCCAAGTGCTGCCTTTTTTCAATACTTCAACTTTAGATTTCTTCGGAATCTTACCGATAACCTTAGATGATCTGTTAGCACTGTTTCTGATCATAAGTGGATCGGATTTTGTGACAACCTTAGCATACACAGCTGCTTTGGTAACTTTCTTCACGGCTGTTTTTACAGCTTCCTTAGCCTTGGTAGCTGTTCCCAGCTTTTTATTACAGATTCCCTCTGCGATCAGCTTAGCAATCTTATTAACGTTTTTACCGATCTTATAATCGGACTTGGAGTCACAGAAAAAGCTTTCTGTCATGATCGTTGTTGCCTTTGTTCCATTCAGCATATACAGATTCGTTCTCTTCTGAACATCACGATCAGTGAATCCAGCGGATACGAGTTTCTTCTGTACTCTCTTTGCGTATTTCTTACCGCCCTCAGACACATAAAGTACCTCTGTTCCATGAGCCTTTCCGTTATAACAATTCAAATGACCTTCGACAACAAGATCATAATTCTTTGCATTTAAACGTGTCAGTTTCCATGATTTTTCCTGATACGCAGCGGTAAATACCTTCTCTGGGCAGATATACAGATCAACACTGTGTCCGTCGCTTTCAAGATATTCTTTTACCTTTTTCATCAGCTTTTTATTGTACTTATACTCGTTTACTCCACCGCAATCTTCTCCACTTGCTGATGTATATGATCCATTTTTAAGCAAACTGTGTCCTACTGTCAATGCGATTCTCATATGTCTACACCTCCTGTTCTGCTGCTGCCTGATTATCTTCTGTCTGTTCCTCTGAATCTTCTAAGTCAGTTTCAGGTAACGGAGTCTCTGCGTAATTTGTCCATGTTCCGTCATCTAACTCTGTCGTATGATTGATCTTATCTTCTCTGCTGACTTCCTCAACATCTTCTAAATCGTATACTGAATTATTTAATTTACCGTCATCCAAAAGGTCTTTGACACCATCAAACCATAACTGAACGATCTCTTTTAACATTTTATCGCTAACAAATACTTGGATCGGTTTTGGCAGCAATCCTCTGGCCATGTGTATTACATAATCAAATTTCTGCTGTCCTTGCTTGGATGCACGGAAGGTTTTCTCTGCTTCTACAAACAGCTTGTATACATCCAGTCTGATCCCTTCAAGTCCTTTTCTTGTGATATAGTCGATTAACTTCTTAACTAAAAAGACAATGATCAACGCTGTGATCACTGCCAGGAATAACACTTTATTCTGTTCAAATAATTCTTTCATGATTTCTTTCTCCTTTTTATAATCCAGCTTGTTTGAGTACGAATCCGATTACTGCCCCCGACAACTGCTGTTAGAACGTACATAGAAATGCTTCTCCATTTCTCCCCGTCTCGGTTTTCTAACTCTTCAAGCCGCTTGCTTTGTTCTGTCTGATTAACGAGCATATGTTCCATGTTGATCGCAAGTTTTTGAACTGACAATGTAAGGTCATTGATCTGTCTTACTGTCACTTCTAACGCTTCAATTCTTTTGTTTTGTCGGGTTTGCTCATGATCAACATCACTCGCAAATGCATTATGTTCATTTCTACTTATGTATTCATCATCCAAATATGTCTCCTTCCTAAGCTACACCGTTGTTACTTGACTTGTTTCTAATTCGGAAGAAAATATGCAATAGAAGCAATTAACATCACTTTCGTTTGCTTCAAGTCCTACGCTGATCTTAACTTTTCCACCGGTCTGTACTGGGTTAGGAGACAGGCTTACAGACTTAATTTCAATGATTTCTGCTGCCATCATACCACCTTCACTTCTATATGCTCTATTAAGATTTCGTCTAATACTGCATATCTGATGTCAAGTGTATAGGTACCACGCTTTTGAGGAGAAATCAGTGCTTCTATATCATGTTCTTTAATATTACAAACTCCAGTGCTTTCTTCAGCTTTGTCTTTCATGTATATTAGCGAATACTCCGCACTTTCAATTGTAAATTTCTCATTTTTAATAGAATGTATAGTAATTACTGCTGTTCTTGATTCTCCCGGGTGCATTATGATCACTTTCTTTTTTTGCATGTTCTCCTCCTCTTTTTTTCTTCTTATTTCTCGTTGTGCAAGGTTGCATACAAATCAAAAGGCTTCAGTGAAACTCTTAATGCTTTCAGATCTACTGTAAGTATGTATGTAGAATAGCTACTTACATTCCCTGCCTCATCATATGCAGTTAATCCGATTACATACCTGCCGTTTAATGTGGATGGTATAACGGACTTCCATAAATCTAAAGAGTCAGCGGATCTAGTTAAGATCACTGACTCTCCGTTTACATTCCCCTCTAGTCGAACTACCATAACAACTAACCTAGTCCGTTACTTCAACGGATATGATAAATGTTTTGCCAGCATCGACTGGGTTCGGTGTCAATGTAACACTCTTGATCACAGGTGCGGTTGTGTCTAACGTAACGGTACGTGTTATTGTCGTTGTCTTACCAGCACCATCGGTTACAACAACGGTAATTGTGTTTGTACCTACTGCAAGAGTAAGGGCCTTGCTGAAACTTCCATCGCTTCCAACTGTGACTGCTTCTGCTGCTAAAGAATTAAGTTTAACTGTTACCGTGACAGGACTGCTTGTTGCATCGTTTGTTTTACCTTTTACTGTGCAAGCAGTTTGATTTGTAATAAGTTTATCCACTGGACTGGACAATGTTAATACAGGTGGAACTGTATCTACCTTAAACGATGTTGAGCTTGTAGCTGCTGCGTTTCCGTCATAATCGCTTGCATCCAATTTGATTGTATGGCTTCCATCGGACAACGCTGTCGTTGGTGTATATGTACACTGGTATCCGGCTGTGATCGCAGTCTTAGTTATTGCATCGCCTGTTACCTTAGTACCACTGTCTAGCGTGATACCGATTGTTGATGGATTAACACCAGAATCGGTATCGGTTACCTTCCAAGTAATTACAGGCTTGTTATTTGCCGAATATGATCCAGACGTTGGACTTACAATCGCTATTACAGGAGCAACTTTTTCTTTTACTTTTAATTGCAGAGATGATCCCAACGTACTGTCTGTTGCATCTTTTGTCGTTGTATTTCCTGCTTCATCAGTTGCCTTAACTGTTACTCCGTAATAATGTCCACTCTGATTGTATGAACTCTTTGACGGAGCTGTTACCGTAGCTTCATATTTGCCGGTTGAACTATTAAGAGTCAGTGTATATGTTTGACCGTTAATAGTCGCTTGTACTGTTTTTACTGACACTTTTTTCTCCTTTCTTGTTCTCAACAACACAACTAAATTCTGA
>OFMJ01001804.1_pt1 | contig 14631 bp, 9 predicted proteins | sample 1541801 | NCBI WGS metagenome assembly OFMJ01 (sample SAMN04209234, study PRJEB22552) | human gut metagenome | biome: gut; material: feces | host: Homo sapiens | place: USA: Oklahoma
GATTGGCATCGTGATAACGAAGCGTGAGCCTTTCGTATAAGACGGATCTGTCTTTATCTTACCGTTTAGCCGGTTAACGATCAAGCGACATAGGTAAAGCCCCAGGCCAGAGCCGGGAATGAAATCATTGGTCTTCGTGAAACGCTCGAATATCCATTCCTGTTTGTCTTGAGGGATGCCGCAACCCGTATCTGTTACCGACAAGGTCACTAAATTGGCTCCGCTATCCAGATGGTATGAAAGCGTGATGCTTCCTTTCTCCGTGAATTTATTCGCGTTTGCCAGCAGATGCGAGATGATCAAGCTGAAATAAGCACGGTTGGTCAAGATCATATCATTCTCCTTATCGCCTTCCACCACATAGTTGATCTCCGGCTTCTCTTGATATTTCTTTACCTGTTGCATCTCATGTAAACAAAGCTCATGGATACGTGTGGGAACAAGAGGAAGGGAATCATTGCCGCTATCGAGCTGGGCGATCTCAAGGAGATTGTTCAGCATGGAAGTCAAGTGGTAACAGTTTTCATAGATAATACGGCTGAAAGCCTGTTTCTCGTCCATGGAGATATCGTCGTTGGTGATGAGTTCCGAGAAACCGTTGATCGCGTTTAAGGGAGTCCGTATCTCATGCGACATATTCCGGATGAAGGCGGTCTTCATCTCCTCGCTCTCTTGTGCTTTCTGGTTCGCTATCAAGACCAGCTCATTGGATTTTTGTAGTGCTTGATAAAGAGATCTCATTTTGCCTAGCCGGAAAAAGATATAGAATACGGTGCATAAAGCTAGAAGCAATAAGGACATATACAGGTAATTCTCTTTCTTGCTTTTCTGTAGTTCCAATTCCAATGATCTCTTTTCAATCACCAATTCGTTCGCCCCTTTCTCGATCTCCAGATTCTCCATTTTCTTCTTGAGTTCTTGCCTGTGCAAAGTATCTAGCAAGACTGCGTACTCCTTGGAGGTCTCATAGGCCTCTTTGTACATCCGGAGGCTGTCGTAGGCGGTAGCTTTCGCGGATACATAAGCGATTACATGTTCCTTGTAAAGCGGTATCTGTTTGGAGAAATTGATCAAAGAGTCGCTGAACTCAATGAATTTCTTATAGTCCTTAATGCCTAGGTAATAATTTGATGAGGTGTAGTAGAGCTCATACTCCGGGGCGGCGCTAGCTGATTCCGGATAAGTTTTCAACAGATTCATGAACTCACGGTAATAGGAGGTCGCCAAATCTTTTCCGATAGCCTCGGCGCTAATGGCAAGGTTTGAATAAGCGCTTAATAAATGGCGTTTGTTGATCGCGTAAGGACGTTTCCTCATCTCCGGGATATTAGAGTAGCCCAAGATCGTGTTTAGGTAACGGGTAGCATATTGTCCTCGTTCTTGAGGGTCACTAGCATAAGCGCATAGCATGAAATAGGTGTTAGGCAAGAAATTGTACGCATATCGTAGGGGCAGTTTTTCCGCCTCGGCCAGAACATTATCGAAATATTCTTTCCCTTGCTTGAAGTCCTCCTGAAGCATGTTCTCCTCCATGACGCTGTTGCTGACAGCCATACCAAGTACATAATTACAGGCTATTTTCTCATAGGGAGACAATTTGTCGGGTTCCTCCAGCTTGAATAGGCAATTCATGAGGACTTTCCTTCTCGGTTCACCGGATGTGTAGAATATGACGCGCGTATCTTGGATCATTTTCATGAACGATACGAGGCTGGTTCTGGCTTCTCCTTTTAGCTCCTGCTCGGCTTTGGCGATATAGACATTTGCGCTATCGGTTTGGTCCGTGTTGATATAATGCCGGAGAATCTCGGTCAATGCCGCTTCCTTATAGTAATTGTCATTCGCTTTTAAGGCTTCCTGATAGAGTTGTTTAGCGTTTACTAATATGTCATCGTTTCGTGAGATGTCCATTAAATTGGTAAGGATTTCCAATCTTGAGCGTTCGGAGGTTGCTTTTTGCAAGGCGTTTTTGAGTGAGTCTGGTGTGGTCGTTTGAGATGAAACGACAAAGGACATAAACAATAAGCATAAAAGCATTAGATATCGTTTCATACAAATAGGATCTCTTGTTGTTGTATTGTAAATGCAAATATACGTAATCTCACCATAAAAAAGCTATTAAATAGTTAGAAAAACAAACAATTGGAATATCTTTGCATAAATATGGGACAAGATTAATACCGCATGGAAAAAGGATTGCTACATAAACAGATTATGGATTTTTTTGTCCGTAATTTCGACGTCAGGCAGGAAAAGGAAGATGAGCTGGAGACGATAGAATCCATTAAAAAGGGGATAGAGTTTAAGGGGACGAACTTATGGGTACTTATTTTCGCTACGTTTGTCGCTTCTCTCGGGTTAAATACCAACTCTACGGCAGTGATCATTGGCGCGATGTTGATCTCGCCGCTGATGGGACCGATCATGGGATTCGGCTTGGGATTGGGAATCTCCGATTTCGAGTTGATCAAGCGTTCGTTCCGTAATTTCGCTACCGCTACTATTTTTAGCGTGATTACCTCCACCTTATATTTCTTGATCTCACCGATCAGCGAGGCGCAAAGCGAGTTGCTTGCCCGTACGCAACCTACGGTATACGATGTATTGATCGCTTTCTTCGGTGGTCTGGCCGGAATCGTGGCGAGCTCGACAAAGAGTAAGGGTAACGTGATTCCGGGTGTAGCTATCGCTACGGCTTTGATGCCTCCGCTTTGTACGGCTGGATTCGGGTTGGCGAGTGGCAATTTGTATTACTTTTTCGGTGCTTTTTATCTGTATTTTATCAATACGGTTTTTATCAGTTTGGCTACGTTTGTCGTCGTTCGTTTGTTGAAATATCCGAAGAAAGTTTTCTTGGATAAACAACGGGAAAAGATCGTGACTCGTTACGTGGGTATCATTGTTTTTTTCACGATCGTGCCGAGCCTTTTCTTGAGTTATAACTTGATCCGGAGTAGTTATTTCAATGATCGGGTACGTAACTTCGTATCGGAGGAGTTGACTTTCCCGAATACGCAAATCTTGAATAAGGTCGTTACGGATACGAGCGAGAAAAAGGAGGTGAAAGTAGTCTTGATCGGCCAGACGGTACCGGATGAGATGATCGCTAACGCCCGGGCTAAATTGCCTAAGTATGGATTGAAAGATGTGCATTTAGTCGTGCAACAAGGCTTCGGACAAGAGGCCACGGATATCAATGAGTTGAAAAGCCTCTTGATGCAGGATTTATATAAGAATAGCGAGGAGGTACTACGTGCGCAGACCATCCAGATAGATTCGTTAAAACGACAGGTTGACAAATATCAGAGTTATAGGCGTTTGACATCCGAGTTGATCCCGGAGATGAAGGTTCTTTTCCCCTATGTAGTTGAGGCATCTTGCTCGAATACGTATATTGTGAATACGGAGACGGCGAAGCCGGATACGGTTATGCTGGTTTATCTGAAAAGTAAGACGATCATTAAAGATGCGGAACGTAAGAAGATCAGGGAATGGCTGTCGGCTCGTGTGGAAATGAAAAATATTAAATTACTAATCGAATAATTTAGACTAATCAGAGTAGAATGAAGTTGATGAAAAGAGTGTGGGCGGCTTTGTTGCTTTTAGCCGCTTCCGGCCAGTTATATGCCGATGAGGGCATGTGGGTGCTGAAGGAATTAAATAAGCAGAATTTGGCGAGAATGGCCGAGTTGGGTTTTACCCCATCCTATGATCAGTTGTATAGTGAGACGGATCCTTGCGTGGCGAACGCCGTGGTAATCTTCGGTGGGGGATGTACCGGTATTACGGTCTCTAACGAGGGATTGATCTTCACGAATCACCATTGTGGTTTCGGAGCCATCCAGCAGTTGAGTAGTGTGGAGCACGACTATCTGAAAGATGGTTTTGTCTCTCAAAGTAAACAGGAAGAACTTCCGGTTCCAGGCTTGACGGTACGTTACCTGAAAGAGACCGTAGACGTGAGCGATCGTATCAACAGCCAGATCTCCGGTATCGAGGATGAGTTCCAGCGTTTGTCGGCGGCTGATTCTATCGGTCGTGTGATTTGTGATTCCGTGGGAAATAATGAGTTCCTAGCGGCTGATGTTGTCCCTTTCTATAGCAATAATAAATATTTCTTGGTGGTGTACGATGTTTATCGTGACGTGCGTATGGTTTTCGCTCCGCCTAGCTCTATCGGTAAGTTCGGTGGCGATACGGATAACTGGATGTGGCCTCGGCATACCGGTGATTTTTCCGTATTCCGTGTGTACGCCAACGCAGATAATAAACCGGCGGAATACAACGCGGATAATAAGCCTTATACCCCGAGATATGTAGCGGAGGTGTCTATGCAAGGCTATCAAGATAAAGATTATGCCATGACAATCGGTTTTCCGGGAAGCACGGATCGTTATTTGTGCTCTTGGGGCGTGCAACAGCGTATCGAGAATAGTAATAAGCCTCGTATCGAGGTGCGTGGCATCAAGCAGGGCATCTGGAAAGAGGCGATGTTGGCTAGCGACGCTGTACGTATCAAATATGCTTCTAAGTATGCGGGAAGCTCCAATTATTGGAAGAACTCGATCGGTATGAATAAAGGATTGGCGAATCTAAACGTGATCGAACGTAAACGTGCGGAGGAGACGGCCTTCGCTGATTGGGTAGCGAAAGATCAGGCCCGGGGCGCTAAATATGGCGAGGTCTTGAATTTGCTGGAAAAAGGATATACCTCGACCAATAAATATAGAGAGGCTTTGACCTATTTGAATGAGGCGTTTTCTAGTGGAGCGGAGATTATTCGTTTGGCCCGTATGGTGCAATCGGTGGATATTGAAGGAGCTACCCCGGAAGAGATTACTGTCTTTTTAGAGGATCGTATCCAACCGTTCTTCAAGGATTACGAGCCGTCTTTGGATCAGAAGGTACTGGCCGCGATGATGAAGATCGCGAAAGAACGTGTATCTCCGGAGTTCTTGCCGGATATTTATACGAGCGTTGATAAGAAGTATAAAGGAAATTATGAGAAATATGCGGCGGATGTATTTAAGAAGACTTCCTTATTGTCGTACGACAAGATCGCCGAGATGTTGAGAAATCCGAAGCAATATGAGAAATTGAGAAAAGATCCGGCGGCGGAACTGAGCTTGTCCGTATTGGTGTCTATCTTCCAGTTACAGCAGTTGATGGGCGATGCGGAGTATGATATCGCTAAGGGAGAACGTTTGTATTTCGCGGGCTTGAAGGAGATGTATCCGGAGAAAGCTTTGTCTTCCGACGCTAATTTCACGATGCGTTTGAGCTATGGTTCTATCGGAGGGTATCGTCCTTATGATGCCGCATGGTACAATTATTACTCAACGGATAAAGGTATCCTAGAGAAAGAGGACCCGACGAGCGATGAGTTCTGGGTACAACCGGAGATACTGGATCTGGTTCGTAGCCGTGATTTCGGACCTTACGCGAATGAAAAAGGGGAATTGCAGCTGTGCTTCCTCTCGAACAATGATATCACCGGGGGTAATTCCGGTAGCCCGGTATTCGATAAGAACGCCCGTTTGATCGGACTTGCTTTCGACGGTAACTGGGAGGCGATGAGTGGTGATATCGCTTTTGAACCGGATTTGCAACGTTGCATCGGCGTAGATATCCGCTATGTCCTTTTCATGATCGATAAATGGGGTAAATGCCCGAGGTTGATTGAGGAGTTGAAGCTGGTTCGATGAGAGAAAAAAGAGATGGGCATCCGTGATTTCCGCAGATGCCCATTCTAAGGAGCTTATAATGCCCATCGTAAGGTGCTTTGAATGCCTATTCTAACAACCTTACGATGGGCATTGTAATATCCTATACGATAGGAAAGTTCTAAATGCCTAATTTAGACTTGATTGCCTTTGGTATCGCATCCTTATGTACCATGATATAGATCGTCTTGGCACGGACAAAACTATCGGACATGTTCAAGTATCCGCCGAAAGTATTACGCTCGGTTCCCCAAGAGTTCTTCGTGATATAATATTTCGTGCCGTTTTGATCTTTGGCGATGCCGGTAAGGTGCATCAAATGGTCATCGGTCGTGACGAACGCCTCGAAGCCTTCTTGACGGACCTGCGGGGTGACGTTTACTTCCGGGAAAGGTTTCTCGAATTTGTAGACTTCCTCCAGACGTTCCTTCTCGTCCATTTTCTCGAAGCGGGCACGGTCGGTAGTCGAGTAATCTTCCACCTTCTTTACCTCCGGGTTGATCGCCACGCCATTCTTGAAAGAGAAGCCTTTCTCGCTCACGTCGCCATCCCAGCATACCGTGTAACCGTTATTCAACGCATAATCCGCTACTTCCATCATTTCATTCAATGGTAGGTTATACATTTGCGCATGCTCCCAGTTATCAGGAACCTCTACCTCGAATTTCTGGTAATACGGATGATGCGTGAAGCTTGTCAGCTCGATATAATCGTCCATATTCAACCCTAGGGAGGCGGCGAATGTCTTCGGGGTATATTCCTTGCCTTGATAGGTGAATTTCTCCGGAAGCTTGCCTAGGTAGATATCGAATAGGTTATCGATTAGTTTGTAATATTCCGGGCTCCGTTTTTTCATATCCACGGCGGTCGTTGCGATCGCCTTGATGTATTTTACCATCTCGGCATGATTGTGCCGGTCGGAATCGTAGTTGATACCCGAGTACACCTCTTCAGGAACGATACCTACTTGGTTGAAAGCGTTCATGAAGGTGTGGGAGAGACTTCCTTGACCGATATTACCTCTGCCTTGGCGGACATAATTATCCTGCAACTGGTTCATGTATTTCTGGCGGACGATAAACATCTCAGAGAGATCGTACGTCCCTTTTCCCATACGGAGTAATTCCGACTCCATGAAAGAGGTCGTGGCGAAGCACCAACAGGTTCCCGTGGATGCTTGATTCTTGACTGGCGTGGCGGGTACCTTTACTACATCCGTAAATTGGTAGCCTTGAGCGAATGTGCTCAAGGAACCTAACGCTAAGGCGCATGATAGAATGAATGTTCTCATTGTATATGAATTTAAGTTTATATTATTATTGTAGAGACGGGGCGTGCCTCGTCTCTACTATCGGATGTGGTGATTAGAAGCCTCTTTCGAATTGGGTCCAGAATGAGTCTCCCATTTCTCTCCAGCGTAGCATCGTGGCTCCGGCGAAATCGGCGGTATATCCGGTTAGGTATTCTTTTGCGGCCTCCTCACCTTGTTGGGTAAGAATCTCTTTGTAACGGCTCTCTACGAAAGGAAGTTCTGTCTGCCCTTTCTCCGTAAAATGGGCGATAGATGCTTTCATACGATCTTTAGTCGCTCCCCAACGTACGGTAGCGAGTTTATTGGCACGACGGAAAGCCCATACGGCGGCATCTTCCCGGTAACGGTGCTGTCCGCAAACCTTGAAGCAAGCCGGGAGATCTTTCGTCCCACAGAAGATGGGGATGCGGGGGCTTTGTCCGGGATTATCATAGGCCATCCAAACCACGCCGCCTACTGCATTGGGTAACCAGTCACGTAACTGGATCACGGTAGAGTAGGAGCATTGTGGTACGGCAACCAAACGGTAGCTTTTTACGGCGTCCGGTTTTAACCCATTCAACATGTTCACCATATCCCGAGTCATCCAAGGATTGGCTACCGGACTGATAACCGTATCGGTCTCGTTACTATCTTTTTTCTTTACGGCTACTTTCAAGTTCTGGGTCATATCGTATTCCGTACCCTCGTACGTTTCGGAGAGGAGAGCCATCACATCCGTTACGGATACTTGCCGGTCCGGCTTTACGCTGATGGGAAGTTCTTCCGCGTCATACGATAAACGTAAGGAAGGCGCTAATTTATTCAATATAAAGAACTCACGGATACTGAAGGATTTCATCTCACCGGAATAATTTCCGCCTCCATATGCTTCCCAGAAGCGGAACGGTTTCTTTCCGTCCCAGAAGCCCATGCGCTTGGCTACCTCGAATACGTTGGCGGAAGCCATGCAATTGTCCGTATCTTTCGGATCGACCTTAGAGATACGCGGGATATTCGCCGATACGCCTACATGATCGTCGGGGATACGGATCGCCGCCCATACGCCACCGATCTTATCCGGACCCTCGCCGAAGACCTCGAAATGCCATACCTCTTTTGGATCCGCTATCGTAAGGCACTCGCCCCAGTCGCCATATCCGTATTTCTCGATCAACTCGCCCATCACACGGATGGCATCACGGGCGGTCGTGCAACGTTGTAAGACGATTCGCTGAAGTTCCTCGATCATGAACATACCTTTCTTGTTGACAAGGGCTTTCCGGCCGGTGATTGTTGTTTCCCCGATGCCTAGTTGCTTCTCGTTCAGGCAAGGATAGGCCGTGTTGAGGAATTGATACGTAGACCGCGCTTCGGGCAGTGTTCCTTTCGCAATCATCCCCCGGGTTCCCTCGGCATATTCGGTATGCATACGTCCGGTATAGACCGTGGTTGTCGTATCGTGATCGTACGAGGCGGAAGGTACGATATCCATCCAAGTGCGGTAATTGCTATCGCAGGTGTGGCTAGTCATCACGGAGCCATCCGCCGAGGCTTTTTTGCCGACCATGATACTCGTACAACTCTCCGGGTTCAAGATCGGCTCCGGATACTGGATTTGTTGCGCTACCGAAACGGATAGGCTGGCGCAAAGCATAAGAACATAGGTAAAAAGTTTCTTCATCTTTCTTGTGTTATTTAGATGTTTGTATCAATTAAATTTGTAGGCCGCTTTTCGTACGTCTTTTACGGATTTGAATGGCTTATTGGGTTTTAGATGCTTGGCGAGGAACTGGTAGATGCCGAGTCGTATCTCGGAAGCTTGTTTCGTGTCGGTCCGGTCGAAGCTATGGGCACCGGGAGCACGGTCGAATATTTTGTAGTCGAACTTCTTTCCTTCGGCCTTGAGAGCGCGTATCATATGCTCTACTTCCACTACGTTCACGTCATCGTCGCTAGTATTGGTATGGATGAGCAGGGGATCTTGTAGTTTTTCCGCGTGCCAGACCGGTGAGCGGCGTTTGTATTCCGCCATATCCTCCCGGGGAGTCTTCCCAATATGGCCCTCGTCGGAGAAGATTTTCCGATAATCATCGGTGGAATATCCCATGCGCATGATCACGTCGCTTACCGGTACTCCGGCGAAACCGCACTTATATTTGCCCGGATAGGTCATGAGGTTCATTAGCGTGATCATCCCGCCGTGGCTCCATCCCATGATACCGATACGATTGGCATCTACGATATCGAAATTCTCTACCATATAATTACGACTAACGTAGACATCCTCGTTTTCTAATCCTCCGTAATCGATATTATCGTAAGTAGCTTTGCCATACCCCGTGCTACCCCGGTATTCAGCGGAGACCACGATGTATTCCTGGGCGATCAGTTCCCGGACGATATGGGCGTAATACGTGTTGAAATCCGCATGTACACCACTATGCGGGAGAACGATCAAAGGATATTTCTTGTCGGGATCCACACTTTTAGGGATGAAGATATAAGTCCAGAATTTCAGTTCGTTTCCGGCGCTCATCCCGGTAGGATTCGTTTCTTTCCAGCGGGCGGGGCCGCAAAGGTAGACTTTGTCGATATGGGCGATGTCGCCCACTTTCTCGTACCATAGGAGGTCATCTACCTTCTTTACGACTTGGTCAAAATCATGTTGGTAGTTTTGCGCTATGGCATAGTCTGCTCCGAATATAAAGAAGAGGCAAAAGCAGGAAAGATGTTTAAGCAGTGTCTTCATGTGACTTATCTTTGAATTTGTGATTAACTGTGATTTTCCGGCTGTAAATATACAATAAAAGAAGCGTGATCCGTAATAAACGAACCACGCTTCTTTGATAAATTATGTATAAGTTGTATGTTACTTACGTTTCTTCCTGCTACGAGGAGCGTCATCGTAGAATTTACGCTTCGGCTTGTCATCGCTACGGCTGGAACGTCTGCCGCCACGGTCGCTTTCCCGGCGGCTGTCTCTGCCTCCTCTACCGCTATCTCGTCGGTCTCTGAAACCGTTTCCGCTACGGCTACCTCCACGGCTACCACGACTGCCTTTTCCTCCCTCGCCTTTCGCTTGCGCCGGTTCCACGGAGATACGTCGTCCGTCTACCTCGAAGCCGTTCATCGAGTCCATGACACGGTTGGCTTCTCCCTCTTCTACCTCGAAGAATGAGAAATTATCACGTAAGTCGATACGACCGATACGAACCTTGCCCGGTACGCACTTGTTGACTAACTCAATAAGTTGAGGAGGCGTAAGCTCGTCTGTCTTTCCGAAGTTGATAAAGAAACGGGTGTAACCTTCTTCCGCTTCGCCTCTGCCACCCCGTTTACCTCTCTCTCGGGGAGCGTTCTCGTCTACAACCTCGATATCATCGTTATCTTTATAATAGTCGATCATCCGGTTGAACTCCAAGGATACGACACGTTTGATGATATCTTCCTTATCCAGCCATTCCAATTTACGATAGATAGAAGGCATCAAACTAGCGATTTCCTCCTCGTTCACTTTCACTTTCTCGATCTGGTCCACCAAGTTGAACAATTGTTTCTCACAGATTTGCTCACCGGTAGGCATCTCGCCTTTATCGAATTTCTTGTTGATGATTCGTTCGATCTCGCGAATCTTGCCTTTTTCCCTTACGTGGCAGATAGAGATAGCGATACCCGTTTTTCCCGCACGGCCCGTACGTCCGCGGCGGTGGGTATAAGATTCTACCTCATCCGGCAGACCGTAATTGATTACATGGGTTAAGTCATCCACGTCCAAACCACGTGCGGCTACGTCCGTAGCGACCAATAACTGGATATTCTTGATACGGAACTTCTGCATCACGTAGTCACGTTGCGCTTGGCTCAGCTCGCCGTGCAAGGAGTCGGCGTTATAACCGTCTTGAATCAATTTATCGGCGATCTCCTGTGTCTCCTTACGGGTACGGCAGAAGATGATACCGTAGATGTTCGGGTAATAATCGGCTAGACGTTTCAAGGCGAGATATTTATCTTGCGCACGAACCATATAATAAATGTCGCGGATATTCTTGTTTCCCTCGTTCTTCCTGCCAATGACGATCTCTTTCGGATCCTTCATGTATTTCTTGGTGATAGAGGCGATCTCTTTCGGCATGGTAGCGGAGAAGAGCAGCATATTTCGGTTTTCCGGTATAGCCGCCAAGATCTCGTTGATACTGTCGGTGAAACCCATGTTCAACATCTCGTCCGCCTCATCGAGGATGACGTTCTTTACGTTGCTTAAGTCAACCGTCTTGCGGTTCATCAAGTCGATCAAACGTCCCGGGGTAGCCACTACCACGTGTACGCCTCTCTTCAGTGTCTTGATCTGGCTCTCTATACTGGAACCTCCGTATACAGGGAGAACCTTCAGGTTATCGATGTATTTAGAATAATCGTTCAAATCGTCCGCTATCTGTAGGCAAAGCTCGCGTGTCGGACAAAGGATAAGCGCTTGAGGCTGATATTGAGAGACATTGATCTTTTGCAGGATCGGCAGGCCGTAAGCGGCTGTCTTGCCGGTTCCTGTTTGTGCCAATGCGATTACGTCGTTATCTTCTCCCAGTAAGAAAGGAATCACTTCTTCCTGTACCGGCATGGGCGATTCGTAGCCCATCTCTTGAATTGCCTTTAATATCGGTGCGGCAACTCCTAATTCTTCAAATGTTTTCAAAATGCGATTGTGTATATATGATAATATTCAGTGGCCGCAAAGGTACGTAAATAATTCGGATTCATATCAATAAAGTAATATATCTTTTAGCCTTTCACGTTTCTTATCAGTAAGACGTAATCCTTTCGACAAATATTTCTCGGTGGAACCGTACTCTTTCTTGATTTTATGGAAAGCTAGGTCCATGAGCCCCTCGTTGGCCGTAAGGAAGACCGTAATGCTTTCTTGGGCGTCTGTGGAGAGATGTTTCACGATATCAGCTAAATGACTCGTATCGATATATTGATTGGATGTCAAGTAGTCTTCCATGATGGCGTCCCGGGGAATATCCAAGGCGGCGAGTAACATGGCGGTGAGAAACCCGGTACGATCCTTTCCGTAGGAACAACTGATGAGAATGGGGTAATTATCCTCGTTCTGGAACTGTTCCAGTACCTTGGCGAACTGATCGGTATTATCTGTCACGAATTGCAGGTACTCGTCTTCCATATATACCCCGGCGTCTCCTTTCCTCATTCGTCCCTCGATAACACGTTGGGGGGCATCGGCGATCTTGCCGACCGAGATGGGGATTTGCAGGATATTTGCTTTCGTATATTTGATAGGGGCGGTGAGGGTTTCTTGGTTCGTACGGAGGTCGATGATGGTCTTGATCCCTAGATTATCCAATCGGATGGAGTCCCATTCGCTCAAGCTGCTTAACTCGCCGGAGCGAAATACCTTGCCCCATTTCACCGTCTTCCCGTTTGTAGAGGTATAACCGCCTAGATCCCGGAAATTCTGTACACTATCCATAACCGCCGAGCGTGCCCCGATGATCCGTGCGTATTTATCATTAAAAGAAAGGCGGAAATACTTACGTGATATATTATCGTTCGTGATGTAAGTAGCCACGCCATCCTTGATGTTGGCGTAAATGATCGGGGCCTCGTTGGTGAAAAGATCCGGGTTGTCGGACACGGTCATCTTGACAATCCCCTCCATTACCGGATCGGTTTCCCATTTTATCACGTAATTTCCGATGTCATCACGTAGGCAAATAGCTCGTATGTCGGGTGCGTTAGAGGAACAACCCACTAACAGGATCACACTGGCGAATAGAGAGAGAATCTTTCCTAACATTGTCTTCTATTATAATAAGCTTTCCTTACAAAGATAGTAAAACAAGTTTTTCCCGCTTCTTCTTTAATGATATTTAAGACTGACTAACATACTTCGCCGCGAACTCCTTGGATATATAATTATCATAGCTTTGGCAAACCTCGGAGGCGAGGTCCATTCCGCAGCGGATGATTTTTCCCCAAGTATCCTGATCCAGAGAGGGAAGGTCGGCATGGAGTACGTCATACTTTAGAAGTCCGTAGATAATACCCGCGTTAAAATTGTCGCCGGCGCCGATGGTACTAAGCGGCTGGATTTGCGGGGAATCGAAATGTCGTGTGAAATTACGGGTGTGGAGATTGACTCCGTTTGCCCCGTGAGTTGTTAAGAAACGATCACAATAAAACTGAATATGCTCTTTGTAAACCTCCTGTGCGTCGCTCTTGCCATAAAGGTTCTGGAAGTCCTCGTCCGAGCCCCGGACGATGTCGGCGAATTCCAGATTTTCCAGTACGGTAGGCATGAGGCGGATCGCCTCATGAGCGTGTGCCTTGCGGAAATTGGGATCGTAATAGATGATCGCTTTCCGTTCTTGGGCGTATTGCAGAAATTCTACCATACGAGTCCGCAAGACCGGGTTCAGGGAATAATAAGAGCCAAACACGAAAATATCGTCTTTCTCGATCTTAGGGAGGGGCACCTCCAGCCGTTGCGCCGGGTAATCCTTGTAGAAGATATAATTAGCGTTCTTATCGTCGTCCAGAAAAGCGAGTGATATAGGACTTTTCCCATCGGGGAAACGGTCTACGAACTCGGTCGTGATGTGGTTATCTTCCATGAAATCCCGAATCATGTCACCAACCCGGTCGTTGCCCAGCTCGCTGATAAAGGATACGGGGACATTCAATCGACCTAATGATATCAATCCGTTGAAAACGGAACCACCGGGAACGGCCTTCTGTGGTTGGTCGTTCCTGAAAATGATATCGAGGATGGTTTCTCCTATACCAAAGACTTTTCTCATGATCTATACACTGGTTTATTATTCATTCTTGCTTTGCTCACGGCTCTTGGAGCCTAAGTAGCCCCCGTGATGGCGCTTGGCGTAATCCTTGTTGGTGAAATGGATACGCTTCATGGTTCCGACCACGAGGATATCGCCTATTACCGTCATGACGGTCGTAGAGGTAGTGGGTGTAAGGCCCAGCGGACAAACTTCCTTGGGGGCGCCGGTCAACAGGCATACGTTTGCCTCAGCAGCTAGGGGACTATCGGGGTTGCTGGTGATGACGATAAATTTCATGTCCGGCACCAAACCCCTCGTGAGATCTACCAGTTCCACTAGCTCGCGTGTCTTTCCTGAGTTGGAGATCAATAACATGATATCGTTTTCGCGTACGATTCCCAGATCTCCGTGTTGTGCCTCGCTAGGGTGCAAGAAGAAGGCAGGCGTACCGGTCGAGCTAAAGGTGGTAGCGATATTCAAGGCGATTTGCCCGGCTTTCCCCATTCCACTCATGATCAGTTTTCCACCTAGGTCGTGTACATGTTTCACTATAAGCGATACCGCTTCCTCATATCCGGGCGTAACGGGTATGTTGCGAACCGCTTCCGCTTCCTGCTCCAATAAAGAGGTGATATTTTCGTTTACCATATTGTTGATTGATTGTTTTACGGCATTCCTGCCTGAATAACGATCGCGAAAGTATTTATATTTACTGATATTGGCATCATCTATTTCAGACAATTTATCTTTTTAAGACGTTTGCGAATTCGGACTTCGGCTTCCATTTCGGGTATCCGGTATCTTGCGCCAGTTTATA
>OFMJ01001809.1_pt1 | contig 14575 bp, 15 predicted proteins | sample 1541801 | NCBI WGS metagenome assembly OFMJ01 (sample SAMN04209234, study PRJEB22552) | human gut metagenome | biome: gut; material: feces | host: Homo sapiens | place: USA: Oklahoma
GGGGCGCTGTCTTGTGGCTTGCCCTGTATTCAGCGTTTGGGCTTTGCGCGGAAGAGGAGGGCCACCAGAAAGCCGAAGAAGATGGCGGCGGTGATCCCGCCCGCGGTAGCGGAGATCCCACCGGTGAGCGCACCCAGAAGTCCGTGCTGGGATACGGCCTTCTGCACCCCCTTGGCCAGGGTGAAGCCGAAGCCGGTGAGGGGAACGGTAGCGCCCGCCCCGGCCCACTCCACCAGGGGGGCGTACAGCCCCAGGCCGCCCAGCAGAACGCCCGCCGTGACATAGCACACCAGGATCCGGGCGGGGGTGAGTTTGGTCCGGTCCAGAAGCACCTGACCCACGGCGCACAGGACGCCGCCGCAGAGAAACGCGTTGAGATACTGCACGAAAAAACACCTCACGGTCATAGTGGAAGATGGGCCGCCGGTCTCAGGAGGCGGGGCGGCGGTTGGAGAGGGCGATGGCGTGGCAGATCCCGGGAATGGACTCCCCCTGGCAGGCGGTGGTGGGGGAGTGGAGGGCCCCGGTGGGGCAGAAGAGGATGTTGTTCCACCGGCCTGCGCGCATCCCCGGGAGCAGATGGCCCGTTAGGACGGCTGCGGAGCAGCCGCAGCCGGAGCCTCCGCAGTGGACGTCCTGCCGCTCCAGGTCGAAGATCATCAGGCCGCAGTCGGCGTACCGGGGGGACAGATCCACCCCGTCCTGCTGAAACAACTCCCGGAGCAGCTCACCTCCCAACTGCCCCAGGTCGCCGGTGATGATGAGATCATAGAAGCCGGGCTCCCGCCCGGTGTCCTGAAGGTGGGCGCGGATGGTGTCATAGGCGGCGGGGGCCATGGCCGCTCCCATGTTGTTGGTGTCTGTGACCCCCTTGTCCACCACCCTGCCCGGGGTGACATGGGTGAGGTAGGGGCCGGGACCCTCCCGGGACAGGAGGACGGCTCCGGCGGCGGTCACAGTCCATTGGGCGGTGGGAGTGCGCTGGCTGCCATACTCCAGCGGGGTGCGGTACTGCCGCTCCGCGGTGCAGAAGTGGGAGGAGACCACCACCCCGGCCCGCTGCCCAAAGCCCCCGTCCAGTGTCATGGCGGCCAGGGCCAGACCCTCCCCCATGGTGGAGCAGGCGCCGTACAGCCCGAAGAAGGGGCACTTCTGATCCCGGGCGGCAAAGGAGGAACTGATGCACTGGTTCAGCAGGTCGCCGGCGAACAGCCAGTCCAGCTGCCCCTCTCCCGGCCCTGCCTTTTCCAGCGCCAGGGTCAGGGCCTTCTGCTGCATGGCCCGCTCGGACTGCTCCCAGGTGGACGCGCCGAAGGCGTCATCCGTGTCAACATAGTCGAAGCAGGCTGCCAGCGGACCCTCCCCCTCCTTTTTCCCCACTACATTGGCAAAGGAGAGCAGGGAGGGGGGACAGGCCAGCGCCGCGGTCTGCCCGCCCAGCTTTTTTGTGGTCATGCGGAACACCTCGCTGTGACAAGATAGAGGCAGTATGCGCAGAGCAGGAAGAATCTATGCAGGGTTTCCGGTTTTTTCTGGTCAAACCGGGGAGGAGATGCTATAATGTCCCTGCACAATGACCAGATGTGTGGAAAGGAGCGGAGACCATGGAAGGGATCGAGACATTGCAGCGCTGGATGGACGAGAGCAGCCGGATCGTGTTTTTCGGCGGAGCGGGGGTGAGCACCGAATCTGGTGTGCCGGACTTCCGCAGCCCAGACGGCCTCTATGCGGATAATTTGGGGACTAAGTACCTACGCTCAACGGAGAGCGGGATCCCGGATTTCCGCAGCGTGGACGGCCTGTACCACCAGCAGTACCAGTATCCCCCGGAGACCATCCTGAGCCGCAGCTTTTTTGACCGGCAGCCGGAGGAGTTTTACCGTTTCTACCGCAGCAAGATGCTGTGTCTGGACGCCAAGCCCAACGCCGCCCACAAAAAGCTGGCCGAGCTGGAGCGCGGGGGGCGGCTGCGCAGCGTGGTCACACAAAACATCGACGGCCTGCACCAGGCGGCTGGCTCCCGGCGGGTGTGGGAGCTCCACGGCTCCGTCCTGCGCAACCGGTGTATGTCCTGCGGGAAGCTCTGGCCGGTGTCCGCCGTGGCGGAGAGCTCCGGTGTCCCCCGCTGTGCCTGCGGAGGCGTGATCAAGCCGGATGTGGTGCTCTATGAGGAGAGCCTGGACGCCCAGGTGCTGGAGGGCGCGCTGGAGGACATCCGGCAGGCGGATCTGCTCATCATCGGGGGGACCTCGCTGGTGGTCTATCCCGCCGCTGGGCTGGTGAACTACTACCGGGGGGACCGGCTGGTGCTCATCAATAAATCCCCCACCCCCTATGACCGGAAGGCCGACCTGGTCCTGACGGGCTCCATCGGGGAGATCCTGGGGCAGATCCAGGTCCGGTGACCGGAAAAGAATGATGGGAGGGGCGGCTCCGGCCGCCCCTCTTGAGGAGGATCCATGACAGAATATTACATCCCCACGGGCCCCAGCGAGACGGAGTTCGTGGAAAAACGGTCCCGCTTCATCGGCCATGTCTGGCGCGTGGAGGGGGAGGAGGAGGCCCGGGCCCGCATCGAGGAGATGAAGAAGCGGTACTACGACGCCCGGCACAACTGCTGGTGCTACTTGATCCAGGACGGGCCGGTGCGCTACTCCGACGACGGGGAGCCCCAGGGGACGGCGGGACAGCCCATGCTCAATGTGTTTCAGCGGGAGGGCGTGGTCAATGTGGTATGCGTGGTCACCCGGTACTTCGGCGGGATCCTGCTGGGCGCAGGCGGGCTGGTGCGCGCCTATACCCAGAGCGCCAAGGACGCCCTGGACGCCGCAGGGATCTCCGTGGTGCGCCGGTGGATCGAGGTGCTACTGCCCTGCTCCTATGCCCAGTATGAGCGGGTGAAGCTGGAGACGGAGGGCTTCGGCGGCGTGATCGCCGAGGCGGACTATGGGGCGGACATCGCCCTGACCGTTCTGCTGCCCGAGGAGCGGGCGGACGCCTTTCTGGCCCATATCCTGGATGTGACAGCCGGGACAGTGGAGGGCATGGTGTGCGGCGAGCGGTTCCAGGACGTGCCCTGGCGACCCCCGGTGCGGGGAGAAGGAGGACCACATGGATGATTTGAAGATGGCCCTGACGGCCTGTATGGAGGAATATGACCGGGAGATCCGGCAGGCGGTGTCCCAGCTGCGGCCGGGGGACGGCTTTATGGGCCTGGGCCGGGATCCCCGGCGGGAGCCCTGCCACCTCCGGTTCTATGAGTCGGCGGGGGAGCTGGTGGCCCGGGCCGTCCGGGAGGGCCTGGCCCCGGAGGCGGCGGCGGAGACCGCCCGCTTTCTGCTGACCCTGAGCCAGGCGGAGGGGTACCATGAGCTGACCGACCCCATGCGGGAGGCCGCCCAGGGGCACGTTCTGACGCTGACAGCGCTGCTCCCGCCGGAAACGGCGGCGGAGTTGGCGGAGTGGTACCGGGGACAATACCACCGGTCTCAGCGGCTCCCAGTGCAGAAAAAGGTGCTGAACGCCCTGGAACGGCGTGGAAAAGAGGCCTGAGATGGAGCAAGTAAACTACTGTGGGGCGCGCGGTGCAGGTGGTGTGAGCAGCCTGACCCTCCACATATTGGCCATGGCCTTTATGCTTTGCGACCATATATGGGCCACGCTGGTGGCCGGGCAGGACTGGCTGACCTGTGTGGGCCGCCTCGCCTTTCCAATTTTCGCGTTTCTGCTGGTGGAGGGCTTTTTCCACACCCGGGACCTGAAGCGGTATGTCCTGCGCCTGCTGCTGCTGGCTCTGCTGTCAGAGATCCCCTTCGACCTGATGTACGCCGGGACCTCCTTTTTCCCGTTCCACCAAAATGTGATCTGGACCTTCCTGATCGCCCTGTTTTGTATGTGGGTCATAGAGCGGGTGAAGCGGAGGGGGAACCTGTGGCTCACGCTCCTGGCTGCGGCGGGGATGTCCCTGGCGGGCTGGCTGGCGGGGACCATCGCCATGGTGGACTATTACGGGGCCGGTGTGCTCACCGTTCTGCTGTTCTACCTGTTCCGGGGCGGCCTCTGGTGGCAGCGCCTGGGCCAGGCCGCCGGGATGATCTGGATCAACTGCGGGCTGTTGGCGGGCCTGGTGCTCCAGGTCAATATCCTGGGGCTGACCGTGGAGTTTCCCCAGCAGGGCTTTGCCCTTCTGGCTCTGATCCCCATCTGGCTCTACCGGGGCCGCCAGGGGTACCACAGCCGCTGGGTGCAGACGGCCTGCTATCTGTTCTATCCAGTCCATATCCTGGTGCTGGCGATGATGGTGCGTTTCCTGCTGTGAGGATGTGAATAGAGACTGTCGCAAAAGCGGCTGCGCCGCTTTTGCGACAGACTGAGAGGGTGCGCGGATGCGCACCCTCTCTCTGTATGTATGGCTGTATCGTTTATGAAGCGATCACATGGGACTGGGGAACTGTCAAATTGGCTCTGAGCCGTCCGGCTCCCCCCGGAGGAACCGCGCCACATCCCCGGTCACCTGGGCCAGCTGGGCCCGGATCCGGAGGTGCTGGGGGCAGCGCCGCTCGCACTGGCCGCAGCGGTGGCACAGATCGGGCCGTTCCTCCTGGTCCAGCCCCTCCCACTGCCGCCGGGTGATCTCCCGGTTCTGGTACATGGACATCCCGTTCCAGATCTGGAAGCTGCCGGGGATGTCCACCCCGGCCGGACAGGGCATACAATAGCCGCAGCCGGTGCAGCCGTTTTTCAGCCGGCGGCGGAGCCGCTCCGCCGTCTCGGTCACGGCCTCCCGTTCCCGGAGGTCCAGGGGGCGGAAGTCCTGAAACGTATGCAGGTTGTCCTCCAGCTGCTCCATACTCCCCATGCCGCTGAGCACCACCTGTACATGGGGCAGGCTGGCTGCCCACCGCAGGGCCCAGGAGGCCGGAGTGGCCTCCGGATCCAGCCGGAGCAGGGGAGCGCAGGCGTCATCTGGCAGCTGGGCCAGGGAGCCTCCCTTCACCGGCTCCATGACCACCACCGGGATCCCCAGCGCCTCCGCCAGCGCATAGCCCCGCAGGCCGGCCTGATGCTCGGTATCCATGTAATTGAGCTGGATCTGGCAGAGATCCCAGCTGCGGGCCCGGAGGATCTCCTCAAAGGCGGAGAAGCTGTCGTGGAAGGAGAAGCCGAACCACCGGATTCGGCCCCGGCGCTGCGCCTCCTCCAGAAGCTCCACCACCCCCAGCTCCTTCATCCGCCGCCAGGTGTTCCGGCTCAGGCTGTGGAGGAGGTAGAAGTCCACATAGTCCGTCCGGAGCCGCTCCAGCTGCCGGGCGAAGCGCTCCGCCGCGTCCTCCCGGCTGGAGATCTCCCAGCAGGGCAGCTTGGTGGCCAGATAATAGGTCTCCCGGGGATAGCGGGAGAGGATGCGCCCCAGGACTGGCTCCCCCTCGCCGCCGTGGTAGGGCCAGGCGGTGTCGAAATAATTGACGCCGCCCTGGACCGCCCGGTGGATGAGCCGGGCGGCCTGCGCCTCATCCACCGTGCCGTCTGGCCGGAGCGGGAAGCGCATACAGCCGTATCCCAGCAGGGAGGGGGTGGCCGCCCCCATCCCAGGCAGGTTCATGCGCGTCTCCACAGGTCACCTGGCTCCCCGGAGAAAGGCCTCCGCCTGATCGGCGGCCAGCTTCACATACCCCGCCAGACCCATCTCCTGGGTTCCGGCCACCGACACGCCGCAGCTGTTCATGGGGATCAGGATCTTTTTTCCCCGGCAGCCTCCCACGGCCTCCGCTATCCGGGGGGTCACCTCGCCCAGGATGGAGTGGGCCACCACGATTCCCAGGGGGCCCAGCACCACGTCCGCGTCCATCACGCCGCGGACCACCGGATTTTCACCGGTGGCCACATAGTCGGCCCCTGCCTTCTGCATGGTGGCGGTGGCGATGCCATTGGTGCCCACGGCCAGCACCTCCGCCTGGGGGATGCGGTCCTTGACCGCCTCGACCAGCAGTTTTCCAAGACGGCCGCCCTGGCCGTCGATCACAACGATCTTCATACGCTCTTGCTCCTTTCCGGCGGTCCGCCGCCGCGGGAATCGACCGGTTTGCGGTTGATTCAGCAGACAGTATCATACCATATCACGCTCCGTTTGAAAAGCGCGGGAGGACGCGGTGGGCCGTTCCGCCGCAGAAAAAACCCCCGGCTGCCGGAAGAGATCCGGGGCCGGGGGCATTCAAACTGTGGGAAGTGAGATCAGAGGGCCGCTTTGACCCGTTCCACGGCCTCTCGGGTGGCCTCCGCGCCGCCGAAGGCGGTCAGGCGGATATAGCCCTCGCCGCTGGGGCCGAAGCCCGCGCCAGGGGTGGTGGCCACGTTGGCCCGGTCCAGCAGCAGATCGAAGAAGTCCCAGGAGCCCATCCCGTCCGGCGTTTTGATCCAGATGTAGGGGGCGTTCACACCGCCGAAGCAGGACAGGCCCGCGGCGGTCAGTCCCTCCCGGATCACCTGGGCATTCTGGCGGTAGTAGTCGATGGACGCCCGGGTCTGATCCTTGCCCTCCGGGGTGTAGATGGCGGCTGCACCCCGCTGGATCACATAGGGCACCCCATTGAACTTGGTGCACTGGCGGCGGTTCCACAGGGCGTTGAGGCTGGCCCCGTCCCGCTTCAGCTCCATGGGCACCACGGTGTAGGCGCAGCGGTTGCCGGTGAAGCCGGCGGTCTTGGAGTAGGAGCGGAACTCAATGGCACAGGTGCGGGCCCCCTCGATCTCAAAGATGGTGTGGGGGACGTCCTCCTCGGTGATGAAGGCCTCGTAGGCGGAGTCGTACAGGATCACTGCGCCGTTGGCGTTGGCGTAGTCCACCCAGACCTTCAGCTGCTCCCGGGTAGCCACCGCGCCGGTGGGGTTGTTGGGGAAGCAGAGGTAGATCAGGTCCACCTTCTCCTGGGGGGGTTCAGGGGTGAAGCCGTTCTCCGCCACACAGGGCATATAGACCAGCCGGGACCAGCGGCCCAGCTCCTCCTGATATTCGCCGGCCCGTCCGGCCATAGCGTTGGTGTCCACATAGACCGGGTAGACCGGGTCGCACACCGCAACGACGTTGTCCGTACCGAAGATGTCGCCGATGTTGCCGCAGTCGCTCTTGGCGCCGTCAGAGACGAAGATCTCCTCCGGCTTGATGTCCACACCCCGGGCGGCGTAGTCATGCTGTGCGATGGCCTCCCGCAGAAAGGCATAGCCCTGCTCCGGGCCGTAGCCGTGGAAGCCCTCAAAGGTGCCCATCTCATCCACTGCCCGGTGCATCGCCTGGATGACCGCCGGGGCCAGAGGACGGGTCACGTCGCCGATGGACAGCTTGATGATCCTGGCCTGGGGGTGGGCGGCGGAGTAGACGGAGATCCGCCGGGCGACCTCAGAGAAGAGATAGCTGCCGGGCAGCTTTAGAAAATTCTGGTTTACCTTTGTCATATCGCAACAGCTCCTTTTGGTGTGGTATGCCAAGTCGAGAGACTCTTGTCTGCTATTATCCCCCATGCCTCCCCGCTTGTCAATGCGGGATTTGTCCTCCGGCTGCTCAGGGTGAATTTTAACGCTTTCTCAGGGCGAAGTTGTGGGCCTCCCGCAGCCACTCCATCAGCTCCCCATCCACCTCCTCCGGGCGGGTGATCAGGATGTGGTTGGTCCAGCGGCCGGGATAGGGCTCCACAGACACCGCGGACCGGGGGGAGTTCAGGGGGCGGTCCAGCCCGACGGTCACTACCAGACATTCCCGAGGCCAGTCCTTTTTCCGGCGCACCGGCAGAGAGGCGGCGGCGAACAGCCGGCGGGCATAGAAGCTGATCTGGCTTTTCTGCACCTTCACAGAGACGTCGTCCGGAAGGGTCTCTGCCATGCGCTCCGCCAGGGTCTGATACAGCGCCAGTTCCAGGGGGTTTCCGTCAAAGAAGAATTGCACATCGGATATGTAGTGCTCAGGGACCTGCATCGCGTCCACTCCTTTCTGTGTCCTATCATCATAACACGGTTTTCTGCGGATGAGAAGCGCCGGGAGCCTGCTGGATGGCTCCGCTCAGCGGAGGGAATTTTGTAGAGTTTCTGTGGAAAACCTGCGTTTTTTCTGCACTCTGGGCCCTTCCTTGTGAAAAATGTCACTTTTTATTCTGCTGTCCTCTGAATTTCTGTCTCCCGCTCCCTTGCCTTTTTTTCCGCTTCTGTGTTATGATGGCGGTATCGAGAGCCGCCGGATCTGCCCGGAGCCCGCACACCGATCGCCGAAGGAGGAAGCTGTCCCATGGATCAGGCCGTCGTCATCCGTCCCCGGTTTGAACCGGGCCGCCGTATCATCGCCGTCAGCGACGTACACGGAAATCTGGATTTTTTCCGGGGGCTGATGGACCAGGTGGGTCTGACCCCGTCTGACATCCTGGTGCTGGTGGGGGATCTGCTGGAGAAGGGGCCGGACAGCCTCGCCCTGCTGCGGTATGTGATGGAGCTGTCCCGCACCCACACCGTCTACCCCCTGTGCGGCAACTGTGACGGGCTGGTCCTTCGCTTTTTTGATACGGATGAGCTGGACGGGCGCTTTTACTCCGCCTATCTGCCCATCCACCCGGAGAGTACCATCCGCCAGTTGGCGGAGGAGCTGGGCTTTTCGAACTGGCGGGATTTTCCCGCTCTGCGGGCTGCCCTGCGGGAGGCTTATCCGGAGATCCGCGCCTGGCTGCGGGGGCTGCCCACCATCCTGGAGACGGAGCACCTCCTCTTTGTCCATGGCGGCGTCCCTTCCCGGGAGCACATGGAGACGCTGAATCGCTGGAAGTGCATGAAGAACGACAACTTTCTGGGGCAGGGCCATCGCTTTGACAAATATGTGGTGGTGGGACACTGGCCGGTGACGCTGTATCACCCCCATATTCCATCCGCCGCACCGCTCTTTGCCCGGGAGCAGAATATCATCTCCATCGATGGGGGCTGTGTGCTGAAGCTGGACGGCCAGCTCAACGCCCTGATTTTCCCCACGGAGGACTCCGACACGTTTACCTGGCAGGCGTATGACGGTCTTCCGGTCTATACCGCCCTGGACCGGCAGGAGGCCTCCCCCGACTCCATCAACATCCGCTGGGGCCGATCCGACCTGGAGCTGCTGGAGTCCGGAGAAGAGTTTTCCCTGTGCCGGCACCTGGAGTCCGGCCGGGAGCTGTATATCCTGACCTCCTACCTCCGGCGGGATGGGGAGCGGCTGTGGTGCGAGGACTCCACGGACTACCGCCTGCCCGTCCTCCCCGGTGACCCGCTCTCCCTGGTAGCCCGGACCTCCCGGGGCTGCCTGATGAAAAAAAACGGCGTGACCGGCTGGTATTCCGGCCGCCTGACGGACACACTAGAAAAACAGATCAAACAGTGAGGATTAGAATTTATGTTGGATTTTCACCCGTTACAGCTGGAGGACCTGCCTAAGCTCCGCAACTTCTTTCAATACAGCGGCAGCCGGGTCTGTGACACAACTCCGGGTACCGTCTTTATCTGGCGGGACCTGTACAAGACGGAGTGGGCGGTCTATGACGGCTCCCTCTATTTTAAGGTGGACTACCCTGGTTTGGGCCCCACCTTTACACTGCCCCTTGGGGGCGGACGGCCGGAGCACTACCGGCAGATCGCGGACTACTGCTGCCGCCGGAATATGCCTATTGCCTTCACCCCAGTCCCAAGGGATGAGCTGGACCGCCTGCAGGAGGCCTTTCCCAACAGCGCCGCCATCGCTAACCGGGATGCCTTCGACTACCTCTACCGGGCGGAGGATCTGAAATTTTTCCGGGGTAAGAAGCTCAGCGGCCAGCGCAACCATGTGAACAAATTTTTGAAGACCTACGGCACCTGGTCCTTCCGGGTGATCACCCCAGAGGACGTCCCCCAGGTGGAGGCGTTCCTGGACCGGTATGCCGCAGGGCGGGATAAGGCGTCCGCCTCTTTCCACGAGGACCTGGCCAAGACCCGGGAGGTGCTGGACAACTACGACACCTATGATATGCTGGGGGGGATGCTCCTGGTAGACGGCCAGATTGTGGGCTTTGCCCTGGGGGAGATCGTGGGGGATACCCTGTTCACCCACATTGAGAAGGCAGACCGGGACTATCAGGGCTGCTATCAGATGCTGGTGGCCCAGTTTGCCCAGCAGTTTGCCCATGAGGGCGTTCACTTTATCAACCGGGAGGATGACGCCGGCGACCTGGGCCTGCGCACCAGTAAGCTGTCCTACCACCCGGTGACTCTGCTGGAGAAGTACACCGTCACAGTGGACGAGCCCTGTAAGTTCTGCGCCTTGGCGGAGTAAACCCAATCAGAACATGGCTTCAGAATGGAGCATGACCAAAGTGCCGGACTTACCGACGCTTTGGTGCAAAGTAAAGACTACGCGTAAAACGCGTGGCTTGAACAAGCCCTAAAAGGGTATAGGGTTTTCGTACTCGCGTTATCCTCGATTTGATCCGATTTTCTATTGCCCTTGGATGTACTTCCTCAGGGCCATCTCTTGGATACCTATGGTGCTCATATAGTAGCCTGTCGACCAGAAATTCTGGTTCCCAAATTTATACTTTAAATTTGCGTGACACTGGAAAATCATCATTGCACTTTTCCCTTTAGATCCCCCATAAAACTCAATACGTCAAACTTTACAAAGGGCGAAAACAGACCGTGAAACGGGCTGCTGACAACAAATAAAGGCTGAGTATCAAGCACCGGAAAAGTGCGAGGTATTCAGCCTGCTTTGTTGTCCGGGGGTTCCAAAGGGGCTTGCCCCTTGGCACACGACTTTGCTTGCAAAGTGTAGTGTATTATATGCTCTGTCGGTGTTGTGGTAGTGTCAACAGGTCCCTTATTGTACCGTATCAGTCCCAAATCACAAAAAGCTGCACATTTCCATGCAACAATAATTATTACTATTCGGAAATGAAAAATATAAATAAAAAATCGGTGAGTCCCATAAAGACTCACCGATGGTCCGAGTGTAATTATAGGATCTGAAAAAACTCAGTCATATCAATGGTTTTCAAGCAGTAAGCAAGGGGCATTATCCTAAACAAAGTCAAAAACGTGGTGCACGGAATCAGTGAGCACCACTTTTTGCTATTTCATGAAAAAAAGATACCGCATTGTTTATCCATATGGTAATGACTGGACTGCTACTTATGTGCTCTAAAATTAAAAGAAGTACTATCAAGAAAACAAACCAAATAATCGTATATATCCAAATACCACGCTCCACAGAGCGTACTGTATCTGTAATTATTTTGTCCCCATTAAAGCTTTCTTGTAAGTCGACATCAGATAACAAACCTTTATAGTTGTCTTTAAGCAAATAGTAAGTGCGTTTGATTTTACACAATTTGTATTGAGACTCAATGTGGCAAATAATAAGGTAAATAACTGAGCCGGCGATTACAACTTCTAGAATGACTGTGATTTCGCGTGTGAAAATATTTTGCAAAGGCTGATCAGATACTATGTTTGCCAGAATAACTGTAAAAAGAAAGCCAAATATTGCAATTAAATTCTTTTTCAGATCACCTAGAAGCATTGTAGCATAATCACCAGTCTTAGACACAACATCACAAATGAATTGCGCGAGTTTATTCTTGAGATCGATATATTGAGAAACATTGTCTTTAAGATATATTTGGTAATTTGACTGAATTGAAGATAGTGTTTTCTCATCTAAATCAGTTAATGCAGAATAACGACAGTGTAAACTTATGATATTCCTTGCAAGAATGGATTTATCTACTGGATTTCCATCTGTATAAATCCAACGATAAATGCGGTAAAACTCAGGGTTAATCTTCGGATTCAATAGAGAATACGTGAATTCCACCTTTCGCTGCCCTAAAATTTGCACATTTAGTTCATTGTTTTCAGTAATTATTGCTGCTGATGATAAATAGGCCAAGGATAATACTGAACAGAGAGTTTCAAACAATTTCGTCAACGGATTTTTAGCGAAATCGACTTTTATAAAAAAGTCATCAGGAATCAATTCATAAATACTCTTATTATAAAAATTGGACGCCTCGTTACATAAGGTCAAACGGTTTAGTCTATGAAAATCACCATTAAATGCACTATTTCTTTTGGAAACAAAAGCCATTGATTCTGTCGTGAAAAAATAATTGCCCTCTAAAATTTCAAATACCAAGTATTCTTTTCCAGTCAAAGAATGAGAGAAAAAGCTGAGTATTTCTTTAATATCATGTTCTAACAATTCAGCAGTAAATTTCTCAAAGGAGTACACAGAAAAGATGTTACTCTCTATACTCTTGTTAATCTCGATATGGACATCAATTCTTGTTTCGTCGTCAACATCTTCAACGAGAGTGGAGTATTCCTTGTCCGGGAAACTTGAATTCTTTCTGACCGTTATAACATCACCATTATCTATGATAAGAGCAATTTTCATTGTATCTCTTATGGGAATTAGGGCAAAAACCGCAGAGAATGTTTCCTTATCCGGCAAAGTAGCTTTTGAGAGATTAAAGGATATTTCAACTACTGTATTTCGTTCTGAAATGTTCATTGTATCGACATTAAACATTTTTTTCATTTCACATAATACATTCATCAATACCCTCCTCCCTCAGGAAATAATTTAGACAGTTCCTCTAAAGCGCCGGAATGTACTTTCATTATTTGTCTTAATTCTTAGATAACGAACGCCGTTTTCGTCCTGATATGCAACTATAGTTTCATTCAGGTTTTCGATGGCATCTGTAATTTTAAGTTGAATACCATCATTAACTTCGTATGTTTTACGGATACGTGCATTGATCGTTTTAGGTGCAGAATTGAATTGCCGATCAAAGCCTTTCTTTTCTGGAAGCTGTAATATTTTTTCACGAATATCAGCTACTTTAGCAGCATCAACATCAACAGGATCATACTGTCCTAAAATATAATTGACCATTTCGCTGAAATCAATATGTTCTTGCCCTTTGTAATAGGCAATAAACCCATTTCGCAAAACGGTATGATCTTTAGTAGCAACTCCTCTGAGATTAGTATTCAAAACAGTTTCAATTGCTTTGAATGATTTTAGCGTGTTAGTTTCATCACTGATCATTTCATCCAGTTCCAGAAAATCATCGCTCCAAAACTTTGCAGATGTATTTGAATAAACTTTAGCATAGTACTCATCCGACTCTTCGGGTGGCAAGTCAATTAAGCATGATTTCCAAATTGTTTTTTTGTCCTTAGAAAAGCCTGTTTTGAAGCTAAAATCAACATCGTCAACAAATGTGCTATGTTCAACTTTGGCTAGAAGATATACATGCTTATGCTCTTGCTCATCAAAAAGCAAAGCTTGAATAAGGCTTCCCTTTTGAACATTTGTATTAAGTCGGCCAATATGGCCTTGAGCTTCGACTTCCTTTACAAGTAGACGATTTGCTATACTATTTGTACGTTCACGTACAACATCAGCATTATCTTTTTGAGAGGAGATCGCTATAGCCCCACTAATTACTTCTGTATAGCGAGAACGGGTTTTATAGTCACGAACTGAGTCATTCCTGTTAATGTGCTCAATCAGTTCTCCTACATATTCGTCAAAAGTAGCGGGAATATCCCGGGAGAGTATTCTATTGTTTTCGTAATCAATGATATGTATAGAACGATTTGCAATAATCATAAACTATGCTCTCCTTTTGTATACATCTACTAAAATTATATCAAACTATGTATCATTCTTCAAGAGCTAAAACACATTTAGAACAACGCCGCCCAACAGGACAACGGACGGCGTTTTCATATATAAAACCACGAAGGGAGGTCACTTCCACCCGGCCAGTCTGCGGACTGGCTTTTTTCATGCCACGAAAAGGAGGTTTGCAAATGGCAGATGATAAGAAAAATGTTCCCGATGTAGCCTCACCTACTGAGGCACCCGCTCCCACGGTAGAAAAAGCCGTTGTGCCGGAGCAGCCTGCGCCCGAGCCTGCGCTGACCGATGCAGAGGCGGTCATGCTGGAGCATGAGGGGCAGGCGGCACTCTTTGAAATGGGCGAGGTCGTGCCTGATCCCGCCGATGCTGTTACCCACGCTGAGGTGGAGGAGCCTGCCGCTCCCGAAGTCCCCAAGGCTGGAAAGGAACAGGCGCAGCCGCCCGCTCCCGGCAAGGATGACCCCGCCCCGGCACATTCCGGCAAGGTGGTGGATTTTGCCGCTGCCCGTGACAAGGCGGCCAAGGATGAGAAAAAGGCGGTCAAGCAGAAGCCGCCCACGGAAAAAGACAAGGCTGCCAAGCCCGGCAGAGGCCGTCCGCCCAAGGAGAGCAGAGCCACTCCCAATAAGGTCAAGCCATCCAAAACGGAAAAAGCGGCCCCGGAGCAGACCAAGCCGCCCAAGGCTGGCAAAACCCATGCAGCCCCCGAGGAAAAGGTAGCACCTCCGGTCCCGGAAGTGCCGCCTACACCCCGCGACGCTACCCGCGCCGAAAAAGAGGAAATCGTCTATCTTGACCTTTCCGACCTGCACCCGTTCAAGGATCATCCTTTCGGTGTCCGTGACGATGCGGAAATGAAATCTCTGGTGGAGAGCGTCCGCA
>OFMJ01001811.1_pt1 | contig 14568 bp, 12 predicted proteins | sample 1541801 | NCBI WGS metagenome assembly OFMJ01 (sample SAMN04209234, study PRJEB22552) | human gut metagenome | biome: gut; material: feces | host: Homo sapiens | place: USA: Oklahoma
CTTTCGTAGTTCGAGTTGGTTTTGGTTATACTCCATTTGGAAATTTCTTAAGTTTTTTCGATCAAACAATTGGAGCCTTCATTATTAAAATTGGATTATCATTACCGACAATCTTCTTATTATATTTTGTTGCTAATTTATTATGGTTCTTTGGAATTCATCCAAATACGGTATATAGTGCATTTGTACCATTACAAATGACACTAATTATGACAAATATTGCTGATGCTCAAGCAGGAAAACCATTAACTTATTTAACAATCACTTTAGTTTCACTGTTTGCATCTTTTGGCGGTAATGGTAATACACTTGGATTATGTTTATCGATGTTTACAGCGAGAAGTGAGAGATATAAGAAGATGCTAAAATTAGCTTTTATTCCTAATTTGTTTAATATCAATGAACCATTGATTTTTGGAATGCCAGTAATGTTGAATCCTGTTTTCTTTATTCCAATGGTTTTCTGTAATGTTGTAATGGGCTTTATTGGTTTGTTTGCAACCCAAATTTTTACATTTACATACAATCCGGCTATGTCATTATTACCATGGACAACTCCATTTTTTGTAAAAGCATTTTTAGCAGGAGGGATTTCATTATTGATCATGGTACTAATTTTATTGGTAGTAAATACTTTAATGTATTATCCATTTTTTAGAATTGCTGATAAGAAAGCCTACGAAGAAGAGCAATTAGCGAAAGTTGGTGGAAAAATTGAGTAAGTTAAGTAAAGATTTTTTATGGGGAGGTGCAATTGCTGCAAATCAGGCTGAAGGAGCATATGATGCCGATGGTAAGGGGTTATCTTTAATGGATATTGCGACTAGTGCCAGCAAAGATGTTTCACGACAGTTTACAGATGGGATTAAAAAAGGAATTTATTATCCTAATCATGAGGGGATAGATTTTTACCATAAATATAAAGAAGACTTAGCTTTATTTGAAGAAATGGGTTTCAAATGTTTTAGAATGTCGATTTCATGGTCAAGAATTTTCCCACGTGGTGATGAAGAACAACCTAATGAAGAAGGTTTGGCTTTTTATGATAAAGTATTTGATGAGTTATTGAAATATGGAATTGAGCCAGTTGTAACCCTATCACATTATGAAACACCATTGACTTTAGTTAATGAATATGGTTCATGGAGAAGTCGTAAATTAGTTGATTTCTTTGAGCATTATTGTAAGACCGTATTTTCTAGATATAAGGATAAGGTTAAATACTGGATGACTTTTAATGAAATTAATGGCTGTTTAGAGGTGGCTCGTCCTTGGCATCAAGCGGGAATCGTTTATCGTGATGATGAAGATCATTATCAAACAATTCTCCAAGCTAGTCATCATATGTTTGTAGCAAGCGCTAAAGCAGTGATTGCAGGGCATGAAATTAATCCAAATTTTAAGATTGGCTGTATGTTAATTTATCCAACAACATATGCAGCAACTTGTAACCCGGAAGATCAGATTATGATGAGAAATAAGATGCTAAATACTTTCTATTATGGTGATGTTCATGTTCGAGGACGTTATACAAATACATGTACTTCATTATTGCATAAACATGGTGTTGAAATAAAAATGGAGCCTGGAGACGAAGAACTTTTAGCGAAAGGTAAAGTTGATTATATTGGTTTTAGTTATTATTTTTCAGCTGTTGAGGGTAATGATGCTGAAGAAATTGAAGGAAATGTTGTTAAAGGTGGACGTAATCCGTATTTAAAGATGACAGATTGGGGTTGGCAAATTGATCCATTAGGATTAAGAACAGCTTTAAATGAGTTATATGATCGTTATCAATTACCTTTGTTTATTGTAGAAAATGGAATGGGAGCAGTAGATACAGTTGAAGTCGATGGTTCAATTAATGATGCTTACCGTATTGATTATATTAAAGAACATATCAAAGCATTTAAAGATGCAGTTGAGATTGATGAAGTTGATTTAATGGGATATACCCCTTGGGGATGTATTGACTTAGTGGCAGCAAGTACCGGTGAGATGAGAAAACGTTATGGTTTTATCTATGTTGATAAGGATGATGAGGGTAACGGAACCCTTGCACGTAAACCAAAGAAATCATTCTATTGGTATCAAAATGTTATAAAAACAAACGGTGAGGAGCTGTAATGACTTAGGTCGTTACAGTTTTTTGTAGAATGTGTTAAAATATTCTACAAAGGGGAGAGTTTTATGGAAAATTATTGTCGCAAAATGGCCTGGCTCTTATATAATAGAGGGCTAGTCGATAAAGAAAATGTTGAAGATCTGCGCTTTTTGCTCGAACTTATTTTGACACAGGTTATAACGATCATATCAGTCTATATAATTGGTCTATTATTTATGGATGCACTGAGTATCTTGATTATTTGTGCCTGTTTTGTAGCCGGGCGAAAATATCTAGATGGTTATCATGCCGATACTTTTAGAAATTGTTATTTACTGACGATGTTAAACTTTATTTTTTGTATTTTTATGAGTAGGATAGTAGCATATGTTGAAATATTTTATTTTATAGGAATAGGAATATCATTATATTTATTATTTAAATATAGATATAAAAAAATAATTATTTTTAATTTATTCTATATATTGATAATAGTATTATTTAATACAGGTATAGTTTATCAAATCAATATGGTTAATTATTTTGTAATAGTATTGATGAGAGTGATAAGAGGGGAGGAATTAAAATGATCTCTATTGGGATAATCGATGATGAACAAGTATATTTAGATAAAATTAAAGATATTTTAATCACAAATTTTGATGACATTAGAGTCTATTCGTATAATTCTGCGAGTAAAATAGATAATGATTTAGATTTTATATTACTTGATATTGATATGCCCGATATAGATGGAATTATTTTTTCAAAACAACATCGTAATTACAGAATTGTATTTGTGACTAATTATGATACTCGGATCAAGGAAGCTTTTGGACCTAATGTATATGGATATGTATCAAAAGGAAATCTTGAAGAAGAATTAGTAGAGAAAGTTAAAGAAGTGATTGAGGTAATCAAATGTGATTATTATGTTACGTTTAAGGTAAATGGAATAGATATAAATATTAGGGTTGACGATATAATTTACTGTCAGTATTTAGGTAATCATATTGTTTCAATAGTCTATCATGATAAAAAAATTAATATTAATAATAGTTCTTTGAAGAAAGTAAAAGAGGTTTTGAATGAATATTTTATAGAAATAAGCCAGGATATAATAATAAATAAACATCGAATTATTAATTTTGAAGATAGATATGTGTATCTAGATGGAATCAACAGTAAATTTGAAGTAAGTGTAAGAAAAAGAAAGTTAGTGAGAAAAAGTTTTTACGAGACATTTAGATGATAGAAGTTATTAGTGAATATTTTTATTGTTTAATTTATGTTATCGCACTTACATTTACTGCGAGTTATCTATTAGAGGAAAAGGTTAAATTTAAAAGAGTAGTTATAATGGCACCGCTATATGCAATTGTAAATTATCTTGTAGCAGGGGCTACTAGTAATAATTTTTGGGAATACATGATTGTGAATTCTATTATCATAGTCATAGATTTTTGCTATATTTGTATTTTATTTAAAAAAACAAATGTAATATTCTATGTTTCTTTATTCCAGTTATTTTATATATTTACTGTTAATTCTCTAATCCATGTTATTAATATTATTATTGGATTTAACCGTGAGGTTACATTATCATTTAGTATTCAAAGGCTTATCATGGTTTTTTTAATAAATATATTAACAGTTATTTTTATTGTTGTTTTGGATAAATTAAAGATTATTCCCACTCAGAAAGTAATAAATCGTCAAGTAAAATTATTTATCATGCTCGATATATTAGTTTATTATGCGATGGTAATTATATATAATATTGGTGTAGTAAGATTGGTTAATTTAATTACGGTATTAGTATTGATTCTATTATTTTTGTGGATAATGTTTTTAAAAATATTGTCTATGTATGTTGAAACAACAATCAGAAATGAAGAATTGATAATGGAGGATATATCTAATAAATATATAAGTAAGTATCTTGATTTTTATAATCAGGAAAGTGATAATTTAAGAAAATTAAAGCATGACCTAAAGAATCATCAACTTGTATTAGAAAGTCTAGATAAAAAGAATCAATATACTCAATATATTGATGAAGTATTTAAGGGAATTGGTCAAGTAACATATATTGAAAGTGGTAATATTTATATTGATGCTTGTTTATATGCTAAACAACAAGAATATCCTGAGATAATTTTTGATTTTGATATAAGTGTTGCGGGTTTGGTATTTAATGAAAAAGATTTAACATCATTAATATTTAATTTAATTGACAATGCATGTAACGAAGCATTAAAACACAATAAGTTAGTATCAGTGATGATTAGATATACTAATAATTTATTAATCATTAGAATTAAGAACACTTGCCCGATTAAGCCTAATTTTAGTACGGATAAAGGTGAAGGGCATGGGTATGGATTAAAAATAATTAAAAATATTGTTAATAAATATCATGGTGATTTGTTTATCGATTATCATGATGATCAAGTAATATTTAATATTAAAATAAACACTTAAGGAGGTATTTTTAACATATGAGGAGGTGTAAAAAAACATTATCTCGATTTATGTTATATTTTAGAAGTGAGGAGGATATGTAGATGAAAAATATGATTAAAAAAGTTATTAAAAAAAGAATAGAAAAAGTAAAACTTAATGGTTATAATTGTTCACCTTGTGATTATTATAGACCAAAAAAACCAAGTAAATAATAGTACATACTTTTGGGAGAGGGTAAATGTACTAAATAGTAATATTTATTAATGGCATAGCCAAAGCAAAAATTTATATAAATAAGATTCAATATAATCAATTTCTATAAAGATAGAATCGTCGTACATATACATTAAATGGGATAAAGCGTATATAATAAAAAGTGATTTTTATTATTACTGAGGGTTGTTAGCATGGCTTTTTTATTATAGAGACGAGATTTTGAACCTTTGTTTAGTAAATTATGTTATAAAATAGCTGGATTAATAATATGTTCGATTAAAAAGAGATATTAATTATTTAATATCTCTTTTTAGCGTGTGCCGGGCATGGCTGGCATGAATTCAGTTAGAGATAAACCAACCACAGGTAGTTACCGTCAAGCGTAGAAAACCACAACCTGTTGACAGTAATGACATGGGTGAAGGAAGTAATGTGATGTAGCGATTCTTTTGAACATGTGAACAGGAACTTAATGAGGCTAAATGGTGGATAAGGTTGCGCTACAAACCAAAGTCCAAATGGTATATGTAAGACTAAGACAGTAAATCAAGACATTGTGAAAGAATCTCTACTTCGAGAGGCTTTATGGACGAGGAAGCCTAGTAAACTTTAAAATCAATGATAGTATCCTCGGTAGAAAAAGGTTTATCGTAAGAAGTTAGATGAAGTCATAGTAGGTAGAGATACTGGAGGACTAAAACGTTTATAGAGTGCAAATTTAGTAATGAAGACATCTTTAAATGTGCTAATATAGAATTAGGGCGGTATAGTAGGATGAATGTCATAAACTTTATTATATTACCGAAAATATTAGGTATTAAGAAAGGGAAAGACCTGGATTGGTACATCGCCTAAATTACTATCTTAAGAGTTTGTAATTTGATATAAATGTAGAGCCGTATACTAGACCTGCACGTACAGTTCAATGGGTGGGGCAATAAATTATTTTATTCCTTTAACCTATTACTGATTATTTAGAAAATAAAAAATATTTAAATTGTTGATGAGCCAGGGAATAAGTTAAAAATAATATAGTATTATTAGCCATGTTAGGATATCCTGATATGGTTTTTTATGCTATAATAGTACTATTTTATATAGTATTAATCAAAAGTTCATTAATAGTTAATAATAAATAAATATACTTAGGTCGTATAAAATAAAATTAGGGAGCAAATATGAAAGAAAAGTTCTATCGCTTTATGCAAGGAAGGTATGGCATTGATCAATTAAATAGTTTTTTAATGATTGTCTGTGTCATTTGTTTTATCGTAAATATGTTTATTGGCAGTATTGTTTTAACTTTTATTGCTTATGGAACATGGCTATTTGTAATATTTAGAATGTTTAGTAAAAATATTTATGCACGTAATCGAGAAAATGACAAATATTTAAATTTCTTTAGTCCACTTAGTCGGTGGTTAAAACTAAAATTGATGAGTAAACAAGATCCAAGTAACAAATATTTTAGCTGTCCTAAATGTAAGCAGATGGTTAGAGTGCCAAAAGGACATGGAACTGTTGTAGTAACTTGTCCCAATTGTCAAAACAAGTTTGAAAAGAGAACATAAAGATGTTTGGCTACGTTGTTATCAATAAACCAGAATTAAAATTTAAAGAATTTGATGTTTATCAGTCATATTACTGCGGATTATGCAAAACTCTTAAGGAAAAGTATGGTAGCCGGGCTCAAATCTCTTTGAATTTTGATTTGAATTTTATTAGTATCTTATTGAGTGGCTTGTATGAACCGGAAACTAAGATAGGGGAATCACGATGTGTTATGCACCCTTTAAGTAAGCATACGACTCGTTACAATGAATGTGTTGATTATGCCGCTAAAATGACGATTGTTTTAACATATTTTAAATGTGAAGATGATTGGTTAGATGAGCGTAAGATTAGTAAACAGGCATATAAAAGGTTGTTAAGAAAAGCATATCAAGAAATTAAGGAAGAATATCCAGATAAGTTGGCACATATCGAAACTTGTTTACATTGTATTAATGACTATGAAAGTCAAGGAATTACAAATCTTGATGAGATTTCTAAATATTTTGGTGAAGTAATGGGTGAAATATGTGCTTATAAAGATGATGAATGGCATGATGAATTATATGAATTTGGATTTTATTTAGGGAAGTTTATTTATTTTATTGATGCTTATGAAGATATTGAACAAGATTTAAAAAAGGGAACATATAATCCGTTTAAAGAATTATATCAAACGGATCAGTTTGAGGATAAATGCAAAGATATTTTAGAATTAATGATATCTGAAGCAACCATGGCTTTTGAAAGATTGCCAATTATTGAAAATGCCGCAATTATAAGAAATATCTTGTATGGTGGGGTATGGAATAAGTATGAATTAGTTAGACAAAAACGATTGGAAGGTAGGAAATAATGAACCCGTATCAAATATTAGGAATATCATCTGATGCAACTGATGATGAAGTAAAAAAAGCATATCGTACGTTGAGTAAAAAATATCATCCGGATGCGAATATTAATAATCCTAATCAAGCTGCGTATACCGAAAAGTTTAAAGAGGTGCAGACAGCTTATAAAACAATCATGGATGATCGTAAGCGTGGTTTTACAAATCGAACTTATGGCAATACCCAAGGTGCGGGGTATAATGGACAATCACAATCTAGCTATCAGTATAATGGTAATGATCAAGCTGCTTTTAATGAGGCTGCTGGATTTATTAATGCTCGAAGATTTCAAGAAGCACTTAATATTTTGGAACAAATTAAGACTCGTAATGCAATGTGGTTTTATTATAGTGCTGTAGCAATGAATGGAATTGGTAATAACATTACAGCAGTTGAATATGCGCAGACGGCTGCCCAAATGGAACCTGGAAACTTGCAATATCTATTATTTTTACAGCAGTTAAAAGGTGGTCAAAGACAGTACCAGACAGGGCAGCAGACTTATGGTTCGCCTTTTGGCAGTACAATGCAGTGCTGTTATAGTATTATGTTACTTAATTGTATGATGAATTGTTGTTGTGGTGGCCGGATGTGCTAGAAGGAGATATGATTAATGAGTAAAGTAATTGGAATTGACTTAGGTACAACAAATAGTTGTATGGCTTACATGGAAGATGGTAAAGGGATTATTATCCCGAATGCAGAGGGAAATAAAACAACCCCTAGTGTTGTTGCTTTCACTAATGATGGAAAACGGTTAGTTGGTGAAAATGCCAAACGTCAAGCTGTTACTAATCCGCTAAATACAGTAGCATCAATTAAACGTGAAATGGGAACTGCATATCGTAAAAATATTAATGGTAAAGACTATAGCCCTCAAGAGATTTCAGCAATGATTTTACAAAAGCTAAAAATTGATGCTGAGGCTTATTTACATGAACCAGTAACAGAGGCAGTCATTACAGTTCCTGCTTATTTTAATGATGCCCAACGTCAAGCAACTAAGGATGCGGGGCGAATTGCTGGTTTAAATGTTAAACGGATTATTAATGAGCCAACAGCAGCAGCCTTAGCTTATGGCTTAGAAAATAGCTATGGACAAAAAATCATGGTATTTGATTTAGGCGGTGGAACATTTGATGTTTCTATTATCGAAATTGGAAATGGAGTAATTGAAGTTTTATCAACATCTGGAGATAATCATTTAGGTGGTGATGATTTCAATGAAATTATAGCTAAGTATATTGTTGATGAATTTAGAAGAATTGAAGGCATTGATTTAAGTCATGATCAAGTAGCAATGCAAAGAATTAACGAAGCTGGTGAAAAAGCTAAAATAGAATTATCTACAATGATTACGACTATTGTGAATCTTCCTTTCATTACTAATACTAGTAGTGGACCAAAAAATTTAGAGGTTGAAATTAGTCGAGCTAAATTTAATGAATTGACAAAAGGCTTAGTTGATCGGGTTGTTATTCCAATGCAAAATGCTTTAAACGATGCACGTTTAACACCACAAGAATTAAATAAAATTATTTTAGTTGGAGGTTCTTCAAGAATTCCGGCTGTTCAAGATAAGATTAAAGAAATTACTGGCAAGGAAGCAAGTAAATCATTAAATCCAGATGAATGTGTAGCCCAAGGAGCTAGTATTCAGGGTGGTAAGTTGTCTGGTGATATAGCAGCTACTGGAAATTTTGATGTTCTATTACTTGATGTTACACCATTGACTTTATCAATTGAAACGATGGGTGGTGTGGCAACGCCATTGATTGAGCGTAATACTACAGTTCCAACGAGTCATAGCCAAATTTTTACAACTTCTGCTAACTTCCAAACTCAGGTAGAAATTAATGTTCTTCAAGGGGAACGTCCATTAGCCAAAGATAATAAAAGTTTAGGAAAATTTAAACTAAAGAAAATTAAACGGGCAATGCGTGGGGTACCCCAAATTGAAGTTACTTTTGATATTGATGCTAACGGAATCGTTAATGTATCAGCTAAAGATTTAGCGAGTGGAAATATGCAAAGTATTACTATTGAAAATACTTCGAATATGTCTGATGATGATATCGAAAGAGCTATTCATGAAGCTAAACAATATGAACAGCAAGATGCTGTTACTAAAGAGCGTTTAGTTTTTAAAAATGAAGTTGAAAATTTGATTCTTACGGTTGAAGCAGCTTTATCTAAAAATGGTAAACAAATTGATAAAGCAATGAAATCAAATATTAAAAACGAACTTGCAAGCTTTAAAAAGTTAACTAAAAAAGTTGATTTTGAAACATGTGATCAGATTCAGTTTGATGAAATCAAAACAGCAAAACTTAATTTGGAAACAGTTGCAGCATCATTGTTATCAATGCAATAATCCTTGGTTATAACCAAGGATTTTTTAGGAGGAAAATATGATAGACGAGATTTTAGCTTACAATCGGGCATTTGTGACTAATAAAGGATATAAGCCTTATACGACGAGTAAATATCCTGATCGCAAATTAGCGATTGTTACTTGTATGGATACCCGTTTGATTGAATTATTACCAGCGGCTCTAGGAATAAAAAACGGAGATGCAAAAATCATAAAAAATGCTGGTGGAGTTATTGTTCACCCTTTCGGTAGTGCGGTACGAAGTTTATTGATTGCTATTTATGAATTGAATGTTGAGGAAATCATGATTATCGGACATACTGATTGTGGAGTAGGAAGTATCGATATAGAGGCAATGTTAAAGAAGATGGAAAAGCGTGGAATCAGTGAAACGGTTATTAGGGATCTTGGATATTGTGGAATTGATTTTAATAAATGGCTGGGCGGTTTTGATGATGTTGAGATATCTGTTAAAGAAAGTGTTAGTTTGTTAAGACGACATCCTCTGTTGCCTAAAAATATTGAGATTCATGGACTAGTGATGGATTCAAGGACGGGCGCTTTAAGTTTAGTGGAAAAAAATTGATTTTTTTTGTTTAAAGAGCATCATGAGATTCTAGTTTTGTTACTAGAATCTTTTAATTATGTAAAGAAATACGGTATAATGGAAAAGTAGAAATATCTTAACTTAATATATCTTGTCTTGTTAACTATTTCACTTGACAATGAGTATGATTTGTGGGATATTTTATCTAATGTACGAGAACTTTGAAATTAAGTAAATGGGGAATAGTTAAATGAATGATATTATTGAAGAAATTCAAAAGTTAAAAAAAGAAAAAAATGCTGTCATTTTGGCACATTATTATGTTGATGGTGCAATCCAGGATATTGCAGATTATTTAGGTGATTCTTACTATTTATCAAAAATTGCTGTTGATTGTCCACAAGATGTAATTGTTTTTGCTGGAGTTGAATTTATGGGTGAAAGTGCTAAATTATTAAGCCCAAATAAGACAGTTTTAATGCCTGATAAGGATGCTGATTGTCCAATGGCTCATATGGTTGATGAATATTTTATTGCCCGTCTTCGTAAAGAGTATGAAGATCTATGTGTTGTATGCTATATTAACTCAACTGCTGAAATTAAAACAATGTCAGATGTTTGTGTAACATCATCAAATGCTAAGAGAATCGTTGAAGCTCTACCAAATAAAAATATTTTATTTATTCCAGATCAAAATCTAGGAAAACATATTGCTGAATTAGTACCAAGCAAGAATTTCTTATTCTGTAATGGATATTGCCCAACGCATTATCGGATTACACCAGAAGATATTTTAACAGCTAAAGAAAAACATCCGGGGGCACCTGTATTGATTCATCCTGAATGTAAACCAGAATGTGTAGAGTTGGCAGATTATGCTGGCAGCACTTCGGGAATTATTGATTATGCAACAAATGATCAGGAACATGATGAGTTCATTGTTGTCACTGAAATAGGCGTGATTCATGAAATGGAAAAACGTAATCCTGGAAAGAAATTCTATCCAGCAACTGATAAATTAGTATGTCCAAATATGAAGAAAAACACGCTTGAAAAAGTACGTGATTGTCTAAAGAATAATACTAATCAAGTAGAGCTTGATGAAGAGTTTATGGAAAAAGCTAAGAAACCATTGGAAAGAATGCATGAATTAGCAAAATAAGAAGGTGTAAATAATGAATAATAATTATGACGTAATCATTGTTGGAACAGGAGCTGCAGGGTTATTTGCAGGGTTATGTTTACCTGCTGATTTAAAAGTTTTAATGATTACTAAAGATAAAGTTGAAAATAGTGATTCTTATCTAGCTCAAGGAGGAATCTGTACTTTAAAGAGTGCTGATGATTTTGATGCGTTTTATCAAGATACTTTAAAAGCCGGTCGTAACGAAAACAATCCTGAATCAGTTAAAATCATGATTCAGCAGGCACCTCAAATTATGAAAGATTTGATGGATTATGGTGTTGAATTTGATCGCGATACTGAAGGAAATTTAGCTTATACACGTGAAGGTGCTCACTCGGAATATCGGATTTTACATCATCAGGATGTTACTGGTAAAGAAATCACTTCTAAATTAATTAAACAAGTTGAAATGCGGAATAATATCACAATGGTAGAAGATGCTACAATGCTGGATATTATTAATCATGATAATATTGCAACAGGAATCGTTATGGAAAATAATGGTGAAATTATTCAAATTAATGCTAAAGTTATTATTCTTGCAACTGGTGGGATTGGTGGATTATTTACCCACTCATCTAATTTTAGACATATCACCGGTGACAGTTTTGCAATTGCCTTAAGAAATAATATTGAACTGGAGAATATTAATTATATACAAATTCATCCAACTACTTTATATACAACTAAACCGGGTAGAAGTTTTTTGATTAGTGAATCGGTTCGTGGTGAGGGGGCCCATTTATTAAATCCTGATATGGAGCGTTTTGTTGATGAATTATTGCCTCGTGATGTTGTAAGTAATGCGATCAAAAAAGAGATGGATAAATATAATGTACCCCATGTTTATTTATCTGTTACACATATGGATCCAAAGCAAATCAAAAGGAGATTTCCTCACATATATGATCAATGTCTTGCTGAGGGTTATGATATGTTTACGGATCCAGTTCCTGTTGTTCCGGCTCAACATTATTTAATGGGAGGAATCAAGAGTGATACTTACGGACAAACTTCAATGAATAATCTTTTTGCAGTTGGAGAGACTGCTTGTAATGGGGTTCATGGCGCTAATCGTCTTGCAAGTAATTCTTTATTAGAGAGTTTAGTTTTTGCTAAACGAGCAGCCAAAGTTATTGCTGATGGTATTGACAAGATTAGCCTTTACGAAAAAGTAGTAGATTTAGATGGCTATGATAAAGAAAAGCTAAAAAAAGAAAATAAAGAAATAATTATGAATGAAATAAAAAGAAAAGATGGTGAATTCTATGATAAATGGTGTAAATCTTAAGGTAAACATTGATGATTACATCTTAAGTGCGTTGAAGGAAGATATCACGAGTGATGATGTTACAACAAATGCAGTAATGCCAGAAGCTAAATTAGGACATGTTGATTTGATTTGTAAACAGGATGGGATCATTTGTGGTTTAGAGGTATTCGAACGGACTTTTAAATTATTAGATGAAAATTGTAAGTTTACAACAAAATATAAAGATGGTGATGTAATCAAAAATGGTGATTATATCGGTGAAGTAATTGGTGATATTAGAGTTTTATTATCTGGAGAGCGTGTTGCTTTAAATTATTTACAACGAATGAGTGGGATCGCTACTTATACAAGTGAATCAGTAGCAATCTTAAAAGGATCTAAGACAAAATTATTAGATACACGTAAAACTACACCAAACAATCGAATTTTCGAAAAATATGCGGTTAAAATAGGTGGTGGAACTAATCATCGTTATAATTTATCAGATGGAGTATTAATTAAAGATAATCATATTGGAGCAGCTGGAAGCATTGCTAAAGCAGTTGCAATGGCTCGTGACTATGCCCCATTTGTTCGTAAAATTGAAGTTGAAGTTGAAACTTTAGAACAACTTCAAGAAGCACTTGAGGCTAAAGCAGATATCATTATGCTGGATAATATGGATAATGCAACTATGAAGGAAGCAGTGGCAATGATTGGTGATAAAGCTCAGAGTGAATGTTCTGGAAATGTTACTAAAGAGCGCTTAATGGAGATTGCAGAGATTGGGGTTGATTTCGTATCTTCAGGTGCGATTACTTATGCTGCTCCAATTCTAGATTTTTCAATGAAAAATTTACGACCATATTAAATAGATAAAGTTAATTGGGCTGGTTTAAGGAATAATCTTAAATCAGCTTTTTTAGTTAATAAAAATTATTTTATGATTAATTAAAAAAAGTGTAGTTTATTGACTAATTAAAAGGGCATACTTAATCTGGTGATAAAATGGAAAATGAATCATATTGGCAGCATACGATTACGCTGCCTAAATACCCGCAGATAAACAAAAATTGTAACTATGATGTTGTTATTGTTGGCGGTGGGATTAGTGGTGTAAGTTTAGCTTATCGTCTTAATAACAGTAATTTAAAAGTAGCATTATTTGAAAGTGACACACTTGGTAGTAAAACAACTGGGCATACTACAGCTAAGGTTACTTATTTGCATGGTGCTGTTTATGCTGATATTTATCAGGTCTATGGCCGGAGTAAAGCAAAACAGTATTTAGAATCAAATTATGAAGCTTATCAGGATATTAAAAAAATAATTGAAATGGAACAAATCGAGTGTGATTTTAAAGAAAATATTGCTTATGTAGGAGCAAGTGATACAACAAATGCAAAGAAACTTGACTGTCAAATCAGATTATTTAAATCTTGGGGATTTGAGGTTTTAGAAAATCGATTGAAGAATTGTCAGATTTCTATGGGACTTAAACAGCAGGCTATTTTTCATCCATTAAAATACCTAAAAGGATTACTAGCGCAATGTAAGCATATTGACATTTATGAACATTCATTAGTAACAGGCAGCATGCATCAAGATGGATTGGTATGTTTGGAAGTTAATGGGTTTAAAGTTCAGGCAAGACAGGTAGTTTGGATGACTCGCTATCCCCCTAATTTACAACATGGTTATTTTTTTAGAATTATTCAAGAAAAAGAACATGTCATTTTTCAAGAAGGACAGAGTAATGGTAATAGTATTTTAGATTTATCGACTAATTATTCTAAACGATATTTAGATGAACAGCATATTTTAATGATAAAACGAATTGATGATCTTAATCAAGTTTACTGGTATGCCCAAGATGGAAAGCCGTTAAGAAAAATACCTTATATTGGTAAAATGAATGGACAAGAATATGTGGCCTATGCTTATAATAAGTGGGGGATGACGTTAAGTCATGTTGCTAGTAA
>OFMJ01001816.1_pt1 | contig 14558 bp, 13 predicted proteins | sample 1541801 | NCBI WGS metagenome assembly OFMJ01 (sample SAMN04209234, study PRJEB22552) | human gut metagenome | biome: gut; material: feces | host: Homo sapiens | place: USA: Oklahoma
TAGAGAATAAACGGCTTGCCCCACCGTTGCGCCGTCTGCCACAGGGGCTGTAAGATTGGGGTCCAATTCATAGCTGACAGTCAGCTGCGCGCCCTCTGCTTCAAAAGCATCTGCCAGATCGCTGGTCGCCTTGTAATAAATCTTGCTGTCCGGCAAAATAGGCGTCAACGCAGAGGATGCCGTATCGCCGGGCAAGGTGGTTTGCAGCGGCGTATCCTTAATTTTTTGCGTTAGATCAAGAACAGAAATGGTAAACCCATAATCCAGCAAAGCACGTGCATCGACCCATCGCTGCTCCTGCTTGGCTATATGGTCGCCTAGAACAATCGCAATGATCTCCCTGTCCCCAATCTTGGCAGAGGCGGCCAAACATCCGCCGGCAGCGTTGGTAGAGCCGGTTTTGATGCCGGTAGCGGCCTCGTAATGATAAGAAGCATTATCCGCTTTGGTAGAAATAAAACGGTTGCTGATATAAATTGTACGCGCTTCGTGCCGGTTGGTGGCGGCCATGGTATATTCAGGGGTGGAGACGACAGTGCGGAACGTTTCATTTTTCATGCATTCCTGGGCCAAAAGAGCTAAGTCATAGGCGGTGGTATAATGGTCTTCATTTGTCAAACCATGGGGATTGGCAAAATGCGTATTGGTCATGCCAAGCTCTTGGGCGCGCTGGTTCATCTTTTCCACAAACGCGCTGATATCTCCACCGCCCAAATCATAAGCGATGGCAGCCGCTGCATCATTGCCGGAAACCAGCATCAATCCGTACAACAGATCCTGATAGCTGATTTCCTCCCCATCGTATAAACCAACGAGAGAGGAATCGCTGTCAAAAGAGGTAACGGTACTGGAACACACCATGGTTTGCTGCAGATCCTTACCGGATTCTAGCAGCAGCAAAGCCGTCATCATTTTGGTAAGGCTGGCAGGATTGCTGCGTGTATCTTTCTCTTTTTCCGCCAGCACCTGGCCTGTCGCCTCATCCAAAAGCACATAATTTGCACAGGTTGTCGCCGGAGGCTTGGAGGCAGCAGGCTCGGCTTCCTCTTGCGCAAACCCCGCAACGGGCATAATTGCTGAAAAAAGAAGAAGAAACACGAAAAATATGAAAAAATATGTAGAAAATACTTGCTTTTTCATAAAAAAGAGTATAACAAAGAAGGAGAAAAGTGACAATACTTTCACGAGAATAAGGCGGCAAATAATGAAACAAGAAAAAAGATTTGGCGGACAGGGAAAGAACAGAGAAGTGCTGAGAAAATGGACGATTCTGATTCTGCTGTTTGCGGGCCTTGCTGTCCTGGGACACTGTCTGGACCGCTTTGCGCCCTCGCCGGAGGATGTTTTAGGGCCAGCAGCACAATCCATAGCCCCTTCTGCAACGAATGAATATAAACGATCCATTCAGGTTAAAATCACGGGAAATATTGCCAAACCGGGTGTTTACACGCTCAGGGAGGGCGCTACGGTAAAGGATTTGGTGGAAAAGGCCGGCGGACTGCCGGAGGGATACGATAAAACACAGATTTCTGTCTCTTTGCTTTCCGCATTATTTGACGGGCAGTTGGTTGTGATTCCATAGCACTTATGGGAAAAATATGGTATACTGCACAGAGTAAAGAGAATCAAAAATCGGATTTGGGAGGAACGATCATGGCTTTTCGCATCCTGGCTGTGGATGATGAACCATTGATTTTGAAAGGACTGCGCTTTTCTTTAGAGCAGGATGGATATATCGTGGAGGAGGCGTTGGACGGCCAATCGGCGCTGGATAGGATCCAGAGTACGCAATACGACCTGGTTTTGCTGGATGTGATGCTTCCAGTGGTAAGCGGGACAGACGTGCTGCGCCAGATGAGAGAGTTTACAGATACGCCTGTAATCATGTTGACGGCCAAGGGCGATGATATGGATCGCATTTTGGGCTTGGAATATGGGGCAGACGATTACATGGTAAAGCCTTTCAATATCCTGGAGGTCAAGGCCAGGATCAAAAGCGTATTGCGGAGGACGCAGGTAAAGGCGCCGGCCTCCAATGTCATCCAGTTTAAGAATTTAACGATAGATCCGACAGCAAGAAGCTGTGCCAGAGACGGAATGGAGATCAACCTGACGGTCAAGGAGTTTAACCTATTGATGACCTTGGCACAGGAGCCGAGCAAGGTGTTTTCCAGAGAGCAGCTGCATCAGGCGCTTTGGAAAAATGAAAAGGCAGATGGAAAGTATGATTTGCGCACTGTGGACGTACACATCCGCCGCTTACGGGAAAAGATAGAGGAAGATCCCGCACGTCCATCCTTTATCATGACAAAATGGGGAGTTGGCTACTACTTTGCAGATCGGTAAAAAATTAAAACCCATGAAACGCTTTTCAACCATACAGGGCCGGATTGTTGTCCTGTATGGTTTGTTGTTTTTAATCGCTTTTATCTTTATCAATTTGGCAGTGAGCCAGCTGACGGGCAGCTTTTTGACTACTTCGCGCATCGACAGCCAAAGCCAGGAGGTGGAGTCCATTGCAACGCATGTGGCGGCGGCTACGGCCAACGGAGATGCCGGGGAGCTATATGCCCAGATGCTGTCCTCCAGCAAGGAGATTGGCGGCCGCGTGTTGGTGTTGGATACCGATGGCATTGTATTAATGGATTCGTATGCCATGCTCAACGGACGGCTGTTGCAGCATAAGGAAATCGAGGATATCCGCAATAACAGCCGTACGGTGTCTTACGGGTTTCATGAGGTGGATGGGGAAAAAGGCTCATTGTTTGATAATGGGAAATTTTGGGCGGTGTACTATACTACGCCCATCGTGTACCAGTCCCGCAATGTAGGCATCCTGCTGGTCAGCGTATCCATTCAGGATGTTATGGATATGGTGACTCAGACCCAGCAGGATTTTGCCCTGGTGTCTATCCTAATCCTGCTGGCCATGATTATGATCGGAATCCTGATCGCGCGTTGGATCTCAAAGCCCATTGCGCAGATGACGAATGCCATCCAAAAAATGTCCCACGGCGATTTCAGCGAAAAGGTAAAAATCACAGGGGCCAGCGAGATCGTGGAAATGGGGAAAACATTCAACCGGATGAGCGAAAGACTGGACAATGTAGAAAATCAACGGAGAGATTTTATTTCCAATGCATCGCATGAACTGAAAACGCCGCTGTCCTCGATAAAGATTTTGGCAGAGTCGCTGCTGTATCAGGAAAATGTGCCGGAGGAAATGTACAAAGAGTTTTTAACGGATATCAATGCGGAGATAGATCGGCTAAACTCCCTGCTGACAGACCTTTTGACTTTGGCGCAGGCAGATAATCCTGCTATGGTGATGCGTATGACCTGGGAAAACCTAGACGAAATCATCGCAGAGTGTATTCATTCCCTGCAGCCTTTGGCCCAGGATAAGAACATTAAGATCAACCACATATGGAATGGCATAAGCATGCGCTGCGATAGGCTGAAAATGTCTACGGCGCTAATCAATCTAATTTCCAATGGCATTAAGTATACGCCGCCGGAGGGCAGTGTGACCGTAGAGGTAGAAGAGCAAAGCCAATTTATCATCATTACGGTTTCGGATACGGGGATTGGCATCCCGCAGGAGGAGCAGGCGCATGTATTTGAAAGGTTCTATCGCGTGGACCGCGCCAGGGCCCGGGATACAGGCGGCACAGGGCTGGGGCTTGCCATTGTCCAGCAGGTGGTACGCTTACATGGCGGAGAAATCATGCTGACCAGCACGGAAAAGAGCGGCAGCACCTTCACCATTACTATGCCTCAAGGGAGGCCGGAAGCATGAAAAAGAGAAAATGGGCAGCGGCGCTGCTGTGCATAGTATGGGCGGTATCGGCTGCAGCCGGGTGTTCTGTAATCAAAGAGGAAACCTCTCACTCCATCTACCAGCCGCAGATCAATCCGCTGGCAGGGCAAAATATTTCCGAGACAATCACAACAAACCTGTATTATGTCGTAGAAGGGGAAAACCAGCTGGCCAGCGTTTCCCAGACCATAGATGTCGCCAGCGGAGAGACCAAAGAGGAGGCTGTCCTGCGCATGCTTTTGCAAGGGCCGCCTCAAAATATGGGCCTTGCCTCTGCGCTGCCGGAGGGCACGGAGGTGGTGTCCGTAGCGCTGGACGGCCAAACGCTCAATGTCACAATGAACAACCGCTTTTTGATCAGCACGCCTGTGGTGATGTCAGACGGCACTGTCAGCGAATCCGTGGCGGAGCAAACAGCCATGAGAAATCGCTTGGCCTTATATGCCGTGGTCAATTCGCTGGCAGAATTGGACCCCTTTGTTCAGGTACAGATTTTGGTGGATAAGGACAAAACGGGGAAGGGGGCCCGGCCTACGCGCTTGGAGGTAGGGCTGACCGGCACAGGAGAAAATTCTGTTTTAGAGCCGTTAGGGAAAAACAATGATTTGCTGTTGACGCCGAAAACAGCAGTTCAGATCGTTATGGATGGAGCGATGAGCAATGACAAGCAGAGAGCTTCCAGGCTATTGTCCGGCGGCTTCGAGTTGACAAACGCCGAGGCTTTGCAGGCGAAAGCGGACGAAGCCAAGGGCAGCGTAGAGACGTATCAAATTGTGGATGTTTCGATTTCGGAGGATGGGCAGAGCGCCGCGGTATATATGGATGTGACGCAAACGATGAAAGACGGGCAGTCCCAAAAACTATATAACCAGGCCATTTCCGTAAAGCGGGATACAGGCATCTGGAAAGTGGAGGTGCAGAGCATTGAACCAATCCTGTTCCCGTAAAATAGCTTGGCTGCTGGCGCTGCTGGTGTGCTTTGCGTGCTTGGCAGGCTGTAAGGACAAAGAGCAGGAGGATGTGTTTCCGGATATTGCCCATTATACAGTGCCGGAGGAAAACTCTATGCGCGTAACGCTGTATTTTCCCACAGAGGAACCCTCGGCATTTAGCTCAGAGGTGCGGCAAATAGACCTACCCTCCGGGAAAATGCCGGGCTATGCTGTTATAGAGCAACTGATACGCGGCCCGCAGGGCAATTTGCTGCCCGCCTGCCCGGCGCATTACAGCCTAAACCACGTATGGATCATCGACAATGTAGCTTATATCGACCTGCATAATCATGGGGAAATGGAGGAAGGGGATCTTTCCCAGTTCCGTGCAGTGGCGGTGCGTACACTGAACCCGATTTTCAAGACGGATTATGTATTGCTGACGGTGGACGGTCATGTGCCGCCCGGGATACAAGACGGGCTGGAAAGAGCCAGCGAGGAAAAAGAGACAAACAAAATCCACCTTCTGACGTACTATCCGGATCTGGACGGAACGTATTTGGTGCCGAAGCCGCGTTCTTCTGATAAGCAGATGTCTCTTTGGGTCAGCGCTTTTTCATTGCTGGTAGCCGGCAATGAACCCGAGGGAACCAAGGCCTGCTTTGATGACCAGGTGAAGGTGATAAGCGGGCGCATGGAATCGGATACGCTTTATGTAGACCTTTATGTACCGGAATCGCATACTTCTTCTTCCCAATGCTATGCCGCGTATGCTCAAACGCTGCTGCACAACGCCAGCGGCCTAAAGCGCGTCGTCTTGAGCGCCAACGGCGTGCCCTTGCAGCAGGCGGAAGGTATGGCACAAAATCCCGGAGAGTTTACCAAGGAATCGTTGTCGGAGCTTTTGGGGGCGCATATCACAGCCTACTACGCCAATGAAAATGGGTTGCTGTCTGCTGTGCGCAGCGCAGTCCCTATGGAAAAGGCCAGCGATGCGCTGGCGCCTCTGTATGCGATGCTGGAGGGGGCAGAGGGAGAAAATGAGGGTCTCAGTTCCGTTTTTCCAGCAGATATACGGGAAGAAGACATTTTAGGCATCAATTATGACCATAATACCGCGATGTTGAACCTATCCGATCATTTTTATGAGGCGGTGAGCAATTTGCAGGATACGGCGGAGACACAGCTTGTCTATGGTATGGTCAATGCGCTGACGGATCACGGCGGCGTTAGCAGGGTGGTATTGCTGCAAAATGGCAAGACGAGGGATCTGATGAGCAAAACAGTGGTCATTGCCAAGCCGCTGCTGAGAAATCCAGGGATGATCTCTAAGTCATAAATAAAAAAGCAAGCAGCAGTCTACAATGAAAAGAGAGGAGGGGTCCAATATGCGGATGGTAGACCTAATCGTAAAAAAACGACAGGGCCAGGTGCTGAATGCGTCAGAGATTGCGTGGATGATACAGGCGTATACAAATGGCAAACTGCCGGATTATCAAATGTCTGCAATGATGATGGCAATTTGTTTTGCGGGGATGTGCCCCGAAGAAACGGCAGCGTTGACGGACGCAATGACACACAGCGGTACAGTGCTGGATGTATCCTCGGTAGGAGCATTGGTGGCAGATAAGCATTCAACCGGCGGTGTGGCGGATACGACAACGCTCGCCGTGGTGCCCATTGCAGCCAGCTGCGGGGTAGCCATGGGGAAAATGTCCGGCCGCGGCCTCGGGCATACGGGAGGCACCCTGGATAAGCTGGAGGCGATCCCGGGCTTTTCTGTGGAGGCATCGCCGCAGCGGTTTTTAGAGCTGCTGCGGGAAAACGGGCTGGCCATTGTAGGCCAGAATGAAGCACTGGCGCCTGCAGACAAAAAGCTATATGCGCTGAGGGATGTAACGGGTACGGTGGATTCTCTGCCGTTGATTGCGTCTTCTATCATGAGCAAGAAGCTGGCGGCTGGGGCGGATATTATTGTATTGGATGTCAAAGCGGGCAGCGGCGCTTTCATGAAAACGCCGGAAGAGGCGGTAGCGCTGGCCGAGACAATGGTGAATATTGGCCTCCATTTGGGGAAAAAGACCGCCGCGTTGATTACGGATATGAGCCAGCCTCTTGGTAGCTGTATCGGGAATGCGCTGGATGTCAGGGAAGCCATTGAAATTTTGCAGGGAAAGCATCAGAACAGCGATTTGTTTACAATTTGCAAGCGTTTATCCTCTCAGATCCTCTGTCTGGGCGGAAAGGCGGAAGGAGAAAAAGAGGCGGAACGCATGGTGCTGGAGGCAATTTCTTCCGGCAAAGCGCTGAAAAAGCTGGCAGTGATGATAGAGGCGCAGGGCGGGGATGCCCGTGTATGCCAAGATACCTCCAGGCTGCCCAGGGCGGAAAAAGTGATTCCTATTTTATCTCAGCAGTCAGGATATTTGGCAAAGATGGATACCCAAGGCATCGGTACCTGTGCGCAGCTGTTAGGAGCAGGCCGGGAAAAACTGGGCGATAAGATTGATCCTGCCGTGGGCATTGTAATGAAAAAAAGGATTGGTGATTTCGTGCGCACCGGGGATGTACTTGCAGAATTTCATGTCAACGGAGAAAAGGGGCTCCAGGAAGCTATGCCGCGCTTTTTGGCGGCGCTTACGTATACAGAGCAGCCTGCAAAGCGCCCCGCGCTGGTATATGGCCTGGTGGATGCGCAAGGCCTGCATACGGAGGATGAATAGAAGAGGGGGTAAAAAAAGATGGATGTAATTGCATACGGGATTCCAGTTATGGATTTACTCATCAATATCGATCACGGCTTGGCGCCGAATGAATCGATAGACATCAACCAGACTTCATGGCAATATGGCGGGAAGGTTTCGACGGGGCTGATTGCAACAAAACTGCTCTGCGATTGCGAATGCAGCATGGCGGGCACTACCGGCGGTATGTTTGGGCGCCTGATTCGCCGTGAATTTGAACGGCATGGCATTGACGTGTCTCATTTGCGTCACGAGGAAGAAACGGATTCACAATTCTGTGTATGCCTTTCGGTTTTATCGGACAGCACGCGGAATATTATGGTGAAACGCGCCACTGTACCCAATTACACGCCGGAGGAAATACGGAGGCAGGCTGCGTTTATTCAATCTGCTTCCTATGTGTTTTTAGCGGACTCTAAGCCATACAGCATAGAGGCAGCGAAGGTAGCGCATGAGGGAAACGGCAAGGTGGTGTACGATGCTGACCGTTATTATGAGCAAGGGATGCCGGAGATGCTGGCACAATGCGACTATCTCATTGCCAGTGAATTTGTGTACCGTCATCTTTTTGGGCAGAGTATGGAGTGGGAGAATAACTTAAGGCAGATGCGCGCCATGTGCCGTCCCGGGGCCGTTGTCGTTGTAACATTAGGGGGAAAAGGCTTGGTAGGGCTGGATGAAATGGGCTTTTTCCAGCTGCCGGCTTACCAGGTGGAGGTCGTGGATACCACGGGCGCTGGGGATGTATTCCATGGGGCTTTTTTAGCGGGCATGATTCAAGGCATGGATGTCCGACAGGCTTGCAGGTATGCCAGCGCTGCTGCCGCGATCAAGTGCACGAGAATCGGCGGCCGGGCCGGGATCCCAAGCGAGCGCGTTTGTAAGGATTTTATGGAAACAGGAAAGATAGACTATACAGAGATAGACAGGCGCGTAGCATATTATCGCAATCCACCGATGGGAAAGGATAAATAAAAGAGGAGCACTGCTCCTCTTTTTAGTATAATGAGTGTAAATCGATCAGCACTCCGACTCCGCCTCAGCACATTGCGGACACAGGCCGTCTAAGATGAGTTTATGGGCCGTTACCTTGCATCCCATATTTCTTGCGGTCTGGTCTACATGCTCCATATAGGGCACAGGCAAATCCACGACTGCACCACAGCGCATACAGCATAGATGATAGTGCGGCGCAGGATTGCGGTCAAATGCTTCCGGCCCATCCATGCGGCCCACCTTAGCGAGCTTGCCGAGCTTACATAAAATATCCAGATTACGGTATACCGTGCCTAGGCTAATATTGGGATCTTCTTTGCGCAGCATATCAAAGATGTATTCTGCGGTAGGGTGCGTGCCGCTGTTTTGCACAGCCTCAAGAACACGGCTGCGCTGTTTTGAATTTCGATAATGTACAGTAGACAATGCAAAACCTTCTTCTATCAGGAATTATTCTTATTAACCTTACTATATCGGAAAATTCGTCATTTAGCAAGAAATAATCTTTGTAAAAACTGGGAAAAATTGAAAAGACAAGCAAAGGAAACTTTTTACAATGCGCATTTTATGGTATATTATGGACAGGATTCGATAAAAAACCAAAGAGGTGTAGCAGATAGATGAGAAAAAAAACAAAGATTATTTGTACCATCGGCCCGGCCAGTGAATCGCCGGCTGTGCTGAAAAAGCTGGTAAAAGGCGGTGCGAATGTATTCCGCTTAAACTTCTCCCACGGAGATCATGCAGAGCATGAAAAGCGGATCAAGGATATTCAAGCGCTCCGCAAGGAAATGAATATGCCGATTGGCATTATGCTGGATACCAAAGGACCGGAGATCCGTATCAAGACCTTTGAAAAAACGCCGGTGGAATTATCCGAAGGGGATACCTTTACACTGACGACCCGTGACGTAGAAGGCACCAAAGAGATCGTATCCATCACTTATGAAGGGCTGCCGCAGGATGTACAGCCCGGTACCGTGATCTTGATTGACGATGGATTGGTCGCGATGGAGGTGCTGGAAGTGAAAGACGGCACGGACATTGTCTGCCAGGTGAAAAATGGCGGGCAGCTCAGCAACCGCAAGGGGGTCAATGTGCCCGGTGTGGATGTAAAGCTGCCATCCATTACAGAAAAGGATATTGAGGATATTTTATTCGGCATTGAGCAGGGCATTGACTTTATTGCGGCTTCTTTTATCCGCAGAGCGCAGGATGTGCTGGAGATTCGCCAGTTATTGCAGGAGCATGGCGGAGAGGGGATCCAGATCATCAGCAAGATCGAATGCCACCAGGCGATTGTAAACATTGAGGAAATTGCGAAAGCCTCGGATGCTGTTATGGTAGCACGCGGTGACTTGGGCGTTGAAGTGCCGCTGCAGCAGGTTCCGATTTTCCAAAAGGAAATTATACAGTTGTGCAAATCCATTGGACGCCCGGTCATCACGGCAACCCAGATGCTGGATAGCATGATCCGGAACCCAAGGCCTACCCGCGCAGAAGTCAATGACGTTGCCTCTTCGGTATACGATGGCTGTGATGCCGTGATGCTGTCCGGGGAAACGGCGGCAGGGAAGTATCCGGTGGAAGCGCTGAGTACGATGGCCTCCATCTGCCAGCATGTGGAAAACCATGCGCGTATCCTACCATCCTCCACCATGGAAAAAGAGGAATATAACATCACGGATGCTGTATCCCATGCCTGCTGTGAATGCGCGCGGGACGTTAATGCCAAAGCCATTGTAACCTCTACCTCCAGCGGTTATACGGCGAAAATGATTGCAAAGTTCCGTCCTGGATGCCGCATCATTGCAACAACGCCATCTGAGTCTGTGTACAATAAGCTCTCCTTAACCTGGGGCGTAACGCCTGTTGTCGCGCCGCAGAGCACATCGACAGACGAGATGCTTAAGCAGACGGTGGATACGGCCAAGCTGACCGGCTTGGTACATGATGGCGATGTGGTTGTTATTTCTGCGGGCGTACCGCTGGGCGTTTCGGGCACTACCAACCTATTGAAGGTTTCGATGGTCGGCGACGTGCTGGTGCGCGGCCGCGGCATTGGCAATGGAACGGTGCGTGGGCATGTATGCGTGGCGAAAACACTGGACGATTGTACATCGATGTCCTCTCGAGATATTTTGGTTGTCAAGGAAACGGATGACAGATACCTGCCGTATATGAAAATGGCGCGTGCTATCGTATGTGAAAATTCCAACGTCAGCAGCCATACGGCTGTATATGCCATCAAACAGGGCAAGCCCGCCATCATTGGCGCTTTGGGTATTACAGAGCAGCTTAAGTCCGGCGATGCCGTTTCGCTGGATATCAGCCGTGGGCGTGTATTCAGGCGCTCATAAAATAGAATACAATGCAAACCTGAAAACGGATGCACAAAAGGGTGGAAACACCCTTTTGTAATCTTAGGATGAGAGGAGTAAGCAGATGAAAATTCGCAAGGCAATCATTCCGGCAGCTGGAATGGGGACCCGGTTTTTGCCGGCAACCAAGGCACAGCCTAAAGAGATGCTGCCGATTGTAGATAAGCCGTCGATTCAGTATATCATTGAGGAAGCGGTGGAGGCCGGTATTGAGGATATTCTCATCATTACAGGGCGCAGCAAACGCGCGATAGAGGATCATTTTGACTATTCCCCTGAGCTGGAACGTGAGCTGGAGAAAAAAGGCAAGCTGGATGTCTTGGAAAATCTCCGAAAAATTTCAGATATGGTCAACATTCAGTACATCCGCCAAAAAGAGCCGCGCGGGCTGGGCCATGCGGTATATTGCGCTCATTCTTTCATCAATGAGGAACCGTTTGCGGTGCTTCTGGGCGATGATGTGGCGGTATGCGAAAAACCAGCCATTGGGCAGCTAATGGACGTATACGATGCCTACCATGCTTCTGTGCTTGGTGTATCCACAGTGCCAGAGGCACTGGTCAGCAGTTACGGGATCGTAGCGCCGGACTTGAGCTTTCAAAGCAGTGTGCCGGGGCTGTCTAAGGTATGCGGATTGGTAGAAAAGCCGCCGTTGGAGAAGGCACCGTCACGAACGGCTATTTTCGGAAGATATATCATTACCCCGGGGATTTTCGAGGTGCTGGCCCGCACGAAACCGGGGGCAGGCGGAGAGATCCAATTGACAGACGCTCTCAAAGAGCTGATGCAGACAGAGGATATGTATGCATTGGACTTTGAAGGGAAACGGTATGACATTGGTTCAAAAATCGGCTTTTTGAAAGCAACGGTGGACTTTGCTTTGAAGCGCGATGACTTGAAGGAGCCGTTTATGGCATTTCTAAAGGAAAAAGTACAGGCATGAAAATTATCAAAAATATTTGGCTTCTGCCTATGCAAGGCGAAGAGGATGCCATTCAGGACGCTGAGCTGCAAATCGAAGGGGACACGATTCTGTATGCCGGGCCGGCCAGCCGTGCGCCCAAGGCACAGGAATGCGATGAGATCATCGATGGCGGGGCACGGATTGCGATGCCTGGCTTTGTCAATACGCATGCGCACAATGCCATGGTATTGTTCCGCGGCGCTGCAGATGATTTGCCGCTTCATAGATGGCTGACAGAGCGTATTTTTCCCATGGAAGATGAGCTTGATGAGAACGCCGCCTATTGGGGCAATATGCTAGGCATTGCAGAGATGATACGCAGCGGCACGGTTTGCTACAACGATATGTACTTTTTTACTGAGCAGGAGATTGCCGCGGTAGAGAAAACAGGCATAAAAAGCGTTTTAACTCGATCGACGGCGTGCCAGGAGATGGACCAGAGCGCAATAGAGCAAAAGCTGAGCGTATATGATACCCTGATGGCCTATCAGGGCGCAGCAGATGGGCGCATTTCTGTTACGGTATCGCCGCATGCTGAATATACATGCAGCGCGCCTTATTTAAGAGCTTGCGGACAAAAGGCAGGGGCGCTGGGCATACCGCTGCATATCCATATTTCGGAAACAGCGTTAGAGCACGACGAGTGTATCCAGCGCCATGGCAAGAGCCCGATGGCGCTGCTGGAGTCCTTGGGCGTACTGGAGAATGAAGTGTATGCTGCGCATTGCGTCTATACCAGCCGGGCGGACCATGAAATCATGAAAGAGTACGGAGTAACAGCGCTGCATTGCCCGGATTCTAACCTTAAGCTGGCCAGCGGCATTGCGCCGGTAGCGCAGATGCTCAAAAGCGGGGTCAAGCTTGCCTTGGGAACGGATGGTGCTGCCAGCAATAATAACCTGAATATGATGGAAGAGATGCAGCGTATGGTGCTGATGCAAAAGGGAATCACGCGGGACGCCGTGAGCATGACGGCGAAGCAAGCGGCACACATTGCGACCAGAGCGGGCGCAGAGGCGCTGCATACCGGAGGCGGCGTATTGGCAGAGGGATATAAAGCAGATATAATCCTGGTGGATACGCAGGTGCCGCACATGCAGCCGATGTACAATGCCCTGCATAACCTCGTCTATGCGGCCCAGGCAGGGGATGTATGGATGAATATGGTCAATGGCCGTGTATTGTATCAAGCGGGGGAATATAAGACCCTGGACATTGAAAAGGTCATCGCTGAAGCGGCAAAAGCGGCTGAGAGATGGATGTAAGCGTATAAAAAAAGAGCTGGTTTACAGCTCTTTTTTATTTTGTCATTCCTGGGCGGGTGTACTGGCCTGAACGATATTGGCGTTATGCTCAGCATCCTGGATGGGCAGGCCCTCTGCCGTGCTCCCAGTAAAATACAGGCAAAATTGGCCGCCCAGCGTATTATCTGAAATGGTGGCGGCGCCATGCGGCATTCCGCAGAAAGAAGCGGCGAAATAACGATCGCCTATCTGTACGATACAGGCCCGCTTTTCATAGCTGGTCTGGCCGCCGAAAATTTTAAGAAGCTTTTGCCCTTCCTCCGCATTGGCGGGCTCAAATTCAAGATGATTGGTACCGCCGACACGCACGGCATTGAAATAGAGCTGGCTGGAAAAATCAATGACAAGAAACTGCTGATTGGCAGCGATCATCGGATTGACTTCAGACCAGGGGGTGGTCTCTCCATATTCCCGGGGCCGCACGGTAGAGGGCTTTTCTTCTGGTGTTTTTACCTCTACAATGGCGTTGCGCTGTACACCCGCAGAATACATGGCCTGGAGCGTTTCCTCCCCGATGAGCCCATCCTGCGTAAGGCTGTTCTTTTTTTGAAAAGATAAGATAGATTGCTGCGTCATGCTGACAAAATAGCCAGAGGCCTTATAGCGGAAATACCCCAGCGCACGCAAACGATCCTGTACGGCTCCGACCGTGGTGCCGCGCCCCCCCACGACAATGGGCAATTCATCCACCCAAGGAGAAGCTTCGGGGAGACTGCTTTCAGGGGAGGCAGAAGGCGTAGGGGCCGCAGAAGCTTGAGAAATGGATGAAGCGGAGGGGCTGACGGAGGGCTGACCGTTTTTGCCGCAGCTGCGAAACAAAAGAAAGCCCAATACAATCATGAACCCCGCTACAACGCATAGAAGGATTTTTGGAACCTTTCGCATGGACACCTCCTGTATAACAGCCTTATTATATCATTGATGGGAGGGCCAAGCAAATCGAGCAAAAATGAAAATATATGATATACTTGATTTATATAGGAGGCGGAAAAGATGATTTGCAACTGCCCAATATGCGGCACACTGATGGGCCAAAAAGAACAGGGCATAGAGAGCAAGTGTATTTGCCCTGCGTGCCAGCACACCTGCGATATTTGCCTGGGAAGCGGGCAGATGATGGAAAAGGGCGGGCCTGTACCGCTGGATATTCTACTAAAATATGAGAACGAATGAAAAAGCGGCCGGTTACGGCCGCTTTTCTTACCCCTGAAAGCTGGTTTTAAGCTGGTCTGCCTTTTCCTTGGCCTGCGTAATATCCTCTTGCTTTGCTTGCTTGACAGGATACCATCCCTGCTTATGCATAAAGTCAAAAATGGCGTATTGATCTTCCGCGGCTTCTACAAAAAGGTCCTGCAGCATGGTGCGGAGATTTGGGCAGGTCGTTTCTGCAATCAGGGTAGAGTAAGCGCTCATTCTC
>OFMJ01001817.1_pt1 | contig 14556 bp, 17 predicted proteins | sample 1541801 | NCBI WGS metagenome assembly OFMJ01 (sample SAMN04209234, study PRJEB22552) | human gut metagenome | biome: gut; material: feces | host: Homo sapiens | place: USA: Oklahoma
TGAGGCTCTTGAAAAGCTGGGAAATTCCCGTGATTTTTGAAAAAGAGGGAATAGATGCCTCTGATATGAACAGCGAGATGATTCTGACCTGATTGAGTGCCTTTGCCCAGGCGGAAAGCGAATCTATCAGAAGTAACATTACGAAAGGAATCCGAATGGGTTATCGTCAGGGATGTTTTTCCTTTCGATATGTCAATTTTCTTGGATATCGCAAAGGAGCAGATGGGCAGCCTGAAATTCATCCGGAAGAAGCCAAGACTATCCGAATGATTTTTGAGAACTTTCTCAATGGGAGCAGTATGGATGATATCAAACAATGCTTAGAAAGTACAGGAAGACTCGGGAAATGATCTCCTCAGAAAATCTAAGCTTAGAAGAATACTCCGAAGCCTTAGTATATCGAATTATTGAAAGGATTACGGTTCTGTCCAAAGAGCAAATACAAATCCGTTTTGCAGGCGGATATGAAATGACACAGCCACTGCAATAAAGAACAGGTACAGAGAAATGCTGGCAGCCTTTGCTTCTCTGCGGGTCTAGAGACATTTATGTGATGGTTAACGGAGTGGAATTGGGGGGCTTGGCGATGTCCTGGGGATTTTTGGGGACGAAGAGGTCATCTGAATTCAGAATGGTGGAATGATACTAACAATTAATATTGGTTTATTAAAAACATGGGAAATAGCTTCTGGAAGAAGCTGACTCGAAAACAATTATCTTGGTACAACTACTTTCCATAAGCTGCTTTTTGTAAGTAAATGCGGAATTTCCACCTGACTTTTCAGGTTGGAAACGCCGCTTTTTTCATTTATTACTTTTTTCTATAATGAAAATTAATTCTAGTTTGTGATTATTTAAAGCTCTTTTCAAACTAAATTAGATAATAGATGGGATCTTTTATAGTAGAGGCTTAAATTTAGAACTCAATTATAGTACGCTTCAACTTTTTTCTGAGAGTTACTTTAGAATTTTACTGAAATGACAATATTACATCCAGCACTAAAAAATAATTAAAACTAATATATAATAATACTTTTTAGGGGGCTATAAATGATGCGCCCGTATAAAACCACTCTACACAGATAGAGGTTCTTGCGCCGCCTTGAGAAGCAAAGGTTCGTATCTCGCACATAGACCACAATTTACTGGTAGGATCCTGAAGGCGAATCCGTATCCAGTGCATTTCCTGTGATTGAGTATATATAATGTCATCTAGTACTAAATTTGCAGAAATCGTAAAATTGTTATTGGTCTGGACATCCATCGCACTATCATAAATGCTGACGCGTCGTATATCTGCCAAAACAGAGGTGCCAGTAGTGGTGGGCTGAATAGAAAGCCTGAGACTTGAAGCAGTGGTGGATTGTGCAATCAAAGTTAGATTTTCTAATGGAATGCGTAATGTACTTCCTATTGTGGAGAGATCCGCATTATACGTTTCTGTATTAGATTTCAGATTCGGACTGATAATGCTTTGAGTGGAAGTAGTAAAACTGAGAATATATTTCGTTTTGGTATTTTCCACTTCGATGATTTTCGGAGTTTCTCCTGAGGCTCCTTGGGGCCCTGTATCACCTTTTACACCAGAAGGCCCAGTGGCACCTTGGTCTCCTTGAGGTCCGGCAGGACCAACAGGAACGACGAAATCCAGAAGGACACCGGTTTCCGTAGAGCTGGCAGTTACCGCAGCTGAGCTTCCAGAAGAAACAGAACCAATTTCCACCGTAGGGGTAGCGCCAGTCGGGCCTTGAGGTCCAATAGGCCCTGTATCACCTTTTACACCAGAAGGCCCAGTGGCACCTTGGTCTCCTTGAGGTCCGGCAGGACCAACAGGAACGACGAAATCCAGAAGGACACCGGTTTCCGTAGAGCTGGCAGTTACCGCAGCTGAGCTTCCAGAAGAAACAGAACCAATTTCCACCGTAGGGGTAGCGCCAGTCGGACCTTGAGGTCCAATAGGCCCTGTATCACCTTTTACACCAGCGGGACCCATAGGGCCTTGCTCACCTTGTGGACCTTGGCAGCCAGAATCTCCTTGCATACCTTGGGGTCCGGTTACACCTTGCGGTCCTTGTTCTCCCTGTGGTCCCTGTTCACCCTGCGGTCCACGATCGCCTTTTTCCCCCTTGTCACCCTTAGGTCCAGCTGGACCTGCTGAACCGGTATCACCTTTCGGGCCCACAGGACCGGTATCACCTTTCGGGCCCATAGGTCCAGGATTCCCCTGGATCCCCTGAGGACCCATAAAACCTTGGTCTCCTTTGGGACCCATATCACCTCGAACTCCTTGAGGTCCTTGAGGTCCTTGAATACCGGCCATCCCACGAGGACCAGCTGGGCCAGGACACCCTTGTTCTCCTTTAGGTCCTTGAGGTCCTTGCGGGCCTCTCTCTCCCCTGGGCCCTTGAGGCCCTTGCGGTCCGGGGATTCCCTGAGGCCCTTGAGGACCAGTATTTCCTTGAACAAACACATAATTCTCTCCTGACGAAGAACAGGGACAATATCTGTTAGAAGTATATTTATTATAGTAATCCATATCAGAGATGACTCCTTTTCAGAATTTTCTAAAAATAAGGCAACGGATAAATTTTTTATTCCCTTAAATTAGAACTTTCATTTATTTTCTCATTTAGACGTTGACTTTGTGTACCGAAATAGAACGCAATCACAACAGAAAAGACTGTGAGAAAATCTTGTTCTGAAAGTTTTCCTATAATCGAGAGATATGCGAATACTACGGTTAAAATAATTGTTACAATGCTTTTTACGCATAAAAGATTGCTCAGCCTTTGAAGCCATACTGAACGCATATAGTTTCCTCCTTCTGGTACTGTCTACTTTATTAGAATATGAGCAGAAGTGGAATTTTGAAACTCAAAAATAAGACAACTCAACTCCGGCCTCTTTTTCTATTCTATAAACCTAGAAATCAAGCCTTTTTTTGAAGTCTGTTTCTTTTAATAGGAATAACACATCCAAAAGTAAAAAACAGAAAAACGGGTTGTAAAAACAATAGAATATATCTATTCTGAACCTGGAATTCTCATTTTGTTGAAGATATCTTTTGATTTTGGATTATTAAATTCCTCTCAAATGGTATTAGACTAGCGGACAACAATTTCGTCCTGGTCATACATAATGAAAACACCATTGACATCTGAACCCCTCAGGTTTGGACAGCAATGGTGTTTTGTTATAATTAGCATTTTTTGATACTGCTTTTTCTTTTTGCCATTTCCAAGTCAAAAAAAGAAAAACGCAGATTTCAATACAAAAAATCACAAAGGGAATGTTTCTGAACCAATTAGTCTATTGTACTATCTTCACACAGTCTCTTATTTTAAGATGTTATACTGTATTGTAAGGTTAAGGTAATAAATCAATGGAGTCTTTTTATCAGATTCCCTTTAAAACTACAAGTGCTGCCAATAATAGTTGTCCTTCCTTTTGAGAATGGGGAAAAACGCTTCTGCAACCGCATTATCGTGAGATCCTGCAGTCTGAGAAGAGGATTGGCTTACTTCAAAGTATTCTAATAAATGAATTAAGTTTTTATTGGTTCCATGCGTCTTCAAAGCTGGCTTGGGAGGTCACGGCATTAAGCAAGACGTTTTTCCGCTTCTTGAAGATATACTGAACCTTGCAGGAGGGACTTTCATGGATCACTCGGCTCATATCGCCAAAACGCGGAGCATATAGAGGATGCGGTGCTGGTTCCAGTAAACGGGCGGCAAGGATATCGCTTCCTTGACGGATTACTACTTGGCCGTCATGCAGTGCCTGAATCTGCGCTCCGAGATAGGTAGCGAACCGGTATTCTTCTCCTCTCAGATAAACGGAAGCAATGCAGCCGCTAAAATGGATGCCGCCAAATGGGATGTCCGCAACCGACAGCATTACCGAATTTCCGCCGATGTTTGCCTGCGTCCATAAATAGCGTCTGGGGAATGAGCGGCCGCAGTCGCCTTCCATATATCCGGTGCCGTCACGAAAATAATAACATTTTCCATTCACGGTAATATGGCCGTTTACCCGGTGAGCTAGGCTGAATACGCTGTGGCGGCATTCCATAAATGGAATAAATCGGAATGGCCCCATGATATCCGCGGCAGGCCGGGACATGGGGCCATAACGCAGCATCCCTTTGAGGTCAAGTTCAGGGGTTTGACAAAACAGGTGACAGCCCCGCTCGGAAAAAATGTTATTGCCAAGGCGCAGAACGGCGGGGCGCTTTTGCACTGAAAACTGCTGGATAGGATATTTGACGGCGTAGCTTCCTTCGTTTGTAATGACTTGCAGCGAAGCGGAACAGCCGCCCCGGCGATCGATATGGATTGCCGGAATCAGCGCAACGGTATCGCGACCGTTTTGCTGTTTGAGATACCAGCCCTCAAAATAGGGGAGACGGGAGCTTCCATAAAAGCGCGCTTTAATCATGACACAGATCCTCCTGAGCCGGGTTGTCGATCAGATTTCCTTTATAATCAAAGCGGGAACCGTGACAGGGGCAGTCCCAGCTTTTTTCATCCGGATTCCATTCAAGCTGACAACCAAGATGAGGGCAGCGGATGGAAACCACATAGTCGTTTCCGGCTTCATCGCGGTAAACGCCGACTTTTTTACCGTCACGTTCTACAACGCCGCCATGCCCCGGAGGAAGTGCCTCCACTTCGGCGCGGCCGGGAGCAAAGATGCGGCGGGAAAGATCCCGCACGGAATGAAGGCCATCCTCCAGCAGAGATTTAGACGATGCTCCCGGCGTAAAGCGCTGTGGAGAAAAGGCTTTCTGCCACGGGTTTTCCCGTTTCATAATGAGATCGGATATCAGCATGGCGGAAACCATGGAGCTGGTCATGCCCCATTTTTGAAAACCAGTCGCCACGTACCAATGGGGTGTGTTCTCCGAAAAATTCCCAATATAGGGGACGCCGTCCAGCGTCATACAGTCCTGCGCGGACCAGTGAGCAATCTCACGGCTGTCCGGCCAAAGCTCTTGAGACTTTTCGCGGAGCTGCCGGTATTTTCCGCCGTTCCGGTTTTCCCCTGTACGGTGATTTGCTCCGCCGAACAAAAGCAGCTCTCCCGCGTTGCGGAGAGACCATCCGCTAGCCTTGTCAATACCAAGATACATTCCCTCAAGCTGCATTGCATTTTGAAGCGCCAGCACATAGCTTCGTTCCTGATGCATTCTCATAAAGTAGTACCCGGGCATATTTATAAACGGATAATGGGCCGCAAATACGACGTTCTTCGCGGTGACAGTTCCTTTGTCTGTTATAATACGGTCTCCTTCAATGGTTCGAACTCTGGTGCGCTCATAAACCGTCAGTTCCTGCGCGATTGCGTTTAAAAACTTCAGCGGATGAAATTGAGCCTGCCCATCAAACCGCACAGCGCCTTTTACAGGAAAAGGAAGTCCCGTATCAGTTGTGAACCTCGCTTCTATTCCCAAATGGGCGGCGGCTTTGGATTCCCGCAGCAATGGCTCCGACTCCTCCAGAGAATAAAGAAACGACGGCTTTTGTTCAAAGCAGCAGTTTATTTTATGCTCCCGGATAATACGTTCATACTCCTGAATGGCGCGCTGATTTGCTTCGGCGTAAGCACGGGCCGTTTCTACGCCAAGCGTTTCCAGCAGCTTATGATAGATCAGGCCATGCTGTGAAGTGATCTTTGCCGTTGTATTCCTTGTTTGTCCGCTGCCAACGGTTTTCGCTTCCAGCACAACAGGTTCCACGCCGTGCTGTTTAAGAAAATAAGCGGTCAGAATCCCGGCCATACCGCCTCCGATGACGGCGGCGTCGGTCGTTAAGTCTCCTTTCAGCGGCTCTCGCGGGAGAAAATTTTCGGTACTGCTCCAAATGGATTGCATTTCCATCACACTCCTTGCTGATAGGATTTGCAAAAATCGGATAAATAATCAAGCCAGATCGAGGAGATTGGCAATCGCCATGAAGGGACCGCAGGCTCTTTATGGCGCTGGTGCGGGATAGCCGCTTTGCAGTTCTGGAGAAGCAGGATTCAATGGGCACAGCAAAAAGCGCTTAGATAGTTTCCATACTAAGCGCTTTTTGCTGTTTTATCATGGAAATCTGGGTTAAGCCAGAGAAAGCCGACTGTCAGCTTTCGCTTCAAGCGCCGGGCGGATCGGGTCGCTCATAAAAAGCTGAATATCAGATCCATGCCATCGGCCGGTTAAATGCGCTGTTTTACGGATAGCAGGGGAAAGTGAAGCAGGTGCATAGCTTTCCTTCTTCTGGAACGCTTACCCGTTGGAAGCCTTTTGAGGGCTTCTCAGCCTGCGGCTTATCAGGCGGTTTTGACTGATAAATTCTTTTCGTTTTGGGGCTTTCTCAATGAATCCAGAGAGATCGCTGTATTTACACGTTTTATAGGTTATGAAGGTGCGAACAAATTATTGTGATAGGGGAAGAACGCAGAGAAGCTTTACAGATGGCTGCGAATGATTTATAATTTTTTTAGCTGCTGTAAAACGCGGTTGATTTTTGATTGCGGTACATGAAAGCTTTTGACAAGATCGAGCACCTGGCTCAGCGTCATATTCCGGACAAGGCGGATCAGCTGGCTGCTGAGCATCGGAAATTCCCGAAGCATTAATTCTTTTGCTTTGGGGTTTGCTTCTAACTGGCGGATCAAAATATTACCGTTTTTTAAATCCATAGCAAAATCACCTCTTATTAGCTATTGTATGAACGCTTGGCTTCCGAGGGACCAAAGGAAAGAGAAGGCATCCATTATGATTACAGAAGACATTATCAAAAACAATGAACAAATACGCACCTATATTACTAAAGCGGATGAAGCTCTGGTGGCTCTAGGCTATACAGAGCACAGCTTTGCTCACGTTACCAAGGTAGCGCGGTTTGCCAAAGAACTGCTTCTGGAGCTTGGCTATGGAAGCAGAAAGGCTGAGCTGGCCTGGATCGCGGGATATCTTCACGATATCGGCAACGTCATCAATCGGATTGACCACGCGCAAAGCGGCGCGGTTATGGCGTTTCGTATTTTAGATAATCTGGGGGCGGACGCAGACGAGCTTTCCACTATTATCAGCGCTATCGGCAACCATGATGAAAGCACGGCTTATCCAGTGAACGAGGTAGCTGCGGCACTCATCTTGGCGGATAAAACGGACGTGCGCCGGAGCCGTGTCCGCAACGGGGACTTTTCCACCTTCGATATCCATGACCGTGTGAATTATGCGGTGGTAGAATCCAGCGCTAAGCTGACAGACGATAAAAAAGCGATCCTGCTTTGCGTGACCATTGACACGGAGATTTCCCCGGTTATGGATTACTTTGAAATTTTTTTAGACCGTATGCTGCTTTGCCGGAAGGCGGCGGAAAAGCTGGGACTCAAGTTTCAGCTTGAGATCAACGGCCAAAGCATTTTATAAAGTACATTTGTGAAAACGGAACAGGAGCTTTTAGGCAAACTGTCCGGGGAAAGAATGGTTTAAAGTGAAAAGGGGATATTGGTATATTATTTTGACCGCCGTAATCTTCAGTACGATGGAGATTGCGCTGAAGGAGGTTTCGGGAAGCTTTCATCCATTACAGATGACGTTTACCAGGTTTTTGGCCGGAGGCCTCTTTTTAATTCCTTTTGCGGTGAGGACGCTGAAAAAGAAGAAGGCTTCGCTGAACTGGAAGGATCTTCCTGGTTTTTTACTGCTGGGCTTTGTGGGCATGGTGCTGAGCATGTCGATTTATCAGATGTCCGTAAAGGAGGTGCCAGCCTCTGTGGTAGCGGTTTTGTTCAGCAGCAATCCGATTTTTACTGCTGTCTTGGCTTTTTTTATGCTGAAAGAGCCGATTCGTAGAAACCAGATAGCTGCCTTGCTGCTTGAGATTGGTGGAATCCTTGCGATCATTAATCCATTTCATACCAGTTTAAGCCCCTATGGAGTACTGCTGGCGATGATCTCCACCTTGCTGTTCGCTGTATATGGGGTAATGGGAAAACGGCGGTGCGCCAGATTCGGCGGGGTAGTGGTCACCTGTGCCAGCTTTTTATGCGGCGGCGCGGAAATGCTTTTTATGATATTGTTCAGCAGGCTTCCGATGGTAAATAAGTGGCTTGCCGGTTCTGGGCTGGAGCTTTTCGCCAATATTCCGCTGCTTTCAGGCTATAGCTGGAATACCTTGCCCTGGATGCTGATGATTTGTATCGTTAATACTGGTTTGGGCTTCGCCTGCTATTTTAAAGCGATGGAAGAAACCAGCGCCCAGGAGACTTCCCTGGTGTTTTTCTTAAAGCCGGTTTTAGCGCCTGTATTTGCATTTTTTATTTTGGGAGAGGTGATTTCCTGGAATATGGGGCTAGGAATCGCTTTCATCCTAATTGGCTCGCTATTAGCACTGCTGCCAGGTCTGCGGGCGGTGCAAAAACTTCCAAAAACGCCTGGGGCATAAATCAGAAGAAGCCCTTTCAGTTCAACTGAAAGGGCTTCTTGCACTACAAGAAGGCATCTGGTTATGCCGGCGGATATTTATGATTAACCGAACAGCAAACAGCTCCTGGAATATCATTTATTCTGAAGGTTGATCTGGACCATTTGCTGAAATCCGCCCATCATGAAGCCGACCTTCTTTTTCTTATAGTAAAAATAATAGGGAATCAGCATCAGCAGAGCACCGATGGTACAAACGATCATATCCAGCATGGTGTCCTGAATGCCAGTCGCGGCAACCATTTGGGGATCGTTGTGGACTACCAGGCTTAATACGTATTCACAGATTTCCCAAAAGCAAGCCATGGCCATAGAAACCGCTACCGTAAAGACACTGGCCAGGGGGAAATCGATTTCTTCGATTTTGCGGTTAGGCTTAATCAAATAAAATAAGATAAGGCCAAGAAAACTGACAAAGACTCCGGACAAGGTGTGGGCGACCTTATCATAATAGGGAACCATGCTATAAAACCGTAGGACAAGGCCTAAGGTATAAAGCATAAAAATGAAAATATAGATAAACGCGTTTAACTGATAGACCGGCTTAAAATGTAAAAGCTTGTAGAATAGCTCTACAATAGGGATGAACAGCAGGGAACAAAAAGCTAATATATAATAGTAAGGCTTTGCTTGAACAATGTAATAAATTCCCCAAGCAATATTAAAAAGAGCATAAAAGCCTAAGAGAAAGGGGTACAGTTTTTTAAAAAATTCCTCGCGCTTTGTCATAGGGACACCTTCCTAAAGGAAATCATTCTTGATAAATCCATGCGGCTTAGCATATAAGTATTATTATATGATGATTAAAAGGAAATAACAAGAGGAATTTGCCCGAAAAAAGAGAATTCGGCGCCCCAAAGCGCAAATTAAAAAGATAGTGTTTAAGATGTTCAGGAAAAGCTTCTTAAAAAAATTTTCTTCTATTTGATCATCAAGAATCTGCTTTTATAGGTGTATCATGCCTCGGCATAGCGGGGATATAAAAGCCTTCATGTTAGCGGCTTTATCGTTAATTATGAGTTTAACGAGCTGCCCTGCGTAAAAAACGGCTATAAAAATTAGCGCTGCCGGTAAAACCGGCAGCGCCTTTTTCATAGAGCGGTCAGCATTCCTTGTGCTTGTGGCAGCCGCAGCCATGGTCATCGCCGTAAACGTCGGTGACCTTAGGTGGGAAGAATTCGTTGGTGGGGAAATCAATCCGGCTGAACAGTTCGCAGGGATTGTCGCTGGAAGTGATGCACTCCTTCTCCGGAATACAGAAATCATAAGCGGGAATCATCATTTGGACGTTCCTTTCGATCTGTACGATGGTGAAGATACCGATGGTGGCGTAAACGACCTTATCGGTATTTTCCATGCAGAAGCTTCCGCCGTACCGTCTGCAAATGCAGTCGGGAATTCTGCAGCAAGGCTCGCAGCAGCAGGTTCTTCCTTCGCAGAGCCTGGCGGACAGACCCACCGGCTGCGCTACCTGCACGCTTGCTTTCGGCAGGCTTTGTACGGAATTTTGCTCCAGCTCATCCAGAGAGCCGTCGGAGCTGAATACCTTGACGTTGCCTTCGCTGCCGTAAAGCACCACGTTTTTGCTGAATACGGAAAGGCCGGAAATGGTTACCGGCGGCGCGGCGGGAGTTTGGAAAACATCTAGGGTCACTTCAAAGAAGAAGGTCATATCCACAGAGTAAAAGCCCTTGTGGAACGGTACAGGCTCCAGCCCTAAGTATACCACGAGAACGTCTACATTACGCATACGCACTTGAGCGGCCTGGTCGATGACAGCCTGGGACGCGGGCGAAAAATATACGCGTAAATCCTCAAGACAATCCTTATCATAAGAATGAGCGCTCTAGAGGAATATAGGTAACAAAGAAACTTCCAACTGAAAATCAGCGGGTTTTGCTCCTTTTTCTTTGTGGTATATTACCTTTTCGATTACTGACTTTAAAAGTTCGTTTTGAACCTGCGGAGAACTATCTCTGTATTGCGTTAATACCAATTCAATTCTTTGAATCATAGCTGGGATATTTAATCTCTTTTCCTGTTTTCGAAAAGATTCCCTCGATGCTTCTAATTTTTCAATTTTTTTGGTTAGTGTTGATCTTCTTTCCATAAACGTTGAAACGTCGTATACTTGCTGTTCCAACAAATCGTGCAGTCTAGATAATTGATCCTTTGTTGCTTTTAATTCTTTATCAATAGCTTTTATAACTGTAATCGATGTATTTTGCTTTTCTTCTTCCATCTGCTTTTGTCGGCCTTTTAATTTGGTTATTTCATTTCTAAGAGACATTAGCACAGCATCTTCTACTAACGGCAGTTTACTGCTAGGAATACAACCACGTTTTGCGCAAAGCAAATAGGGGCCGCCGCGCATGTGGGGCGCTCTGGTCATCATTCGATTGCAATTCCCGCAATGAATTAACCCTGACAACGGGTTTTCAATTACGCCGGTGAAGCTGGGCGAGTGGTACTTTGTACGAGCTATTTCTTGCGCACGGTTATATAAAGCTTCATCAATGATTGCGGGGTGGAGGCCGTCTACTATAGTCCATTTTTCAGGGGGATTATAGATTGTTTCATGCTTTGTGTTTCCCCGCGTACCTTTTCTAATATGTGTTTTTTGATTCCAGACGATTTTCCCTATATAAACCGGACTTTTGATGATTTTCATAATAGAGGTGCGCCCAAATTCTTGTGATCGATGAGGCTTTGCTCCCATGCTATTTATGGTATCTGCTATATGTTGACACCCCATACCTTTATTTACATAAAGATCAAATATCATTCGAACAAAAGGGGCCTCGTCTTCGTTAATTGCCAAGGAAGGCCGTTTTCCAATCTTTGCCGAGACATAACCATAGGGGGCATTTGCTAAGTATCCGCCCTCCTCTATGGTTTTCTGAATTCCTCTCTGCATTCGACGTTTAATCATTTTTAGCTCTCTATGAGCCATGAAGCCCTCAAATTCGGCGTAGTCTTCATCGAACTCGTCGTTTAAATCGTATTGCCGGTTTGGGGTAATTATTTTTGTATTGGAATATTTAAAGGTTTCCAAAATGATGCCTTGATCACTGGTTTTTCCACGACCCAAACGATCTATGTCCATACATAAAACACCTTCGTAGGCTCCGCTTTCCACTGATTCCAATAAGCGAAGCATCTCGGGGCGGCTGTATAACGATTCGCCGGATACAACTTCTTCATAGATATCCTCGGGTTTAACGTCAATTCCGTTTTCGATGGCATATTTATCTAAAATCTCACGATGACGGCGTAAAGTTTCCTCTACGCTTTTTTCTGGATCATCGGAACGGCTTTTTCTTAAATATAACGCATAAAGTGACATGTTCTTACCCTCTTTATAATTTATAAAACTGTTCCCCCATCGGCCTCGGCTGGTGGGGGATTTTTTATTGCCCTGTTTAATTGCCTCGAATCCGGTGCAATTAAAATCCATCATGTTTACTGGACAAATAAAAAGCCAGATGTTATAATTCACAGCGTAAGGTGTTATCGCAACGGTAGGCGGTTAGTCCCTTTCTCTTTAGGAGGGACGTTATACTTTCTTTTTCCCCTCCTGGAAAGGAGGGTGGTGCTTATGGTTACATATGCGGAACTGTTTCAGTATTCGCTTGTGCTAATCGGCATTATAAGCCTTGTTTTGGCAATAAAAAAGAAGTAACCGCCCAGCCTCGAAACTAGCGGTTACTTCAACTGTTCTAAACAGGGGCTAACCGTCTCAACGATAGCACCTTACGCTTTTATTGTAACCGTTTCTTTTCTATTTGTCAATAAGCTACCCCCGCTTTATCCGAGACGGATTGAGACGGGGGGATTTTATATGAAAAATTTTAACTTATTACGACAATTGTTGTTGTAGATATTCATCTCTCCCGTCTGCCTTAATTTCAAGGATTGGCCCTTGATTCCCGACAGACAAAATAAAGTCTACACCATTGATAGTTGTACCTACATTTGTGCCAATATTGTCATTGACCCACTTCATAGCGGAATTACCATCACTCCCGTCATAAGGAAATGAGGCACAAAATCCTAAAAACCCGTTATCATCTCCAAACACGTAATATTTAGCAGAACTAAGTGCATAATTTTTGTCCGTATTTATTGTGTAACTATACTGTTCATTGGTAGCGGAAAATGTATACCCGTCAGAACTATTAGATCTGTCGGCTTCAGGCAAACCCTTATTTTTTAAGCTTACGGTAATATCGTATGCGTTAGAACCTGGAACAACCGGAATGGTTGTTTCGGTTTCTGAAGAGCTTTGGTTTTCGTCTTCATGGTCATCTTTATCTATTTCTTGTGGATCAGTTTGAGAACTGGAATAGGTTGATGATGTATTGACTTTTTCGTTTGACTTATCTCCTCCCGCAGCATATCCGATAATAATTAAAATGACCACAATTATCGCCCAAAACCACCAGTTTTTATAGATTGGTTTTTTCATAAATTAAGCCCTCCTAAATATTGATATGTTTAACGTTTATGACACTTTTTTCAAAATATCCAATGATTGCCGTTGCAAGCCTAAGAATAAATTTTTAAAATTCTCTTGATTTTAATTTTTTGTGTGCTATAATATAGTCAACTAAGAACATATGTTTTATATTTGTGCTAATTAACTAAAATAGAATGTAGGGGAGGAGACTAGCAATGAAGGAACAGAAAGACAAGTGCAAAAACTATAAAACTGAGATTATCACAATTGTAAATTCAATTGAAGATAAAGCAACATTAATAAAAATATTGGATTTTGTTAGAATCCTCTTCCTAAAGTAAAACCTATTTTAAACTATCAATAAATTTTTTTACGGTCTTCCAGTCTTCCTCGCTAAATGCGGCGAAGGCTTGGAAGACTTTTTTTGCAGTTTCATTTTCTCCCTCAAGTAATTTAGCAATTTTTATTGTGAGGTCCTGAGATGCGTCTGGCGCGATCATTTCTCCTTCACCGTTCATTAGCCAACCGTAGTTAACATTATATGTCTTGCAGATTAATCGTAATAACGCACCTGGATCCTTTTTTAAACGTGATAATTCTAAATTATTAATCACATCTCTTGATACGTCCAAACGTTTCCCAAATTCCGTTTGTGACAACCCGAATCTATTTCTTACTTCTCGTATACGCAAACCAATACTTGAATCCAAGATATTCACCTCCATTTAATTATATTATAATCTTTATGACTGCGTTTGTCAACTCAAACATTTTCTTAAAAAGGGTTGACAAACTCTAAAAAGCGCTATATAATGAGTTTAGAAACTCAAGGAGGTGAGCAAAAATGCACGAACTCAACAAACAAAATTCCTTAGCCACCTTAGAAACCATCGAGGAAGTTATAAGCGCATTTAAAAGCATTGATGATCTTCACCGAGCTCTGGCGTTGGGATATATTCAAGGGATTATGGCAGGACATAGCGTGCCTAGTCCGCCGGATAAAAAGCTAAAGAAAAAAGAAGCGGGGTGAAGGATTGAGGACAAGTAAAAGAAAAACTCCTATTGGGCCACAACAGGAGCAAATCGAGCATTTAGAATTCTTGACTTTTATATTATGCATTTTGATCAACACTCTTACAGTCACTGTTTTATTGTTGTCTGTCAGATTCAATAACTTCGCTAGCTTTACTATTGATTGGTTGAATCGATGTTTACTGATCTTACAGCAATTGAATAAACTTATAAGCTGAATGTTTTTGGACGTGCAACGGACAAACAAAATTAATCATATACATAGAATCGAGGTGATGAAAATGGTAAACGAGAAAGGAAAGTACATTGGGGAGCCAACGGTTATTATACATAGAAGGCACGGCACCCCGGAGGAGGTAGCGCGAAATCGCGAAAATTTTAGGCAAGCACTTTGCAAAATGTATTCGGAGGTAAATGGATATCCTACAGAAGTTACGCTCGATTGGACGGAGTTTGATGAACACGCAAAGACCTTAGAATTTGATAATTAACTCTGCGGCTAACCCCCGCAGGAGGTCAAAAGGAGGACAAGCCAGCTTGACAGTAAATAAGAAAGATATCGTATTACTGGTTTTAGTTTTCGCTGTCTCTT
>OFMJ01001823.1_pt1 | contig 14506 bp, 15 predicted proteins | sample 1541801 | NCBI WGS metagenome assembly OFMJ01 (sample SAMN04209234, study PRJEB22552) | human gut metagenome | biome: gut; material: feces | host: Homo sapiens | place: USA: Oklahoma
AGAGCACACGGTTCATACCCGTGGTGTCGCTGGTTCAAATCCAGTTCCCGCTACTTAAAAACTCCGATGATGATTCATCGGAGTTTTTTGTAAATCAAGAACTAATTCTTTTTTGAAACCGGAACTTCCGGAGGGGTATATATATATACGTCTTCGTAAGCTTCTTTTTCGGCTTTGGAAGCAGGCGCGGAAGGAATCAATCCTGTACAGTCTGTAGTAGATGCCGCATTGCCAAGATAATCGTAAGAATCAATGATATCTTTGTTGGATAATTTCTTTTTCATAAGAATCTCCCTTTCTAAAAATGATAAATTAAAGCTTAGTGTTTCAGATTGTCGATAAAAATATTCAAAAATGAAAAAGTATATGTTAAAATATAGCCATATATCAAAAACAGAAAAAGGAGATAGATTATTTATGCGAGTTGGGATGGGATATGACGTACACAAACTGGTAGAAAATAGAGAACTGATCATGGGTGGTGTCACGATTCCTTATGAAAAAGGTCTTTTAGGCCATTCGGATGCGGATGTACTTTTACATGCCATTATGGATGCACTTCTTGGAGCTGCGGCACTTGGTGATATTGGAAAGCATTTTCCCGATACGGATGAAAAATATAAAGGGATTTCAAGTATGCGGCTATTAGAGCAGGTAGGAAAACTCTTGGATGAGCATTTGTATATTGTAGAGAATATTGATGCAACGATTATTGCACAGAGACCCAAAATGCGTCCTTATATTGATGAGATGAGAAAAAACATAGCAGATGCGCTGCATATCGAGATCGATCAAGTCAATGTTAAAGCAACTACGGAAGAAGGACTTGGATTTACGGGTTCAGGAGAAGGAATTTCCTCCCAGGCAATCTGTGCGATTGAAAAAATGACAAATTTAAGTTATGATGTGACGCCGGCAGGAGGCAGATGTGCCGGATGTGGCGGATGCGGAAGGAATGAGTAAAGACATGGTACTTCGGAAGTTGCAAAAAGAAGAGCACGGAAAGACAAGGAGACTTTGGGAACAGATTTTTACAGAAGATACACCGAAATTTCTGGATTACTACTATTCGGTAAAAACAAAAGAAAATGAGATTTATGTTATTGAAGAAGATGGAGCCATCCGGTCAATGCTTCACCTCAATCCTTACAAAATGCAAATTGGATGCAAAACGGTTGAATCCCACTATATTGTGGCGGTTGCTACTGAAGAGACATATAGGAAACGAGGCTATATGGCAAAGCTTTTAAAAAAGGCGATGGAAGATATGCGGGAAAACGGGGAAGCCTTTACATTTCTTATGCCGGCGGCAGAGGGCATTTATTATCCACACGGATTTCGATTTATTTACAGGCAAGAGCAAAGAGAAGTGTCGGGGAAAAAGATGGAAGATCCAAAGATTACAGTCGCTTCTGCAACACTGGAAGTCTGTGGGGAATTGGCTGATTTTGCAAACAGGATGCTGAAGTTACGGCATCAGGTATATACACTTCGAGATTTCAATTACTATAGAAGACTTTTGGAAGAATTCAGAAGCGAAGACGGTGGGATGTTGCTTGTAAGAGAGAATGAGAAGCTGGTTGGTTTCTTTGGATATGGCAAGGATGAAAAGTATGAGATTTTAGAACCTTTGTTTCAAAATGGGTATGAGGAGGCGTTGCTGCATGCAATCTATACACTGACGGGGGATGAACATACAACCGTACATTGTGCCGGAATTGAGGAAAGTGAAAATACACGAAAAAAACCGATGATCATGGCAAAAATTCTGGATATTCCAAAAATGTTTGCGTGTATGGAAGCGAAAGAAGAGATGAGCCTAAGTGTTCGTGTTACCGATGAGCCGGGAAAAGAAAGTCTCGGAACATTTTATATCAGAGGAAAAGAAGGATTAGAAGTACAACAATCAGACTTAGAGAGGGAATCGGTTATGCGTGCGGCCTCTTTTGATGCGGAAGAAACAATTTCTATTGGAGATTTGACGAGCATTTTGTTTGGATATGGGGACTTGAAAGAAATGAACCTTACGGAGCATTTGGAAGAAGAGTTGGGCAAAATAAAGCCGATGTCCAAAGTTTTATTAAACGAAGTAGTATGATAAGCTATGTCAGGGAAAATCTTTTTGCAGACGATGTGCCATAGTCATAAGAAAGGCGAAAATTATTCTGGTTGACAAAAATCCGCTTTTTGCATACAATAGTACCATATATGGAAGATGAGAAAAGCATTGAACGAAAAGAGTAACAGATTCGGAATTATCAGAGAGAGATTGTCACCGGCTGAAAGCAGTCTTGAAGGAAGAGTTTGTGAAGTGCATTCGGGAGCAGATTCGGCGAAATCGAGTCAATCGGGAATAGTCGGATACGTGTGGCGTACGTTATAAGCCTTTGAGTGAAGGGATAGTATCCCTTTAGAAGAGTGGAACCGCGGATAACTTCGTCTCTTAAGTGAGAGGGAGTTATCCGTTTTTTGATATAGGAAATTTCTTCGAAATCCTATATCATGAAAAACACACTTCGTGTGGGGAGATATCGTTCATTGCTTAATTGAAAAGGAGGTCATATGGGAATCTTATCATATATTAGAGAGGAATTGAATGTAGTCAAAGAACGTGACCCGGCGATAAAGAGTAATCTTGAGGTGCTTTTATATCCAAGTTTTAAAGTAATCTTAAACTACCGCGTTGCTCACAAACTATACCGGAAAAAGCATTATTTTCTCGCCAGATGGATTTCCCAGAGAGCAGCAAGGAAAACAGGGATTGAAATACATCCGGGAGCCAGGATTGGCAAAGGACTCTTTATTGACCATGGAAGTGGTGTAATCATTGGTGAAACGACAGTGATTGGAAATAATGTGACTTTGTACCAGGGAGTGACCCTTGGAGGAACCGGCAAAGAAAGAGGAAAACGGCATCCGACGTTACAAGACAATGTGATGGTGAGCGCAGGAGCGAAGATCATCGGCTCTTTTACGGTAGGGGAGAACTCTAAGATAGGAGCGGGCTCGGTCGTACTGAATGAAGTGCCGCCGAATTGTACGGTCGTCGGGGTTCCGGGCCGGATTGTGAGAAGGGATGACAAGAAGATCCCGCGAACAGATTTGGATCAGGTGCATTTGCCGGATCCGGTGTTGCAGGATATTCGGGAACTTCAGAACAGAAATATAGAGTTGAAAGCGCAATTAGAAGAGATGATGAAAAAAATGCACTGCTTACAACAAAGCAAGCAGCATATGAAACAGGAGGAGAAACATGAAACTGTATAATACTTTAACAAAAAGAAAAGAAGAATTTGTACCGCTAGAGGAAGGCAAGGTAAAAATGTACGTCTGCGGACCTACCGTTTACAATCTGATTCATATCGGAAATGCAAGACCGATGATCGTATTTGATACGGTGAGACGTTATTTTGAATATAAAGGATATGAAGTGAATTTTGTATCGAACTTCACGGATGTGGATGATAAAATTATCAAAAAAGCGATTGAAGAAGGCGTTTCTGCCAGTGAGATTTCTCAGCGTTATATCAAAGAATGTAAAAAAGATATGGAAGCCATGAATGTAAAGCCGGCTACAAAGCATCCACTTGCAACAGAAGAGATTTGCGGAATGGTAGGGATGATCGGAAATCTGATCGAAAAAGGCTATGCGTATGAAAAGAACGGAACCGTCTATTTCCGTACAAGAAGTTTCAAAGAGTATGGGAAATTATCTCATAAAAATCTGGATGATCTTCGTTCCGGTGGACGCGCCCTTCTTGTAACAGGAGAGGATGAGAAAGAAGATCCGCTGGATTTTGTGCTTTGGAAACCGAAGAAAGAAGGAGAACCGGCTTGGGAGTCTCCGTGGAGTGATGGACGTCCGGGATGGCATATTGAATGTTCTGTCATGTCGAAAAAATATCTTGGTGATCAGATTGACATTCATGCCGGCGGCGAAGACCTTGTGTTCCCGCATCATGAGAACGAAATCGCGCAGAGTGAAGCTGCCAATGGAAAAGAGTTTGCAAAGTACTGGATGCACAATGCATTCCTGAACATTGACAACCACAAGATGTCAAAATCTTTGGGAAATTTCCGTACTGTAAGGGAAATCGGAGAACAGTACGACCTTCAGGTACTGCGTTTCTTTATGCTGAGCGCACATTATAGAAGTCCGTTGAACTTTAGTGCAGATTTAATGGAAGCATCAAAGAATGGTCTTGATCGTATATTGACAGCCGTTGCCAATTTAAAACATCTTCTCGGAGTATCTGTGAAAGAGAAGATGACAGAAGAGGAAAAGACGGCTTTTGCAAAAACAGAGGACTTTGTAAAAGCCTACGAGGCTTCCATGGAAGATGATTTTAATACGGCAGATGCGATTGCTTCTATTTTTGACCTTGTGAAATATGCAAACACAACAGCAACGGCAGAATCTTCGAAAGAATATCTGCAGGGACTTTATGATCTGATTGTGAAACTGTCCGATGTATTAGGTCTGATCGTGGAAAAGGAAGAAGAAATGCTTGCAGAAGATATTGAAGCGCTGATTGCAGAGCGTCAGGAGGCAAGAAAGGCGAAAGATTTCAAACGTGCGGATGAAATCAGAGATGAACTGTTAGGAAAAGGAATCATTTTAGAAGATACAAGAGAAGGAGTAAAATGGAAAAGAGCATAGAAAGAGGTCTTGAGATGGAATTTGATTCTTATATGCGAGAAGTATTTCATATGAAAGAGGTGGATATCCGGGAATATTCGCCTCTTACATTGGCATATATCGGGGACAGTATTTACGATCTGGTCATTAAGAGTCTTGTTATAAATGGAGGAAATAAACAGGTACAGAAACTGCATGCAGAAACGAGCAGTCTTGTACAGGCATCGGCGCAGTCAAAGATGATGCGCACGATTCAGGAGATTTTGACGGAAGAAGAACATGCGGTTTATAAGCGGGGGCGCAATGCGAAATCTGTCTCTCCTGCTAAGAACCAGTCCATTACCGATTACAGGAGAGCAACCGGATTTGAGGCGCTAATGGGCTATTTGTATTTGAACAAGGATATGAAACGTCTGATTGATCTTGTGAAGATCGGATTGGACGGTTTGAAAGAAGAACAGTAGGAGAAGAATATGGGTGAAGAAAAAGTAATGCAATCATTGACGATTGAGGGAAGAAATGCAGTGATCGAAGCGTTTCGTTCCGGAAAGCCGGTAGACAAAGTATTTATTTTAGATGGATGTCAGGATGGACCGGTCCGCACCGTTGTTCGGGAGGCGAAAAAGCATGATACGATTATCAATTTTGTATCGAAAGAACGTCTGGATCAGATTTCCGAGACAGGAAAGCATCAGGGAGTCATTGCTTATGCCGCGGCATATGAATATTCGGAAGTAGAAGATATGCTGGCCTTGGCGAAAGAAAGAGGAGAGGATCCATTTATCTTGTTGTTGGATAACATTGAAGATCCACACAATCTTGGAGCAATCATCCGTACAGCCAATCTTGCAGGAGCTCATGGTGTTATCATTCCGAAACGTCGTGCAGTAGGACTTACGGCAACGGTTGCCAAGACATCAGCGGGTGCCTTGAATTATACACCGGTTGCGAAAGTGACGAATCTTGCAAAAACAATGGAAGAATTGAAAGAAAAAGGGCTTTGGTTTGTCTGTGCGGATATGGGCGGAGAAAGTATGTACCGTCTGAATCTGAAAGGACCGATTGGTCTTGTTATAGGAAACGAGGGTGAAGGCGTCAGCCGTCTTGTGAAAGAAAAGTGCGACTTTGTTGCCTCTATTCCAATGAAAGGCGAAATTGATTCTTTGAATGCTTCAGTGGCAGCGGGTGTGCTTGCTTATGAGATTGTGAGACAGAGATTGGGTTAACATATATCAATGGAAAAAAAATATGACAAAATGACGGATGAGCAGTTGATCAGAGACCTCCGGGCCGGAGAGAGAAAAATCATAGATTATATTATGGATAAATACAAGTTTCTTGTAAAAAAGAAAGCAAAGGCAATGTTTCTTTTAGGAGGGGAAAATGATGATCTGATCCAGGAAGGGATGATTGGACTTTTTAAGGCGGTACAGGATTATGATGAAAATCAGGAAGCTTCCTTTTATAGTTTTGCAGATCTTTGCGTTTCCAGACAAATGTATACTGCAATGGAAGCTTCCAAAAGGCAGAAACACATACCACTGAATTCTTATATTTCCCTTTATGACGAAGGAGAAGATCAGCCGCTGATTGAGACGATCCAGTCAGTCAAAGACAGAAATCCGGAAGAAATGTTTTTGGACAAGGAATATTTGGAAACGATCCGGTCGGAGCTTGAGAAGAGCTTAAGTGATTTGGAGAACCGGGTATTCTATCTGCACATGCAGGGAATCGATTATCAGACGATCGCGAAGCTTTTGAATAAAAGTTCTAAATCCATAGACAATGCGCTTCAGAGGATTAAAAACAAAACAGAAAAAATTATAGAAAAATCTGTGAAAGGATAAATCCTTTTGCAGATTTTTTGCGTTATGATATTGTAAGACGTTTTACAGAAAAAGAAAGATTTGAAAAGGAGGTGTTGAAACTGGATGAGAGAGAATTGATAAAGCGGATTCAGGAAGGAGAAAAAGAATTGTTATCAGAGCTTGTGCATTTGTATTATGAAGATGTATTTCGTTTCTGCTATTACAAAACGGGAAATGAAGATGCTGCCTACGATTGCGCACAGGATACATTTTTGAAGCTTATCCGGTTTATCGGCACCTACACAGAACGGAAGAAATTCAAAGCATATCTTCTGAGCATTGCGAGAAATGCATGTATGGATTACTACAGGAATATGCCCAAAGTACAAGCCGATATCACTGAGATAGAGGAAGGAAGAGTGGATCACCGGATCGGACAGATTGAACAGGAAGATTTGATACAAAGAGCGTTGAACATACTTCCGGATATGCAGAAGGATGTGATTATTTTCCGGTTTTACTATGATATGAAGATTAGAGAGATTGCAAAAATCACGGGAGCTTCCATTCCTACGGTGAAGTCAAGGCTCCGCCAAGGAATGGAGAAACTTCGGGAGATTCTCGGGAAGGAGGAAATACTGTGAAAGAAGAAGAGAGGTTAAAAGAATGTTTGTTGCGCAATGAAGTGCCGGTGATCAGACAAGAGAAACGAAACACGCTGGAACAACTTGTGAGAGAGGAACAGCAAAAAATCAGGCTATTACCGAAAGTGACCATTGTAAAAAAATTTTTTCTGCAGGCAGAATATATTTCACCTTGGGCATGGCTATTACAGATTTTTGCCGTAGTACTGACGATAGGAATTCTCATAGCCGGAGAGAACAATGAGAAAACATTACTTGCTACAGCGGCTCCTTTTGTTGGAATAGCCCTGTTCCCGGAACTTGTAAAGAGCTTTCATTATGATATGTGGGAACTGGAACAATCATGCAGATTCAATCTGCGGGAGATTATGGTTATGAAATTCCTGATATTTGGTATAGCAGATCTGGCAACAGTTGTGATTCTTGGTGTGGTGGCAGGAAACATACTTTCTGTTACATGGATAGAAATGGTGCTTTATTTTCTGATTCCATTTCAGTTGGCCAATGTGGGATATATGATAACAATCCGTTTGGGAAAACAGCGCTGCTCGGGATATATGCTGTTCGCAGTAGGACTTTTGCAGTCTGCTATGGCAGGGTTTTATGCATTGTATGTAGAATGCCTGAGTGCGTGGATCGTACAAGGGCTTGCGGCGGCAGGAAGTGTGATAAGTACAGCATTGTGCATTTATATGATAGCGAAAATAGTAAAGATTGGTTCGCAGGAACAGGTCGGAAGATTTGTGGATGCAGAACATAGGAGGGAACATATATGGAATTAAGAATTGACCGTCTGACTAAGCAGTACGGAAGCAAAATAGCAGTAGATCGGTTAAGTGCGACACTAACACCGGGAGTATACGGACTTCTGGGAGCAAATGGTGCAGGGAAAACGACATTGATGCGACTGATCTGTGATATTCAAAGTGCAACTACAGGAACGGTTTATTTTGACAATCAAGATATTCGGGAAGCGGGGGAAATGTATCGTAACTGTCTTGGATATTTGCCGCAGAATTTTGGTTATTATCCGGAATTTACGGCATATAAGTTTCTGTTGTATATGGCTGCACTGAAAGGAATTCCAAAGATGACGGCAAAAACAAAGACTTTGGAACTTCTTAAAACTGTGGGACTTTTGGAGGAAAAGAATAAGAAAATCAAAACGTTTTTAGGAGGAATGAAGCGGAGACTTGGAATTGCGCAAGCTATGCTGAATGACCCGCAAATTCTTATTTTAGATGAACCTACAGCGGGATTGGATCCCAAAGAGCGAGTGAAATTCCGTAATCTGATCAGTTCATTTTCTCAGGATAAAATTGTCATATTGTCCACACATATTGTGTCAGATATCGAATATATTGCGGATTGGATTTTTGTTATGAAGGATGGGAAATTCGTTCATCAGGGAACGGTAGAAGAAATTACCGGGGAAATTGACGGATATGTATGGGAATGTGATGTAGACCGAAGAACTGCAGACAAGATGATCGCAGAATATAATGTGGGGAATATCAAGAATAGAGGAGAAGATGTGGTGCTTCGTATTGTTTCAAAAGAGAAACCGATTGCCGGAGCTGTACAGACAGAGCCGACGTTAGAAGATTTGTATTTATTTTATTTTGACGAGGAAGGTGAGCAAGATGGCAGAGTTGTTTCGATTTGAGATAAGTAAGATTTTTCGGAAAAAGCTTGTACTTTTTAGTGTTCTGGGTGTACTTGCATTTTCGGGAATGATGATCATAAGTTGGGGTGTGAATGCGTATCCCATTCAAGGGACGGACGTGATGAAACATTATACAAGAAAAGAAGCACAAAAGATGAATCGGGACTTCCTTCGACAATATCAAGGCAAATTAACCGATGAAAAGGTGAAGGCAATCATTGATTCTTGCAGAAGAAAGGCTGAAAATGATGAGCCCAGAACCTATACAGAACTGATGATTCAGAAAATTTTTCTGGATGACAATGACCAGATACGGAAAGTTTCAGAAGTCTTTCCGGAGATCGGAAATCAATTGGTGCTAGGTGATGTAATGGGATGGGATTTTTTTAACTATGCATTTACAAGTAATGTATTGATAATCGGGATCGGACTTATCATTTTGTTATCTCCGTTGTTTTCGGATGAGTATACAACCGGAATGGATGGGATGATTCTTACGTCCAAATATGGAAAGAACAAATGTGCCATTGCAAAAGTGGGAGCAGGGTTTATGACGGCAATAATACTGACTTTTGTGGTAATTCTGATGTATGTACTCTCGTTTCTGATACTGTTTGGAACGGCGGGGTATGATGCGCATATGCAACTGGCGATGAGAGGAATGTATCAGCAGGTTCCGGTGCTTACAACTTGTTTACAGGCAGTGATACAGACAATGACAGCATCTGTATTTTCACTTTTGATTTTGGCAGGAATGGTTATGTTGATATCAGCATTATGCAAAAGCTCGTTTACGACAATCATTTTGTCGGCGGCAGTTTATTTTATTCCGATGTTTTTCACAGGAAAAGAAAATATGAATCTGATGCGGATCATAGAATTGTTTCCGATACGTATGCCTAGAATTTTCATATTCGACAAAATACTTGGCGGATTGGAAATATACTCTTTTCAAATACCGCTTACTGCGTGTATGGGGATTATGGCAATCGTTACATTCGTAGGAGTATTTTTTCTTGGCAAAAGGATATTTGCGAAACATCAGGTGATTTCGTAGGAGGAAAATATGGGAAGAATGATTCGATTTGAATTGGAAAAAATAGTAAAAAGAAAAGTAGTGCTTGTTTGTCTGGCTGCTGTGTTTGGGGTATTGCTTTTTGCTCTAGAGAGAATGCCGGATTCCTATACAGTAAAGCATGAAGGAAAAGTGATAGGAAACAGGGAAGCGATTACCTATGACAGAAGCGTTGTGGAAAAATATGCAGGAGAATTAACAGATGAGAAAGTGCAAAGTATATTAAAAGAATATGGATCAATTGAAGATGAACAGAACAAGGAATCTAATATGCTGCAAGGAGGCATCAGTTATCTGTTTAGTGATCAAGAAGGAAATTGGAATGGATGTACAGTAAAGGATGCATTTCCACAATTGAAAGAAGCTCCGGTGATTGGTTATTCACAAGGATTTGAGGATTTCAGTATATTTTACAGTTCTTTTTTTATGTTTCTTGGAGTCGTTATTATGATTGCGATAGCCCCTGTTTTTGCAGATGAGTATACGCTGCACACAGATGGACTTCTTTTAAGTACGAGAAACGGAAGAAGGAAATGTGTATGGGCGAAAGTGATAGCATCACTTTTGTTTGCTTTGATATTGGTCGTGTCCGTGACGTGTATCATAGGATGGCGTTATTATGATGTGTTTGGAATTTCGGGAGCAGATGCATCCATACAGATTACGAAACGAGGAATGTTTGAGGCGGTACCGGTGGCAATGACGTGCCTGGAATCGGTGTTCTATACGGTACTTACAGGAGTTACTGCTATGCTTTTACATACTATGATTGTTATTGTTGTATCCATTGTAAGTAAGAATTCCTTTCATGCAATTATTACATCGGCGGCAATATATTTTGTTCCGTTGTGCATTAGTTTTGTATTGGAAAATGAGGTGGCGCTGAAAGTATTTTCCCTTTTCCCGGCTCCACATACGAATACGCATCTTGTACTGGAATTTGCGGGGACTCTGCTTCCTTGGTTAGAAGTGGCAATTATGGCGGGGATGCTTTTGCTCATATGTCCGGTGGGAAAAAGATTATTTTCAAAACATGAGGTGGCATAAAGAAGAGTGTTCACCCACGCAATCGCCACGCGTATGGATTCTGATAAGAACGCGCTTCATGTCTTGGCATAAAAAAAGAATCCCCCTAATGCAAGGATTCTTTATAAGCTGCTGGCGGGACTTGAACCCGTGACCTCCGCCTTACCAAGGCGACGCGCTACCGACTGCGCCACAGCAGCTTGTGCAGATATGCAACATAAATACTATACAGTATCTGCACATAGTTTGTCAATATTAGATTTGCAAAGTCTCACCTTCTAATACTGGAAATTTAAGATAATGCTGTTTTCTTTACCCTTCCCAAAGCGCTTGCGACTGCAGGGATAGAGATGATAATAATCGTGATTACTGCCTCGGCGAGCAAGAAGCTATAGTTATAGGCAATCGGGTAAATACTCTTTAAAGACTGCGGGAAATTCTCCGGCATATAGTCCATCCAGTAAAGATATCCGCCGATTGCGTGGAAAGCGCCACGGGCGAGAACAGCCACGATATAACCTTTCACGAGTCCATGTGATTTATTGGCGAAAAGTCCGGCAATTCCTAAAGCAGCAAATGCAAGAATGTAATCACAACATACCTGGAAGAAAGAAAGGACAAATGGCTCCTGAATAAACTGGAGAATTCCATACGCGAGTCCGACCAGGATTCCGGTCTGCACACCATACCAGTTGGCAATCAGCACGATGAAGAGCATACTGCAAAGTGTGACACTTCCGCCCCAAGGCATAGAGAACACCTTGATGTAAGATGTGATAAAGGCAAGTGCCATTGCCATTGCGCAGAAAACAAGCTGCTTTGTGGACATTTTATGCTTATCGGAACGTTTTCCCGCAAACATAAGTGCAAGAATGAATAAAGCAATTCCTGCGATGATACATACAGCATAACCGGCCGTTGTAAGCCCGCCATCTGCGTTGACTAAAAATTGAAACATAAAAAAACCTCCTCTGTCTTCGATTGAAGACAAAGGAGATTCAAAAAATCCCTTATAACGTGTCCCTACGTTGGCATTATCCAAATCAGGTTATAGGTCTGGGCGGTGTCAGCCCACTCTCAGCCCGCTTCCGTGCAAGCTCCCTTGTCATCAATCTTATGTAATTTGCACAGACTTTATATTAAACGTGAAGTTTTTGAATGTCAAGTGTTAATTTGCCAGAGTGGATAGAAAAAGATTGTCCGAGGCTTTACTTTGTGGTAAACTATATAAGATAATCATGTAATTTTGTTGTAATAATGTTAGTCAAAGCTGACGTTAAATATAAATGAGAGCTGGAGGAAGAACATGGAAAACGAAGTAGTTTCAAAAAACTTTATTGAGCTGGAAATTGATAAAGATTTAAAAGAAGGCGTATACGATACTGTATGTACAAGATTTCCACCGGAACCGAATGGATATCTTCATATCGGACATGCGAAGTCTATTCTTTTAAATTATGGATTAGCAAAGAAATACAATGGGACTTTCCATATGCGTTTTGATGACACAAATCCGACAAAAGAAAAAACAGAATTTGTAGAATCTATTTTGGAAGATATCAAATGGCTTGGAGCAGATTGGGGGGATAACCTTTTCTTTGCATCTGACTATTTTGATACGATGTATGAGTGTGCTGTAAAGCTGATTCAAAAAGGTAAAGCATATGTCTGCGATCTGACAGCAGAACAGATCCGAGAGTATAGAGGGACGCTGAAGGAGCCTGGAAAGAATAGCCCATATAGAGATCGTTCTGTGGAAGAAAATCTAGAACTTTTTGAAGCGATGCGGGATGGAAAATATAAAGATGGAGAAAAGGTGCTTCGTGCAAAGATTGATATGGCATCACCGAATATTAACATGCGTGATCCGGTTATTTACCGTGTCGCACATCTGACACACCATAACACAGGTGATAAGTGGTGTATTTATCCAATGTATGACTTTGCACATCCGATTGAAGATGCGATTGAAAAAATCACCCATTCTATCTGTACACTGGAGTTTGAAGACCATAGACCGCTTTATGACTGGGTGGTAAGAGAATGTGAGTTTAATCCTGCACCACGCCAGATTGAATTTGCAAAAATGTATTTGACCAATGTGGTAACAGGAAAGAGATATATCAAGAAATTAGTAGAAGACGGAATTGTTGACGGATGGGATGACCCAAGACTTGTATCTATCGCAGCATTAAGAAGACGAGGATTTACACCTGAATCTCTTAAAATGTTTGTAGAACTCTGTGGTGTATCAAAGAGCAATAGCTCCGTAGATTATGCAATGCTTGAATACTGTATTCGTGAAGACTTAAAGATGAAGAAACCGCGTATGATGGCAGTGCTGGATCCAATCAAACTGATCATTGATAACTATCCGGAAGGACAGGTGGAATATCTGGATGTTGCCAATAACTTAGAAAATGAGGAACTTGGTTTCCGTAAAGTACCGTTTTGTCGGGAACTTTATATTGACAGAGAAGACTTTATGGAAGAACCACCGAAGAAATATTTCCGACTTTTCCCAGGAAATGAAGTACGTCTCATGCATGCATATTTTGTAAAATGCGAAAGTTTTGTAAAAGACGAGAATGGTAATGTGACAGAAATTCACTGTACGTATGATCCGGAGACAAAATGCGGAACAGGATTCACAGGACGTAAAGTAAAAGGAACGATTCACTGGGTACCAGCACCATATGCAACGAAAGCAGAAATTCGTCTTTACGAGAACATTGTAGATGAAGAAAAAGGTGTTTACAATAAGGAAGATGGTTCGCTTAACCTGAACCCGAATTCGCTTACAATTTTAAAAGATTGTTATTTGGAACCAAGTTTTGAAAATGCGAAAGCATATGACAGTTTCCAGTTTGTAAGACAGGGTTATTTCTGTGTGGATGCAAAAGACTCCAAACCGGATGCGCTTGTGTTCAATAGAATCGTATCGTTGAAGAGCTCATTTAAGTTACAAAAATAATTAATTGGGGACGTAGTAGAATGAAAGTTTGCTACGTCCCCAATTAAAGTTTAGTGTGTCCCTAACTGAATTTAGTGGTGTCCCTTTTATATAAAATATAGTATAAATTCATTGAAGGGACAGGGTAAATAAAAGAAGGGGACAGGGCAAATGTAAATTAGGGACGTACCAAAGTGACAGTTTACTACGTCCCCTGGAGGAGAATGTAATGAATGAACTTACCATTACGTTGAATGCAAAATCTGGAGTTCCTCTATATGAGCAAATTTATGAGTACATTAAGAAAAATATCCGTAACGGGAAAATACAGTGTAGGGAGAAGCTTCCGTCTACCCGTGCATTGTCAAAACACTTGGAAGTGAGCAGAAGTACGGTGGAACTTGCATATGATCAGCTTCTTGCAGAAGGATATGTGGAAGCAGAGGCATGTCGTGGATTTTTTGTAGCTCAGATAGAAGAACTGTATCAATGGGAATTTGAAATGGAGGAACCAAAAAGGAAGAAAGAAGAAAAGAAGACCGAATATCGCTATGATTTCAGCCCAAGAGGAATTGACCTTCAAAGTTTTCCCCATGGAGTATGGAGAAAGCTTTCAAAAGAAGTTTTACTGGATGACGAATCTCAGCTTTTTCAGCTAGGGGATTCCCGGGGGGAATATGAACTTCGCGAGACAA
>OFMJ01001824.1_pt1 | contig 14497 bp, 9 predicted proteins | sample 1541801 | NCBI WGS metagenome assembly OFMJ01 (sample SAMN04209234, study PRJEB22552) | human gut metagenome | biome: gut; material: feces | host: Homo sapiens | place: USA: Oklahoma
TGCCGATATTGAATATATTGGTAGTTCAGAGACAAAAATTAATACAAATAAAGCGCTCGAATTGATGAAAAAAACGAATTATGATAGCGGTTATGGCGGTCAGGAAATAGCATACAACCTAATGATTAAAGGGAATGGTTTCATCATGACACGAGGGGAATATGATGGCTCTGAATGGTGGGATTATATGCAAACAGACCCGTCTTTACCGCAAGTAGAGAGAGATGTTAAAAGTTTTAAAGCAAACATAGGCTGGGACAGCTTAGAGGGAATTAATGGCTTGGAGGACACGAAAAATGACTAAGTTTGAAGAAGAATTTAAAGCATTAGATGATGAAAATAACGATATTAAAGCGACATTTAAACGTGCTGAAGTTAAATCAAATGGTTTATATGATAACGCTGAGTATACATTAACAATTACTGCTCAAGTTTCACAAGCTAATAAAGAAGCTGCTGCAACTTGGATTACTGATGCAACAAATCAAACTGTAAAAAATTTCTTGAATGGATTACCTACAGTAAACAACTAATGAAGCCACGAACACTCTAACAATTGTTAGAGTGTTTTTCTTTATAAGTTAAGACAATTATTGATTTTTAGATTCAATAAAAACATTAAAATAGAATATTAAGGAAAGTGAAATATAACCAGAAGCAAACCATGATTATTTATAATAATGTTGTAATATGACAAAAGTATATTTGTTGGTTATTAATACCACATATCGGTTATTAAATATTTGAGAAAGGGGTACGAAAATTATGAAACGAAAAAAGAGTTTGATTGCAATTATTTCGTTATCAGCATTTTTAGTTATAGGTGGGGCAGTTGCTTATTATAATAGCACAACGAATGTTGATAACAAATTAAAAACTGGACAGTTTAAGTCAGAAGTTGTGGAAAAATTTACACCAAAAGATAATTGGGAACCCGGAGATAAAGTTACTAAAGAAGTAGGTGTTGAAAATACTGGAACTGGTAATATTGTTTCTCGAGCAATGTGGAGTGAAACATGGAAAACAGCTGATGGTGAAGATATTACAGTTACAAGTGCTGATCCAAGAGCTAGTGTTGTTGAAAAAGAATATGGTAATAAATGGATATATTCAAATAGTGATGGATATTTCTATTATGACGGAATAATTTCTTCGGGTGGTAGAGCCGAGGATAAGTTTTTAAAATCAATCATGTTAAGTGGAGATGTCGATTTTGCTGAAACTAAGAAAACAGTAGTATATTATTCGACGATGACAACTGGTGAACCAAGCAAAATAACTAATAATCCTGAAACAGGATGGGCAGTTGCCCCAAATACAGGCATTCCCAATAATGCAACTTACAATAAAACAGTTGTAACTGGTAATGGTAAGTATGCTAGTGCCAACTATACTTTAACGATTACAGTTCAAGTTTATCAAGCTAATAAACAAGCAGTCGCAGGAACCGCTTTTGAAACTGTAGTTCCTGAAACGTATGCATTATTAGATTAAAAAGAAAGTGAGTGATAGAAATGAAAAATAAGAAAAGCCTATCTGCCCTTATTTCATTAGCTGCAATTGTATTGGTTGTAGGTACATTGGCTTACTTTTCTAGAGACTTAACTGTTGAAAATAGACTTAAGACGGCAAAGTATGATACAACGATCGAAGAAGAATTTATTCCAACTGATAAGTGGGCACCAGGTGTTGAAATTAATAAAAAAGTTACAGTTAAAAATACTGGAAACGTTGATATTGTGGTAAGAGCAAAATTAACTGAGCTATGGAAACGTAGTGAAAATCTGATGGATCCTAATGATCCAGATAAAATCTTGAGCGAGGAAGGTGAAATTTTACCAAATTCATTCGTTGATGAAAACGGCATTTCACATGATGCGGCAATTAAAAATTTTGTTCAAAATATGGTTTATGAATATGAAGATGTTAAAGATAATCTAGCAGATTATCATAATAAATGGATTCATTATGGTGATTATTACTACTATTTAGGTGTAATTGGTGAAGATGAAGCATCAAATGGATTATTAAATAGTGTGAAGATGAATCCGTTATTAGATGCAACAGTTAGCGGCAGTCATACAGTCGTTGAAGCAGATGAACAAGGGACTACAACTGTAACTAAAAAATATCAATACGGAAAATATGGATATGATAGCGCAGATTATACTTTGACAGTTGAAGCGCGGACAGTCCAAGCTTCAAAAGCAGCAATTAGGGATGCGTTTGGTGATAATGTGATGGCTGTGTATTTAGCCGATCATTTTGCTACGATTGCTGAACAACAATAAAGAAAAGGAAAGGTGAAGAAGAATGAAAAATAAAAAAAGTTTAGGTGGAATATTATTATTAGCATTAACAGTAGGAGTAGTTGGGTCGTTAGCGTATTTTAGTCAGGAATTGACAAAAACAAATGAATTTAAAACAGCAAAATATGATACTACAATTGAAGAAGAATTTACTCCACCAACTGATTGGTTACCAGGAGTTGAAGTAAATAAAGATGTAACAGTAAAAAACAGTGGTAATGTTGATGTAGTTGTTAAAGCAACATTAACAGAGTCATGGACCCGCGGTGATGAAACTTTAAGCAATACATTTACTGATGAAAATGGTTTAACACAAAATGCGGCTTTATTGGCATTGCCAAATGTTGTGAAATATACTGATGATATAGAGTTGGCGGCACAAGCAGGTAAATGGGTTGAATATGAAGGAACTTATTATTATATGGGAGCAATCAAAGGCGGTAATAGTTCAGCTTTATTATTAGATAACGTTACTTTAAATCCACTATTAGATGTAACTGATAAGAGTGTTACTACGGTTGTAACAACTGATGAAAATGGAACAAAAAAAGAAATTACAACTACCGAAAAAGGTAAGTACGGATATGATGATGCTAATTATAAATTAACAGTAACTGCAAATACGATTCAAGCAACAGCTTCAGCTATTAAAACTTGGGGAAGTAATCCAGTTGTAGATTACATTGTTGCTAATTATGCAACAATTGCTGAAAAATAAGATATAAATATAGAAAGAACGAACTGTACCCCTCACTTCAGTTCGTTTTTTCAATTATATAATGAGTAACAAAAAGATTATAGGATTAATGCTTCTATAATCTTTTTGTATTCTTTGATTGTTGGGTATATAATTATCTTGGGGTGGGAAGATGAAATTGTTTAAAAGATTATTAAAGTATTTTAGTAGACTAGAAAAAGAGGAAATTATAGATCTTACGCCAATTGTTGAAGATAAATATAATGAAGTGGCGATAGGAAATCTAGTATGGGCTTTGATGCCGTTAAGTAATGATGAGTTAGAACGTATAGAAGAAAGTCATCGAATTAGGCCCTATTTGGTCGTTGCTAAGGACGAAAATTATTTTTATGGGTATTATTGTTCTACAAAACAAAAGTCCCGTTATTTAGCTACATTTAAGCTTGATAAGAATATATATGACCATCGTAAAAATACATATGTCTATTTAACAAACACTTATAAGATTCCGCGAACTAATTTTCGAGATATTTACAATCGGATTGAAATTAATAATTTAATAATGATTGAGCGAAAACTGATTGTTAATTCACGCTACCTAGAGGGATTGATTCATTTTGATGTTCCGATTATTTATTGTGTTGGTGATATTATTAGAGTGGATGATCAATTATATTATATTTATCAAACAGATAATTCAAACTTATATGTTAATAAGACTAAGTTTGTTCGTGAAGCAGCATTACGATATGAATTTGATTACAGTGAAACGATTATATTTGATTGTAAAAAATCTTATGAGCTGGTTAATATGCTATCACCAAAACATATTGAAATAGTATATGAAAATAAACGAAAATATAAGCATGAACAAAAAAGAAAGCAAGTTAAGCAGTATAAAAATGTTTTTAATTATCCTCGCGGAAGTGTTTTTGAGGATTGTAATGGTGATAAGATAATTTATTTATATAGCCGTTCTAATCATCATTATGGAATCAATACAAAAATCAATGAATTTTTTCCATATATATGTGATATTCAAAATATTGAAAAAGCGAATATTATCGGTACTATTAATGATGGAAAAATGATGATCATGCTGGAACGTCTGTTAGACCAAAATATTAATCCACATAATATTGTTACAATGATTTATCAAGAGATAATGGATGAGCGTCCTAGAAGCAGAGTGTAGAAATCTGCTTTTTTTATTTTTTTTGCTTCTAAGTAGGTTTTTATGAATAATTGCTTTATAATATAAACATAAGATTTTATAGAGAAAGTAATGGTGATAATATGTATGTTGCAACAAGTAGACAAATGAAGGCTTACGATCAGGCTTTATTAAATGAGGGATATTCAATCGAAGAACTAGTGGATAAAGCTAGTAATGCCATTTTACCGCATTGTTTGGGTTATAATAATATCGTGATTGTTTGTGGACCGGGAAATAATGGAGCTGATGGTTTAAGTTTAGGGATTAAACTACATATTCGAGCACGAAATGTAAAGTTATACTGTTTTGGGAACCCTAATAAATTTTCTCAAGCAAATAATTTTTATATTGAGCAAGCGCAAGAGATGGAAGTTCCAATTACTTTTATGGATGAAGAAGATATATCTTTATTTATAAGTGATGCACAAAAAGCAGATGTGGTAATTGATGCAATGTTTGGTTTCGGATTAAATGGTGAAGTTCGTGGAGTAGCTAGGATATTAATTGAAGAAATTAATAATTTATATGATATAGACATCATCGCAATTGATATTCCAACTGGATTAAATCCTGATACAGGAATACCTTATGGTAATGTGATTTGTGCTAGTAAGACAATTACTTTAACAGCAATCAAACAGGCTTTTTTAAATGAAGAGTGTCATATGTATACAGGAGAGATTGCAGTTGAAATATTGGATGCTAAAGATTTACGTCAGGAGCAGGGGCTTGCTAAATTGGTTAGTCCATCATGGATCAAATATCATTTAAAACCGCGTGCTTATTATGGACATAAAGGAATCTATGGCAAGATTTTACATTTAACTGGATGTGATTACTATCGAGGAGCTGCTTTATTAGCGTCAAAAGCCTCGGTTTATAGTGGAAGTGGTGTTGTATGTGTTTGTTCAAGTGAAAAAGTAATTGATGCGCTAGCAATAGTTACTCCTGAATGTACTTCTAAACTTCGTAATAGTAAACTGGAACAAGAACTTTTTTATGACCGTGATGCAATTTTGATTGGTTCAGGTTTAGGGTTAAATGAACAAAGCGAGCAGTATGTAATTGATACTTTACAATATGCCAATTGTACAATCGTAATTGATGCTGATGGTTTGACGATTGCAGCTAAACATTTAGATTTATTAAAAGAGTGCCCCGTTCCTATTATCTTAACACCTCATTTTGGTGAATTTAAGCGTTTGTGTGCTTATGATGATGAATTAGATATGATTGATAAAGTTGGTGGTTTTGCTCGAAAATATGGTGTTACTGTTGTTTTAAAGGGTCCTAACACATTAATTACAGATGGTCGAGAGACATATCGTAATATTACAGCTAATAAGGCGATGGCTACGGCTGGAATGGGAGATGTTTTAGCTGGGATGATCGTTAGTTTTGTTGGACAAGGCTATACACCTAAAAATGCAGCTATTTTAGGAACTTATCTACATGGCAGCTGTGGGGATGTAATAGGGGATAATTCTTATACAGTATTACCTAGTAAATTAATTGATTTGATTCCACAAGTAATGCATGAAATTATCAATGAATAATTAGAACTTGAAATCTAAATTTAATTTTAATAGATTTAAAAATATATGTGAAAAAGTCATCAATAGTGATGACTTTTATAATTAGTATTTAAGCAAGATAAAAGAATGTATTAAAATTAATAAAATAGAAATTTTTTGATACAGGGTATTTAACTATGATGCATTTATAAAAAAAGATAATCACGTAAATTAGTTTTATGCTCATCTGCTTTAGAACTAAAAAACTATCTTAGGATTATCTTTGTTTTAGTGTCAATGGGGGTTAGTGATGCCAGAAATCTTTTTGAAATCATCTTCAGATAAAGGCTTATTAAGATAATAGCCTTGAATAACATCACAAGATAAATCTTTTAACACTTTTAGCTGTTCTTTAGTTTCTACTCCTTCAGCGACACAAGTTATATCTAATTGTTGACACGTATTAATGATATTTTTGATTACTAATTTAGCACGGTGATCATGATAAATATCGCTTACGATCTTTCGATCAAGTTTAAGTGAGCTTAAGTGCAGCGAGTATAGTATATAAATATTGCTATATTCAGCACCGAAGTCATCTAAAGCAATTTTATATCCTTCAGCTAAAAATTGATTAACAATATTTTTTAAACTGGCAGAATCAATTGATCCAATGGATTCAGTAACTTCTATTTCAATTAATTCTTTAGGAATATTATAGCTTTCAACGATTTTATTAGTTTCTTCTAAAATACCAGGTTCTAAAATAGTTGCTCGAGAATAATTTATTGAAATTGGGAAAGGCTTCCAAGTAGTTTTTAACCAGTTACTGAGAATTCGGCAGACATCTTTTAGAATAAATAAATCTATATGTCTAATTAATCCTGCTCTTTCTATTTCTGGAAGAAAACGCCCTGGTGGAATAATTCCTTTTTGAGGATCGTTGTATCTGATCAATGCTTCAGCACCACAAATTTGATTAGTTTTAGTATGAGCCTTAGGTTGTAAAAAGGTTAAAAATTTTCCATTTACAAAAGCAGTATTTAAACGCTCTAATATTTTTGCTATCGACTGATCAGATTTAGCTAACTTAGAGTGTATTTTTTTATTTACAGCATGTCTTGTTTTTTCCTCTAATTGCTCTTGCATTGTTTCTAACACAAGTGAATTCTTTTCCCAAACTTTTTCACAAATGATCCATTGATCATAAAATTCAATTAGCTCTTGGTAAAAAGTATCATATATATGAATGAAGTTTTCATACGTAATATCTGGACAAAGCACTATAAAATGGGCATTACTGATCCGATAACATGATTTTTTATCAAAAAATTTAGTAATTGTTTGTGCGATGAACTGTAAGATTTCATCACCTTGTACGATGCCATACCGCTGATTATATTTTTTTAGATTAATGATAGTTATTTCAATCATTCCAAAAGTAGAATAAATATCAGTATTTATATTTCTTATAGTCTTAATATAAGAATCGTAGTTAGATAAACCGGTTTTTTGATCATGAGTAAGGGCATAAGTATATTTAGTCTGCAAATTATAAATAGTGGTAATTTTACAAATAACATCAGCAATCACCTCAATAGATTTTGAAGCGTTAATATGTTGTTTAACAGTTTCCACGAGCAAGCATGATACAAGCTTGTTTTTGTTATAAATACCGATAAATAATAATGGTAGTGGTACATCCTTTTCAAAATATAGTTCTGTAATATTTTTATAACAAAAATGGTTTTTATCTAATATTACAAAGTATTTTTGTGGTGCGACAGCACTAACAATATTTTCAAAGTGTTCCTTACTGAAATGAGTATTTTTAATATTAGAGATTTGATTATTATAATTCCACTTTGAAGTCAGAGAAAATTTTTGTTGATTATCGCTTTGATGAAATAAGAGAACATTTTGGGCATTAAAGAATGTTCCTAATTGTCTAAGAATATTATCAAAAGCATTTTCTCGTTGAATATTTTTATCTATATTTTTCCAGCTTATTTCTAAAAATTGTTGTAAATCTGAATCCTGATTTTCATATGCTAAGTTAAAGGGAATATCCTGCATTTCAATTTTTCTTACAGTATCGCCCTCATAATGAGACAGCTGTTCTTTAACATACATAAGTTTATCGATTTTGGATACAAAACATTCACGCATATTTGTTTGTTCAAAGTCGATTTGTTGAGAACAAAATGGGCACGGTGATTTACGATTATGTAATAATTCATAACATTTTATTGGCTTTTTAACTGGGAAAATACAATTAAATATGATTTGTCCAGTCGGGCTCATCGATAAAATTGTAAAATCATTAGGGTTAATAATCATTTCAATCTTGAAATTAAATTCAACTTTTTCAATTTCTTGATAAGATAGTATCTGGTTTTTTCCGCGTCTTTTAGCTGTATCTAAGGCATGGAGTGCGCATTGATGAATTTGACTATAGCTCATATTTTCTGAAAATAGATAGATTAAACCACCGGTGAGAGTTAACTGGGTCTCAATATCTTGAAAATGATAAATACTAGAAAGCTTTTTTTGAAGTTGTAAGGCTGCTTGATAGATAACTTTTTTTGATTCAGCATTATGATAAAAAATAGAGAATGTATCACTATTGATTCGTGCTGCAATACAGCTGGAAGAAATACTTTTCTTGATCATTTGTCCCATTTGACGAATGATTTGGTCACCGAACAAGAAATTCCCACTGTGATTTATCTGTTTAAAATTATCAATATCTAGCAAAAGAAAAGCATTGACTTTCTTAGGATCATATTCTTTCTTCAGCAATGTTTCAATCATTAGCTGTGAAGTAGACTCATTATATAAGCTACTCATCTCATCAATTTCTGCTTTATTTTGCAATGCTAATTCACGTCTTTTTTGGATATCAATATTTTTGGTATAAATAAATAATATTACATCGTTATTTTGAGGAGAAATGGTTGTTTTCATATTTAAGGATACCCATAATATCATTCCATTTAAATATTTCTGCCTAAATTCAAAAGTTGGAATATCGGTAAAAGTACGGATATAGTCATTAATTTGATTTTTAGAATATTTTTTCTCAAATTTTTTTTGATCATCCTCATTAGCAATAGTCTGTAATAAATATTTATAAATATCATCGTATGTGTAATCAGAGAGCTGTTTTTCATACTGTTCATTGGAATGTAAAGAAATATCTTCGATAAAATCACGAGAAAAATTTAAACGGATGTTTAATATAATATCTTCATTCAAAACTTTCCTTAAACTTTCTTCATTATAGATTCTTGTCTCAATTTCTTTTTGTTCTGTAACATCTTCTGATATGCCAATTGCCCATGCTGGTTTTTCATCAATATGCTGGACAATAGTATATGTTATTTTTTCCCAAAGATATTTATCTTTAGCATCTTTTTGTTTGACCCTGATTGTAGCAGAAAGGGGAGCAGCTCCTTTTTCTAAGCGTTGATATAAATTCTTAAGTTCATTAATGCTTTGAGGATGGATCAACCCTTGTGCAATTATGCTTTCTGGGATATTGGCAGTAAGATTTTGATAGCTGCGGATTACTGCAGAATCGGGATTGCCAATTACTTGTTTGTTTTGAATATCAAACTCCCAAATATTTAAGCCGGTTTTAGTTTGTGCAACTTTAAACAACTGCTGTGAGCGATATAACTTATCTTCTAGTTTTTTTCGTTTAGTAATATCCATGACCATTCCAATCATAATAATTGTTTGATCAAGCAGCGAAGTAAAGCTGGCACTAATATGAATCCAGGCAATTGAATTGTCTCGTTTTTTAATTCGATATTCAAGAATAGCTTGTGACTGATTATTTTTAATTAAATCCGTTATTTGGGCTCTTATTCTTGCTTTATCTGATTCATAAATGAGATTTTCAGCACAATCATTTAAATCATGGTGAAATTGTTTTTTGGTATACCCATGTATTCGATAATATCCGTCATTAGCATATAAAATTGGAAAATGTTCAATTAATGCAGCTTTAAAAACTCCGTCAAGGCTATTTTCATTAATGAAACGTAGTTCTTGTTCATTATTCATTTCATGGGAAATATCAACAAAAAAAGACAAAATTAATTTTTGACCATGCCCATCGATAACGTATTTTCCTCTTTCATATACCCAAAGCAAATGGCCTCCGTGGCAAACTATGCGATAACGAATTTCATAAATGTCATTTCTTTCAAGCTGTTGGAAAATTTCTCTTTCAACAAATTGACGATCTTTTTCATAGATAATATTTGAAAATTTTCCATTTGTTATTTGACATAATTCTTCATAAGAATATTGGGTATATTCTAAAATGGCTTGATTAAAGCAATAGAGTGGAAAGCCAGAGTGCGCTTGGACAGCTAGTATTCCTCCCGGGATATTTTTATTTACAAAATCAAGTAAGTCAGTTTTTGTTTTTAAATCATTTTGCTGATCAAATATGTTTACAAAGTAAAAGCTTTTTTGAAAAAGAAAATTATTTTTATTGCTTTGATTTTTCTCATAAATATAATACGAAGTATCTAAATAAGTATCTAAAGAATTTGGCTCTAGAGAAGCTTGTTCTCTATTTTTATCCAAATTACGAATTGTTCCAGCAAATAAATCTGGATTACCATTTTTATCTCTAATCATTTTTCCTTTACAAAGCAAGGGAATCCAACGGTTAGAGGCATCTTTTGCACGATAATAAATTGTATGCTGTTCAGCTCTGCCATCAGCAATTTCTTGATTACTTCTTAAAAATCCTGCTTTATCATCAGGATGAATTTTTTCTCCCCAAAATGCTGCAGCATTATCAAGAATTTGATTTGGCAAACGAAAATCTATCATCATCTGACGTGAGTACATGAATTTACTTGTCTTTAAATTTCCAACAAATAAGTAGTCATCAATTGTTTCTGATAAACTTTCAAAAAGATGATCACGATTATATTCAAATAAAGGAATAGAATTATACTTAGGTTGTGAATTTGTTAGCCTTTTTTTATTCATAAGAATATGATAATCTCGTTTTTGGATATACATTTGTGAATCAGCAATAGATAATACATCAGAAACAGTTAAATTTTCATCTACATGGATATTAGCAATTCCATAACTAAAAGAGGTATCATAATCAATGTTTTCTTTGATTCTTTCTTGATTTAAAGTTAAAAGAATATTATCCATCCAAACTTCTACACCTTTAACAGTAGTATCTAAAAAAACAATTATAAATTCATCACCACTAAGGCGAAAGATAAAGTTTGGCTCTTTCAAACGCTTTTTTATATTTTGGGCAACAAATATTAATAGGCGATCGCCTTCAAGATGTCCATAAGTATCATTAACCCATTTTAAACCGTTCATGTCATATAAAACTACAACAAAGTCTTCGTTAAGATATTCAGCAGTTAATAGTTCTTCAATTCGTTTTTTACCGGCATTTCGATTAAAAATACCTGTTAATTCATCAATTGTTGCTTCTACAGATAACTGTAGTTGTTCAGTAACGTCAATCGAATTTTGGATATGATAAAGTTTGTTATCCCAAAGTTCTAAAGTATCATGATTTAAATATGTTTTTTCTGTTATCGTGTTCTTTTCATACCATACACAAATTTTTTGTGAATTAGATTCTTGAAGTTGTTTGATTTTACAAAACTCACATCTTTTGTTCATTCCAGATTGTAAAATCTGCCAGCATTTCTTTCCTTCGGTGTTAGAGACTTGAAACGTATTTTTCATATAATCGTTCATATATACAATTTCATCAGTTTCAACATCGGTGACATAGATATTAGAGTTAATTTGATCAAGAATCTTCTTGTAGAATGCTGAATTAAAATTTTCATTCATCGACAAAATCACCTCAATTATCGTTTATATATATTACTTTTATTATATCATTCATCGAGAAACATATAAAAAAATTAACAAGTAAAAAGATAAGTTAATGTAGTTAAAATGTGATTTTGTAACTGATTTATAACCAATTTATGTAATTTTATGGAAAATTTAATTACTAAAAAATAAATATTAACAATTAAAGTAGAAAAAACTGATTTAATAAATAAAAAGGGCTATAACGCCTAGAGTGATATGCTTCCTCCTAGGTAGACAAATAAAATAATAAAAACTTGTCATCTAGAAGGGAACATATCAAAGATTGAAAATCTTTATTTGTTATAGTCCTTTAAGCTTGTCTTTTTATGATTGTGATATTTCTGCCACTATCTTTATATTTACGATAGCTATAAAATAACTTGTCATTTTCAACAGTACAATATGGCGAAACAGTAATATTTTTTTTCAATAAACCTAAATTTAATAACATTTGTCGGTTTAGACCTTTGTTATCAAGCAAATAATGTGTAGTATCTGTTTGTTTATAGTACGGAGTAGTATCGAAATCCATTTGTTTAACTAAGTCGATGACATTATCCATTACCTCAAGACAATCTTGGCAGATGCATGGTCCAATATAGGCAAGCATCTCTTTAGGATCACAATGTTCATTTTCAATTAGATGTTTTGTGACTTTTGAAACAATTTGTTTAGTTGTTCCTAGCCAACCAGAATGAATTGCAGCAATTATTTTTGTTTTAGGACAATATAGTAACACTGGGGTACAATCTGCATGAAATGATAATAAAAAGAGATCAGTATCTTTTGTATAAAGAGCATCAGTATTGTTAAAGGCATCATCTTGGCAGTACATACCTCTGCCACCGTCTTTAAGAGATACTTCTTTAAAGTTGGCTGAGTGTGTTTGATGTGGTGCCACCATGTGCTCTAAATCAGTTTTTAAAAGTTTGGCTAATTGTTTACGATTATTGAGAATCAATTGTTTGTCCTCGTTATTATAAGACATATCGCCTAATTCTTTAGTAATTGTATATGCTTCAATGTTTTCAACAGTATTCCATTTGATTAATTTCATAATTTAGACCTTTCTGTGTAATTTGCCTTAGCACCAAATTTAATCGAACATATAGTATATTAAAGGAGGTGGAAATGATGTTTTGTAACTCAGGATGTGGTTGTAACAACAGCTGCGGATGTGGAGGATGTAACAGTGGAATGAACTGCTGCCGTGCTACTCCAATCGTTGCACCAAGAAAAGTTTGTACAAGCTGCTCTAATCAATATGTTGAACAACCAATTATTTGCCCAATCGAATGTCGCCATATTAATAATATCGTTTATTACCCACGTTATTATCCACGTTATGAACGTACTTTCATGACTCAAAGTAACGGAAATCCATTCGCAAGTGCTGCTAACGCTACTCCATTTAACGGAGCAGGTACAGGATTTAACGCAGCTAATAACACAGGTGACTCTGTTATTAATGGAATGTATAACAACGCTAATAACGGAGGAAGCGGATGTGGATGTAACCGCTAAAAAAGATAGATGCCCAGGCATCTATTTTTTTTGTAATTCATCGAGGCAATGTTGATCAGGATCAATATAAATAGTTTTATAATTATCTAAGATTACTTGCCCAGGTTTAGCGCCATGAGGCTTTTTCAATGTTTTTATTAAAGTATAATTGACAGGAACACTACTACTGTTTTTCCCTTTTGAATAATAGGCAGCGATATTACTAGCTAATCGAATCGTATATTCATCTAATTGATCACCTTTAACGACAACATGACTACCAGGCATATCTTTAACATGAAACCAGGTATCATAGCGATGAGCATGTTTAAAAGTTAGATAATCATTTTGAAGGTTATTCTTCCCAATACATATTTCAATACCATCTTTAGTATAATATGTCTCAAAAGAAGGTTTTTTATTTTTACGGATCGTATTAGTTTTCTTTTTCTTTTTTAAATATCCTAGATTTTCTAATTCTTCTTTTATTTCTAGGGCATCATAGTATGAAGCATTATCCATTAGTGTTAAAAGACTGTCAAAATATTCAATTTCTTTTTTGGTTAAATCAATCTGCTCATGCAGAACATTGATTGAATTTTTTGCCTTTTGATACTTGTTATAATATTTTTGAGCATTACTTTTAGGATCAAGTTTTTCATCTAAATCAACCATAATCTTAGAACCATCATAGTAATTATCTAGTTCAACATGACGCATTCCTTTTTTTAATAAATGTAAGTTTGAGTATAAAAGATCGCCAATGATTCGATATTCATCACTATTGTTCGAATCTTCTAGAGTTGATTCTAATTTTGCAAGTTTAGTAACATTTTTTTGATATTCATTATTAATAAATTTCAAAAGATTTGATGTTTGTTGTTTTATACGTTCTTTTTGATCGATTAAATTAAAATGTTTATCCAGACCATCGAATAATGAATAAGACTGTGCCTGCTGATTTAGATGAGTTAATGGAATTAAATGAAAATATTCTTTTTCATCAACTCTACTTATATAAAGGGTATCGCTATTTTTTATTTCATCCATAATCTCTTTAAAATCTATACCATTATCATGACGATAAAGAATTTCTTTAGATAGTATTGGAGACATCCCTTGATATATTTTTGTTAGATTATTGTTTTCAATAAAATCACTAGTGAAAGGATCAACTTTATTTTGATTCATTGGTGGCAATTGGTACATTGCCCCTGGTTGTACAAAACGTTCACTATTAATGTTAGGGGTAATTCGTTTTAAACAATCAAGAATTTTTTTATCTTGATTGCAAAGAATAATATTAGAATGTTTACCCATAATTTCAATATAACAATGGTATTCAACGTAATCACCAAATTCGTTATGA
>OFMJ01001828.1_pt1 | contig 14482 bp, 15 predicted proteins | sample 1541801 | NCBI WGS metagenome assembly OFMJ01 (sample SAMN04209234, study PRJEB22552) | human gut metagenome | biome: gut; material: feces | host: Homo sapiens | place: USA: Oklahoma
ACGCGGTTATAACCGAGAGAATATCCTTCACCTGCATCACTCCTTTGCTTGTGTTTTTCGTAAATTATACTCTGATAAATCGTTGCGATTTAATCATTTATATCGTATAATTTTAACGATATATATAACTACAAAGGAGGGAGAACTTTGGGCGGAAAAAGCTGTTTTTTCATCGGCCACAGGGAGGCTTCGGAAGAAATTTATCCGGCATTGTATGCAGCTGTGGAGCAGAACATTGTTGAATATGGTGTCACAGAATTTATCGCCGGTCACTACGGAGGCTTTGACCCTCTTGCAGCGTCGGCAGTCAAAGAAGCAAAGCGTTTCTACCCAGAGGTGAGACTCACTTTGCTGCTGCCATACCATCCAGCAGAGAGGCCCATTCCAATGCTAGAAGGATTTGACGGAACATTCTATCCGCCAGGGATGGAAAGCGTTCCGCACAAGGTTGCAATCGTGAGAGCAAACCGCTATGTTGTGGATCATGTAGACTACCTCATCGCCTATGTCTGGCACCCCACCAGCAATGCGCGGGAGTTACTGGAGTATGCTCAAAGGAGAGAACGGAAAGGCAAAATAGCCGTTTCGGTATTACAACATAATTTTCTTCCAGCAAAAAATTGATAACAATTAAAGTCGCAAATTTATTCCTCAGAGGTTAGTTGTAATACGAAAAGGGATTGTAAATTTCGACTTCTTGCAATATAATAGAATTGGATTGTTGTAAGTAGGAGGGATCGCTGTGCTTGACTATCTGACTGTGAAAGAAGCTGGAGAAAAGTGGAATATATCTGGCCGCATGGTAACAGTGTATTGCAACAACGGAAAGATTAAAGGTGCAGTGAAAAAAGGCAACCTATGGTTGATTCCAGTAGATGCCGAAAAACCTCTGGATGGAAGGACGATTGCAGCGAGGAAAGCGAGGGGTGAACATGAACAAAAAACAGATGTCTGAACAGGACATTAGAACAAAGTATATTACCCCTGCAATTCTGGCTGCCGGCTGGGATCGCGACTTGCAGATCAGGGAGGAAGTTTCCTTCACAAAAGGCAAGATTACAGTACGCAGAAAAATTGTGAAGCGTGGAGAGCAAAAACGCGCAGATTATATTTTGTATTGGAAACCAAACATCCCACTGGCAATCGTGGAGGCAAAAGACAATAACCACAATATTGCGGATGGCATGGAGCAGGCTCTAAACTATGCCGAGATTTTAGATATCCCCTTTGTGTTTACATCTAACGGCGATGGATTTTCTTTTTATGGCAAGACGGCTGAGCATAATGTTCAGATAGAATTGGCCTTAGATCAGTTCCCTTCGCCGGAAGACTTGTGGGCTCGTTACAAGAAATTCAAGGGTATCACAGAGGCAAGTGAAAAAGTTGTAGCGCAGGATTATTACTACAATCCCAATGACGATAGAAAACCCCGATACTATCAATGTAACGCGATTAACCGGGTCGTTGAAGCGGTTGCCAGTGGGCAAAATAGGTTGTTGCTGACGATGGCAACTGGTACTGGTAAGACCTATACAGCGTTTCAGATTATTTATAGACTTTGGAAATCTCGGACGAAAAAACGAATTTTATTTTTGGCGGATCGGAATGTACTTGTGGATGACCCCATGCGTAAAGATTTTAAGTTCTTTAACGCTGATAGCAATAATCGGAAAATGACTAAGATCCGCGACAAGAAAGTGGACAAGGCTTATGAGGTCTATTTTGCAATTTATCAGGGGGTAACAGGGCAAGTAGGCTTTGCTGATACATATAAAGAGTTTTCTCCAGACTTTTTTGATCTGATTATCGTAGACGAATGCCATCGCGGCAGCGCAAAAGACGATTCTGCTTGGAGAAAAATTCTGGAATACTTTAAGAACGCTACGCAGATTGGTATGACGGCCACCCCCAAAGAGACGAAGGACACCTCCAATATTGAGTATTTCGGAGAACCGATCTATACCTATACTCTGCGTCAGGGTATTGAAGATGGTTTCCTTGCACCATATAAAGTTGTCCGTGTGGGAATTGATAAGGATTTGGAAGGTTATCGTCCCACAAAAGGTAAAAGGGACAAGTATGGGATTGAGATTGAAGATCGAGAATATAACATCAAGGATTATGACAAAAATCTGGTTCTCGAAAAGCGCACAGAACTTGTGGCGAAACGAGTATCTGACTTCTTGAAGAAAAACAATTCTCGTTTCGCTAAGACGATCTTTTTCTGTGTAGATATCGACCATGCTGCCCGTATGGCCCAGGCCCTTAGAAACGAAAATGGAGACCTGGTAAGGCAAAATCCCAAGTATGTAGTGCAGATGACCAGTGGCAGCGAAGGTGTCAAAGAGCTGGAAAACTTTATGACCGCAGATGAAGCATATCCTGTATTGGTGACTACAAGCAAATTACTGACAACAGGTGTAGATGCAGATACCGTAAAGTTCATTGTTCTGGATAGCAATATCAACAGCATGACGGAATTCAAACAGATTATTGGTCGCGGAACAAGAATCAACGAAGAGCATGACAAGCTTTATTTCACTATTATTGACTTCCGTAATGTGACCAAGTTATTTGCTGATAAGGATTTTGACGGCGATCCGGTGAAAGTCAAAGAAACCGATGGTGACATTCCTACGGAAGAAACGGAAGATACACCAACCGAGGATATTCCACAGGATGAGGTACCCAAGGAAGATGAACAGGAGGTCCCGCCAGATGTTACCTTCGATCCGGATGATGATACACCCAAACGGGTGAAATATTATGTTAATGATGTGCCTGTGTCCATTATCAATGAACGGGTACAATATTTGGACGCAGACGGCAAGTTAATTACTGAAAGCCTTGTAGATTACACCAGAAAGAATATCCGCAAGGAGTATGCCACACTGGACGAGTTTTTACAGCGGTGGAACAGTGCGCAGAAGAAAACGGCCATTGTTGAGGAACTGGAGCAAAAGGGTATCTTCTTTGAAGAACTACGGGAAGAAATCTCTAAGGATTTGGATCCCTTTGATCTTATTTGCCACATTGCCTTTGATATGCCGCCGCTGACACGAAAAGAGCGGGCCAACAATGTGAAAAAGCGCGGTTATTTTGGAAAATACAACGAGGTTGCAAAACAGGTCTTAGAAGCGTTGCTGGACAAATATGCAGACGAAGGACTGGCCAATCTCGAAAGCATGGAGGTTTTAAAAGTACCCGATGTCGCCCAATTTGGCACGCCGGTCGAAATACTGAAGTGCTTTGGCAACAAGAAAAAATTTATGGAAGCTATTGCAGAACTGGAAAACCAGCTGTATGTAGCATAGGAGAATCATTATGAGCATATCGGCTACAATCAAATCAGTGCAGGATATCATGCGGCAGGATGCCGGTGTAGATGGTGACGCACAGAGAATATCACAGCTTGTGTGGATGTTGTTCCTGAAGGTGTTTGACTCCAAGGAAAAGGAGTGGGACGCATTATCGGATGACTACACCTATATTATCCCTGACGGCTTGCGCTGGTCTGATTGGGCTGAAGATGACGAAGGTATTACCGGCGATGAACTGATCGACTTTGTAAACAATACGCTGTTCAAGACATTTAAAGATTGGCAGTTGACAGAGGCCAGTGATCCGAAAGCGGTCTTAGTGAAGTCCCTGTTTGAGGATAGCTATAACTACATGAAGTCCGGAACTCTAATGCGCAGCGTCATCAATAAACTCAACGAGATCGATTTTGATAGGGCTTCAGACCGCCATTTATTCAACGATATTTACGAGAATATTCTAAAGGACTTGCAGAGTGCCGGAAATTCCGGCGAATACTATACACCTCGTCCCGTTACGCAGTTTATGGTAGATATGGTCAATCCTCAGCTTGGCGAGCAAGTGCTGGATTTTGCCTGCGGCACTGGCGGTTTCCTCGTCTGTGCGCTGGAGCATTTGCGCAAACAGGTCTGTAACATTGATGATGAAGCACAGCTCCAGAACTCTATTTTAGGTGTAGAGAAAAAACCTCTCCCCCATATGCTCTGCACCACAAATTTGATTCTGCACAACATTGACAATCCGCAAATTAAGCATGATAACTCGTTAGGTTATCCGGTCAAAGATATTAAGCCCAAAGACAAGGTTGACATTATCTTGACCAATCCTCCTTTTGGCGGCATCGAAGAGGATGGAATTGAGGACAATTTCCCTGCAAACTATAAGACAAAGGAAACCGCAGATTTGTTCTTGGTACTGCTGATGTACAAATTGAAGCAGACCGGCAGAGCGGCAATTGTTCTTCCAGACGGCTTTTTATTCGGTGAAGGTGTCAAAACCGCCATTAAAGAAAAATTGCTGAGCGAGTTTAACCTTCATACGATTGTCCAGCTTCCCAATGGAGTTTTTGCTCCCTATACCGGCATTAACACAAACTTGCTCTTCCTGGAGCGTGGAACAACTCAAGAAATCTGGTTTTATGAACACCAGCTCCCGGAAGGGTATAAGAACTACACAAAGACGAAGCCAATTAAGTTAGAAGAGTTTGAAGCGGAAAAAGCATGGTGGAATGCCCGAAAAGAAACAGACTGTGCATGGAAAGTTAGTATCGATGAGGTTAAGGCTCGAGGGTATAATCTTGACTTCAAAAATCCTTCAACGCAGTTAGAGCAAAGTATCCCTTCTCCTGAAGAGGTAATTAGCAAAGTATCTGATTGTCTTACCAGAAGCAGACAAATTCTGTTGGAAATAGAGGAGTTGTTAAAATGAAAAAGCTATCTTTTCCAACGGTGAAATTGGGGAACTTTATTCGTGAAGTAAAAGAAAAAGTAAAAAGCTCAGGCGTTTCTCAAGATGATTTTACTGTTTATGGAGTGACAAACACAGACGGTATTACTGTTACAAATAACAAAGCAAGTGATGATTTGGGCAACTATACCGTTTTAAGAGAAAATCAGTTCGCGTATAATCCGTATCGAGTAAATGTCGGTTCCATTGGTTTATCTTTACCAGGTACTTTTGGGGCTGTAAGTCCTGCCTATGTTGTGTTTGAAACCAACGGACAGATCAGCAATGAGTTTTTGCTGTATTACTTAAAAAGCTCGTTGGGAATCAATTTAATCAAATGGTATGGGGATCGTGGCGGTGTGCGTTCTGCATTGCGATTTTCCGATCTGAAAAAGATTGATTTTCCCGATATTACCTTGGAGCAGCAAAATAAGCTTCTGATAAAAATTAAAAACCTCGATGAATTGCTCTGTGAACTGTATAAAAACTTGTCTGACGATAAGATCGAAATCCTTCGTCAATCTATCTTGCAGCAAGCGGTAGAAGGTAGGCTCTGTGAGCAGGGTCCCAATGATGAGCCAGCCAGCGTGTTGCTTGAAAAAATTAAAGCTGAAAAAGAGCGTTTAATTGCCGAGAAAAAAATCAAAAAGCAAAAACTACTACCTCCCATCAGCGAAGAGGAGAAACCTTTTGAACTTCCGAAAGGTTGGGAGTGGTGTAGACTTGGAGAAATACTATATGAAGCACCTCGAAATGGCTACTCTCCTCCTAAGGTTGAACGAGAGACAAACACACGAGTTTTGACATTAACTGCTACGACCTCTGGAACACTAGACCTTCATCATTACAAATATATTGAAGATACAATTAGCGAATCATCTTTTTTATGGATTAAACAAGGAGATGTGTTAATTCAAAGGAGTAATTCTTTGGATTATGTCGGAACCGTATGTTTGTGTGATGAAATGATAACAGGATACATTTACCCTGATCTTATGATGAAAGCAAATGTGTCCAATGAAGCAGATCTGCACTACATTGTGTATTATTTAAAGAGTCCTTTTGCCAGACAATATTTTAAAGGCCACGCAACTGGAACTTCAAATAGTATGAAAAAAATTACGCAAAGCGTGGTAAGCGAAATACCTGTCGCGCTTCCACCTATAAATGAACAAAAACAAATTGTAAAGAAAATACACGAATTGCTTGCGTTAAATCAAAAAATGAAGCAAGAATTGTTGCAAGCAAGAAAATATGCTTCTCAACTTATGGAGTCGGTCTTACAAGAAACGTTTAGCGTACAAGAAACTGCAAAGCCTGCACAGGTTATCGAATTTCGTCCGGATCAGACAGTACCCAAAACTGAGTTGTTGGCAGCTGCTCGCGGTAAGATTCGGGAGGACACCTGGGAGCATCTTTGCAAACGAGCCCTGGAGATTGTTGGCGAGGAAAGCTGATGGACTGGAGACGCAAACGACAAATCAGGAATTTAGTCGATGGAATTCTGGAGCAAAATGTCTTGCATCGTCCACCAATAGAGTTGATTCCTGCTATAATGAAACAGCGGGGGATCATATTCGAGGAACGAGACGAGGATGATGAAGAGTTCTGCGGCGTATATATGGTGGTGAAGCAGGCAAAAATTATCTTTGTCAACGCCAATCTTCGAACATCCCGCAAACACTTTACCATTGCCCATGAGTTGGGCCATCATTACTTAGGCCACCCATTACAAAACGGCGCTATTATCTGTGATAGCGATAGCGTGTTTGGGAAAAATAAGCCGGAACAGGAAAAAGAAGCAGACTATTTTGCCGCCTGCTTCCTGATGCCGGAAAATCTGGTCAAACGAAAGCGGATAGAGTTTTTTGATGATTGCCCGAAGCAGACAACGCTGTTTCTGGAAGATCAGCAGCTGGAACAGCAGCATCAATTGCAGCGATATCTGAGTGACTACTTTCAAGTATCAATGGAAGCGATGGGATATCGCTTAGACGAATTAAAGCTAGGTTAGAAAAGGAGGGGTGAGAGTGTTTTTACGGTACATTGTAAGCAATTTTAAATCCATTGGGCATCCCGTAGAGTTTAGCATGTTCCCAACGGAAGAAAGCACCGATGAGCGCTTTTTGAAAACAATCACAACAAAAGCCGGTGAATGGAAGGTGTTGCGGCGTGGTGGCTTTTTTGGCCCCAATGCATCGGGCAAATCTTCCTTTATCGAATCGATTGATTTTGCCCGGGATTATATCGTTGATGGACAGAAAAGCGGAAAAGGAACGGGTGTCAACCAGTTTAGAGGTGATTTTGAAGATCTTGAGGGAATCTCTTCTTTCCAGTTCATGTTTTACATTGAAGGCGAAGTTTATGAGTATGGTTTTTCTTTGGATCGGCGCCAAGTGCATGAAGAATGGCTGATGCAGCTGACTGAAAAAGATCTTGAGCCGTTATTTACTCGTGTTACAGATGAGAATGGCAAAACAGAGATAGAAATTGAATCAAGATTCGCGCGCAATAAATCCAAGGATAGAATGTTGGCTGATGTCCTCAAAGAGAGCATTCAAGAGAGTCAGAAAAATCAGCTTTTCCTATACAAGCTGTATGATAATGGAATCAAAAAGGCAGAAAGAATTGTCCGATGGTTTAAAAATCTGCAAGTTATTTTCCCTGAAACCACAGTCCAAGCACTTCCCATTCGCATGAAAGCAGATGAAGACCTACGCAATTATATCGCAAGAATGCTCAATAAGATGGATACGGGCGTCTATGAGATTTCTGTGGCAAGTGACGAGATTGATTTCCATGAATTTGCGCAGAAGTTGGATTTGCCCAAAGAAATCGTTGATGATATTGAAGAAATTAAAAATGGAATCGTAAATTTGGCTGGAAGATACTTTATTTTTGCAGAAAACAAAAAGAAAAAGACTATTTTGGTTCAGCTTAAGTTTAACCATCGGCTAAATAGCAAAAGAGTTCAGTTTAATATAGACGAAGAATCTGATGGTACACAGCGTTTGGTTGATTTACTTCCAATGCTATTCACCATTGGTAAGAATCCAACTATTTACTTTGTTGATGAGATTGATAGGAGTTTGCACACAAAGCTCTCTCTGTTTTTGCTTGATGAATTTGCCTGTAGAGCACAAGAAGGAAGCAACCAGATTATTTTTACCGCACATGATGTGAACTTAATAAATCTAGATAACTTCCGCCAAGATGAGATCTGGTTTATTGAAAAAACTCAAATGGGCGAATCTACTTTAAAGCCATTTTCTGATTTTGAAGTCAAAGAAGGTCAAGACACTTTAAAAGCTTATTTGAGCGGTAGGTTTGGTGCTGTTCCAATGATAAGGGGGATGTACTAATGCCGCTTCTTAAAAGTAGAGTACCTTTTACCCCGCAAAATCCTTACCGTGTGGTTAGACCGAAAACCAGTAAAATTATTTTTCTTTCATGTGAAGGAAGTGTGACAGAGGAAGAATACTTTGGTTTGATTTCAGACATTTATAGCGGGATAAAAAGCAAGATTCAGTTTATTTCTATTGCGGAAGATGCTGTTTTTACTGCTCCTAAATGTAGAACACAAGAACAAGTGAGGATGCTCAGCAAAGTGCGTCCGAAACATTTGGTCGAACGAATTGATCAATTTAAAGCTGAAAAAGACGATATTTATCAGTTTGAAGAGTATCCGGAAGATGAATTTTGGATTTTAACAGATGTGGATCAGAATTGGTCAAGTCAGGTTATTGATCCCCAAAATGCTAAGACATATAAAGATGAGTGGGATGATGCAATAGCGGCATGTGACGAAAAAGGATATCACTATGCAGTAAGCAATCCTTTTTTTGAGATATGGCTGCTATTGCATCACGACCAGCCTTCTGAAGAAGATAAAAGTTTTGCTGTATCTGATAGCCATTCTTATGAAAAAACAAGTCACTTCCGTACAAGACTGTCAGAACTTGGCGCACCTTTAAAGGACAAGAAGCATATCAACTCTTCAAACTATAACGATGAAAAAATTAAAACGGCAGTTCATCGAGCTGAAGAGTTACATGTGGATAAGACAGATATGTGTCCACGGTATTTTGCCACTACGGTATATCTACTTTTGAAAAAAATATTTGAAATGCTACCAGAAGAAATCTAGGTAAAAGATGTAGGCAGATAAAATATTGAGTCTACCCATTCTTTATCATATAGATAAATGGATTTCACTTTACCAGGTGATTTTTTATGTGGTATAATCATTCAATACATAGGGGACCGGTACTTTCTGCTGGCAACACTATGGCAACAAAAAATCAGATAGCCCCTACTATCTGAATAATGAAAATAATGCCGATACCCTGAACTAAATCTCATAAGCAAATCTGTTTAGAAAACATCTAACAGGAGCGAGTTTGAATAATGAAAGATACCTGAAAAACCCAGTGTTTATGCGGGGTTTCAGCACTTCAAGAAGTCTTTTGATAACAAATTGATAACAGTTGTATAAGAACCATTATTCTTGTAATCCAGTGGTTTTATGGTTAGAGGATGATTAACAGGCGGTTGTGCAACAAATAAATCCATATTAGAAAGCCCTTAGCTGTGGGTATGAAACTCATGGCTAAGGGCTTTTTATTGTGCTTATTTTTAGTCGATATCTTCGGAAAGAATTTTTTTAAAACTCTGAAAGTTATCGCCAAATTCTTTGTAAAATTCTCGTTTTGATATAGGTTTCTTTGTGGAGAGTTTTTCATATAAGGTGTATGCAGCAGTTACTAAAGTCAGTGTGTTGAAATCGGTGATTTCATTAATTATTTCTTAATCGTGATTAGAAATCAATGTTGTATCCTCCTTACGCTAATCAATGAGTTTATCCTTGAATGCTTCAATTAGAGCGTCACTAAGTTCCTGTGAGGGTACTTCCGCCCATCTCTGTGTGGTATCGAACTTCGGATAGGCCCGTATCCGGGCTGTTTTTTCTATGACTGACAACAGATGATCTACAGTATTTTCTTCCCATCCGGCAAGCCATATCAAAGTTTTCTCCTCTGCTTTTGTCAATTCCACACCTGCCAGTTATCCCCAAAGGGGAAGTTTATGAAAGCCATATCTTCATGAAAAAGGATGAATGGTTTAAGAACAAAGCCTTTACCAAAGAAGTTAAAGAGTTGTTTACTGATACAATTAACTGCTATGTAAAAGAAGAATCAGAAAAACTTTCTGTATTCCAGCAGGGCGGCGTTTATCTGGCAACGAAGAAAATCGGAAAGAATAATCCGAAAGCAGAGAAGATAAAGTCAGACAATGCGGCAAGGCAGGAATGGAATCGTACAGTTGATGTGGCATTAGTCGAGGGTGTTCCCGAAGAAGATATTTTGAAGATTAAGCAGGAAAAAATCACAGACAAAACGCTACAATCTATCAGGACACACGGTTGGCTGCCGGATATGTTCCGTCAGATTATCCGAGGTGCGAAAGACTTTTTACAGGAAGTAATTTTCAAATTTAAGCTACCGCCTAAACCTGTACCAAAGATTGATTTGCAAGAGTGGAAAGATATGCAGAAGGTCATGTATGAATTGCAGGGGCAGTCAAGGGAGATAAAACGCACACAGCAGGATGTTTCTTCTTTGAAAAAGCAACTGTCAGAGTTACGAGGATTATTTAAAGGCAAAGAGCGAAAATCTCTGGAAGGGAGAATTGCACTGTTAGAGGATTTGGAAAAACGTCTGCACAGGAGTATGGAGCAGATAGTAAAACGGGAAGGTTATCCCAATGTGCAAGCTTTTCAGAAGGTCTATAATAAGGCAGAAGAACTGATTATAGAATACAATGAAGAACTAAGGGTATGGAAAAATCAGACGGAACAGAAGAAAGAGAAACCGTTAGAACAGCCGAAAAAAGCGAGCGTACTGGAAAAGCTACACCGCTATCAGCAGGAAGGCAGACAGCAGCCAAAACGGTCAGTCAAGAAGAAATCTATGGATAGAGAACGATAAGAAAGGTGGAAATGATTATGAAGAAAACAATTTTTGAAGAAATGGGTGGCACTTATATCAGATACGGGGGTTATCTTATCCCCTGTCTTACCTTGTCGGCGGAAGAACAGAGATTTATCGGCGTATGGGGACAACGACATAAACGCTATTTGAAAGAACATAAGAGAGCGGTTTATATTACTTTGCTTACAAGTGGCAGGCTGGATAGTTATCTTGCGGATATAGAAGAACAGGCACAGGAACGCTTTGAAAGGATTGTAGAGCAGATGAAACAGGTACAGGGGATTACAGAACAGTTAAAGGCAGAAATTCAGATGGAATGGGTAGCGAGAATGAACAATATACAAGTGTGTGCAAGGGAGATTGTGGATAAAGAAATGATTTATCAATAAAGAAAGTGATATGGTGGAAAGCAAGTCTGAAAATGACTTGCTTTTCACTTTACGATGAAATTTGGAAGTTGTATAATTATAGTAAAGAGAAAACAGTTTGAAATAAAGTATAGATTTTATTGGTATGGAGGATTTTATAGTAGAAGTTAATTTTTATGATAATATAGATGAAAAAATGTTGAAATTTGCTGTTATTATTTCTAAAACAAATGGGAAATGGGTATTTTGTAAGCATAAAGAAAGAGATACACTTGAAGTTCCAGGCGGGCATAGAGAAAATGGAGAAACAATTTTAGAAACTGCAAGACGTGAATTAAGGGAAGAAACCGGAGCAATAGATTTTATAATTGAACCAATTTGTATATATTCTGTCAAGGGTAAAACCAGAGTGAATGAAAATATTCATACAGAAACATTTGGAATGCTATTTATAGCAAATATATTTAGTTTTGAGGAAATACATAGTGTGATAGAACGAATTGTAATTGTAGACAATTTAGTTGATAATTGGACATACCCATGTATTCAACCTAAATTGATCGAAGAAGCGAAAAATAGAGGATTTTTATAAAGGTAAGGGCAATTATGAGAGAAGATATTTTGAAGAGTTTACAAAAAGAAATTTATGAAAGATGTCAAAAAGAAACAAATAAATTTGGTATGGGATGCTATTATCATATTGTAGCGGTGGTAAAAAACGCAGAGATTTTAGCTGATAAATATAAAGCAGATAAAGAAGTTGTTATGATTGCAGGATGGTTACATGACGTTGCCTCTATTACTGATTATAGTTTATATGAACTTCATCATGTATATGGTGCAAAAATGGCATACGATATTTTAAAAGAATATAATTATGATGAGAAAAAGATTATTATGGTACAAGAATGTATTAAAAGTCACAGAGGGAGTGTGAATTTGAGAAAAAATAGTATTGAAGAGTTGTGTGTTGCTGATGCTGATGCGATTTCTCATTTTGATAGTGTGCCCAGTTTATTGTATTTGGCTTATGTTCAAAGAGGAATGGGAATCGAAGATGGTAAGGAATTTGTGAAAGGAAAATTGAAAAGAAGTTTTCAAAAATTATCTCCAGAAAGCAAAAAATACTATAAAACTAAATTTGAAAAAGTTATGGAAGTTTTAGCTGATATATTCTTGGAAACTAAAGTTGATTTTCTAAGCAAAATCGCTTATAATTTGAGTCAGAGCATATTGCTATTATCCACAGTTACAGAGCGAGTGTTATCAATGCCGATAACAAAATGATAACATTAGCCCGTATAGGCAGGATAATATGGATAAATCAAATAATCAAAAGAAATAGAAACACGACAACAAATAATCACTAAACAAAATTGATTAGTAATTGTCGAGTTTGAATAGCCTGAGGTAGTGCACAAGTACTATTTTAACACTATAATTTAAGCCAATTCACAGTTCAAAACCTTGCAGAAATGCATGGTTTCGGGCTGCTTTTTGTTGTGTGATACAAGGAAAAGAGATTCCGTTAAGTTTTATGAGAAAGATCAAAGACCAAAGCTGAAAGAGAATATATGGCTTTCGAAAGAATACATGATTCAGATAAATTTACTTCCATATTTTGATAATAGAAACATATTAATTAAAATAGACTGCGCATAAAAAGCGCAATCGTTCTCTCTTTTGAACCGAAAATTGCATGAAAAACAAATTGCATGAAAAACTGGTTGAAAAAAATCAACTATTGTGGTAGTATACTCATAGGCCGTAGGGAGGTGTGGGTAATGCCTTAATCCAAATTTCCCATTAGCGGGATTAAGAATGGTAAATCCATTCTTTTTTTTTACCCAAAGGAGTGAAGCCATGGCAAGCATAGAGCCACCAATTACGCTTGAACAACAAGTTGTAATGATGAAAAAATATGTTTTGTTTCGACAGCGAAAGAGGATTCAGGAATTCCTGGCTTATGCAGGATATTTTCGTGCCAGTAGGTATGGTAAGTATTTACTGTCGCAGGTAGGTGCAGTCGGAAGAAAGTCAAAACAAGATGATCTGTTTCAACTGTATGCATTTGATGTAAATCTTAGAAGAATTTTGAACTATTATTGCAATCGTGTAGAGGTGAATTTTAAGAGTGCATTGTCTAATGCCTGTGCAATAAATCTTAATGATGGTACATTTTATCTTGATAAGCAGTATTACACACCATCAAGAGCTGAAAGAGACGCAAAGAAAAGAAAACATAATATTAGATGCTTCAATAATAGATTCTTTCCATATATCGTTAAGAAAGAATCAGATCTAAGAAAATATATTGTTAAGTACCCTGAGTTAAAAGAATATAGAAGCGGCGGCAATCGACACCACACAATTTGCCAATATGGGTTACATTTTCATATATGGAGATGGGGACAGTAACGATGATGTATAGCTATCTTCGAGGCGATTTAAGAAAGAAAGTTTTAGAATATTCGTTTGGAAAAGGAAGATATACAAAGAAGGATACAGAACTGGTTGATACTTGGTTAGATGCAGTGCGTAACCTTAGAAATTATTGTGCGCATAATTCTATGGTAGTAGGTATGAATTCATCCGTAGTTCTTTTGGATCCACAGGATCAGCAATCTGTTTTAACCAAGGATAATGATCTGTTTTCAAGATTGTATGCACTTAATAAATTGTTGCCAAAAGAGGATACAAAGCGCTTAAAAAATGATATAATGAAGTTGGTAAAGAAAACACCAATAGATGTATATCTTTTGAATATCCTTCCGAGGGATTGGGAAGATTAGTGTGAAAGAAAGTAGAGGAAAACCATAAATGGACGCACTTGAATAAGCTGTCTAAGGCAGGCAACTTTTTGAAGTGTTATAGAGTTAGGAAATTAGATCAAGAAGCTAATGGTTCATCAGGCGGAAGTAATCCTTCTCGTTGTAATAGTTTCTTGGCTTGCTTGATAGCTTTTGCCTTTTGCTTTTCAACAAGAGCTACAGGCATATCGATTTTGTAAAGATCGCTCGGATTCCACTGCTCACCAGTAGACATCATCTGGTAAATAGCAGTAAGAATCATACGGGCAATAGCAATAATGGCTCTTTTCTTGCCACGGCGCTTAACAAGCGAATCATATTTCTTTTTGTAGTAAGGAGATTTGTCAGATTTTACGGCAGCATGAGCACATTGTACTAATGCAGGTTTGAGGCAGACTCCGGCACGTGTAATCCGAACAGACTTCTTCTTGCCAGCAGATTCATTGCTCCCTGGTGTTAAACCAGCCCAGCAACATAAACGTTTGGAACTTGAGAACTGAGACATATCAGTACCGATTTCGGAGATGATAGTGATTGCACTATCACGTTT